>ERZ888423.1306-NODE-1306-length-21822-cov-49.188359_pt1 | contig 21822 bp, 18 predicted proteins | sample MGYA00520523_ERZ888423 | MGnify/ENA primary metagenome ERZ888423 (study PRJEB32303, sample SAMEA104408611) | aquatic metagenome | biome: Brackish water; feature: Pelagic; material: water | place: Baltic Sea | collected 2014-06-08T10:24:00 | depth 30,27 m ...
CGCGGCTGCACTGCTCAAAACCGGACCATTTTGGTGAGGAAAAATCGACCTTGAAAAAGATCGTTGCGGAACTAGCGGTTGCAAGGTGTCCTGCAACTCACCCGCGCAGGGATGTTTTTCATTTTTGCCAGCAAGTTTCGATTCGTTGCGCAACCGCCCCTCTGAACGACATTTTCGACAATTTGACGGTTGACGCCCGCCAGCAGCATTTCTAGTGTCCGCCGCATGCAACCAGCACGGGGGGCAGCCCATGGACTGCTTCGTAGATGACGTAGGGAAAAAGCGCATGGGTCGGTAACGACTGCCATCTTGGCATCCCATGCGCCCCCGGTTTACCCCCCGGGGGCTTTTTCGTGCCAAAGGGCGCGGCACTGATGATGAACCGGACACAGAAAAGGACAGACGCGATGACACGGCAAATGACCGGAGCAAAGATGGTGGTCGAGGCGCTCAAGGAACAGGGCGTCGAGGTCGTATTCGGCTATCCCGGCGGCGCCGTGCTGCCGATCTATGACGAGATCTTTCAACAAAACGCGATCCGCCACATTCTGGTGCGTCACGAACAGGGTGCTGTCCATGCCGCCGAAGGTTATGCGCGCTCGACCGGCAAGCCGGGCGTCGTGCTGGTCACCTCGGGGCCGGGCGCGACCAATGCGGTCACGGGTCTGGTTGATGCGCTGATGGATTCGATCCCTCTGGTGGTTCTGACGGGTCAGGTGCCAACCTTCATGATCGGCTCCGATGCCTTTCAGGAAGCAGACACCGTCGGCATCACGCGGCCCTGCACCAAGATGAACTGGCTGGTAAAGGAAACCGACAAGCTGTCGGACACGATCCATCAAGCCTTTCACATCGCCACCCATGGGCGACCCGGCCCTGTTCTGGTCGACATTCCCAAGGATGTGCAATTCGCCACCGGCACGTATGTCGACAAACCCAAGGCACGCACCAGCCACTATCAACCCAAGGTCAAGGGCGACACCGCCATGATCGAGGCGCTGGTCGCGGCCATGGAACAGGCCGAGCGCCCGCTGTTTTACACGGGCGGCGGTGTGATCAACTCCGGGCCGCGCGCCAGCACGCTCTTGACCGAATTGGTGACACAGACAGGTTTTCCCATCACCTCGACGCTGATGGGGCTTGGCGCCTATCCCGCCTCGGGGCAGAACTGGCTGGGGATGCTGGGCATGCACGGGCTTTACGAAGCCAATCTGGCGATGCACGACTGTGATCTGATGATCAACATCGGCGCGCGCTTCGACGATCGCATCACCGGCCGCATCGCCGATTTCAGCCCCAACAGCCTCAAGGCGCATGTCGATATCGACCCGTCCTCGATCAACAAGGTGATCCACGCCGATTTTCCGATCATCGGCGATGTCACCCATGTGCTGGAGGAAATGCTGCGCATCTGGCAGGCACGCGGGTCAAAGACCAACGCGGTTCCGGTCAAGAAATGGTGGGACAAGATCGAGGAATGGCGCGCGGTCAAATGCCTGCGCTATACCAATTCCGAAACCACCATCAAACCGCAGTTCGCCCTGGAACGGCTTGAGGCCCTGACCAAGGGGCGCGACCGCTACATCACCACCGAAGTGGGCCAGCATCAGATGTGGGCGGCCCAGTTCCTGGGCTTTGAGGCGCCCAACCGCTGGATGACAAGCGGCGGGCTTGGAACCATGGGCTATGGCACGCCCGCCTCCATCGGCGTGCAGGTGGCCCATCCCGGCGCGCTGGTGATCAATGTCGCGGGCGAAGCATCATGGCTGATGAACATGCAGGAAATGGGCACCGCGATCCAGTATCGCCTGCCGGTCAAGCAGTTCATCCTCAACAACGAGCGTCTGGGCATGGTGCGCCAGTGGCAGGAATTGCTGCACGGCGAGCGCTACAGCCACAGCTGGTCCGAGGCGCTGCCCGATTTCGTCAAACTGGCGGAGGCTTTTGGCGCCAAGGGCATCTTGTGCAAGGACCCCGCCGATCTGGATGACGCGATCATGGAGATGCTCAACTATGACGGGCCGGTGATCTTCGACTGTCTGGTCGAAAAGCACGAGAACTGCTTCCCGATGATCCCCTCGGGCAAGGCGCATAACGAGATGATCATGGGCGAGGTCGATACCCAGGGCGTCATCGGTGCCGAGGGCGGCGTGCTGGTATGAGGCCTTCCGTGCGGAGCTTGATCGACCGCTTCCGCAAGGTTGCAAAAAAAGGGCCGAGGCATGCGCTTTCGCTCAAGACCACGCACCTGGTCGAGAGCTGCTTCGGCCCGATCGAGGCTTATGTCGATGATGTGATCACCGATCAGATCATTGAGTTCGGCAATCACACCCGGCCCGAGTTTGCCTTTGCCTGTTCGGTCCTGTCGCCCAGGGCGCAGCTCTTCGACCTCGGTGCACACATCGGGACCTTCTCGATGACGGCGCTGGGAAAGATGATGGGCGGAGGTCGTATCCTCGCGGTCGAGGGCAACCCCGTGACCGCGGCCATCCTGTCGCGCAATCTCATGCGCGTGGCGGACCCGAAGCAGCGCGGAAGGCAACCGGGGCGGAGCATCGAGGTCCTCAACGCCTTCGTCGCAGTGCAGGACGGGGATTTCGCCATTCAAGAAAACCGCGCCAACACGGGCGCAAGCATGCTCGTGCCGCGGGCCACCGGGCCGAACATGGCCCCGGCCGTTCAGCCCTTCTACGGCATCGACGCGTTGGTCGACCGGTATTTCCCACCGGATTACATCAAGCTCGACACAGAAGGCACTGAGGGGCAGGTCTTGACCGGGTCGCGCTTCGTCGCGGACGCAAAGCCCCTGATCTATCTTGAGGTGAACGAACGCACCCTTGCAGCCTTCGGCACCACAACATCCGATCTCGACGATCTCTTCGGGCGACTTGGCTATGGGCTTTATGTCAACAGCTTCGACCGCAACGGAGGCCATGATCTGTACCGCATCGACCGCATCACGACCCTGACCGGGCGCGGAGCTTTCTTTGACGTGCTCTGTGTGCCCGTCACGCACGAAATGTACAAGGTCTTGTCGCGCCTCTGCGCGCCCTGAGCGGCCCTATCCGATCATTCCAGAAAGCAGATGGCCTGCGCCAACAGGCCGTCGGGGTGAAATCAGATATCGCTGGCCGGATCTTTGCCACACCAGTCTTTTCACGCTTGATCCAATCCCGGTCGCGCCACATCAGTCGGGGCTGCGCGACGGCTGGCCATGGCGACACTGGAAAGAGACGCCATGCAAACGGCCCCTTTCATGCACTCATCGGGCAAAGCCATGCCGCGGTGCAGCCATTTCCCGGCCCGCCGAATAAGCCCATTTCGGCCCTTTCGCATCGCGGCCTGCCCGGCTACACTGGGCGGGCCGTTTTCCTGTCAGGGGCCGCCCATGTCACCGCTCAACATCGAGAAAGGCTCGTCGAGCCATTCCGCCTACGACCTTCGCAGCCATATGTCGGACAAGGTGGAAACCCATACGCTGGCCGTTCTGGTGGAAAACGAGCCGGGCGTTCTGGCACGCGTGATCGGGCTGTTTTCCGGGCGCGGCTACAATATCGAAAGCCTGACCGTGGCCGAGGTGGACCATGGCGGCCACCGCTCGCGCATCACCATCGTAACCTCGGGCACGCCGCAGGTGATCAACCAGATCAAGATGCAACTCGAGCGCATGGTCCCGGTCCACGAGGTTCATGACCTGACGGTCGAGGGCGCCTTTGTCAGCCGCGAACTGGCGCTGATCAAGGTTGTCGCCAAGGGCGAGCACCGGGTTGAATCGCTACGCATCGCCGAGATCTTCCGGGCCAATGTGGTCGATTCGACCCTGCAGAGCTTTGTCTTTGAGATCACCGGCACGCCCGACAAGGTCGACGCCTTTTGCGAACTCATGCGGCCTTTGGGCGATGTGCATCTGGCCCGCACGGGCGTCGCGGCGATCGCGCGCGGGGTCTGAGCGAAAATTCGTACGAATTTTCGCATGCTGCGATCCTTCCTGCGAAGGATCGTGGCCCTTTTGTTGTCGTCGGTGCCTGCGACACGCGGGCTTGGCCCCTGCTACCTTTTGGGGGCCATCAAGAGCGCGCGCCCTACCCTCGTCCCAGAATGATGCGCACATAGTCGCGCGTTTCGGCATAAGGGGGGATGCCGCCGTGCTGACGCACGGCTTCGGGTCCGGCATTATACGCGGCCAGCGCATGATCCCAGCGGCGAAAGCTGCGAAACTGCATGGCCAGATAGCGCGCTCCGGCATCGAGATTGGCCACCGGATCGGTCGGATCGACACCCAGCATGCGCGCGGTGTCGGGCATGAGCTGGGCCAGACCAATGGCGCCCGCATGGCTGACGGCCTGCGGATCCCAGGCCGATTCCTGCTGCACAAGGCGCAAGAACAGATCTTCGGGGATGCCATGGCGGCGCGCGGCCGCACGGGCCACGTCAAGCCATGGGCCGGAATAGCGCCCCTCAAATCGCGCGACATCCTGCGCGCCGGGTTGAAAATCGGGGCGCAACCGGGCCGAAGCCGCATATTGCCCTGCTGCACGTCCGTCGATCACCGACAGCGCGTTTCCGAACCGCTCCATCGGATTGGCAAGCACCGGCAGGGCTGTGCAACACAGCAGGGCTGCAAAGCGGGTGGCGCGAAAATACCGGGGCATGGGACCGATGGTTGAGCAAAGCCTGACCAACCCATAGGTCAAGCCAGGGAGAATTTCCAGCCTTTGGCGCCCACCCCCCTTGTGGCAAGGGCGCAATTAACCTTTCCTTGACCATAGTGGGGTGATCTAAGCAGCGCGGCGCTGCGATTGCGTGACTCGCGCAGGGGGCGCCCGCTGTTATGAAACATCGACCGGACAGGGGGGAAATGACATGGCCGGATCCGTCAACAAGGTAATCCTGATCGGCAATCTGGGCCGCGATCCCGAGGTGCGCAGCTTTCAGAATGGCGGCAAGGTGTGCAATCTGCGCATCGCGACCTCCGAGACCTGGAAAGACCGCACCACGGGTGAACGCAAGGAACGCACCGAATGGCATTCGGTCGCGATCTTTTCGGAACCTGTGGCCCGTATCGCCGAACAATACCTGCGCAAGGGCTCAAAGGTCTATATCGAGGGCCAGCTGGAAACCCGCAAATGGCAAGATCAGTCCGGTCAGGAGCGCTACACCACCGAGATCGTGTTGCGGCCCTATAGCGGCACGCTGACCTTGCTCGATGGGCGCGACGGCGGCAGCGGCGGACCTTCGGGCGCGTCGGGTGGTGGGGCGGCTGGCGGCTATGGGGATGATCGCGGCGGCGGTGGCTATCCCGATGATCGCGGCGGATCGGGCGGCGCGGGCCGGTCAGGCTTTGGCGGCGGCGGCGATGTGGATGATGAGATCCCGTTCTAGGCGGGTGGCTTGGGGCGGCGGGTCGGATGGCCCGGCGCCTGCGTCTTTTGCCGGTTGAGGATCCCTCCGGCAGAGATACATGAACAACAAACCAGCAGGGGCACCGCGCGAAGCCGTGCGGTGGGGCGGGAATGCAGCCGATCAATCCGACTTATGCAAAGACCTTTGCGCCCCCGGTGATGGAGGCGCGGCGCTGGATCCTTGGGCAAAGCTTTGCGCCCGAGCGCCCGCTGATCAATCTCAGCCAGGCTGCCCCGGTGGAACCACCGCCCGAGGCGCTGGTGCGCGCCATGGCCGAAGCGATGATCACGGACCCGGCCAGCCATCTTTATGGCCCGGTTCTGGGCTTGCCCGACTTGCGCGCCGAACTGGCGGCGCAATGGTCGGTGGGCTATGGCGGCGCGATCCGCCCCGCGCAGGTGGCCGTGACGGCGGGCTGCAATCAGGCCTTCACGGCCGCGATGTCGACGCTGGCGGGCGCGGGCGATGAGGTGATCCTGCCCCTGCCCTTCTATTTCAACCACAAGATGTGGCTCGACATGGAAGGCGTGCGCGCCGTCAGCTTGCCCACGGGCGATGATCTGTTGCCCGACCCCGAACAGGCCGCCAGCCTGATCACCGATCGCACCCGTGCCATCGTGTTGATCAGCCCCAACAACCCGGCGGGCGTGGAATATCCGGCGCCGCTTTTGCGGGCCTTTTACGATCTGGCGCGCCGCCACGGGCTGGCCTTGATCCTGGACGAGACCTATCGCGATTTCCACTCCGGCACGGGCGCGCCCCATGATCTGTTCACCGATCCCGATTGGGACAAGACGCTGATCCATCTGTATTCCTTTTCCAAAGCCTATCGGCTGACGGGTCACCGGGTGGGCGCCATCATGGCGTCCGAGACGCGGTTGGCCGAGGTGGAGAAATTTCTCGACACCGTGGCGATCTGCCCGCCGCAGGTGGGCCAGATCGGCGCGCTCTGGGGGATGCGGCATCTGGGCGATTGGCTGGCCGGGGAACGGGCCGAAATCCTGGCCCGGCGCGACACGGTGCGGCGCGAGTTCGCACGCCTGCCCGCCTGGCAACTCCTGGGATGCGGGGCTTATTTCGCCTATGTGCGCCATCCCTTTGCCCTGCCCTCGGATCAGGTGGCGCAACGGATGGTGGGCGCGGCCGCGCTTCTGGTGCTGCCCGGCACCATGTTCGGCCCCCGCATCGATCAGGGCGGCACCGGACAGGCCGAGGCGACGCTGCGCATCGCCTTTGCCAATGCCGATGCCACAGGTCTGGTGAGGGTGGTGGACCGCTTGGCCGCGCTTGATTTCTAGGCGCCCCTGCGCCCAGCCCTTGCCGTGCTGCGCCCAAGCGCGTAATCAACCCCTTGATCAGATCGGGCCCGCACAGGGCCCACCCAAAGCCTGAAAGGACCAGTATCAGATGGCACGATCGGCTGTGAAAAAGGCCTCGAACCTCTTTGTCTGGATCATTCTGGGCCTTTTGTTCGTGGCGCTGGCGGGCTTCGGCATCGGCTCGTTCTCGGGCGGGGCCAGTCGCGTGGGTGCTGTGGGCGATATCGAGATCACCGCCGAAGATTATGCGCGCGCACTCGATCAGGAAATCCGCGCCCGCATCGCCCAGACCGGCCAGCCGGTCACGCTGGCCAATCTGCGCGCGCAAGGCGTGGATCAGGCCGTGCTGCAATCCCTGGTGGCGCGCGCGGCGCTGGCCCATGAGGCACAGGCCATGGGCCTGTCGGTCGGCGACGCCGAAGTGGCCCGCCAGATCACGCAAATTCAGGCTTTTCAGGGGCTTGACGGCGCATTTGATCGCGAAACCTATGAATTCACCTTGCGCCAGAACGGGTTGAACCCCGCCGAGTTCGAGGATGATCTGCGCGAAGACACCGCACGCAGCCTGTTGCAGGCGGCGGTGATCGGCGGGATTGGTCCCCAAACCACCATCACCGAGCCCTTGGTCGCCTATCAGGGTGAAACCCGCGATGTGAGCCTTTTGATCCTGACCGAGGCCGATCTGCCCGGCGCCGTGCCGCAACCCACCGACGCCGAGCTTTTGACCCATTACGAGGCGCATCCAGACCGCTTCACCGACCCCGAGGCGCGGCGCATCACCTATGCATGGGTCACACCCGCGATGTTGACGGATGCCATGGCCATCGACGAAGCAAGCTTGCGTGCGCTCTATGACGAGCGGGCCGATCAGTATCTCCAGCCCGAGCGGCGGCTGCTGGAAAGGCTGGTGTTTGCCGATGCACCCAGCGCACAGGCGGCCTATGACGCGATTGCGGCGGGCCAGACCAGCTTTGACACGCTGGTGGCCGACCGCGGGTTGCGCTTTGAGGATGTCGATCTGGGCGAGGTCACGCGCGATGATCTGACGGCCGAAGCGGCGGAGGCGATTTTTTCGGATACCGAAAGCGAGATCATCGGCCCCGTGGCCACCGATCTGGGGCCTGCGCTGTTTCGGGTGAACGCGGCGCTCGATGCCTCGGAGATCCCGTTTGAAGAGGCGCAAGAGGACTTGCGCGCCGAACTGGCCGCCGAGGCGGCGCGCCGCGCGATTGACGACCTGCGTGATCCGGTCGATGATCTTCTGGCCGAGGGTGCCACGCTCGAAGAGCTGGCAGAAACAACCGAGATGGTTCTGGGCACGATCGATTATACCCCCGTCTCCGAGGATGGCATCGCCGCTTATGACGGCTTTCGCGAGGCGGCCATGGCGGTGCAACCGGGCGATTTTCCCGAGCTGATCGCGCTGTCGGATGGGGGGCTTTTCGCGCTGCGCCTTGATGAGGTGGTGCCGCCCACCCTTCCCCCCTTGGCCGATATCCGGGGCGATGTGGTGGCCGATTGGCGCGCCACCGCGCTGCGCGCAGCGCTGGCCGCGCGCGGTGAGGCGATCATCGGCGCGTTGACCGGCGGCGCGCGGCTGGAGGATCTGGGTCGGACCGAAACCGAGGCGCAGATCCGCCGGCAGGGCTTTGTGCCCGATGCGCCGCCAACGCTGGTCGGACAGATCTTTCAACTGGGCGACGTGGGCGATGTGACCCTGGTGGCCAGCGAGGATCGCATGTTGGTTGTGCGTTTGGACGCCATCAACCCTGCGGCGCGCGATGATCCGAATGTCTCGATGCTGTTGCAGATCCTCGGTCAGGCCGTGGCCCAAACCGTGTCACAGGATATCTTTGAAGCCTATGGTCAGGCGCTCCAGGCCGAGGCGGGCATCCAGTTGAACCAGTCGGTGATCAACGCCGTTCACACGCAGTTTCCCTGATGGCCCGGATTTCCGATTTCGCCGATTTCGAAGCGGGCTGGGCGGCCGGGCGCAACCAGCTTGTGCATGCCCGCCTTGCCGCCGATCTGGATACGGCGGTGTCGGTGATGATGAAGCTGACCGATGCCGGGCGCGACAGCTTCATTCTTGAATCCGTTACCGGTGGCGAGGTGCGGGGCCGGTATTCGATCATCGGATGCAAGCCTGATCTGGTCTGGGAATGTCATGGCCCCACCAGCCGCATCAACCGCAGCGCGCGGTTCGACCGCGAGGCATTCGCGCCTTGTTCCGAGCCGCCGCTGGTCGCGCTCAGATCCCTGCTGGCGGAATCGGCCATCGACATGCCCGAACATCTGCCGGCCGCCGCCGCCGGGCTGTTTGGCTATCTGGGCTACGACATGATCCGGCTGGTCGAACATCTGCCCGATGTGAACCCCGATCCGCTGGGTCTTGCCGATGCGGTGCTGATGCGCCCCTCGGTCATCGCGGTGCTCGATGGCGTCAAGGGTGAGGTGACGGTGGTTGCGCCCGCCTGGGTGTCATCGGGGCTGTCGGCGCGCGCGGCCTATGCGCAGGCGGCCGAACGGGTGTCGGATGCGCTGCGCGATCTGGAACGTGCACCCGCCACGGCCAGCCGCGAAATGGGCGAGGCGCGCGCCGTGGCCGAGCCGGTGTCGAACTTCAGCCATGCCGCATATCTGGCCGCCGTCGACCGCGCCAAGGATTACATCCGCGCGGGCGACATCTTTCAGGTGGTGCCGTCCCAGCGCTGGACACAGGATTTCCCCGAGCCGCCCTTTGCGCTCTACCGCGCGCTCCGGCGCACAAACCCCTCGCCCTTCATGTTCTTCTTCAATTTCGGACCCTTCCAGATTGTCGGCGCCAGCCCCGAGATCCTTGTGCGCGTCTTCAAGGGGCAAGTCACGATCCGCCCCATCGCGGGCACCCGCAAGCGTGGCGCCACCCCCGAGGAAGACCGCGCGCTCGAGGCCGATCTGTTGTCGGACCCCAAGGAACTGGCCGAGCATCTGATGCTGCTCGATCTGGGGCGCAACGATGTGGGGCGCGTGGCCAAGATCGGCACCGTCCGGCCCACCGAGGAATTCATCGTCGAACGCTACAGCCATGTCATGCACATCGTGTCGAATGTGGTGGGCGAATTGCGCGATGACCAAGATGCGCTGTCGGCGCTTCTGGCGGGGCTGCCTGCGGGCACGGTTTCGGGTGCCCCCAAGGTCCGCGCGATGGAAATCATCGACGAGCTGGAGCCCGAAAAGCGCGGCGTCTATGGCGGCGGCGTGGGCTATTTCAGCGCCGGCGGCGACATGGACATGTGCATCGCGCTGCGCACTGCGGTGATCAAGGACGGCAAGCTCTACATTCAGGCCGGCGGCGGCGTGGTCTATGACAGCGACCCCGAGGCCGAGTTTCAGGAAACCGTCAACAAATCCCGCGCCATCCGGCGCGCAGCCGAGGATGCAGGCCTGTTTTCGGGGCCAACCAACCGCTGAACCCGCGCAACGCGTGTTGGCGCCCTATTGGCTCAGGCGCTCTATGGCTGCGGAAACCGGGGCCAGCCGCACCCCCTTGGTGGCGCTGCGCAAGGCCCAGGACAGCACCGCCTCGATCGTGTCGGGGCGGGTCCGGCCCACAACGATGACAGCGCCATCCTGCACCGCGGCAAAGGCCGCGCGGTCAAGATAGCGGGTGATCAGCGGGGCGCGCTGATCGGCGTCGTCAAGCAGACGGAACGCCGGTGCGGCCGCCACCCGCGCGCGCGGTGGCAGTGACTGCAAAGCGTTTTGACCATCGGCAAGGGTGATCAGCCCATGGCCCGTGTCGGCCAGCCCGGCGGCGATCGCGTCGGGCACAGCCGGGTCAACCGGCCGGGCCGGCGGGCGCACTGCAGGCCGGTCGATCACGGCCACCGCGTGGCTCAGCGTGGCCCGTGCAGCGGCCAGCGCCAGATCCACATCGCCAGAGACCGCAGCGTCAGCGATGGATGCGGGGGCCAGGATCACCACCTCGAACCCGGCCGCCCGCACCAGCGCGGCACGCGCCGCCGCGTCGGGTTGTGACGGGTCCAAAGCGAAGCTGACCGGAAAGCGAAAGCGCGACAGGCTGCCGGGGTCAAGCGGGCTGGCCGGATCGTCAATCAGCACAATCGCAAAAAGGGGCTGGTCATCGGGCAGGTCAAAGCCCACCGCATGGGCGACCAAGGCCCCTCTGGGCACATCGGGCATGGCCGGTTCGGGCGTTGTGGGAGCCGGTGGGACCAGCGCATCAGCGGCTGCTTGCGTCACTGTCTGCGGCACGACAACGGGCACGACAACGGGTGCGGCAACGGGTGTGGCCACGGGATCAAGCGACGGGGTGGGCATCTGCACGGGTGGGGGTGCCGTGTCGATCCCGGCCAGGCTTTGCTCGGGCTCTTGGGCCATGATGCGGTTTGGCGCGACACCCACAGCCCCGGTGTCGCCAGCCCGGGCAAGATGCGGCGGGGCCAAGCCGGGCAGGTTCTGGGGCGCGGGTTGGGGCGGTGTTTCGGCGATGCTGTCAGCAGGTGCCGGGATTGGCCCCGCAGCGACGGGGGCCCGATCGCGCAGCGCCCCTTGCGTCAGCGGCGCGGGGCTGGGCGCGCTGGCGGGCGCGGACAAAGGCCCCGGAAGGATCGGCGCGGCGACATCGGGGGGGGCGGGCATCTGCCCCGACCCCCGCATGGGCGCGGCCGGCACCGGCATCCCATCTGCGGGCGCGTCAGGCGCTGGAAGTACCTCGAGGGCTTGGGGCGCTTGCGGCTTGCCCGGGGCATCGGGCAAGGGCAAGCCCAGCGACAGCAGGATCAAGACCACGCCCGCCACAAGCATGCCCCAGCCCAGACCACCCAGCAGACCGCGCCCCATTGGACCCTCTTTCGCCTTTTGGGGTCGACGCACCCCGAATACCCGCAGCCGCCGACTGTCTCTTGCGCTTGACCGCCCCCGCGGGCTTTGAAACATGTATAGCTCGGGCGCACATCGCCTTCACCCCCTATTCGCCCCGGGCGACAGGACCTGCCATGCTGTTACTCATCGACAATTACGACAGCTTCACATGGAACCTTGTCCATTATCTGGGCGAGTTGGGCGCCGGGGCGCATGTGGTGCGCAATGACCAGATCAGCGTGCAAGACGCGCTGGCGCTCAGCCCGCAGGCGATCGTGCTTTCGCCCGGCCCCTGCGATCCGGCACAGGCGGGCATCTGTGTGCCGCTGACGCGGGCGGCAGCGGGCGCGGGCGTGCCGCTTTTGGGGGTCTGTCTGGGCCATCAGACCATCGGCGAGGCCTTTGGGGGGCGCGTGCAGCGCCACAGCGAGATCGTGCATGGCAAGATGGGCGAGATTTTCCACTCGGGCCAAGGCATGTTTGCGGGCCTGCCCTCGCCGCTGCTGGCCACGCGCTATCATTCATTGGTGGTCGACCGCCCCAGCCTGCCGCCCACGCTGGAGGTGACGGCAGAACTGGCGGATGGCACGATCATGGGTCTGCGCCACCGCACACTCCCCATCGAGGGGGTGCAGTTTCATCCCGAAAGCATCCGCTCCCAGCATGGGCGCGAGATGCTGAAGAATTTTCTCGATATGGCCAAGGGGGCCGTTCCCGCATGAGCGACGCGATGAAGCCGCTGATCTACGCCGCAGCCGAAGGCCCGCTGTCGCGCGCCCAGGCCGAGGCGGCCTTTGCGGAATTGTTCGAAGGCACCGCCACCCCCGCCCAGATCGGCGGGCTGTTGATGGCGATGCGGGCGCGCGGCGAATCCGTCGCCGAATATGCCGCCGCCGCTCAGGTGATGCGCGACAAATGCGTGCCCGTGCGCGCGCCTGCGGGCGCGATGGATATCGTGGGCACGGGTGGCGACGGCATGGGCACGCTCAACATCTCGACCGCAGCCGCCTTTGTGGTGGCGGGCGCGGGCGTGCCGGTGGCCAAACATGGCAACCGCAACCTCAGTTCGAAATCCGGGGCGGCGGATGCCTTGGGCGCTTTGGGCATCGAGGTGATGGTGCCCGCCCATGTGGTCGAGCGCGCCATCGCCGAGGCGGGCATCGGCTTCATGATGGCGCCCATGCACCACCCCGCGATGAAGCATGTCATGCCCGTGCGCCAGGAGCTTGGATCAAAGACGATCTTCAACATATTGGGTCCGCTTACAAATCCCGCAGGAGTCAAGCGGCAGTTGACAGGCGCCTTCGCGATCGATCTGATTTTTCCCATGGCCGAGACGCTGCAGGCGCTGGGGTCCGAGGCCGCGTGGCTGGTGCATGGGTCGGATGGCACGGATGAGATCTCGATCTCGGGGACCACATCGGTGGCGGTGCTCAAGGATGGCAAGATCAAGCCCCGCGAGGTCCACCCCGAGGAGGCGGGCCTGCCCACCCATCCGTTCCGTGATATCCTGGGCGGCAGCCCGGCCGAAAATGCCGCCGCGCTGCGCGCGCTTCTCGATGGGGCGCCGGGGGCGTACCGCGATGCGGTGCTGCTGAATGCGGCGGCGGCCCTTGTCGTGGCCGAGCGCGCGGGTGATCTGAAATCGGGCGTCGAGATCGCCCGCGACAGCATCGACAGCGGGGCGGCGAAACGAGCGGTCGAAAAGCTCGCCGCCATCACACAAGGAGCTTGACGCCCATGGCCACCATTCTGGACAAGATCAAGGCCTACAAGCTCGATGAGATCGCCGCTGCCAAAACGGCCCGCCCATTGGCGCAGCTTGAAGACGCCGCGCGTTCTGCCCCCCGCGTGCGCCCGTTTTGTGGCGCGCTCCGACACGCAGAGCAAAGCGGATACGGGCTGATTGCCGAGATCAAGAAAGCCAGCCCCTCCAAGGGGTTGATCCGCGCCGATTTCGACGTGCCCCTGTTGGCCAAAGCCTATGAAGCCGGTGGGGCGGCCTGTCTGTCGGTCCTGACCGACACGCCCAGCTTTCAGGGCAAGCCCGAGTATCTGGCCCGTGCGCGGGCGGCCAGTTCCCTGCCCTGTCTGCGCAAGGATTTCATGTATGACACCTATCAGGTGGCCGAAGCGCGCGGCTGGGGGGCCGATTGCATCTTGATCATCATGGCGTCCGTCACGGATGGGCAGGCCGCCGAACTGGAGGACGCCGCCACCCATTGGGGCATGGACGCGCTGATCGAGGTGCATGACGCGGCCGAACTGGACCGGGCCCTGCGTCTGAAAAGCCCGCTCATCGGGATCAACAACCGCGATCTCAACAGCTTTGAGACCCGGCTCGAGACCACCGAAGCGCTGGCCCCGCGCGTGCCCAAAGGGCGCATGGTGATTTCGGAATCGGGGCTGTTCGGGCCTGCCGATCTGGCGCGCATGGCGCAAACGGGCGCGCGCAGTTTCCTGATCGGCGAAAGCCTGATGCGACAGGCCGATGTGACGGCGGCCACCCGCGCGATGCTGGCCCATCCTGTCATGGCGGGGGCGTGATCCATGGCGGACTTGACCCATTTCGACAGCGCGGGTCAGGCGCATATGGTCGATGTCTCGGACAAGGCCGTGACCGACCGCGTGGCAGTGGCCGAGGGGTGGGTGCGGATGCGCCCGGAAACCTTGGCGCTGGTGACCGCAGGCACCGCGAAAAAGGGCGATGTGCTGGGGATTGCACGGCTTGCCGGGATCATGGGGGCCAAGAAAACCGCCGATCTGATCCCGTTGTGCCATCCGCTGCCGATCACCAAGGTGGCGCTGGAGCTTGTCCCTGATGCCGCCCTTCCGGGGGTGCGGATCACGGCGACCGTCAAGACCACCGGCCAGACCGGCGTGGAGATGGAGGCGTTGACGGCCGTTTCAGTGGCGGCGCTGACGGTGCATGACATGCTGAAGGCGGCTGAAAAATCCATCGAGATCGGGGGCATCCGCGTGGTGCTGAAGGATGGTGGCAAATCGGGGCGCTACGAGGCCGAGGGCTGAGGGGTGCGATTATTCGTACGAATAATCGCAGCGCGCGCCGTTGCGGACGCTCGTGCCCGTGGCGGGGACAGCATGCGTATTTTCGGAAAGATGAAGCAGTGAAGGGGCGTTGCGCATGATCTCGGTCGAGGAGGCGCTGGCTGCATGTCTGGCTTTGGTGCGGCCCGCTGGAACCGAAAGCGTCAAGCTGGCCGATGCCATGGGCCGTGTTCTGGCAACCGATGTGGTGGCAGGCCGCGACCAGCCGCCCTTTGCGGCCTCGGCCATGGATGGTTACGCGATGGCGCTGGCAGACCGGGTGACAGGCGCGCGGCTGAGCGTGGTGGGCGAGGCCCCGGCCGGGCGCGCCTGGGCGGGACAGATCGGCGCAGGCCAGGCCTTGCGCATCTTTACCGGCGCGCCCCTGCCGCGGGGGGCCGATTGCGTGGTCGTGCAAGAGGATGTCGCGCGCGAGGCGGACACGATCCTTCTGGGTCCGCGGCTCGATGAGGGCAGCAATATCCGCGCGGCCGGTTGCGATTTCCGGGCGGGCGCCCGGCTTGCAGCGCCCCGACGGCTGTCGCCCGCCGATATTGCGCTCTGTGCGGCGATGAATGCGCCGGTGCTCGATGTGTTCCGCCGGCCCGAGGTGGCCTTGATCGCAACGGGCGATGAGTTGGTCAGCCCCGGAGAGGCGCCCCGAGACGATCAGATCATCGCCTCCAACATCTATGGGCTGAAGGCGATGATCGAGGCCGAGGGCTGCCGCGCGCGGCTTTTGCCCATCGCGCGCGACAACTGCGCAAGCCTGACACAGGTTCTGGCGCTGGCCCAAGGGGCAGATCTGATTGTCACGATCGGCGGCGCCTCTGTGGGCGAGCATGATCTGGTTGCGGGGGTGACCGCTGGCCTGGGTCTTGAGCGATCGTTCTACAAGGTGGCTTTGCGGCCGGGCAAGCCGCTGATGGCGGGGCGATTGGGGGGGGCGGCCCTGTTGGGGCTGCCGGGAAATCCGGTGTCATCCATGGTGTGTGGCGAGATTTTCCTGGTGCCTATGCTGCGCGCGATGCTTGGGCTTGGGGCGCGTGCGCGGGCACGCCGGGCAGGCAGGTTGGGATGCGACCTGCCGGCCAATGGCAACCGGGCGCATTACCTGCGGGCACGGGTGGAAGCGGGCCCTGACCTGCCGGTCATCACACCTTATGCGGTGCAGGATTCTTCGCTTTTGAGCGTCTTGTCGGAGGCAGGCACCTTGTTGGTACGTGCGCCTGAAGATGGGCCGCGCAAGGCGGGCGATGTGATCGAGCATCTGCCGCTGGCACCGCATGACAGTTGATTCGTTGACACGGAGCGGGAACAGGTTTAGAACATAACCTGAACAAACCTCAGGCTTTCGGATTCAGGGAGAACGAGCCGATGCTGACCCGCAAGCAGCGTGATCTGTTGGAATTCATCCATGCCCGCGTACAGCGCGACGGCGTGCCACCGTCCTTTGACGAAATGAAGGAGGCGTTGGACCTGCGCTCCAAATCCGGCATTCATCGGCTGATCACCGCACTGGAAGAGCGCGGCTTTATCCGCAGACTGGCCCACCGCGCGCGCGCGCTTGAAATCCTCAAGATGCCCGAGGCGATGGAAAAGGGCGGCTTTGCGCCGCGCGTGATCAAGGGGGATCGGGTTGATCCGCCGCGCGGGGCCATGCCGGTCGCAGCGGCCGCGACGGACGTGCCCGTCATGGGTCGCATCGCCGCTGGCACACCCATCGAAGCGATTTCCGAGGTGGCAAGCCATGTCGCCGTGCCCCAGCAGATGCTGCGCAGCGGGCGCAGCCATTACGCCCTTGAGGTCAAAGGCGATTCGATGATCGAGGCGGGGATCAACGATGGCGATATCGTAGTCATCGAAGAGGGCGGCACGGCGCAAAATGGCGATATCGTCGTGGCGCTGGTCGAAGGCCATGAGGCGACGCTGAAACGTTTGCGCCGAAAGGGCGGGATGATCGCACTGGAAGCGGCAAACCCAGCCTATGAAACGCGCATGTTCCGCGACGATCAGGTGACCGTTCAAGGCAGGTTGGTCGGCCTGATCCGCAGCTACTGACCCCGGTCCCGGGGCGGGGGTGACCACAGCCTGTCGCCCTGATGCATGCGCGCGCTGGTGACAATCAGCGCGCCTTGCCTGTGGGTGATGGCCAAGGCGCCGGTCTGGGCCAGCAAGGGGCCATCGAACACCAGGCAACCGGCATCTGGATAAAGCGTGACAGGCAGGTGGCCGGCAAGTGTCATGCGCGGCTGCAACAGGGCTGCGATCGCGGTCACCGGCACGGGCGCTGGCGCGGGTTCCGACAAGATGACGACATCATGGGTGGCGCACGCCTGGGCCGCCGCTTCGGCCCCGGTTCGGCCCGTAGCGTGCCAAATGCGCAGCCCGGCCAGATCGCTTGCCCGACCTGCGCCCTCCGCACGCCACAGATCGCGCGCGGCCGCCCCGTCTTGAGCCACCCGGTCACCGTCGTTTTCGAGCCAGACGCCTGCGACAAATCCGTCCCCGCGGGGGCGGCTGAGCGCGCGGCCCTCTGGCGACAAGATGCCGACCATGCCGCCGCTGTCGGACACCAGCACAACCGGACGCCCCTCGCCGTTCCAATTGATCAGGGCGACGACAATGGGCAGTGCGCCCAGCCAACGCGCGCGCCCCTGCCAGAGCAAAACGACAAGCCCACCCATGGTCACGACGCCCAGCATCCAACCCGGCGGGGTCGCAACCGCTGCCACGGCCCCCGGCCAGGCCGCAACCCATTCCGCCACGCCCAGGATCCAGATCAGCGCCCATTCCATCACAAACCAGACCGGTCCCGCCAAGCCGATGGGCGTCAACAGCGTGGCCACCACCGCACCGGGCATGATGACGCTGCCCATCACCGGCACGGTCAACAGATTGGCAAACAGGCCATAGACCGGGAATTGGTTGAAATGCGCCGCCGCAAAAGGCGCGGTGGCTGCCCCCGCCACCACCGACGAGACGACGAGCATAAGCACCGCCTTTGCCCAACTTGGCCAAGCCGCGCCCAACTGAAGCGTCCGCAGCAAGCCAAAAGCCCCGACCAGGGCGGCCGTGGCCGCGAAGGACATCTGAAATCCCGGCGACATCAGGGTTTCGGGCCGGTTCAAAAGCACGATGATCGCGGCAATCGCGACCGAGCGCAGGGTGATGGCGCGCCGGTCCAGCAGCACCGCCGCAAACATCACCGCCGCCTGAATGAAGGCCCGTTCGGTCGCCACATTCCCCCCCGAGAGCGCCAGATAAAAGGCCCCCGCCAGCAAGGCCCCCAATGCGGCCCATTTGCGGATCGGGTAGCGCAAGGCCAGCACCGGGATCAGCGCCAGACCCAACCGCAGCGCCGCATAGACAAAGCCCGTCAGCAACCCCATGTGCAGGCCGGAAATGGCCAGAAGATGGGCGATATTGGCATCGCGCATCGCCTGTGTCGGCCCGGCTTCCAGCCCGGATCGATCACCGGTCAGCACGGCGGCAGCAAAGGCGCCGGGCTGGCCCGCGATGCGATCTTGGATGGCCGCCGACAGGCGCATGCGCAGATGAAACAAGCGCGCCGCGCCCGCCGCACGCACCTCCAGAAGCATCAGGGGGGTGCGCGTGTAGCCGACACCGCCCAACGACAGGAAATAGGAATGGCGCTGAAAATCGAAGCCGCCCGGCTCGGCCGGGCCGGACGGCGCCGACAGATGGCCCGTCACCATCACGATGCTGCCCGGTTCAGGCGCCGATCCGGCCGCATCGCCATGCAACGCCACGCGCACCCGGAGCGGTGTCCGCTCAGGTGCCATATCTTCGAGCCGGACCTGATCAAGCGTCAGCCGCGTCGCATCCGAGGCCGATCGGTCCACCCCCACAACCCGCCCCTCGATCGCGCCGTAATAGCGAAAATCCAGCACCGGCCCCGCCACGCCATGCGCGCGGTGGCCCGCGGCCAGCACCCCCAGCGCGACCATGGCCACCCCAACACCCAAAGGGCCGATGCCCGCACGCCAGATCACCGCCACCGCCACGCCCGCCACCAAAAGCGCCGCCGTCACGCCATAGCCCACCGGGCCGGGTTCTTGCGGCAACGCAAAATAAAGCGCCACCCCAAGGCCCAGCATCACAGCCGACCATGGCATCAGCGCACCGCGTTGCGCATGGCCAAGCGCGCTCAAGCCCCCCAGCGCCATCCGCAGCGCGACCGGTGCTTGCCCGCGCACGGGCCCAGTATCGACGAAATCGGTCACCGCCTTGTCAGCGCCCTTCGTGATGCGTTAACGAAGCGTCAAGCCTAGCCCCGACATGGTTTCCAACTGGTTAACGCCGCGCCGGCCCCGCCCGCCCGCGATCGGCGCGAAAAGGAACAAGATGACCGCACCACAGCAGATCATCACCCGCATCGCCCCCTCGCCCACGGGCATCATGCACATCGGCACGGCACGCACGGCGCTGTTCAACTGGCTCTTTGCCCGCGCGCGTGGCGGCCAGTTCTTGCTCAGGATCGAAGACACCGACCGCGCCCGGTCCACCCCCGAGGCGACGCAAGCGATTCTCGACGGGATGCGGTGGCTCGGTCTCGACTGGGATGGCGACGCCGTCAGCCAGTTCGAACGCGTCCCCCGCCATGCGCAGATCGCCCATGAAATGCTGGCGCGCGGGCATGCCTACAAATGCTTTGCCAGCCAAGATACCATCGAAGCCTACCGCGAGGCCGCCCGCGCCGAAGGCCGCTCGACGCTCTACCACAGCCCCTGGCGCGACGCGCCCGCCGCCGATCACCCCGATGCACCCTATGCGATCCGCCTCAAGGCACCGCAGACAGGCCAAACCGTGATCGAGGATGCCGTGCAGGGCCGGGTGACGTTTGCCAACGACCAGCTGGACGACATGGTGATGCTGCGCTCGGACGGCACGCCCACCTACATGCTGGCGGTGGTGGTCGATGATCACGATATGGGCGTGACCCATGTGATCCGGGGCGATGACCACCTGAACAATGCCCCGCGTCAGGCGCAGATCTATCGCGCCATGGGATGGGCGGAACCGGTCTGGGCGCATATTCCGCTGATCCATGGCCCGGATGGCAAAAAGCTCAGCAAGCGGCATGGCGCGACGGGTGTGATGGATTACGCACAGATGGGCGTGCCTGCGGCCGCGATGCGCAACTATCTGGCCCGGCTTGGCTGGAGCCATGGCGATGACGAGCTTTTTACCGATGCACAGGCGCTGGAGTGGTTCGATCTGGCGGGAATCGGGCGTGCGCCCGCGCGGCTTGACCTCAAGAAACTCGAAAGCGTGGCCGGATGGCACATCGCCCGCATGTCGGATGCCGATCTGATGGCCGAGATCACGCGATATCTTGCGCTGACCGGGCAAGCGCCGCTTTCGCACATGCAGCATGATAGGCTCGGAACTGCGATGTATTGCCTCAAGGATCGGGCGAAATCGCTGCCGGAATTGCTCGAAAAAGGCCAATTTGCCTTGGCCGGCCGCCCCATCACCCCCGATGCGGCGGCGGCGGCGCAACTCGATGCAGTATCCCGTGGTATACTGCGTGAATTGACTGCGCAGTTGCAGCATGCTAGCTGGACCCGTGACACGCTGGAGGCGACGCTGACCCATGCCGCCGAGGCCCATGGGTTGAAATTCGGCAAACTTGCAGGCCCGCTCAGGGCCGCATTGGCAGGCCGCAGCGTTACCCCCAGCGTCTATGACATGATGCTCGTCATCGGCCGCGACGAAACGATCGCCCGCCTGACGGATGCCGCTTCCCGCGACGGCTGAACCGGGGGGCCACAAACCGAACAGGGGCCGTCCGCAAGGCAAAGCCCCATTTTTCCGCGCGCGGCGCATCTGCACCCGCCGGTCATGATGCAGAGGGGGACCACCATGGCACAGACGACACGCACCGCCAGCCTGACGATCGACGGCAAAACCTATGAGCTGCCGATCCATTCGCCGACCGCCGGCCCCGATGTCATCGACATCACCAAGCTTTATGCGCAAGCGGGCGTGTTCACCCATGATCCGGGCTTCACCTCGACCTCGGCCTGCGAGAGCGCGATCACCTTCATCGATGGCGACAAGGGCGAATTGATGCACCGCGGCTATCCCATCGACCAGCTGGCCGAAAAATCGCATTACCTCGAAGTGTGCTACCTGCTGTTGTACGGCGAACTGCCGTCGGCCGCTGCACTGGAACATTTCGAAACCACGATCACCCGTCACACGATGATCCATGAACAGATGCACAATTTCTTCCGGGGGTTCCGGCGGGATGCGCATCCGATGGCAACCATGGTGGGCGTGGTCGGCGCGATGTCGGCCTTCTATCACGACAGCACCGACATCAACGATGCCCACCAGCGCGAGATCGCATCCCATCGCCTGATTGCCAAGATGCCGACGATCGCCGCGATGGCTTATAAATACTCGATCGGCCAGCCGTTTGTCTATCCGCGCAACGATCTTGATTACGCCTCGAACTTCTTGCGCATGTGCTTTGCCGTTCCGGCCGAAGACTATGTGGTCGACCCGGTGCTGGCCCGCGCGATGGACCGCATCTTCACGCTGCATGCCGACCATGAACAAAACGCCTCCACCTCGACGGTGCGTCTGGCTTCGTCCTCGGGGGCGAACCCCTTTGCCTGTATCGCAGCCGGCATCGCCTGTCTCTGGGGGCCCGCGCATGGCGGCGCCAATCAGGCCTGCCTCGAGATGCTCAAGGAAATCGGCTCGGTCGACCGGATCCCCGAATTCATCGCGCGCGCCAAGGACAAGAACGATCCCTTCCGCCTGATGGGCTTTGGCCACCGTGTCTACAAGAACTTCGACCCCCGCGCCACGGTGATGAAGACATCCGCCGATGAGGTGCTGGATCTCTTGGGTGTCGAAAACAACCCGCTGCTGCAAATCGCCAAGGAGCTTGAGCGCATCGCGGTTCAAGACCCCTATTTCATCGAGAAAAAACTCTTTCCCAATGTCGATTTCTACTCTGGGATCATCCTCGAAGCGATGGGCTTTCCCACCGCGATGTTCACCCCGATCTTCGCCGTCTCGCGCACGGTGGGCTGGATTTCTCAGTGGAAGGAACAACTGGCCGACCCAGCGATGAAAATCGGCCGGCCGCGCCAGCTTTACATGGGCCCGACCGCCCGCGATTACATCGATATCGAGAACCGCTAGA
>ERZ888423.1308-NODE-1308-length-21814-cov-11.260582_pt1 | contig 21814 bp, 21 predicted proteins | sample MGYA00520523_ERZ888423 | MGnify/ENA primary metagenome ERZ888423 (study PRJEB32303, sample SAMEA104408611) | aquatic metagenome | biome: Brackish water; feature: Pelagic; material: water | place: Baltic Sea | collected 2014-06-08T10:24:00 | depth 30,27 m ...
GCTGTTTGTGTTATAATCCGTGCTGATTGTGCAAGACCTTTGGTTTCGGTCGTCGGACATTTGCCCCAGTTAAAAACCAAAAAACAACTGATCATGCAAAAGAAGCACATTGTAGCAGCTGCCTTATTCCTGGGAAGCTTATTCCTGAACAGGGCAACCCTTTCCGCCCAGTCGCCGGGCGATATCAATTCAGACTGGGCGATATCGGGCTGGCTCATGTGAAGGCTTCCCCGAAAATAGAATCATTTATAACTACTAAATTCGGGAACCAAAATGAAAAAGTCAAAATTCACGGAAAGCCAGATTGTGGCTATTCTTAACCAACAGGAAAAAGGTATGAAAGTAGTTGATATTTGCCGTGAACACGGGATAAGTCAGCCTACCTTTTACCAATGGCAACGAAAGTTTTCTGGCATGCAAGTGTCGGAGTTAAAGCGCATGAAAGAGATGGAAGGTGAAATTAGCCAGTACAAGCGTATTGTTGCCGAACTGACGCTTCAAAACACGGTGCTCAAAGATGTTATTGAAAAAAAGCTTTAACGCCTGGCGAGAAGCGAGAGCTTGTTGATTATGGAGTGCAGAAGCACCACATGTCACGCCGTCAGGCATTACGCACATTTGAGCTATCCAGTTCTGTGTATCACTATAAGGCTGTGAAGAAAGAAGCTGATACTGAAATTCAGCAATTGCTTTGCGGGCTTAGCGAAAAGTATCCCACATGGGGTTTTTGGATGATGTACCATAGACTGCGAAACACCGGCAGAAAAGAAAATCATAAACGCATCTATCGGATATACAAAGCAAGTGGACTGAGCAAGAAGCGACGTAGCCGTAAACGCTCCATTAAGCGGATCAAACAACCTCTACTACAACCATTGCAGCCAAATCTACAATGGAGTATGCCTGCCTGCCGGTAGGCAGGGACTTTATGCGGGATAGTCTTTTGCAGTATCAGCCATTTAGAGCATTCAATGTTATTGATGATTTTAATAGAGAAGCCTTGAATATCACGATTGCAAAAAGCATCACCAGTAAACGAGTCATTTTAGAACTTGAACAACTTATACAGTGGCGAGGAAAGCCTAAAAGCATACGTGTAGATAACGGTCCGGAGTTTATCTCTCAATCACTGCGAGACTGGTGTGAAGATCCTAAACGCCAAATCGAACTTACCTTTATCCAACCAGGGAAGCCTTCTCAAAATGGATACATCGAAAGGTTCAACAGAACCTACAGGGAAGACGTTCTGGACAGATGGTTGTTTGAGAAGCTTGCAGATGCACAAGCAGAAAGCAACCGCTGGATATGGATATACAATAACGAAAGGCCCCACTCATCTCTAAACAATATTCCACCAAGGGAGTTCTTGTTGAAATATGGAAAACTCCATCTACCCGCAGATCAATCACACGAGTTTGCCACATTCCAACAAGACGATGACGGTGACGTGCAATTTGAGGAAAAAACTATATTTTTAACTGTAGCTAAATAAGGGAAGCCTTCACCGCCAGACTGCGTCGAAGCAGCCGCCGTGCATTCATAGCCCCGATGGCAGCGGATATCCTTGCCGCAGCCTGGCCTCTGCGGTCCGGGCAAGATAGCAGCGCACAGCGGGACGGTGGTACGTGAAAGCGGAAAGGTAGGTGCTTCTATGCCCCCTCTAAACCTTCTGAAGCCACTTTTGTTAATAAACAGATACCCGAAAGTTGATATCGTATTCTTAAAAACCGGGTATCGCTGCGTACATTTGCAATGGTCAAAGAAAAAGCTACATGAATTGGTTTGGCACGTTCCTTACATCCTCGATAGGGAAGAAATTTGTGATGGGGCTGACGGGTATTTCCCTGGTCCTTTTCCTCCTCGTACACTGCGGTATCAATGCGTTGATATTTGCCAACGACGGTGGAGTGCTGTTTAACAAAGCAGCGCATTTCATGGGTACCAATATTATTATCCGCACCATGGAAATAGGATTGTTCGGCGGAATTCTCCTGCACATAGTGCAGGCGTACATACTGGCAGCGGGCAATGCGAAAGCACGACCTTCCAAGTACCAGGTGAACAATGCGTCGGCCAACAGCCGCTGGTACAGCAGGAGCATGACCTTGCTGGGAACGCTCATCCTGCTTTTCCTCATCATCCACCTCAAGCATTTCTGGGTGGTTTCCCGTTTTATCGGACTGGAAGAAACAGATTACGGCGCCGAAAACCTCTTCATTGAGATGCAGAAAGTTTTTGCTAATCTGTGGGTGGTGATCGTCTATCTGCTGGGTGTGATTTCACTGGCATGGCACCTGGTACACGGATTTCAATCGGCATTTCAGACGCTGGGCCTGAACCAGCAAAAGTACAAAGCACTGATTCGCAACGCGGGTTGGGTGTATTCAATGATTATTTCGTTGCTGTTCGCATTGATGCCGGTGGCAATGTATTTAGAATGGGTAAAATAAGAGCTTATGGCACTGGACGCTAAAATTCCTCAGGGGCCTTTGGCCGATAAATGGACGAACTACAAGTCGTCGGTGAAACTGGTGAACCCCGCCAACAAAAGAAAGCTGGAGATACTGGTGATTGGTACCGGACTGGCCGGCGCATCGGCTGCCGCATCGCTGGCAGAACTCGGCTACAAGGTGAAGGCCTTCTGTTTTCAGGATTCTCCGCGCAGGGCGCACAGTATTGCGGCCCAAGGTGGTATCAATGCTGCCAAGAACTACAAAAACGACGGTGACAGTGTGTACCGTCTTTTCTACGATACTGTAAAAGGTGGTGATTTCCGTTCCCGCGAAGCCAACGTACACCGGCTGGCAGAGGTGAGCGTGAATATCATTGACCAATGTGTGGCGCAGGGTGTTCCCTTTGCGCGGGAATACGGCGGACTGCTCGACAACCGCTCTTTTGGTGGCGCGCAGGTATCGCGGACCTTTTATGCACGCGGTCAGACCGGGCAGCAATTGCTGTTAGGAGCTTACCAGGCACTGGAGCGCCAGGTGGGGCTGGGAACGGTGCAGATGTATACCCGCCATGAAATGCTGGACGTTGTAACCATTGACGGCAAGGCACGCGGTATCATTGCCCGCGACCTCGTAACCGGTAAACTGGAACGCCATTTCGGACATGCTGTATTGTTGTGTACCGGAGGATACGGCAACGTGTTCTTCCTGAGTACGAATGCCATGGGCTCGAACGTCACCGCAGCATGGAAAGCCTACAAGCGGGGAGCGGCATTCGCCAATCCTTGTTACACGCAGATTCACCCTACCTGTATTCCGGTGTCGGGAGAATACCAGAGCAAGCTGACCCTGATGAGTGAAAGCTTGCGGAACGATGGTCGGGTGTGGGTGCCCAAAACCAAGGAAGATGCCCAGGCTATCCGCGAAGGGAAGAAAAAACCAACCGATATAGCAGAAGCCGACCGCGACTACTACCTCGAAAGAAAATATCCGAGCTTCGGTAACCTGGCTCCCCGTGATATCTCCAGCCGCTCGGCTAAAGAGGCCTGCGATGATGGCAGGGGCGTGGGCAAAACCGGTCTGGCGGTATACCTCGATTTCTCCGATGCCATTCAGCGTCTGGGCAAGGATGTGATAGAAGCCAGATATGGTAATCTTTTCGATATGTATGCGCATATCACCAATGAGAATCCGTATGAAGTGCCTATGCGCATCTATCCTGCGGTGCATTACACTATGGGTGGTATTTGGGTAGATTATGACCTGATGACAACTGTCCCCGGCTTATACGCACTGGGAGAAGCCAACTTCAGTGATCACGGTGCCAACCGTTTGGGAGCTTCTGCGCTGATGCAGGGGCTGGCCGATGGTTACTTTGTGATTCCTTACACCATTGGCGCTTACCTGTCGGGAGAGATTTTCACTAAGCCGATATCTACCGATCATCCCGCTTTTGAAGAAGCTGAAAAGAATGTAAACGATACGCTGCAAAAGCTGTTAAGTATACAAGGTTCCCGCTCTGTGGATGATTTCCACAAGGAACTCGGCAAGATTATGTGGGAGTATTGCGGTATGGCGAGAAATGCCGAAGGACTGCGCAAGGCACGACAGATGGTGCGCGATTTACGTGCTGCCTTCTGGAGCGATGTGAGGGTGACCGGCACTGCCGATGAGTTCAATCCCGATCTGGAAAAAGCCGCTCGCGTGGCCGACTTCCTGGAACTGGGTGAGTTGATGATCGTAGATGCGCTGGAGCGGAATGAATCCTGCGGAGGCCATTTCCGGACGGAGTACCAGACCGAAGAGGGCGAGGCGATGCGGAATGACGATGCATACGCTTATGTAGCAGCATGGCAATTCAACGGTGTCGATAATGACCCCGTATTACAAAAAGAAGATTTGGTTTATGAAAACGTGCAGCTGGCTGTGCGTTCCTACAAATAAAATGGGCAGATATGAATTTTAAGTTGAGAATCTGGAGGCAGAAAAACAACGCTGCAGGCGGTAAACTGGTAGACTACAGCATCAATGACGTGAATGACGATATGTCCTTCCTCGAAATGCTGGATGTACTCAATGACCAGCTGGTGAAAAAAGGAGAAGAACCCGTCGCTTTCGACCACGATTGCCGCGAAGGTATTTGCGGTATGTGCAGCATGTACATCAACGGTCGTGCACACGGCCCGCAGAAGCTGTCCACCACCTGTCAGTTGTATATGCGCAACTTTACCGATGGCGAAACCATCACCATCGAGCCTTTCAGGGCCGGTTCTTTTCCGGTTATCAAAGACTTATCTGTAGACCGTTCTGCATTTGACCGCATCATTGCAGCGGGTGGATTTGTGGGTGTGAGCACAGGTCAGGCGCAGGATGCGAATGCTATTCCGGTAGAAAAACACAAGGCAGATATGGCCATGGATGCAGCAGCCTGTATCGGTTGCGGTGCCTGCGTGGCGGCTTGTAAGAATTCCTCCGCCATGTTGTTTGTCTCTGCTAAAGTTTCCCATTTGTCGCTGTTGCCGCAGGGTGAGCCCGAACGCAAGAGCAGGGTGCTGAGCATGGTGCAACAGATGGATGAAGAAGGATTTGGCAGCTGTACCAATACTTACGCCTGTGAAGCCGAATGTCCCAAGGGCATTTCGGTGGCCAATATCGCCCGCCTCAACCGCGAGTACCTGCGGGCATCGTTCAGCGGCGATTGACCCTCGGTCATACGGATGTAGCATTTTGTTGCCTGCATACCTTCCTGCCGTTGTCGGCGTTACCTTTACAGTACTAGGTAGCCTTAGGGCCAATCTTAGTTATATTGTACCTTTAAGGCAATATCCTGCATGAAGAGAAATGTACTATTAAGGCTTATTTTACCGGCATTGATGTGCCTTCCGGCTCTGGTTTATGCCACGCATAACAGGGCAGGGGAGATAACCTATACCTACCTTGGCGACCTGACTTTCGAATTTACCATCACTACCTATACCGACCCGGGTTCCCCGGCCGATAGAAATGAGCTTATCATCTATTACGGTGATGGCAATTTCGATACGGTGGTGCGCTCCGATATCAATCCCATCAGTTTTACCATTCAGGAGAACCGCTATATCAGCATCCACCAGTACAATGCAGCAGGCACGTACACCATCTATATGCAGGACCCCAACCGCGTGGATGGCATCGATAATATTGAAGGCTCGGTGAACGTGCCCTTCTACCTCGAATCGGTATTGTGTTTCCCCGATGAGTTATTATACGGATACAACAGTTCTGTGCAACTGACCAATCCGCCGATTGACTTTGCGAACGTGGGGCAGATTTTCACCCACAACCCGGGGGCTTTCGATCCCGACGGCGATGTATTGCGCTACTCCCTGCAGGTGCCCTTGCAGGCTCCCGGTCTGAATGTTCCGGGGTATGAATATCCCGATGAGTATACCTCCTGCGATGATACTTTTACCATCGATTCCCTCACCGGACAGATTGTATGGGAAACACCCTGTGTGCCGGGAATTTTTGTCATTCGCATCCTGATAGAAGAATTCCGCGACGGGCAATGTGTGGGCAAGGTGAGCAGGGATATGCAGATTGAAGTACTGGACAACAACAACAACGCACCGAATATTGAGCCGCTGAACGATACCTGTATCATAGCCGGACAATCTTTGAACCTGTTCATTACGGCTACCGATCCCGATGTTACCCAAACGCTGACCATGACGGCTACCGGAGGTCCTTTCGTGGTGGATGAGAGTCCGGCGGATTTTGCCAGCACACCATCCACAGGCTTCGTAGATGGCTTCTTTGAATGGAATACCGTATGTAACCATATACGCAAGGAGTTTTACACCGTCATCTTTAAAGTGGAAGATGATTACTCCGTAGGGTTTTCGGAAGAGCCGCTGACCGATCAGGAAGCCCTCATCATCTATGTAATAGCACCACCACCTGAGAACGTGGCTGCCGAAGCACAGGGTAACTCCATTCTGGTGACCTGGGATAGCCTTTACAGCTGTTACGGAGCCGATAACTTTTTAGGTTTCTCCATCTGGCGCAAAGTGGGTTGTGACTCGCTGGAATTCGATGAGTGTCAGCGCGGGCTGACCGGATTTGGCTATGATAGCATTGGGTTTACTGATACCCTTCACCGCTACCGTGATTTTTCGGTGGTACACGGACAAATATATTCCTATCGCGTGCTGGCTGAATTCGGTGTGCGCAGCGAGGCGGCTCCCATCTTCACCTACAACGAGGTGCAGAGCTTTCCCTCCAACAACGCCTGTGCGGAGCTCAAACGCGACCTGCCCATTATCAACCATGTGAGTGTGCGCAATACGGATACTGAAAACGGTTCTATCTTCCTGGGCTGGTACAATCCTGTAGCTGACGATCTGGATACCTTGCAGAACCCTGGCCCTTATACCTATACCATTTTAAGAAGTCCCGGCTTTACTGTAGGTACGCCGGTGGAAACAGTTGCCTTCTTTGAATATACGAACTTTACAGATATTATTGATACCTTCCTCATCGATACATTAATCAATACAGTCGATGGTCCGTGGGCCTATACCATTCGCTTTGAATCCAACGGGAATGTGCTGGGCGATGCCGAAGATGCTTCCTCAGTGTTCCTGAGTTCGAATCCCGCCGATAACCGGATTCAACTATCTTGGAACTTCGACGTGCCCTGGGAGAACTTCTCCTATGTGGTTTACAAGGAAACGCCCACCGGTTCGGACGTATTCGATTCTATTGCCACTGTAGCAGAGCCTTTCTATGTCGACTCTAATCTGGCAAATGGTGCAACGTATTGCTACTACGTGACTGCTTTCGGTCAGTATACCGCAGAGTCCCTGCCCAATGATACCCTCATCAACCTGTCACAGCGTATTTGCGATGTGCCGGTCGATCTGGAAGCGCCTTGTCCGCCGGATTTGACGGTGTCGAATATCTGTGAAGAAGATGCCGTTAGCTTTGATCCCGCCGATTTGAAAAATGATTTGCTGTGGACCAATCCGAATAACAGCTGTGCCGATGATGTCATTGGTTACTATATCTATTATTCACCTATGCAGGGCGGTAGCTTTAGTCTGCTCGATAGCGTGAATTTCGCCGATGATACCACTTATCAGCATACGAATCTCGAGTCACTGGCAGGATGCTATGCTGTAACTGCGATAGATTCTTTCTACAACGAAAGTGCATTCAGCAATACGGTGTGTGTCGACAACTGCTCGGATTATAATCTGCCCAATGTATTTACGCCGAACAACGATGGCGCAAATGATTTGTATACGCCTATTCTGCCCATCCGCTTTATCGATGGTGTGGATATGAAAATTTTCAACCGCTGGGGAGCACTCGTTTTTGAAACCAGCGACCCAATGTTGAACTGGGACGGCACTTCCTCTGTTACAGGTAGTACATTGGAAGAAGGTGTATATTATTACGTTTGTTATGTATTTGAAGTAACCGTAACCGGTGTACAAAAAGTTGAAGAACCCTTAAAAGGCTACATCCATTTAATCCGCTCACAAGAATAAGGCACATGTTCACAGGTATTATTGAAGGGATGGCGCAGGTAGTGCGCTTGGAGAAAGAAGGCACCAATGTCCATATAACATTTGCTTCCCCTATAGCGCAGGAATTGAAGGTAGATCAGTCGGTGGCGCATAATGGCGTTTGCCTGACGGTTGTTGCTATAGAAGGCGATACTTATACGGTGACTGCTATCGAAGAGACTTTACAGCGCACCAATCTGGGTGATTTAACCCCCGGGAAAACTGTCAATCTGGAACGCAGTCTCCGCCTCGGCGACCGGCTGGATGGGCATATGGTACAGGGACATGTCGATATTGCGGTGGAGTTGCTCGTGCTCGATGAACGCGATGGCAGCTGGTGGATTACCTTCGATTTACCGGAAGCATACGCCGGCTATGTGGTGGAGAAAGGCTCCGTAGCCATCAATGGTATCAGCCTGACAGTAGCTGCAGTAGATGCCACCGGTTTCTCCGTAGCCATTATTCCCTACACCTGGGAGCACACCAATCTAAGCAGTTTATGGGTGGGCGACAGGGTCAACGTAGAATTCGATATTGCAGCCAAATATTACCTCCAGGCTATCAGACAGTACCTCGTTCAATAATCCTTATTCCTTAATTAGTTGCACTGCGTAGTAGCTGCCATCGGTAAGCTGTACCTGCAACATATACAGGCCTGCGGGAAGGCTTGCTCCATTGGAGGTGTTTCCATCCCACACCAACTGGTCCTGCGCAGGAATCATGCTATTGACCACACGACCGGATATATCGTAGACAAGGGCCTGCGCCACTTGTGCAAAGCCAATACCTGAAAGGTCTATCAGCAAATAACTACTGAAAGGATTCGGACCCACTGTAAAGGGTAATGCGGTATACGTTTCAATGCTGGTAGGGCAGGGCAGCTGAATAGCGGTAGTCGGTGAACCGTAGATACAACCAGATGTCCATGCACCCGGTACGTTGGGGGTGCCGAAGAAGTCAACCAATTCCAAAGTATAGCCGTTGCCATCAGCATCATCCGGCCAGGGTGGATCATCATGGTAGAAGAGTCCGTAGCGGAGTTTCAGATCTGCATCGTAAATACGCAGTGCATCACCTTGTCCGGAAAAACCGAATACCAGATCACCGATTACAGGTTCCATGCTGCTGTAGTAAGTGAAAAACTGAAACAGGTCCTGTACGAGCACCAGGTGGGCATCCGGTTCCAGCACGGTACCTTCCGGAATAATGTACTGGTTGTTGTCATTGGCATCGCGAATGCGCCAGTTGCTGATATCTACCGGTGCAGCAGAGCTGTTTACGAGTTCTATCCAGTCGCCACTGTCGTGGAAAAATATGGAGTTATAGTTGATTTCACTCACCTGAATGGCGTAGTTGCAATCCTCATAAGGTCCTCCCGGACTTCCACCTACACATCCACCGAACCAGTTTTCAGGATCGTTGAGATTATCAGTGGGGTCTATCACTTCCAGCGTAGGACCAAATCCATCCGGTGCAACCGGCCAGGGAAGGGTATCGGCATATGCTATCTGAATAACCGGAACGCCTGCATCATCCAACAAGCGAATGAGTCCGCCTCCATTACCCAGTCCGTATTCGAAGGGACCCAGCACACCCGTTACACTAGGGTATATCATGCTGAAGGTATCGGTGCGCTGTGCCACCACTTTGTATTGCCCCGGCTGAATGATGGTGCCGGAGGGAAAGATGTATTCATTCACCGGAGATTCATCTTTCAGGTACCACCCGCTGATGTCGATCTCAGAAGCTCCGTAATTATAGAGCTCTATCCAGTCCTGGGATTGCCAGCTGCTATCGGGATGGTAGTTGATTTCGGTGATGGCTATTTCATAACCACCTCTGGTTTGTGCACTTACTGCCACCGTGCATGCGAGAAGCAGCACCAGCAGGGTATTTTTTCGATTCATCTGCCGACAAAGATATTTGATGTTAAGCGAAAGTTAAGGATGCTTTGTCATCCACACATCAAAAGGTTACTTCTTCGCCGCTATTAATTCCACCTCGAATATCAGGGTAGAGTTCGGAGGAATAACGCCACCGCTCATGGAGCCGTAAGCCAGTTCAGAGGGAATGTAAAGTTTCCATTTATCGCCTTCTTTCATCAGTTGCAGGGCTTCATTCCATCCGCGCATCAGTCCGCCGATTTTTGACTTTGCAGGTTCCCTTCCAATGGATGTTTCGAAAATTTCTCCGTTGATGAAAGAACCGGTGTAATGAAAAGTAACAGAATCACCCATCACAGGAGAGATGCCGCTGCCGGAACTCAACACTTCGTATTGCAGTCCTGATGCTGTGGTCACTACACCCGGGCGTTGCTTGTTCTCTTCCAGAAAGGCACGTCCTTCTTCAAGAGTCTTCATAGTAGCTTCTCTTTGTTTCCGCTTGAAGAATTCGCTGAGGTATACATTGGCTTGCTGGGCACTCATAAGCATAGCGGTGTCTCCCGCGTACGCGCGTTCGGCTGCTGCCAGCATCAGTTCAAAATCCAGGTCACCGGCGCCCTGCTGCAGCAGTGAGCTTCCAATATTGACTCCCAGAGCATAGGAGACTGAGTCGATGTCGGTGGTTAGTTCAGCCTCCGAAACGGAAGCGCTGTTGTTACAGGCGAAAAGTATCAGGGACAGGGATAAAATAGTCAGATAGCGCATGAGCTTATTGTTTTGCCTGCAAAAATACAATATCCCGCAACCATAAAAATGCATTACTTTAGGAGTATGATTATATTGGATGATATCCAAAGTGAGAGAGGTCCCTTTTTATATGCCTCTTTTGGCTCCCGCCTTATGGCTTATCTGATTGACGGAGTACTGTTGCTGGTGTTTCGCTGGTTGGTGAGTCTGCTGTTTGGTGTGCCCTTCAATGATACCGGAAGCAGTATCCTCTGGTTTGGCAACCTGTTCAGTCTGCTGTATTTTATCCTGCTGGAATCCGGGGCCAGTCAGGCTACTATCGGCAAGCAACTCATGCATATCAAGGTAGTGGATGAACAGGGCCAGCGCATCAGTACCGGAACGTCTGTCATCCGCAACCTGGCAAAGATCTTGTCGGCTTTTATGTTGCTCATTGGCTTTATCCTCATACTATTCAACAGCAAACGCCGGGCTTTGCACGATATGATTGCGCGCACTTACGTGGTAGAAGACCAGTGAATCAAATCATCCCCTTAGACTTGAGTTCCAGGTATTTGTTGAGGGTATTAATTGTAAGTTCTTCCGGTGTGGTGCAGATGCTTTGGATGCCGTATTGAGTCAATTGTTGTGCAATGTATTCCTTGTCCATGGAAAACTTCCGGGCCATGGTCGTCAGGAAAATTTCCTCCGTATTGGAAGGTGTTGTTTCCCCGTATTGGCGCACTTCATCGTTCAAAAAGAATACTACTACCAGCAGGTGGAGTTTGTTCAGCTTCCGCAAAACAGGTATCACGCGTTCCAGCGCATATTGGCTTTCAAAATTGGTGAACAGGAACATAAGGCTGCGCACTTTTACTACCTTTCGCACAGCAAGGAAAAGCTGGTCGAAACTGGCTTCTGTAAAGCGTTCCTGTTCATTGTACAGGGTTTCCAGTATGCGCCGCATATGGCCTGCGTGGCGGTCGGCTGCGAGCATGGCGTCGATCTTGTCGGAGAAGGTAATCAAGCCGGCCTTGTCTTGTTTTCTGATGGCGGTATTGGCAATCACCAGGCTGGCATTGATGGCGTAATCCATCAGCGTGAGCTGCTGAAAAGGCATCTTCATGTTGCGGCTCTTATCGATGATGCAATAAACCTGTTGCGCCTTTTCGTCCTCAAAGTGATTGACCATCAGGGTCCCAGTTCTGCCGGTGGCTTTCCAGTTGATGGAGCGGATATCATCGCCGGAAACATATTGCTTGATCTGTTCAAATTCATAACTGTGGCCGATGCGCCGCATTTTCTTGACGCCCTGAAAAAAGGAAATCCGCTGCAGGGTGTGTAAGGCAAAGCGCTTCATTTGCAGTACGGAAGGGTACACCTTAACAGTATGTTGGGCAGGCACTGATTGCCGGGCTTCCATAAAACCAATGATGCCGGAAACATATATGTTGATATTATGGAATGTATAAGCGCCGCGTTGAAAGGGACGCACCGTGTAGCGTGCACTGTAATGTCCGTTTCCGGGAAGCGTGAGCTCCAGCTGATGATTTCTTTCCTGCAGTTGAAAGGGCAGCTCGTCGATGATGCGGAGCCGCAGTTCCCTGCTGTGTAGATTGCGCAATTCCAGGGTTATGGTGTTGGCGTCGTGCAGACTCAGCACCTCCGCCATTTGTCGGGATGCATGCACCGATTGTCTGTTCAGCAATACCCAGCTGCCGTCTATGACAACCAGCAGTACGAGCAGCATTGCGACAGCCTGCGCCACATACAACAACCACGGCAAGGCAAATGCCAGGAGGAACAGGAAGCATAGTCCGCCCAGGGCATAGAACAGCCGGTCTTTCAGGTACAGGTAGCGCAATGCGATTTTCATCGGGGCACAGGAATTTTTTCGATGATATCCCTGATGACCATATCTGTAGTAGCGCCTTCCAGTTCTTTATCAGGTGTGAGCAGAATGCGGTGGTTCATAACCGGATAGGCAACCTGTTGCACATCGTCGGGCGTAACAAAGTCTCTTCCTCCCATGACGGCAATGGCCTTGGCTGTTTTCATAATGGCCAGTGATGCGCGGGGCGATGCACCGAGGAACAAATCGGGGTGGTTGCGTGTGGTATGTACCAGCAAGGCGATGTAGTCCAGCAGCTCATCACTGATGGTGCAGTTTTCCGTTTGCCGGCGCAGCGCCTGAAGCTCTGTTTTACTCAGCACTGCCTGCACTGTGCCGGTAACGGTATTGGTAAAGTCATTCCTGAATTTTTTCAAAATCTGTTGTTCTTCGGCAAGAGCAGGGTAGTGGATGCGTATGCGGAACAGGAAGCGGTCCAGCTGGGCCTCGGGAAGCCGGTAGGTGCCTTCCTGTTCTATCGGGTTCTGCGTAGCCAGCACCACGAAAGGGAAGTCCATTTTATAGGTATTGCCGTCTACTGTTATCTGCTGCTCTTCCATCACCTCGAACAATGCTGCCTGGGTTTTGGCAGGGGAGCGGTTGATCTCATCAATGAGCACCAGGTTGGAGAAGACAGGTCCCTTCTTAAATTCGAAGGTGGCTGTCTGCTGATTGAAGACAGAAGTGCCTATCACATCGGAAGGCATCAGATCGGGTGTGAACTGGATCCGTGAAAAATCGGCCTGTATGGCTGCAGCCAGCAAGCGGGCTGTCATGGTCTTCGCGATGCCGGGCACCCCTTCAATCAGGACATGTCCGCCGGAGAGCAGCGCTGCCAGGAGCAGGGTTATCATCTCATCCTGACCAACGATTACTTTCCGCAATTCCTGCCGTACGGCTTCCAGTGGATGGTTGTGCTGGCCTTCTGTAGGTATTTCCATCATATGCAATTTTTATAAAATAAATCTAATTTTTTGTAATAGGATAGTAATTCAGCTTCTTTCAGCGACTGTCGGTGGCGCTGTTGTTCGGATGCCTCTAAAATAGTGCGAATAATATCGGGAGCAACACCTGCTTTTGTAGCGAGCTTATCTATATGTTGCGGGTTAGGGGCAGCAAAAGAAATACCATACTTTTTCTGCACAAATAACTGCCAGTACCGAAATTGCTCTTTTGCTACATATAAATATTCTTTATGCATATAGTGCATTCTGCCCACCGTAGTGATGAACTCCAGCGAACGATTCACATGGGGTTCACTCAATGGTATAATGCGTTGTTGCCTTTTGGACCTGAACAGGAGAAACAGGCCAAGACCGACCAATAAGGTATACCAGGCGTTGCGCAGCGCCGGCATCGACAAAATATACCGCAATGGTCCTTCTGTTTCGGTGTATTCCGCAGCCGGCCCTCCTTTCTTATAACTTCTGGAATAGTCGTCCCATATTATATCGCCCGGCGGCAGCAATTCCAGTATGCGGTTGACGAAAAGGCGGTTATCTTCCTGACATACCTGTATGTTGGTCAGCAGCATAGGCATCGAAAAAAGATACAGTTTACCTGCTCCAATGGTGAATTCCAGCATTACAGCGTTGCCGTTTTCGTCAACAGCCCTGATGGCCGGGGTGCGTTCCTTGCCAAATATCTGCGAAAAATGCATCCATGGGTAGTCAATTATAGTGTCCTGTATTCTATGGTGAAAAGCAAACGCTGCATTTTGAGGAAGGTCTTCAAATACTACCTTGACAGTAGGAGAAGCAATGGATGTCAGGGGATACCGCTCATCATTGTAGTCTCTGTAATCATCTGATTCCAGGGAAGGCTGATAGAGGTGCTGCTGCAGGAAATCAGGGAATGCTGCCGCCGCAATGAAGCCGGTATTGCCTTTGCTGATATGCAGCAACAAACTATCGATGGTGGCCGGGGCATAATAGGGATAGGAGCCTATAAAAATATAGTTGTAATTACTATCTGAGGTAAGTGCAGTTGTTATCGGTTTTCGGACCTGCCTGCATTCGGCTTCGTCGTTGTAGGCTTCCAGCAGCTCTCTGGTCACTGCCGTTCCGAATGGTTGTGTGCTCTTGCTGTCATAGCTTTCGTACCAGCTGTAAGAGGTGTCTGAAAACCAGTTTAACAGCAGCACCGCCGCGGCAACGACTATGACAATCACAATACCAATTCTTGTATAGTAATTTTTCATTTTTCTGTTACGGTGAGCTGATGGGTGAGTGCAGTCAACTGGTCTGTGTAGGCTGCATAGGCTGACGGTTCCAGCGTGTGCTGGCCATACCATATCCGGTCGAAACTGACGGTGAGCTGAAAAAAGGAACTATAGATATCGCTTAGTGCTACTTCCTGCACATAATGGTGATTTGTCTTTTCACGCTTCCAGTGAATGATGCCCTTTTCATGCATGAGCCGTATGAGCATGAGGTAGCGAATGCGAAATGCGAGTCGGTAGTCGCCGGCGGACAGGGCCTGCGCCAGCAATGCTTCCAGATCGGCTTCCATAGGCCGCTGTTCCAGATCTGATAATTGCGCCTGTTCCTTCTGCAGGGTAATGCGCTGAGCCGGACGCTGCATCTTCCTGACAATCAGGTAGACAATTACCAGCAGCACGATACTGACTGCGATGTAGGCAAGCGTTTGCATCCAGGGTGCTGACAATTGAAAGCTGGTCTGGAACCATGAAATTTCTTTGTCTGCCTTGCGCGCCTCTTCATAGGTATGGTCTTCGGTTATGGCTCTATACACCGATTCCGGCAAAGCTTCAGAACTTGCAGCCGCTCGACCGGAAATTATACCACAGGTCATCAGCAGCAGGAGCAGCATTTGTCGCTTAACCCAGTACATCCCTGATTTTTTGTTGAAGACTGGAAGCGTAAACAATCTCTCTGCTGTTGAAATAAAACAAAGACATGGCAAAGGTGTACAACGGTATTTGCAGATAACACAAGAACAGCAATATTATGGTAAGTACGCTGTCGTTGATGTTATTCAAAAGCGCAGCGTCAAAAGGTATATTCCATTTCAGCAGCTCCAGCAGAAGATAGGTGATACCCAGGTCGAGCACATTGAGCAGGATGGTACTGATGAGCAGCAAGGCCAACAGCATAAGCAGGATATTCGAAAATTGCACACCCAGCAGTCGGATGCAGCCGAAAAAACCGGTGCGTTGTTCCTTCCTCGCAGCGAAGGAAGTAAGGAGATAAATAACAGGCGGAAACAGCAGCAACGCACCTATGCCCGCAAGGATGGAGCCGAGGTAGAAGGGCAGTAATAAAGCAATGGCACCCAGAAAGGCCACAGGTAAAGTGCGCATAAAGAAGGTTGCATTACCGGTGGCTTTTTCCGACACATCGAGATAAACTGTTTTATGAACACTCATGGCAATCAGTATTCCCATAGCTAGTATATGAACTATTATCATGGATGGGTAGCGCCGAAAATGGAGCAGTCCAATCAGTTCACGGAATACCAGATCGCTGGTGGTGAGTCCTGACCATCCCAGGGCATAGACATACATGCTAAACGAAACCAAGGCAAGCAACAGTGCCCATGGTGCGAAGGTGCGGATATGGCGGGCAAGGAGCCGAAACGACTCTGCAAAAAGCTGACCGTCTTTCTTGATTCCTGCCGTAGATACTTCCCCGGCATCGGTGTAGTACAATTCATCGGGACGTTCCTGAAATGTAAATCCCCTGGCTGCCTTACGCGCCGGCTGCAGGACATAATAGACCACAACGAAGGAAAGCTCTGCCAGGATAATCAATGCCCTGAATACATCAGGTACGTCGGTGTAGCGGGTAAAAAACGATTCGAGTATACCTGCTGCTACAATCAGCGGGGTGATACCCAGAAATATTTTAAATGCCTTCAGGGCTCCTTTTCTAAAGGCCACCACCCTGGAATAGGTACCCGGGAAAAGTAGGGACCTCCCTAAAGCAAAGCCTGCAGCTCCCGCAATGATAATGGCAGCAATTTCAAGTGTTCCATGTACCCAGATAGTCAGAAAGGATTCGAGGAAAAGGCCACGCTCGATAAAGAAGTACTGAAAGGTACCCACCATGACGCCATTGAACAGGATGTACACTGCGGTGCCGCCTGCCAGGGTAATACCTAGTAGAAAAGTCATGAAAGCCACCTCCAGGTTGTTGAGGGTGATGGCGACGAACATCTCGCCCTGTGCCATCTCCTTATACACTTTCAGTGGGTCGCCACTTGCAATATTCTCTTCCGTCATCTGGACGTAGCGGTCTCCCAGGATGAATCTGGAGAAATCCGGATCATGGATGCTCGAAACAATGCCTATGGTCATAGCGACCATGAATAATATAGCACTGAACAGCAACTCGCGCCGGCTGTTGAAGAGCACCATGGGTAATTCTTCTTTCCAGAAGGTGGTCAGCTTCTGCCAATGTCTTATTCTATTTTTGTAAATATAAAAATAGACACTTTGCGCCAGCTGGTTCAGGTAGGCTCTTACTGAGCGGTTGTTGTAGTGCGTGCGGGCATACGAAAGGTCGTCGGTGATTTCAATAAATAGCTGGGTGAGTTTTTCGGGCTCCATTTGCTCGGCCCTTTTGAATCCATCCTCAAATGCGCGCCACTTTTCTTTATTTTGTTGGATGAATTGCGTTTCTCTCATGCAGGGCTATAAAAATAGTAATTGAAACGGTATGGCCAACATCGACATATCGACCAGCCAGCAGGTGGATGTTGCTTTTGAAGTGGCGGAGGTAAGAGACCGTATACTGGCATTTATTATCGATATGATCTTGCTGGTAGTGGTTTACCTGGTGTTGATGTTTTTATCGCTGGAGTTGCTGGGCACCGACGACGGACCCTTGTTGTATCTGATTTTGTTTTTTATTGCAGCATTTTATTCGCTGATAGCTGAATTGCTGATGAACGGTCAGTCGCCGGGAAAACGCGCAATGGCCATTCGGGTGGTGAACAGAAATGGATTAGAACCCACCATGACGGACTACATGATCCGATGGAGCTTCCGGCTTATCGATATATGGCTTACGCTCGGAGCGGTTGCCATCATGTTGATCAGCGCAGGCGGAAAAGGACAGCGCCTGGGCGATGTGGTGGCAGGTACCTGTGTCATCCGCACGCAGAATCGCTATACGGTCAGACTTGAACAACTCGAACAGATGCAAAATGCAGAAGGATATGTCGCGACCTATCCGACAGCAGTACAATGCAGTGAAGCTGAAATGTTGCTGGTAAAAGAGGTGCTGGACCGTTCCAGGCGATTCCGCAACAAAGCGCATCGGGAGGCACTTGAAATGACTGCGGAAAAAATTAGCCGACGTATGAACCTCTCTTCCACACCTTCAGACAAGCGTTTGTTTCTTACTCAGGTGCTGCAGGATTACGTAGCACTCAGCAGGTGAGCAACTAAGATTCCTTTTCTCCCCAACGGTAGCTGTCCACCTCCAGTCGGGCGAGGTCGAGCACGCGATCAATGACTGTGGCGGCCAGCGCTTCGAAATTTTCAGGTCGGCTGTAAAAGCTGGGAGTAGCAGGTGCTATGATTCCGCCGGCACGCGTAACGGTCAGCATATTATCGAGATGGATGGCGTTGTAGGGCGTTTCGCGTACTACCAGAATCAATTTTCTTCTTTCCTTCAGCATGACATCCGCAGCGCGGGTCATCAGGTCGTTCGATACGCCTGCAGCAATCCTGCCGAGTGTTCCCATACTGCAAGGACAGAGGATGAGGGTATCATATCGTGCAGAGCCCGAAGCTATCGGGGCCATGAAGTCATTCTTGTCGAAAAAGCGGAAAGGGCTGTAGTCCGGAACCTGCTCTCCTAATTCGTGTTCCCAGACAAGGCGGGCGTTATCACTCATCACCACCCCGACTTCCTGCCATTGATCCGACATAGCCTGCAACTTTTCGAGCAGCACTTTGGCGTAAATGGCACCACTTGCCCCCGTTATTCCTACCGCAATTTTTCTTTTAGATGACATTATTCGTCTGTATTCTGCATGATAGCCCTTAACTTTACCTTATCCTGAGGTGCACTAACAGGCTGTTGATTGCAAGTTAACCACTTTGGAATTATTTTTGTTTACCGTTGTTAAAGCTGTTATGAACAGGAAATACTATATCCTCGTAGGTTTGGTCATTGTTGCCGGGGTAATGATTTCATTCAGTACCCTCAATCAGTCGCAGAAGGAGGTGCTCCCGCAGGAAGAAAATATCAGGCTGGCCAACCTTGAAGCAAATGAATTGGTCTGGTATTCCGTAAATGATGGTCTGGAGCTGCAGGCTAAAGAAGGTAAGAAGTTATTTATCGATGTTTATACCAATTGGTGTGGTCCTTGTAAATGGCTGGACAAAAACACCTTTTCCCATCCGGTGATACAGGAAAAGCTCGCTGCCTATTTTATTCCGGTAAAATTCAATGCAGAAGGAAATGATACCATCCGCTTCAATGGACAGGTATTCGTCAATCAAAACCCTAATGCTGCAGCGCGCATGAGTACCCACGATTTTACGCCGTATATCGCTTCCACCGCCAGAGGGATTTCCTATCCAACGATGGTTTTCCTCAACGAAAAGCTCGAAATGATACAACCGCTCACCGGAGCGCTCGCACCGAGACAGCTGGAACCCATCCTCGAGTTCATTGGCGCCGATCACTATCTGACCACACCATGGGAGGATTTTCTGGCAACCTATACTTATCAAATTCAAGAATAAATACTGATTATGCTGCAACTTATTCTGCTTACTGCCTTATTGCAGGTGACGCCTGTCGAAACCCCTGCTACAAGCGCTTCTACAGCTACAGAAATAGAATGGCTTACCCTGGCCGAAGCAGAGGCACTGAGCAAGAAAGAAAACAAACCCTTACTCATCGACTTCTATACCGATTGGTGCGGCTGGTGTAAAAAACTGGATGCTTCTACCTACAAGGACCCTGAAGTTATCGCGCTGGTCAATAAATATTTTTATCCGGTGAAGTTCGATGCAGAAAGCAAAGAAGCATACACCTTCAATGGAGAGCAATTTGCATTCCGTCCTTCAGGAAGCAGAGGTACCAATGAATTTGCGCTGAAGTACGCTGCAAGAAATGGCCGACTGGGGTATCCCACCACTACGTTTATGTATGCCAATGGTGAAACCTTAGCTATCGTACCCGGTTACCAGGATGCAGATAATATGGAGCTGTTACTGCGCTTTCTGGGAGAAGGGCACTTCGAGAATATGGATTTTGCCACCTTTAAAAGCCAGGAATCCGGTGCCAACCTGGGTGATTAATGCCTTCAGGAGACTGTAGAGCGCCATTTTGCCACATTTCCATCGAATATTATCTATCCATTCCTTTCTGTGAGGGAAACCACTACCTTTGCAGCGCTTTTTAGCGACCATCAACATGACAGCATTTAGAAACATCGCCATCATCGCCCACGTCGACCATGGCAAGACTACTCTGGTAGACAAAATTTTACACCATTGCGAAACATTCAGCAAGGAGACCAATGAACTGATTCTGGACAACAATGAACTGGAAAGGGAACGGGGTATTACCATTCTTTCCAAAAACGTTTCGGTACATTATAAGGACACAAAAATCAACATCATCGATACCCCCGGTCACGCCGACTTTGGCGGAGAAGTGGAAAGGGTGTTGAATATGGCAGATGGCGCTCTGGTGCTGGTAGATGCCTTCGAAGGCCCGATGCCACAAACGCGTTATGTACTGCAAAAGGCACTGAATCTCGGATTAAAACCCGTGGTGGTCATTAATAAGGTCGATAAGGAAAACTGTCGCCCGGATGAAGTACACGAAGCCATGTTTGACCTGATGTTCAATCTGGGTGGAACGGAAGACCAGCTGAATTTCCCCACCGCCTACGGTAGTGCCAAGCACGGCTGGATGGGTGGCGACTGGAAAAATCCGGCTACTGATATCAGCTACCTGCTCGACCTGATTCTCGAGTTTGTACCGCCGGCAGTCAACAGAACCGGCACCGTGCAAATGCAGGTGACCAGTATTGACTATTCCAATTACATCGGACGTATTGCCATTGGTCGTGTACACAGAGGCTCCTTGTCGGCCAATCAGCCCATTACACTGATGAAGCGCGATGGTACGGCTGTCCGTACGCGTGTAAAAGAAGTTTTCCTCTTCGTAGGCCTGGGCAAAGTGAAAGCGGAAAGAGTAGAATGCGGAGATATCTGCGCAGTAACAGGCGTGGAAGGCTTTGAGATTGGCGATACCATTGCTGATTTCGAGGCACCTGAGGCATTACCTACCATTCCTATCGATGAGCCTACGCTGAGCATGCTGTTTACAGTGAACGACTCTCCGTTCTTTGGCAAGGAAGGCAAGTTTGTAACCAGCCGCCACTTGCGCGACAGGTTATTCAAGGAAGTAGAGAAGAACCTGGCGTTGAAAGTAGTAGAAACAGACTCTCCCGATTCTTATATGGTCTTTGGTCGTGGTATCATGCACCTTTCCATTCTGGTGGAGACCATGCGGCGCGAAGGCTATGAGTTGCAACTGGGGCAGCCTAAGGTAATCTTAAGAAACATTGATGGGGTGAAATGCGAGCCCATAGAAGAATTGGTAATCGACACCACCGAAAATACTTCCGGTAAAGTAATTGAGCTGGTCAGCCAGCGCAAGGGCGAGATGCTGGTTATGGAACCGAAAGGCGATATGACCCATATTGAGTTCCGCATTCCTTCCCGTGGTATCATGGGACTGCGCACTCAGGTGCTTAACGTTACACAGGGGGAAGCAGTTATGACCCACCGGTTCAGTGCTTATGAGCCCTGGAAAGGCGAAATCCCTTCCCGCATCAACGGTTCGCTTATTGTACACGAAACGGGAACAACCATTCCCTATGCAATGGATAAGCTGCAGGAGAGAGGAATATTCTTCGTAGGGCCCGGCGAGGAAGTATATCTCGGACAGGTAATCGGAGAGCATTCCCGCGACAATGACCTCACCGTAAACGTTACCAAGACCAAGAAACTGACCAACATGCGCGCCAGCGGCAGCGACGACAAGACCAAACTGGCTCCGCCCAGAAGAATGTCGCTGGAAGAAGCCATGGAGTACGTTCAATCGGATGAATACGTGGAAGTCACTCCTAAAAGCATCAGGCTCAGGAAGATACACCTGCTGGAGCACGAGCGGAAAAGAGCTACTGCTGTGGTGGAATAAGCATATTCACAAATGAATGTGGAAATAGATACGCTGCTTAGAACTTGAGTTGTAAATTTGTTGTTACTATCTTATTGACTACAATGAAAGGAAAAGTAAAATTTGTTGAAACACC
>ERZ888423.1311-NODE-1311-length-21776-cov-7.418029_pt1 | contig 21776 bp, 18 predicted proteins | sample MGYA00520523_ERZ888423 | MGnify/ENA primary metagenome ERZ888423 (study PRJEB32303, sample SAMEA104408611) | aquatic metagenome | biome: Brackish water; feature: Pelagic; material: water | place: Baltic Sea | collected 2014-06-08T10:24:00 | depth 30,27 m ...
TCATCATGTGTTGACGACCCGCTGGGCAGTGGGTCGGCCTGGTCCGCCTCTTCCATTCGAAAGCTCCCCTCCGCTGTGCCCAGCCGCTGTAATCGGGTGTGGACGCTCTTCATGGAGTGTGAGCCGTCAGTCTGACATCGGTGCCCGATAGACCGCGCTAGACACAGCGTTAGACGCGCGTCCACGCGCTGTCCCCGCCTGGCAACAAGTACTGTTTGTGAGGTGCAGCGACGAATCATGGGCATCGAGACTGAATTCGGTGTCACCTGCACGTTCCACGGTCATCGCCGGCTGAGTCCCGACGAGGTCGCCCGCTATCTGTTCCGCCGGGTCGTGTCGTGGGGCCGCAGCAGCAATGTGTTCCTTCGCAACGGTGCGCGCCTGTATCTGGACGTGGGCAGCCACCCTGAGTACGCGACCGCGGAGTGCGACAGCCTCATCCAGTTGGTGACCCACGACCGCGCCGGCGAGCGGGTGCTCGAAGACCTGCTGGTGGACGCTGAGCAACGCCTTGCCGACGAAGGTATCGGCGGTGACATCTACCTGTTCAAGAACAACACCGACTCCGCGGGCAATTCGTATGGCTGCCACGAGAACTTTCTTATTGTGCGGGCCGGCGAGTTCTCGCGTATCTCCGACGTACTGCTGCCTTTCCTGGTCACCCGTCAGCTCATTTGTGGCGCGGGCAAGGTGCTGCAGACGCCCAAGGCGGCAGCGTTCTGTCTGTCCCAGCGAGCTGAGCACATTTGGGAGGGTGTTTCGAGCGCGACCACCCGCTCGCGGCCGATCATCAACACCCGCGATGAGCCGCACGCAGACGCTGAGAAGTACCGTCGTCTGCACGTCATTGTCGGCGACTCCAATATGAGCGAGCCCACCACGATGCTGAAGGTGGGCTCGGCGTCGCTGGTCTTGGAGATGATCGAGGCCGGCGTGGCTTTCCGCGACTTTTCCCTTGACAACCCCATTCGCGCGATCCGTGAGGTCAGTCATGATCTGACCGGACGACGACCGGTGCGGCTGGCCGGCGGCAGGCAGGCCAGCGCGTTGGACATCCAGCGCGAGTACTACTCGCGTGCGGTGGAGTACCTGCAGACCCGTGAAGCGAACGCGCAGATCTCCCAGGTCGTCGAGTTGTGGGGTCGTCAACTCGATGCGGTGGAGAGCCAGGACTTCGCCAAGGTCGACACCGAGATCGACTGGGTGATAAAGCGCAAGCTGTTCCAGCGCTATCAGGACCGCTACAACATGGAGTTGTCCGACCCGAAGATCAGCCAGCTCGATCTGGCCTATCACGACATCAAACGGGGTCGTGGCGTATTCGACCTGCTGCAACGCAAGGGTCTCGCGGCGCGAATCACCACTGACGAGGAGATCGATGCCGCGGTCGATACGCCGCCGCAGACCACGCGGGCGAAGCTGCGGGGCGAGTTCATCAGCGCGGCGCAGGAAGCCGGCCGGGATTTCACCGTTGACTGGGTGCATCTCAAGCTCAACGATCAGGCGCAGCGAACCGTGTTGTGCAAGGACCCGTTCCGATCTGTCGATGAGCGGGTCAAACGACTCATCGCCAGCATGTGATCAGCCGGCATGGCGCATTAGCCGTCCGACGAATCCGTTCTGCACCTTAAGCTCTAACCCGTGGGGACTTCGAAAGTCGAACGGTTGATGAATCTTGTCATCGCGTTGCTGTCTACGCGCACGTTCATCACCGCCGATCGAATCCGCAAAATGGTGTCCGGGTACGCCGAGAACCCCAGCGACGAGGCGTTCTCGCGGATGTTCGAGCGCGACAAGAACGAATTGCGCGATCTGGGTATCCCGCTGGAGACCGGCCGAGTGTCGCAGACTGATCCGATCGAGGGCTATCGCATCAGCCGCGAGGCTTATGCGCTGCCGGCGGTGGAGCTGACCGCCGATGAGGCCGCTGCGGTGGCGGTGGCGACCCAGCTGTGGGAGTCACCCGAGCTCATCACCGCGACCCAGGGCGCGCTGCTGAAGTTGCGGGCGGCCGGCATAGACATTGACTCTGCGGACCGAGATATCGCGATCACCTCGACCGCCGCGCTTCCCGGACTGCGTGGTTCAGAAGAGGTCCTGGGAATCCTTTTGTCCGCCATTGATTCCGGTTACGTCGTTCAGTTCCCGCATCGTCCGTCGAGAACTGAACCGTATGTCTTGCGCACGGTGGAGCCATGGGGGGTGGTCACCGAGAGAGGTCGCTGGTACCTGATCGGCCATGACCGCGACCGCGAGGCCGTTCGCACGTTCCGGCTCTCGCGGATCGGCGCTGAGGTGAACAGGATCGGTGCGCCCGCGGCGGTCAGCAGGCCTGCGGGACTGAACCTGCGTGAGGTCGTCGACCGGGTGGTCGGCGATTGGCCGGCGGCGGGGCAGGCCCGAGTGTGGGTTGCCGACGGCCGGGCGACCGCCTTACGTCGCCGGGCCACGGAGGCGGGTCCGCGGGCCCTGGGTGGGCGCGCAGGAGAGGAGATCGCTCTGGACATCGACATGTTCGACCGGGTGGCGCGTGAGATCGCCAGCTACGGAGCCGACGCGGTGGCCCTGGAGCCGGCCTCGCTGCGCGAGGACGTCATCGCCCGGTTGGAAGCACAGGCAGGTCGCGCATGATTTCCCAGCGAGTAGCGGAGCGGATCGCGCATGACTAGCGTCAGCACGCGGCTGGTGCGGTTGTTGAACATGGTGCCCTACTTCCAGGCGAACCCGAGGATCACCCACTCGGAGGCGGCCGCCGATCTCGGCGTCAGCGTCAAACAGCTGCGCGACGATCTCAACCAGCTGTGGATGTGCGGCCTGCCCGGATACGGACCGGGCGACCTGATCGACTTCGAGTTCTCCGGCGACACCATCGAAGTCACGTTCACCGCGGGCATCGACCAACCGCTGCGGCTGACGTCGCCGGAGGCCACCGGTGTGCTGGTGGCCCTGCGTGCGCTGCTCGACGTGCCCGGGGTGATGGATCCGGCGGCGGCGCGCAGTGCGATCGCCAAGATCGAATCCGCGACGGGCAAAGCCGGTCACAGCGCCGAAGGCGCGGCAGCTGACGAGCCTGCACCGGCCGAAAGTGAGGCGGCTGCGGCTGTACGGACCGCAGTGCGCGCCGATCGGGCGTTGGTGATCGATTACCACTCGGCATCACACGACGCGATGTCCAGCCGCGTGGTCGACCCGATCCGCGTTGTCGTCGTAGCTGACCACAGCTATCTGGAGGCTTGGTGCCGATCGGCCGAGGGTGTCCGGCTGTTCCGGCTGGATCGGATCGTCGAGGCGAGGGTCCTGGATGAGCCCTCGGCGCCACCGCCGCCGGCGGTCCAGGCGGGCCCGGATACCTCGCTGTTCGATCCCAACACAGCAGATCCGTCCTTGCCGACCGCGACGCTTCTCGTCGAGCGGTCGGCGGCCTGGATGTTCGACTATTACCCGCTGCGGTTGTTGCGGGAGTTCCCCGATGGTTCATGCGAGGCCTCGATGACCTACGCCTCAGACCAGTGGATGGCGCGTTTCGTCCTGGGATTCGGCTCAGCTGTGCGGGTGCGCGAGCCGCAGCAGCTCGCCGAGCGTGTCCGGCAGTTTGCTGCTGCCGCACTGGACGCATATCGGGTCGGTACCGAGTCGCCGGGCGGGTAGACTCGTCGCAGACGTCTGGAGGTAACCAAATTGGGTGGTCTACAACCCTGGCACTGGGTCATCGTCATCGCCGTGTTCGTGATCCTTTTCGGCGCCAAGAAGCTCCCCGATGCGGCGCGCTCCCTGGGTAAGTCGATGCGCATCTTCAAGTCGGAGATCAAGGAGATGCAGTCGGAGTCTCAGTCCGACTCCAAGCCCGAGACGCCGACGCAGATCGCTTCGGAACGGGCATCAGGGTCCACTGGAAGCGCGACTCAGGCAGCCGCCGATCCCTCGTCGGACAAGCGCCCGGCCTGACCAGTCGACTCGACTCGCGGGCGCCGCGCTCGCGACGTGACTTCATGCCTGTGTACGGCGCCCCGCCTGTGAGCAGAACCTAGGCAACCTGACGTGCAGATACCCGGATTGCTCAACAAGCTCGATCCTCGTCGGCGACGCTCACGGGTGAATCCTGACGGCACGATGTCGTTGGTCGATCACCTCACCGAACTGCGCGGCAGGCTCCTGATCGCGGCATTGGCCGTCATGGTGACGACGATCCTCGGGTTCATCTGGTTCAGCCACACCCTGTTCGGGCTACCGAGCCTTGGAGATTGGCTGCGCGGACCCTATTGCGCGCTCCCGGAGTCTGCGCGCGCGACCATCGCCCCGGACGGCCAGTGTCGGCTGCTGGCTACCGGCCCATTCGACCAGTTCATGCTCAGGCTGAAGGTGGGGCTTACAGCCGGCTTGGTTCTGGCCTGTCCGGTGTGGTTGTACCAGCTGTGGGCGTTCATCACCCCTGGGCTTTACAACAAGGAGCGCCGCTTCGCGGTGACCTTCGTAGCCTTGGGCGCGACGCTGTTCATCGCAGGCGCAGTGCTGGCGTACGTGGTGCTTTCGAAGGCATTGGGATTCCTGTTGTCCGTGGGCAGCGACGTACAGGTAACCGCGCTGGCTGGTGATCAGTACTTCGGCTTCCTGATCAACCTGTTGTTGGTATTCGGTATCAGCTTCGAATTCCCGCTGCTGATCATCATGTTGAACCTCATCGGCGTCCTCACCTACGAGCGGCTCAAGGCCTGGCGCCGGGGTCTGATCATGGGGCTGTTCATCTTCGCGGCGTTCGCCACGCCTGGATCGGATCCCTTCTCGATGCTGGCGCTGGCGCTCGCCCTGACCCTGTTGCTGGAAGTTGCCATTCAGATCACCAGGCTCAACGACGGGCGCAAGGCGCGCCGCACCAGGCTCAGCGAGGTGGCCGACGACGAGGCCGCGCCGATCGGCGCAGCCGAGACCGTCGAAGCGCCGTCAGCCGCGCCCTCTGCGTCACGTCTGGTGGTTGATGACGAAGCGACCTGAGCTGCCGGTGCCCGCCCTCACCGGCGTGACCGAGTTCGCCTCGCACCTGCCGTTCACCCTCGATGATTTTCAGCGCCGCGGCTGCGAGGCGCTGGCGCAGGGCCACGGGGTGCTGGTGTGCGCACCGACGGGAGCAGGCAAGACGGTCGTGGGCGAGTTCGCGGTGCACCTTGCGCTGGCCGCTGGCCGGAAGTGCTTCTACACCACACCGATCAAGGCGCTGAGCAACCAGAAGCACAACGACCTGGTGTGCCGCTACGGGCCCAAGCGTATCGGTCTGCTCACCGGCGATCAGGCCATCAACGGCGACGCCGACGTCGTGGTGATGACCACCGAAGTTCTTCGAAACATGCTCTACGCGGATTCCCCTGCGCTGCAGGGTCTTTCCCACGTCGTGATGGACGAAGTGCACTTCTTGGCCGACCGGATGCGCGGTGCGGTCTGGGAAGAGGTGATTCTGCACCTGCCCGACGATGTCCGACTGGTGAGTCTGTCTGCGACGGTAAGCAATGCCGAAGAGTTCGGCGGCTGGATCCAGACCGTCCGCGGCGATACCACGGTCGTGGTCGACGAGCACCGCCCAGTGCCGTTGTGGCAGCACGTGATGGTCGGCAAGCGGTTGCTCGACCTGTTCGACTATCGGGCGTCCGGTCCGGCCAAGGCGGGCCGGGATCTGCTGGTAGACCCGGAGTTGCTGCGCCACATCGCGAATCGGCGCGAAGCCGACCGACTCTCGGACTGGCAGCCGCGAAGCCGGGGCCGCTCAAGCCGGCCGAGCCTGTACCGCACGCCCGCGCGACCCGACGTGATCGCCGTGCTGGAGCAGGGCAGACTGCTGCCGGCCATCACCTTCATCTTCTCCCGAGCGGGATGCGACGCCGCGGTCAAGCAGTGCCTGCGCTCGTCGCTGCGGCTGACCACGGAGGAGGAACGGGGCCGCATCGCCGAGATAGTGGACCGCCGCACGGCCGACCTCAACGACTCCGATCTGGTCGTGCTGGACTTCCACGAGTGGCGCGCGGCACTGCTGCGCGGCCTCGCCGCCCATCACGCGGGCATGCTGCCGGTCTTCCGTCACACGGTGGAGGAGTTGTTCACCGCTGGTCTGATCAAGGCTGTATTCGCGACGGAGACATTGGCTCTGGGGATCAACATGCCGGCCCGCACCGTGGTGCTGGAACGACTGGTGAAGTTCAATGGCGAGCAGCACATGCCGTTGACCCCGGGGGAGTACACGCAGCTCACCGGCCGCGCGGGACGTCGCGGAATCGACGTCGAGGGCCATGCGGTGGTGTTGTGGACCCCCCACGAGGGCACCGCCGACCCGGCTGAGATCGCCGGGCTGGCCTCGACCCGGACCTTTCCCCTGCGCAGTTCTTTCGCGCCGACCTACAACATGACCATCAACCTGGTGCATCAGATGGGTCCCGAACAGGCCCACCGGCTACTGGAACGGTCATTCGCCCAGTATCAGGCCGACCGGTCGGTCGTCGGTCTGGTGCGCGGGGTCGAGCGGGGAGAGCGGCTTCTGGGTGAGCTGGCAGCTGAGCTCGGCGGATCCAACTCGGCGATCCTCGATTACGTCCGGTTGCGGGCCCAGATCTCCGAGCGGGAGCGCGCCCAGTCCCGCGCGTCGCGGCTACAACGTCGCCAGTCAGCCAACGATGCGCTGTCGGGGTTGCGCCGCGGCGACATCATCACGATCACCCACGGGCGCCGCGGCGGACTGGCCGTCGTGCTCGAACCTGCGCGCGACGACGAGGATCCGCGGCCGTTGGTGCTGTCCGAACACCGCTGGGCAGGCCGGATCTCATCTGCGGACTACTCCGGGGCCTCCGGGCCCATGGGCACGATGACCCTGCCCAAACGGGTCGAGCATCGCAATCCGCGAGCGCGGCGGGACCTGGCGTCGGCGTTGCGGTCAGCTGCCGCAGGGCAAGAAGTCCCGGCGGCACGGGGGCGCAGAAGCGGCCCACCGCCGGAGCGCGACATCGACCCCGAATTGGCCGTTTTGCGCGACCGGATGCGCGCTCATCGTGCCCATCGTCTGCCTGACCGGGAAGACAAGGCACGAATCGCCGAGCGCTACCTCAAGATCGAACGCGATAATGACCAATTGCGAAAGAAGATCGCCGCGGCGACCAATTCACTGGCACAGACTTTCGATCGGATCGTGGTGCTGCTCACCGAGCGTGGATTCATCGCCGATGGCGTGGACTCGCCCGTTTCGGGCGGTAGTGACGATGGTGCGGGTAGTCCTGCCAGGCCGACAGTGACCGGCAATCCCACAGTGACCGAGGACGGCAGACTCTTGGCTCGGCTCTACAGCGAAAGCGACCTGTTGGTCGCCGAGTGCCTGCGCGCCGGAGTGTGGGATGGATTGGATGCGGCCGAGCTCGCCGCGGCTCTGTCAAGCGTTCTCTACGAGTCTCGCCGCGACGGGCGCGGCCCATCGGACGGCTCCGATGTGCCCGGCGGCCGGTTGCGCCGCGCATTGAATGGAACCCGCAGGTTGTGGACCGAACTGCGCGTCGATGAGCAGCGGCACCGAGTCACCCAAAGCCGCGAACCCGACGACGGTTTCGTGGCCGCGATCCACAAGTGGGCGACTACCGGCGACCTGGCCTCGGCGTTGGCCGCCGCTGGCACTACAGCTGGTGGGGGTCTGGGATCCTCGATGTCGGCGGGCGACTTCGTGAGGTGGTGCCGTCAGGTGCTGGACTTGGCCGACCAGGTCCGCAATGCCGCTGCCTCACCGACGTTGCGGGCGACCGCGAAACGTGCAATCAAGGACGTTCGGCGCGGCGTTGTAGCTGTTGATGCGGGGTAGTGTGTGGCAGCAGGCCAGAAACCGGCATATCAGCCGCGGACGACCAAGGAGAGAAATGAGCGGACCGCAGGGATCTGACCCGACGCAGCCGGAGGGCGAATCGGCTGACAATCAGGGTTGGCAGCCGCCCACCCCAGGGTCTGAGCAACCTCAAGCCCCGGGGGGTGAGCAGCCGTCGTGGCAGCCACCTGCGTACACGCCCCAGCAGTATCCGCAGTACCAGCAGCCGGCCCCGCCGCCGTATGCGCAGCAGCAGTACCCGCAAGGCGATCAGTACGGCCAGCAACCGGCCGAATACGGCTCCGCCGGCTACCCGCCGCCCGGTCAGTACGGCCAGCAGCAGTACGGTCAGCAGCCAGGCTACGGTCAGCAACCAGGCCAGCAACCAGGCCAGCAACCAGGCCAGCAACCAGGCCAGCAACCAGGCCAGTACGGCCAGCAGCCAGGGCAGTACGGTCAGTACCCCGCCGGCAGCTATCCATCGCCTGGTTCGGACGAGGGCTCAAAGCGTTCGCTGGCCGTCATCGGTGGTGTGGTCGGCTTGCTCGCCGCCGTCATCGTCGCGGTCGTGCTCGTGCTGGGCTTCTGGAAACCAGGCTTCTTCGTGACGACCAAGCTGGACGTCAACGCCGCTCAAACCGGTGTCCAGCAGATCCTCACCGATGAGACCAACGGCTACGGCGCCAAGAACGTCAACGCCGTCAAGTGCAACAACGGTGCGAGCCCCACAGTCAAGAAGGGGGACACCTTCAACTGCGAGGTCAGCATCGACGGCACCAAACGCCAGGTAACGGTGACGTTCCAGGACAACAAAGGCACCTACGAGGTCGGCCGCCCGAAGTAATCCGGCAGGCTAGTCAGCCGGGCAAGCCATCGAGGGCCTTCTGCAGTCGCGCCATCGATGACGACACGCCGTAACGCTGCGCGAGTTCGGCGACCTTGTCCGGTCGCGCGGCGGCCAGGGGAAGCGTGTCGGACTCGGTGGACATCGTGAAGGCGACGTTGGTGGCCACCCGCACTACCTGTTCTGCCTTGCCGATGTAGTCAGCGGCGGCCAACAACTTGGCGCGATGCGCCTTGGTGAGTGTCGATCCCGGATCTCGGCTGGCGATCAGGATGTTTTCGAGCGAGCCGTGCTGCGCCAGCAGCGTCGCCGCGGTTTTCTCTCCGATGCCCGCCACGCCGGGAAGTCCGTCGGAGGGGTCTCCGCGCAGCAGCGCCAATTCCGCGTACGCCGGTCCGGCCCGACCGACGGGCACAGCGTAGGTCTCCGCGACCTCGGCAGGCCCGTACGTCTTTGCCTTGGCAAGTCCGCGGCCCAGATACATCACACGCACCGGCACCGGTTCATCGCGCACCACCTGAAGGAGATCGCGGTCGCCGCTGACGACCACGACCGGGTCGAGGCGTTCCCGGTCCGCGAGTGTGCCCAACACATCGTCGGCCTCGGCTTCGGGCGCCCCCGCCGTAGCGATTCCGAACGCGTCGAGAATCTCGAAGATCATGTCGACCTGCGGGGTCAACTCGTCGGGCACTTCCTCGATGACGGGCTCCTGCCCGAGGTTCTCGGTGTCGGCTGGGGCGGCGACTCGGTGTGCCTTGTAGGTCGGGATCAGGTCGACGCGCCATTGCGGGCGCCAGTCGTCGTCACGGCACACCACCAGTCGGTGCGGTCGTTGGCGGGTGATCAGCGTCGCGACGGCGTCCAGGAAACCCCGCAGCGCGTTCACCGGTCGTCCGTCCGGCGCGGTGATCGACGAGGGAAGCCCGAAGTACGAGCGGAACCACATGCTGGCGCCGTCCAGTAGCAGCACGGGGCTTTCACTCATGCCTGCCATCCTGCCAGTCCGCTTCTCACCGCGAGCAGACACAAACTCGCAGGTATCTTCGGCGTGTTGTGCGACTTTGTGTCTGCTCGTAAAGGGGAGGCGGCCCGGGATTAGCCTGAAAGCTATGACGCAAGGTCGTTTCAGCACTGATGTGTACGCACGGCGATTGGCCACCGCAGCCAACGCGGCCGCCGATGCCGGGCTCGCGGGCCTGATCATCACGCCCGGCTACGACCTGCGCTATCTGGTCGGGGCGCGCGCGCAAACCTTCGAACGGCTGACCGCGCTGGTGCTGCCGTCGAACGGCGATCCGGCGATTGTGCTGCCGCGACTGGAGCTCGCGTCGCTCAAGGACTCTGCGGTGCCTGAACTCGGTGTCACCGTGCGCGATTGGGTGGACGGCGAGGACCCCTACCGGCTGGTGGTCGATGCGCTGGGGGGAGCGGGCGTCGCCACCGCCGTCACCGATTCGATGCCGGCCTTGCACCTGCTACCGCTTGCCGACATGCTCGGGGCGGTCCCGGTGCTGGCCACCGACGTACTGCGCATGCTCCGGATGGTCAAGGATTCCGCCGAGATCGACGGACTGCGGAAGGCCGGTGCGGCGATCGACCGAGTGCACGCGCGGGTGCCAGGGTTCCTGGCCCCCGGACGCACCGAGGCCGAAGTGGCCGCCGACATTGCTGAAGCGATTGTCGCCGAAGGGCATTCGGAGGTCGCATTCATCATCGTCGGATCGGGCCCGCACGGTGCGGACCCACACCACGAGTGCTCGGATCGCGAACTTCAGGCCGGGGACATCATCGTCGTCGACATCGGCGGCCCCTACGAGCCCGGCTACAACTCCGACTCCACCCGCACCTACTGCCTCGGTGAACCCGACGCCGGCATCGCCAGTCGATACGCGGTATTGCAGCGAGCACAGCGCGCGGCAGTCGACGCGGTACGGCCCGGGGTCACTGCTGAACAGGTCGACGCCGCCGCCCGCGATGTGCTGGCCGCCGAGGGGCTGGCGGAGGCATTCGTGCACCGCACTGGACACGGCATCGGGCTGTCGGTCCATGAGGAGCCCTACATCGTGGCCGGCAATTCGCTGCCGCTGCAGGAGGGGATGGCGTTCTCGGTCGAGCCGGGCATCTACTTCCCCGGGCACTGGGGCGCGCGTATCGAGGATATCGTGATCGTCACGGCCGACGGGGCATCGTCGGTGAACAATCGTCCGCGCGACCTCGTCGTAGTGCCGGTTGGCCCGAGCCAGGCGTAGAAATACTCAGGCGTCGCCGCGATCCAGCAGATCCGAGGAGCCCAGCACCCGCTCGACGCGCACTTCGATCACCACGCGTCTGGGATTGGCGCGCGGCGTGCGGTAACGCTGGGCGTAGCGCAGTTCGGCGTCGCGGACGGCCTCTGCTTCGGTGTGGACCGTGGCCTTGCCTTCCAGGGACAGCCAGCGGGCGCCGTCGACCTGGCTCAGTACCGCAAGGCCGCGCTGGTCGGCGTTGACTGCCTTCTGGGAACCGCCCGAAGTGATGACCCGGGCGATATGGGTCTCGGGATCGAAGGTGAACCCGACCGCCACCACGTGCGGCGACTGGTCCGACCGGAGCGTGGTCAGCATGGCCAAGTGGCGTTCGGTCAGAAACGCCAGTGCCTCGTTGGTCAACCGCGTAGTTGCCTTGCCGCGAGATGTAGCCATCGATGACCACGCTAGCGCAGGACATAATCACTACCGTGGAGGACACGGACGGCGGTAGCGGTCGATTAGGCACGGTGGGCGAGCTTCTCGTGGTCTTCGGTGGGCGCAGCGAGATCGGGCTGGAGGTAGCGCGGCGTCTTGCGCCCGGTGCCACCGTGGTCCTGGCGGCCCGCAGACCCGATGATCTCGACGATGAGATCGCGATTCTCAAGCAGGCTGGGGCCGCCGCCGTACACACCTTGGGTTTCGACGCTGATGATCTGGGGTCGCACCGTCACGTCGTCGACACGATCATCGCCGGGCACGGCCCCATCGGGACCGCGCTGCTGGCATTCGGCATCCTCGGGGATCAGGCCCGCGCCGAAAAGGACGCCGGCCACGCTGCGGCGATCGCGCACACCGACTACGTGGCACAGGTCAGCCTGCTGACCCTGTTGGCCGACGCGATGCGGTCGGGGGCCCGCGGGATTGGCGATGAGCCGCTTGCGCGAAGATCGAATATTGTCGTCTTCTCTTCGGTGGCAGGTGTTCGGGTGCGTCGGGCGAACTACGTGTACGGGTCGGCCAAAGCAGGTCTGGACGGATTCTGCAGCGGACTCGCCGATGCGCTGCACGGTTCGCGGGTGCGGTTAGTGCTGGTGCGGCCGGGCTTCGTGATCGGGCGGATGACACAGGGCATGTCGCCCGCGCCGTTCTCGAGTAGCCCCGAGCAGGTGGCGGACGCGACGGTGCGGGCGCTGCGTAGGGGGACAGGTAGCGCTACCGTGTGGGTGCCTTGGATCCTCAGGCCGGTTTTTACCGGAATGAAGATGATGCCGCAGCGGCTGTGGCGCAGGTTGTGGCGATGAGCGCTTGCGTGAAGACCAGAGTGTGGCGATGATCGCTTGCGCAGCGAAGAGCTCTCGGGCAAGGAGCCATCGATGAACTACAGAGGGCCCAGATGATCGTCGTGGTGGGCATCGGCGCCGACGGCATGGCAGGGCTGGCGCCCGCGTCTCGCGCCGAACTGGCCAGGGCGATAGTGGTCTACGGTTCGCAACGCCAGCTCGATCTGCTCGACGAGAGCGTATCGGCCGGTAGGCGACCATGGCCGTCGCCGATGCTGCCTGCGCTGCGCACGCTGCTTGATGGCGTCTCCGATGCCGACGGGGACGTTCATGTGGTGGCCAGCGGGGACCCGCTGCTGCATGGGGTCGGCAGCACACTCATCGGGCTGTATGGCCCCGGCCGGGTCGAGGTGCTGCCTCACGTGTCGTCGGTGACGCTGGCCTGCTCGAGAGTCGGCTGGTCGGTGCAGGACACCGAGGTGATCAGCCTGGTCACCGCCGAACCGCGCTGCGCGGTGCGCTGTGGGGGGACAGGCCGTCGTGTTGTCTCGCGACCGCTTGAGTCCAGCGGCACTGTCGCGACTATTGACCGACACTGGGCGCGGCGACTCCGAACTGACTGTGCTCGAACAGCTTGGGGGGCCAAAGGAATTGCGCCGTTCATCGACGGCGCGCGAATGGGCAGCCCGCCCGCCCGGCGAGGTGAATGACCTCAACGTGATGGCCGTGCGGTACCTGCCCGACGAGCGCAGCTGCGCGACGCTGCCGGATGACGCGTTTGCTCACGACGGGCAGATCACGAAGCAGTCCATGCGCGCGGTCTCGCTGGCGGCGCTGGCGCCGCGACCGGGAGAACTGCTGTGGGATGTCGGGGCGGGCTCGGGCAGCATTGCGATCGAGTGGTGCCGCAGCGGACCCGACTGTCGCGCTATCGCATTCGAACGCGACGAGGCCCGCCGTGCGCGGATTATTGAGAACGCGAACGCATTCGGTGTAAACGTCGAGGTGGCGTTCGACGCACCGGAGTCGTTCAGCTTGTCAGGCCCGCCCGCGGCGATCTTCGTCGGCGGTGGTGCTAGTCAACCCGGGCTGATGCAGGCCTGCTGGGAGCAGCTTCCCGACGGCGGCCGTCTTGTGGTCAATGCGGTGACCGTGGAGTCCGAAGCCGTTCTTGTGCAATGGTTTTCTCGTTTTGGTGGAGAGTTGCGGCGGTTTCAGCACTATCGCGGCGAACCAGTCGGCTCGTTCACCGGTTGGCGACCCGCGATGCCCGTGACCCAGTGGGTAGTGGTTAAGGTGCATAAGACCTGATCAGTTCGATGGCGTCGAGTTCGCGGATGGCCCGGCAGCCCCGGTGCAGCATAGTCAGCATCATCTCGTTGCCGCGCTCGGTGGACGTCGTGAACGCAAACCCCAACGTGGTGATCAACGGCGCCTGCAGGACGCCGAGACGGTAGTCCTTCCAGCAGGTTTCGCGGTCGTATTCGGTGACGCCGTAGCCGAGCAGCGCCTTGTGGTACTGCTCGACCAGGTCGCGCTCAACCGTCGCGCGAATCTCGGGCAACAGGCTCGTCGCATTGAAATATGCCAGGTCGCGGGTGGGTAGACCGAGTCCGACAGTCTGCCAGTCGACCACCGTCACGCGGGTGCCATCCGGATCGAACAGCAGGTTGTCGAGGCGGTAATCGCCGTGCATCAGCGAGAAGCGGTCCGGCTCGGCGAGTAGCCAGGGTGTCACCAGGCCCATCGCCGTCACCAGGGTGGCGCGATCCTCGTCGCTGACCGACCCGCCGAGTTGCTCGAGGGTGATGTCGGTTGCCATCGCGGCGATGTCGCCGAGACCCTTGGCAGCCTCGGCATCGCCTGGCTTGGGCATGATGATGGACGGCAGGTCGAACCATCGCCGGTCGCACCAGCTCGGGCCGTGCAATCCGGCCAGCGCTTGTACTCCAAGTGCCGCCTCGTCCGGGCTGCAACCGGCGATCTGGTCGCCTTGGACAGCGGGGGCCATATCGGCCAGCAGGAGCACGAAGTCAGCTCCATCGGCGGATAGTTCGCTGTGGAAGCAGTCCGGTACCGGGATGGCGACGTGGTCGCTGACCCTTGAGTAGAACTCCACTTCGGAGCGGTAGGAGAGCGCGACTCGCTCGCGAACCGTGTCGTCCCCAGCGGGGAGCTTGACCGCGAAACTCGGCGGCGGGGAGGACAATTCGGTCCCGGCCGCATAGGTTGCGGTCACGCGGTAGGTGGCGCCCGTCTGTCCGGTGCCGATGGCTGTCACGTCGATTCCGGTGACCTCGGCACCGAGCACCGACCCGAGCCAGGCGGGGGTGATGTCTTCCGGATTGCGGGGAATGGTCACAACATTGCTCTCTTCTGTGTCGACCCTGTCATTCGATTCAACTCCGCGGGTAGCTGCGCGGCGTGAACACTCGATCAGCGCTCGAACCATCACCGCCACCGGATTCGCCTGCGTACCACTGCGTCTGCGAGGACCCGATGATCAGCAGACACCGCATGTCGACGTCTTCTTGATCCAGGTCAGCCAGCCGAACCACCTTGACGCTTTCGGCGGGTCCGGAGACGTCACGGCCGACGACAACAGGCGTGCCGGGCTCGCGGTGTTCCAGTAGGAGGTCCCGCATCGCGCCGACCTGCCAGGTTCTGGTCCGCGATGCCGGGTTGTAGATAGCCAACACCATGTCGGACTGCGCGGCCGCGCTCAGCCGCGCCGCGATGACATCCCATGGTTTGAGGCGGTCAGAGAGCGAGATGACTGCGTAGTCGTGGCCCAGCGGAGCGCCGACCCGGCTCGCCACCGCCTGGGCTGCCGTCACAGCGGGGATGACACGCACTGTGACGCTCGGCCATTGCTTTGCCTCCTCAAGGACCGCGGTGGCCATCGCGAAAACTCCCGGATCCCCCGACGATACGACCGCAACGGTGCGGCCCTGCTCGGCTAGCGTGCACGCCAGCCGTGCCCGTGCCGGCTCATCGGTGTTATCGCTGGGATGCCGTCGTTGTCCAGCGCGGACGCCGACGCGGTCCAAATAGGGGCCGTATCCGATGAGATCGGTAGCCGCCGCGAGTTCACGCAGGCTCTCCTGGGTCATCCAATCGAGCGCACCGGGACCCAATCCGACGACCGACACCATTCCGGTAGCCGCCGGCGGGCGTGCGCGGCCGGCGAGTATCGCCAGCGCAAAGTAGGGCACTGATTCGTCATCTACGTCGGCAGCGGAAAGCACCCGCTGTCCCGGGGTGCTGGCACGCTCGACATAGAAGGTCTCATTCAATCGCCCGGATGCTGCAAGTGCCTTTCGCACAGCGGGATATGAGCGTCCGAGCTTCAAGATCACTGCAGCGTCGGTGTCGGTGAGGCGGCGCTCGAGCTCGTCGGCGGGCAGCGTTCCGGGCAGGATGGTGAGGACTTGGTCACCCTGGACCAGGGGAGTCGCTACCGCGGCCGACGCAGCGCTGACCGACGTCACGCCGGGCACGATCACCGCGTCGAAGCGTTGGGTGAGTCGTGTGTGCATATGCATGTAGGAGCTGTAGAAGAGCGGATCGCCTTCGGCCAGCAGGGCGATGTCGCGGCCCGCGGTCAGGTGCGTGGCGATGCGCTCGGCGGCCTGGCGGTAGAAGTCCTCCATCGCGCCCGCGTAACCCCCTGGATGGTCGGAGGTTTCGGTAGTCACCGGATAGACCAGGTGTTCCTCGATCTGGCCGGCGCGCAGGTACGGTTCGGCGATCGAACGCGCAATGCTGCGTCCGTGTCGTGCGCTGTGGTAGGCCACGACATCGGCCGATCCGATCACCCTGGCCGCTTTGACGGTCACCAATTCGGGGTCGCCCGGTCCGAGGCCGACGCCCCAGAGAGTCCCCGCGGGCTCGCTCACTCGGCCTCGGCTGCAATCGCATTGACCGCGGCGGCTGCCATCGCGCTGCCGCCGCGCCGCCCCGTGACCACCAGATAGGACATGCCGCGCGGGGCGTCGATCAGCTCCTGTTTGGATTGCGCGGAGCCGACGAATCCGACCGGGCCGCCGAGCACTGCTGCCGGTGTCGGGGCGCCGTCATCGATGAGTTCGAGCAGGCGGAACAGCGCGGTGGGTGCATTGCCGATGGCGAGCACGGCGCCCCCGAGTCGGTCGGCCCACAGGTCCACGGCGGCTGCTGAACGAGTGGTGCCCAGTTGGGCAGCCAGTTGGGGTGCCCTGGCGTCGGCGACGAGTGACACCACCTCGTTGTGAGCCGGCAGTCGCGACCGGGTGATACCGGCGGCGACCATCGAGGAGTCACACAGGATTGGGGCGCCGCCGGCCAGTGCGGCGTGCGCCCGAGTGACGACGTCTTGGGTGAATGCCACGTGCTCTGTCACGTCGAGCTGACCGCAGGTGTGGATCAGCCGGACGACCACCCGGGCGACGCCTTCAGGGAACCGGGAAAGATCCGCCTCGTCGCGGATCATCGCGAACGACCGTCGATAGATCTCGGCGGCGTCGCGGACGTAGTCGAGCACCTTCTCACCCTACGGGTGGGTATTACGCGGCCGGTAGCCGTCTCCGGTCGCGACCATGACCTCTCCGTGGCTGGGGCTCCCGCAGGCCCGCTCACAGCCGACGAAATGGCGGTGCGTTCCCGACAACGATGCAGCATCATCGACGGCCGCCGCGGCGTCGGCGCGGACATCGGCGGCGGAGCGCTCACAGCCGGGGCTTCCGGTACAGGCCGACAGCGACAGCCACGGCGAGCTCTGGTCGAAAACCAGACCTCGGGGGGCGAGAACCCGGAGTGCTATGTCGGCGGTGCCCTCGTCGAGATCGAAGAGCAGCACCGAACGCCACGGCGTGATGGCCATCGGCGCGTCGACCGCCGCCAGGTAGCGCGCCGATTCGGCGTCGAGGACTCCGAGGGGCGCGGCGGCGCCCAGCGTTACGCGCCCGTCGGTCTGATTGATCCAGCCGACTGGCGGACGGGTGGATGCGGGCCACGTCCCACCGGATGATGCTGTCGGTGTCATGGTTCCGAGTACCGGCAGAGGATCTTTGAGTTCGGCTACGCGCCAACATTCTCCGCGCAGCTCGGTGAATCGCCTTGCGACCGAAACGAGGGTGGTGACCACTTCTGTGACGTTCAGCCGCACACCGGTGTCACGGCCCGCCAGTAGGAGGGCCACGGTGGATTCGTCGAGCGCGTGGATGCCGGCGTCGGCGCCAATGCCCGAGATGTCGCCGCGGCCGTCGTCAAGTCCGAACAGGAACCGGCCCGGCAGCAGGCTGAGCCGGGGATCGCGCTGCACCGCAGAATCCAGCGCAAGGACCAGTTCGCGGACATCGCTGAGGCCGCCACTTCGTCCGGACAGCGGTGAGGCCACGATGTTGCGGACCCGCTCGTGGGTAATCGAAGGCAGTAGACCCGCATCGGAGAGGCGTTCAGCGACGACGCCCGTGTCACGCAACCCTCGGATCTGCACGTTGCCCCGCGAGGTCAATTCCAGCGCCGAGGATCCGAAATCGGTGGCCGCCAGCGCCAACGCGTCTAGTTGCGCCGGGGTGATCATCCCGCCCGGCAATCGGATCCGGGCCAGTTGGCCATCTGCGGCGCGGTGGGTCTGCAGCGCTCCGGGGCAGGCGTCGTCGTCCCGTGCCCTGTCCATCCATCCCACGGTACCCCGACGATGTGGTCGGCCGGTCGACATGCCGGTTCAGCGTAGCGCTGCGGGCGCAGTTCAGGCCCGCCGAAAAAGACTACATGCCAACGCATTATTCGAAGCGCGGCACTTTCTTCGACAATACCGGGGCTGGGACCGTCAGGCACCCGAGGGTCGACGCGGTCACCTCGGCCAGGTTGGCCGCGTAGCGCCGCACGCGATGGGGTACGAATGGTGCGTGGCACACTTTCCCACCTTCGCGGCACAGTTCAGCGCAGAGGCGCATCCTCCCCACACCATCCTGTTGCTGTCGACCTCCGACACTGACCTGATCGCTGCCCGAGCCAGTGGCGCCGCCTATCGCTGGGCGAACCCGTCGCGACTCGTCGATGGTGAGCTGGCTGACTTGCTCGATGGCGTGCAGGCGGTCGTGGTCCGAATTCTCGGCGGATACCGTGCCTGGGAGGACGGAATCGATCAGGTGGCGGCAGCGGGCCTCCCCGCTGTCGTGATCAGCGGTGAGCAGGCCCCCGACGCCGACCTGATGAGCCATTCGACGGTGCCGGCCGGGGTCGCGCTCGAAACGCACGTGTACTTCGCGCAGGGCGGTGTCGACAATCTGGTGAACCTTCATGCGTTCCTGACCGACACCTTGCTGATGACGGGTTTCGGGTTCACCCGTCCGGTGGCGACCCCGACCTGGGGGATGCTGGATCGCGCAGTTACCGGGAAATCGACAGAGGTCGCGATCGAGAGCGGACCGCGGATCGCAGTGTTGTACTACCGCGCACAGCATCTGGCGGGAAACACTGAGTACGTCGAGGCGCTGTGCGACGCCATCGAGACCGCTGGAGGGGTGGCGCTTCCAGTGTTCTGCGCATCACTACGGACCCCGGAGCCCGAATTGCTGGAATTACTCAGCACCGCAAACGCCTTAGTGACTACCGTGTTGGCGGCCGGTGGGGCTAACCCAGCATCGGTCGGCGCGGGCGGAAATGATGACCAGTGGAACGTCGCCCATCTTGCCGCGTTGAATGTGCCCATCCTGCAGGGCCTGTGCCTGACGTCATCGCGGAGCGCCTGGCATTCCAATGACGATGGGATGTCCCCTCTGGACGTTGCCACTCAGGTCGCCGTTCCGGAGTTCGACGGTCGCATCGTCACGGTTCCGTTCTCGTTCAAGGAGATCGACGATGAGGGGCTGATCTCCTACGTCCCTGACCTCGAACGCTGTGCGCGGGTCGCCGGACTCGCCGTGCGGCATGCCCGACTGCGTCGTATAACGCCCGCCGAGAAACGGGTGGCATTGGTGTTCTCCGCCTATCCGACCAAGCATGCACGTATCGGCAACGCCGTCGGGCTGGATACTCCTGCAAGTGCTGTCGCGCTGCTGCGAGCGATGCGGGAGGCGGGCTACGACATCGGCGGAGCCGATGCGCCCGGCGACCTCGGCACGATCGTTGCCTCCGGCGACGGTGATGCTTTGGTGCACGCGCTGATCGAACGCGGTGGACAGGACCAAGACTGGCTGAGCGATGAGCAGCTGGTCGGTAACCCGATCCGGTTGTCGGCCAAGGAGTATCGGGAGTGGTTCGTGACACTGCCGTCCGAGCTGACCGACGCGATGGTCGAGCATTGGGGCCCGCCGCCAGGTGAGCTGTTCGTCGACCGCAGTCACGATCCCGACGGCGAAATCGTCATCGCGGCAATGCTGTCGGGAAACGTCGTGATTCTCGTTCAGCCGCCGCGGGGGTTTGGCGAGAACCCCGTCGCGATCTACCACGACCCCGACCTGCCCCCCAGCCATCACTATCTGGCGGCGTATCGATGGCTGAACAAGGGGTTTGGCGCCGACGCCGTTGTGCATCTGGGAAAGCACGGCAATCTCGAGTGGTTGCCCGGCAAGACGTTGGGCATGTCTGCCGCGTGCGGATCCGATGCTGCACTCGGGGATCTGCCGTTGATTTATCCCTTCCTAGTCAACGATCCCGGTGAAGGTACCCAGGCCAAACGCCGTGCACATGCGGTCTTGGTGGACCATCTCATTCCGCCGATGGCCAGGGCCGAGACCTATGGCGACATCGCCCGGCTCGAACAACTGCTCGACGAACACTCGAATATCGCCGCACTCGACCCCGGCAAGCTACCCGCGATCCGTCAGCAGATCTGGACGCTGATGCGGGCCGCGAAAATGGATCACGACCTGGGATTGACGGATCGGCCCGACGAGGATGTATTCGACGACATGCTGCTGCACGTCGACGGTTGGTTGTGCGAGATCAAGGATGTGCAGATCCGCGACGGCCTGCATGTGCTCGGCCAGGCGCCGGACGGTTCGGTCGAACTCGACTTGGTGCTGGCTATCCTGCGTGCGCGCCAATTGTTCGGCGGCGAACAGTCGGTGCCCGGCCTGCGCCAGGCGCTGGGCCTGGCCGAGGATGGCTCCGATACGCGGGGCTCCGTTGACCTGGCTGAGGAGCGGGCGCGGGCTCTAGTGGCCGCGCTGCAGGAGGCGGGCTGGGATGCAACGGCCGTCGACGAGATCGCAGACAACGCTGATGTCGCTGCCGTGCTGCGTTTTGCGGCCGAGGAAGTCGTGCCCCGCCTACGTCAGACGGACTGCGAGATCAGCCAGATCCTGCGGGCGCTCGACGGCGGTTTCATCGAGGCGGGGCCGTCGGGTTCACCGTTGCGTGGCCTGGTCAACGTGCTTCCCACCGGACGCAACTTCTACTCCGTCGACCCCAAGGCAGTTCCGTCCAGGCTGGCCTGGGAAACTGGCCTGGCTCTGGCAGATTCGCTACTCGAGCGCTACTTTGCAGATCATGGGCAGTGGCCGCAGTCGGTTGGTCTCTCAGTGTGGGGCACATCGGCGATGCGGACCTCAGGCGACGACATTGCCGAAGTGCTTGCTCTGCTCGGTGTTCGGCCGATATGGGACGAAGCGTCGCGTCGGGTCGTTGACCTCGAGGCAATCTCGCTGGACGAGCTCCGCCGGCCACGCATCGACGTCACCGTCCGCATCTCGGGGTTCTTCCGTGACGCCTTCCCCCACGTCGTCACGATGCTCGACGACGCGGTGCAGTTGGTCGCGGGTCTTGACGAGCCTGCCGAGCAGAATTACGTCCGCGCTCACAGCGAGGTCGACCTCGCAGAACATGGCGACCAACGCCGCTCCACCACAAGGATATTCGGCTCAAAGCCAGGAACCTATGGCGCGGGTCTACTGCAGCTGATCGACAGCCGCAACTGGCGCGATGACGCCGACCTCGCGCAGGTGTACACCGCCTGGGGTGGGTTCGCCTACGGCCGCGGACTGGACGGCGCACCGGCTACTGACGACATGAACAAGGCCTACCGCCGGATTGCGGTGGCCGCTAAGAACACCGACACCCGCGAGCATGACATCGCCGACTCCGACGATTACTTCCAGTATCACGGCGGGATGATCGCCACCGTGCGCGCGCTGACGGGTAAGGACCCGGCTGCCTACATCGGGGACAACACTCGTCCCGAGGCGGTCCGGACGAGGACTTTGTCGGAGGAGACCACACGTGTCTTCCGGGCCCGCGTGGTCAATCCGCGATGGATGAGTGCGATGCGCAGGCACGGGTACAAGGGTGCCTTCGAGATGGCTGCCACCGTTGACTACCTGTTCGGCTACGACGCCACCGCTGCAGTGATGGCTGACTGGATGTACGAGCGGTTGGCCGGCGAGTACGTGCTCGATGACGAGAACCGCAAGTTCATGGCCGAATCGAATCCGTGGGCGTTGCACGGCATGGCCGAGCGCCTGCTGGAGGCTGCGGGGAGGGGCATGTGGGCGCAGCCCGAGCCTGCCACCCTCGACGGCTTGAAGCAGGTGCTGTTGGAGACCGAGGGAGACCTCGAGGGCTGAGATTTGTCGGGGGCGTGGGGTAGCGTCGGGTTTATGTTCGAATGTGTGTTCGAT
>ERZ888423.1313-NODE-1313-length-21740-cov-13.670556_pt1 | contig 21740 bp, 22 predicted proteins | sample MGYA00520523_ERZ888423 | MGnify/ENA primary metagenome ERZ888423 (study PRJEB32303, sample SAMEA104408611) | aquatic metagenome | biome: Brackish water; feature: Pelagic; material: water | place: Baltic Sea | collected 2014-06-08T10:24:00 | depth 30,27 m ...
CGCAGATTGCAGTGCATCATGTGACTGCCCCTAGCGCAGCCGAAGACCTTGCACAACAATTGCGAATTAGAACGGGACTTAAAGACATCGCAGTATCTGCAGTTGGCGCAGTTGTGGGTACTCATGTTGGTCCTGGCGCGATAGCAATTGTAGTAAGTCCACAGGTATAGTTTTCCCACAATTTTTTACAAAGTGAGAATGCTAATTCATTAAACTTTATTTTCATTACATGCAGGTATTTAGAAAAACAACCCAGCAACTAACTAATGTCGCAGAGCAGCGATTGCGCAAAATCCTAGAGGCTAGAAGTGAAGTCGCGGTCCCAAGTGAACCAGCGGAACTTCTTTTTGAGCCACCTCGAGATGCTGTTAAACCAATAGCAAAACTTATCGTGATCACACTTTGCTTAGTTGGTTTACTAGTTTGGTTGAATCGCCCCACCACCTTGACAAATCCAGCAGTGAATAGTCCAGGGATTCCGATTTCAGTGCCGCCTACGCTAGCGGAGCCGACGGCCACTGATCTAAATTCTTTTGATCAGATTGTGATTGATGTAAAGGGTGATGTGAATTCCCCAGGTTTAGTTACTTTAAGTTCAGGTTCTCGAGTCGCAGACGCAATTGCAGCGGCTGGTGGATTGGCAATTGACGCCGATATCAGCAACATCAACTTGGCAGAGCGGTTATCAGATGGCCAAATGATTTACGTTGGCCAATCACAATCAAGTGGCATTGGCGTTGATCGCAGGATCAATCTAAATTTGGCAACAGTTGCAGAATTGGACACCTTACCTGGTGTGGGTCCAGTAATGGCTGGGCGAATTATTGCTTGGCGAGATTTAAACCAACGTTTTCACACCATCGAGCAACTACAAGAAGTGCCAGGAATTGGATCTAAGGTTTTTAAGAACCTTAAGCCTTTAATCAAAATTTAAGTGGATTTTCGTCTAGCGCCATTTGCCATTTCAACCTGGCTCGCAGCCGCGCTGACCATCGGCTTACTTGGATTGAGTAATCCAATTTGGTCTTGGATTATTTTCAGTGTAGTTATCCTGCTGGTATTACTTTTGTTGCGATATTTTCAAGCCAATAAAATTGCTTCAAAGACTTTAGGTACTTTTATTATCCTTGGCTTCTTACTTGGTGTAGTTGTTACGCTGCTGCGCCTTTATCCGATTGTCTATGGTCCAATTTCACAGGCGAGTGACAGTGGCGCTGTCATCAAGGGAACCGCAACTCTGATATCAGATCCACTAGTTTCTAATCGAAATGGAAACTTGGATTGGAAGCAACAGAACTTACTCAGGGTAGGTTTAAAAATTGATTCTGCGGTAATTCGAGGTGAGAGTTTTGAGTTAAGAGCTCCAGTTTTAGTTCTTGTTTCTGACCCAGTCCTAATAGAAAGTTTTCAGAATCTGATTCCAGGTAATCAGATTTCCTTTGTTGGAAAATTGACACCGGCTCCAATTGGTCGCCAGTTAGCTGGTTACCTAAAACCCCTAAAGCCACCTGTATTAATCAAAGCAGCGCCGAGATATCAATGGCTTGCTGCAAGTTTGCGATTGGGACTACATGAATCCTTGAAATTTAGCTCCCCAGCTGCAAAAGGTTTAGTTCCAGGTCTGGCGCTGGGAGATAGTTCGGCGTTGTCTGCTCAGTTATCGCAGCACATGAAGGCCGCCGGACTGACGCATTTAATTGCGGTATCTGGAACTAATGTGACACTGCTAATCATCGTGGTGCTTGCTTTGTTACGACGAGTAAAAGCGAGTAAGAATCTTCAGTATCTATTAGTGATCGGCGCCTTACTTGCCTTTGTAGTGTTAGTTCGCCCGCAACCAAGCGTGCTTCGCGCAACCGTAATGGGACTCGTTGCGCTACTTGCTACCTACACGGATGCGCGCAAGTCGCCCGTTCCAGCCCTAAGTGTTGCGGTGATATTTCTCGTTGTAATTGACCCGTGGCTTGCTTTGTCATACGGCTTTGCACTATCCGTAGCTGCCACCGCAGGTTTGGTGCTTTGGGTTAGTCGCATTCAAAACTTTCTCGACCGTAAATTTCCAAGGCGCATCCCACTTTGGTTAATTCAAATTATGGCGGTAACTATTGCAGCCCAACTGGCAGTGTTTCCGTTGATTGTTGCGTTGGGCTCACCAATTTCATTGAGTTCAATACCTGCCAACATGCTCGCAGTACCGATTTCCGCTCCAACAATGGTCCTTGGTTTATTAGCTGCACTTGTGACGCCGATTTCCTCACATCTTGGAATTGTGTTTGCTTGGTGTGCTGGACTTTTTGCGCAAGTGATTGCGCTAATAGCTCAGGTGAGCGCAAGTTTGCAATGGCTTGTTGTGCCGTGGCCGAGCGGGAAATTTGGAATTGTTTTGGCTTTGACGTTCACCGTTTTCGCAGTACATGCTGGGTTGCTTTGGCGGCATCTTTCAATCGCCCAGAAATCGAAATACTTGTCGCTGGTAACAGTAGGCGCAGTACTGCTATGGAACCCACCAAGTGTTTCCCTCAAAGCGTGGCCACCACCAAATTGGGTTATGGTTTCCTGTGATGTAGGTCAAGGGGATGCAACTGTAATTCGCATCGCGCCAAATGAGGCAGTGGTTGTTGATGTAGGAGCAGATCCAAAAGTCATCGATAGCTGCCTTCGTCGCTTGCACATCAAGCAAATCCCAGTTCTACTTCTAACACATTTTCACGCGGATCATGTTGGCGGCTTAATTGGCGCATTGCATGGCAGGCAAGTTGGCGAAATTCGCGTCAGTCCGTTAGGGGATCCAATTGCGACCACGAAGTTTGTAACAAATACCTTGCGCGAACTTGGTAAATCTGCGGTTGTAATGACATACCCAGAATCCTTCACCGTTAAGGACGTTAAGTTCACTTGTATTTGGCCACAGCGGCTAATTCTTGGTGAAGGTAGCGATGCCAACAATTCAAGTGTGGCTCTATCTGTATTCAGTAACGAAATATCAATACTTCTAACCGGTGACATCGAGCCACCGGTTCAAGATGAAATTGCAAAGAGTATGCCAAAGCAAGACTTTGATGTCATTAAAGTTGCCCACCATGGCTCGAGATATCAATCTAGTGATTTCGCTACCTGGGTTAATGCAGAGATTGCCGTTATTTCAGTTGGCGCAGAAAATGACTATGGCCATCCAGCCCAGGAAACGATTTCCTTATATGAATTGACGGGGAGCGAAGTATTTCGAACCGACTTGAGTGGAGACATTGCAATTATTGTTCAAGATACCAAAATTTGGGTGGCGGGCTCTCGCTAGTCACACCCTCGTGAGATATTACAAACATGGTAAAAAAATCGGCCACCGATCAAGCCAGTGCAGTCTTGGCTGTCGGTAAGGAATCGATTTTAGTGCAACGAGTCATTGAAGGCGTGATGTCATCCGCTCGTAAGTTAGATTCTGCGGCGATTCGCCAAGATATTTCAGCAGGCGCTGACTCTGCTGCTGGCGATTTAGCAAATGCTCTCTCACCTTCACTATTTGGTGGCCTAATCGTAATAGTTGTGGAAGGTATTGACAGTGCAACTGATGATGTAGCTGCCATACTCTTGACTGCTATCGAAAATGTGCCTGAACACGTTCGCCTGGTTGCAACGCATCCTGGTGGCGTAAAAGGTAAAAAACTACTCGATTCAATTCGCAAATTGGGCGCGCTAGAAGCTACTTGCGGAGAATTGAAGCCTAAAGATTTATCAGCAGCTGTCGTTGCAGAATTTCGTCTACATAATCGTAAAGTAACGGCGGGCGCTGCGACAGCGTTGCAGGCAGCCATAGGTGGCGGTTTAGGTGAACTCCTTGCTGCAGTCTCACAATTATGCGCTGATACTGAATCAGAAATTATTGACGAAGCCGAAGTGGCAAAGTATTACTCAGGTATCACTGGTGTCATGGGATGGGAATTAAGTGATGCCATGTGGAATGCCGAACCGATTGAATTATTAGAAAAATTTCGCTGGGCAGTTACAAATGATTCAAGTGCAACTGTGCCTGCAGTATCGGCAATTAGCAGTGGCCTTCGTTCCTTGATTAAGTATGCGAGTTCTCCTGCCAACCTGAGTGAAAACGAATTAGCTTCCTTAGTTGGTGTACCGCCTTGGAAACTGAAATTTTTGCGCTCCCAAAAAGCCAAGTGGCATCCTGATCAACTCGCCGCTGCCGCCAGGCTGCTCGCGTTAGCAGATCGCTCAAGTAAAGGAACCGTTTACGACGCGGCAATACCTGGTGGACGCTCTCTTGAAAGTGCGCAAACTTTGTATCACATGGAAAAAGAATTTATGGCGATCCGTGGTCCAAAGCAAAATTAGTTGTCAGTGAAATTTCTGCCAGCAATAACGGGCAATAAAAAACCGCCCGAAGGCGGTAATTTAAGTTTAAGAAAGTGCTTACTTCTTGACCAGCGAGGCAGCTAGTGCTGACTTACGGTTTGCGGCTTGATTCTTGTGGATTACACCTTTAGAAGCTGCCTTATCAAGGGCGCGGCTAGCATCTCGAAGTGCAGTTGCGGCGACTGACTCATCGCCAGTAGCTAGAGCCTCGCGGAAGCGACGGATTTTGGTCTTTAGCGCACTACGAACTGACTTATTACGTTCTTGGGCAGCTGCATTCTGCAAAATACGCTTCTTTTGCGACTTGATATTGGCCACTTTTTGCCTCTTCGGTTATTGGAGTTTGAGGTCCTAGCGTACCTGCGAAGTACCCGAATGCTCAAATTGCCCCGAAGTGTGGGATTATGAGCGAATGTCGAAGGCTATTGATCCACCTAAACCAGGCTCGACAGATCCCAAAATTATCAGAAATTTCTGCATTATTGCCCACATCGATCATGGCAAATCAACCTTGGCTGATCGGATGTTGCAGATAACCGAAATCGTAGATCCACGGCACATGCGCGCGCAGTATTTGGACCGCATGGATATTGAGCGCGAGCGAGGCATCACGATTAAGAGCCAAGCAGTTCGCTTGCCCTTTGTTGCAGATGACAACGAAACTTATGTGTTGAATTTAATTGATACTCCAGGACACGTTGACTTTACCTATGAAGTGAGTCGTAGTTTGGCTGCCTGCGAAGGCGCAGTATTACTGGTTGATGCAGCTCAAGGTATCGAGGCGCAAACTCTCGCAAATCTATATTTAGCGCTGGAAAACAATCTCACGATTATTCCGGTCCTGAATAAAATTGATTTACCTGCGGCGCAGCCAGAAAAGTATGCTGCTGAGATTGCGCACATAATTGGCTGTGATCCAGATACCGTGCTTAAAGTCAGCGCAAAAACGGGTGCTGGAGTTGAAGTGCTACTTAATGAAATTGTCCGGCAAGTGCCAGCACCTGTTGGCGACCCGAGTGCGCCAGCTCGAGCCTTAATTTTTGATTCGGTTTACGATACATATCGAGGTGTCGTCACTTACGTGCGCGTTATTGATGGCAAGATCCCACATCGCGATCGCATCAAAATGATGAGCACTGGCGAAACTCATGAAACTTTAGAAGTTGGCGTAATCTCACCTGATCCACTTGCATCATCAGCGATTGGCGTAGGCGAAGTGGGTTACTTAATAACTGGTGTAAAAGATGTGCGCCAATCTAGAGTTGGCGATACCGTAACTTTGGCTGGGAATCCGGCATCACAATCACTTGGTGGATATCGCGATCCAGTTCCGATGGTGTTCTCGGGACTTTACCCACTAGATGGATCAGATTACCCAGAGCTACGTGAAGCACTCGACAAACTTAAACTTAACGATGCCGCGCTAGTTTATGAACCCGAGACATCAGTCGCACTTGGTTTTGGATTTCGCTGTGGCTTTTTGGGTCTGCTGCACCTCGAAATTGTTCGCGAGCGCCTCGAACGTGAATTTAATCTTGAATTGATCTCAACTGCCCCGAACGTGGTTTACCGAGTGGTCATGGATGATGGCAAAGAGATAATTGTCACGAATCCAAGTGAGTTTCCGGGTGGAAAGATTGCAGAAGTAAATGAACCGATAGTTCGTTCCACAATCCTCACGCCAAGTGAATTCGTTGGATCAATCATGGACCTTTGCCAAACCAGAAGAGGCAATTTGTTGGGCATGGATTACTTATCCGAAGACCGAGTTGAAATGCGCTACACCTTGCCATTGGCCGAAATCGTTTTTGATTTCTTTGATCAGTTAAAGTCCAAGACGCGTGGCTATGCCTCACTTGATTATGAACCAACGGGTGAGCAAAGCGCAGATTTAGTCAAGGTTGATATTTTGCTTCATGGCGACCCAGTGGATGCATTTAGTGCAATCGTGCACCGTGACAAGGCCTATAACTACGGATTGGCAATGGCTTCAAAGCTAAAGGAGCTGATTCCTCGTCAACAATTCGAAGTTCCAATCCAAGCGGCAATTGGTGCCCGCATTATTGCGCGCGAAACGATTCGCGCGATTCGAAAAGATGTTTTGGCAAAGTGTTATGGCGGCGACATTTCGCGTAAACGTAAACTTTTGGAAAAGCAGAAGGAAGGTAAAAAGCGTATGAAGATGGTGGGCCGAGTGGAAGTTCCACAAGAAGCGTTCATTGCTGCACTTTCTACCGACGATAATGGCACAAAGGCTAAGGCGAAATAGTGACTTCCCAAGTTATTTCACTCAACGTTATGCACGCCATAATTCCAGACGTTGGTGGCGAAGTTGGAGTAACTGCGATAGACAAGCGCCCAGTTAGTGATTCGCGCGAAGTCATAACTGCTGGCGTTGCCGGAGATAAGCGCGCTGACATACCTAATCACGGCATGCCTGAACAGGCCGTTTACGCATATGCGATCGAAGATTACCAATGGTGGGAAGCCGAACTTGGAGTAAGTATTCCAGCCGGCAAGTTCGGCGAAAATTTAACAACTGTAGGCATTGATGTGACAAACGCTGTGATTGGTCAGACTTGGCGAATCGGTACAACTTTGCTGCAAGTTACCGGTCCGCGAATTCCATGTGGCACTTTTGCGCGTTGGATGGACATTGACAAGTGGGTTAAGCGCTTTATGGCGGAAGGAATGCCTGGTACATATTTCCAAGTATTAGAACCTGGCACCATTACGGCAGGCGATGAAATTGAAATCGTAGCTACGCCCGAACACGGTGTCACTGTCTGCGATGTGTATCAATTGGTTGCTGGTGATCGTGATGCCGATCGGTTGGCCCGAGTAATTGCCTGCCCGGAACTCCCGGAAGAGATGCGCACTCAAGTTTCTGGGTATCTTAAATAGCAGATGCGTACTTTAAGCGCATACATTCACATTCCATTTTGCGCTTCGCGCTGTGGCTACTGCGATTTCAATACTTACACTGCAGCAGAACTTTCGCGTGATGGCACTTCAATCACGACAACTACTTACCCAGATCGAGTTATTGCCGAAATAAATTGGCTACGAAATCAAAGTTTGGCTGAGGATCGTCAAATAAGCACGGTATTTTTTGGTGGTGGAACTCCAACCATGATTTCAGCAGCGAACTTGGTACGGATTCTGGACGCAGCAAAAACTGCTTATGGTTTTGCCGATGATGCAGAAATTACAACGGAAGCAAATCCTGATTCAGTCTCGCTGGAGAATTTGGAGACTTTGCGTAACGGTGGCTTTACCCGAATCTCATTCGGTCACCAAAGTAGCGCGAGAAATGTTTTGCAGATTCTAGAACGCACTCATACCCCTGGGAAAACTTGGCAAGCTATCAGCGATGCTCGCAAAGCGGGATTCGAACATGTGAGCGTGGATTTAATTTATGGAACACCGGGTGAAACAGATCAGGATTTAGCTGAGACTTTAAATGATGTTGCCAAAGCGGACGTTGACCATGTGAGTGCTTATTCTTTAATCGTGGAGCCAGGAACAAAGTTGGCGGCTCGCGTGGCGCGTGGGGAAGTGGCGCAACCAAGTGATGATGTAGCTGCGCATCGATATGGAATTATTGATGCTGCCCTCAAAAATATGGGAATGACTTGGTATGAAGTCAGTAACTGGGCAAAACCAGGTGGTGAATGCCGACACAACATTGCATATTGGAAAAATCAAGATTGGCTTGGTATCGGGCCAGGGGCACATGCCCACAATTGCGGCACTAGGTCATGGAATGTAAAACACCCCGCAGCATGGGCGGCTCTGGTTGACGCGGGCTCCTCGCCAACTGCTGATCTTGAATATTTAGATCAAACTGACATCGCGCACGAAGAAATTATGTTGCGCTTGCGACTTCGCGAAGGGCTTGAACTTAAAGTCCTAAATGAAGCGGGAATTGCGCAAGCGAAGTTGGCTGTAACCGAAGGCTTATTAGAGGCCGCGGACTTTGCGAATGGGAAGGCAGTCCTTACATATCAAGGTCGTTTATTAGCCGATGGCTTAGTCGCCCGGCTATGGGCTTGACCAAGGTTAGACTGGCACTCGAGCAATATGACTGCTAGCGGTCCGCGGAAGGAGTTGACATGGAAGAGCGCAAATTAGCGGTTTTACGCGCAATTGTTGACGACTACGTTCAAACTCACGAACCAGTTGGCTCAAAAGCATTAGTTGATCGACATTCGCTTGGTGTTTCTTCGGCAACAATTCGAAACGACATGTCAGCGCTAGAAGAAGATGGCTACATAAGCGCGCCACACACCAGCGCTGGCAGAATTCCAACGGATAAGGGCTACCGACTTTTCGTAGACAAACTAAATTCGGTTAAACCAATGTCAGCGCCCGAACGCAAAGCAATTCAAACTTTTCTAGATCAAGCAGTTGACCTAGATGACGTAATGAATCGCACGGTTCGCCTGCTTTCACAGTTAACTAAACAAGTTGCACTTGTGCAGTACCCATCACTTGGTCGTAGCTTCGTGCGACACGTTGAGTTAGTCAACTCTGGACGAAGCAAACTGCTCTTGATCTTGATCGCGGACACTGGCCGTATCGAGCAACGCACAGTCGATTTAGTTCACACTGTTTCCGAAGACTTCTTACATGATTTGCGGACTCGACTAAATGTTGCACTAGATGGTCAACTATTCACCGAGGTGCCAGATCGCCTGGTTGGATTGAGTGACAGTTTTCAATCAGATCAAAGACCGGCAGTTAACACGATAATTGCCACAATTTTGGACGCAGTGGTAACGCAAAGTGAAGAGCGCGTCGTCGTTGGCGGCACTTCAAACTTGGCACGCGTTGGCGAGGATTTCACCGCAACAGTTGGCCCAGTTCTAGAGGCACTAGAAGAACATGTTGTATTGCTGCGATTGTTCGGAGAGGCCGCCGCTCCTGATGCGCTAACTGTTCGAATTGGACATGAAAATTCTGTTGAAGAGTTGCAGCGCGCATCTGTTGTCACTGTTGGGTATGGTTCTGGCGATCAAGCACTTGCCACGATGGGAGTCTTGGGTCCAACTCGGATGGATTACGCAGGATCAATGGGCGCAGTGCGAGCAGTAGCTCGTTATGTTGGCCAGATTTTGCAGGATCAATAATCATGGCTGACTTATACAAAACACTCGGCGTTCAAAGTGACGCTACGCCCGAAGAAATTAAACGTTCATATCGCAAGCTCGCTCGCGAACTTCACCCAGATGTAAATCCTGGCGCAGAAGCAGGCGAGAAATTTAAGGAAGTCACTGCTGCCTACGAAGTTTTATCAGATCCGCAGAAGCGTGAAATGTATGACCTCGGCGGGGATCCTTACTCCTCTGGTGGCGGATTTAATACTGCAGCAGGTTTTGGCTTTGGTGACATTGTTGATGCATTCTTTGGTGGTGGGGGACAGCGTGGTCCACGGTCACGAAAGCGTCGCGGTCAAGATGCCTTGATTCGACTTCAGGTCACACTTGAAGAAGCAGCGTTTGGAACCACTCGCGAATTTGTTGTTGACACTGCAGTTGTTTGTTCAGCCTGTACTGGAAAAGGTACGACTTCGGGAGCAGCGATTGTAGATTGCTCAATGTGTGCGGGCCGCGGTGAAGTGCAATCTGTCCAGAAATCATTTTTAGGTCAAGTTATGACGTCGCGGCAATGTCCGCAGTGCCAAGGCTTTGGAACATTGAATCCACATCCGTGTTCAGAGTGCGCCGGTGATGGCCGAGTTCGAACCAGAAGCACAATGTCTGTACAGATTCCACCAGGAGTTGAAGGTGGCACTCGAATTCAAATGACTGGTCAGGGCGAAGTTGGTCCTGGCGGTGGACCAGCAGGGGACTTATATGTGGAATTAATTGAAATCCCACACCCAATTTTTGCTCGTCGAGGCGATCAGCTTCATGCAACTATGTCGTTGCCAATGACTGCCGCCGCGTTAGGCGCCACTATGGAACTTGAAACTTTGGATGGTGTGGTTCCAATCCATATCAAAGCTGGAACTCAATCGGGTGCAACAGTCACACTGCGCGGTCAAGGTATGCCGCGTCTACGCAGTTCGGGTCGGGGCGACCTGGTTGTCCACTTAGATGTTTTGACACCAACAAATTTAGATTCTGCTCAAGAGGAATTAATTCGCCAGCTGGCAACACTACGTAATGAAGAAGCCCCCATGGCACAACTCCATCAGCAATCTTCAAGTTTGTTTGGCAAACTCAAGGATGCGTTTACAACCCGATGAGTGCTGCAGAATTTCTGGTAAGTCCTGGCGAAATTACTAGCGAATCAAAAACCTTCACATTGGCTGGCGACGAAGGTCGTCATGCTGCCACAGTAAAGCGCATGCGCGCTGGTGAAGTTATTAACTTGTGTGACGGAAAGGGAATTCGTGCGATTGCCACGGTAACAAAAGTTAACAAGCACAGCATCGATGTAGATATCTCCAACGTTAGTTTCGAAGAAGCACCAGAACCAAAGTTTGTGGTTGTGCAGGCCCTCGCAAAGGGTGAACGAGCAGAGCTAGCAGTTGAAATGCTTACCGAAGTTGGCGCAGATGCGATCATTCCTTGGAAGGCCGAACACTCAATAGGAAAGTTGGACGCTGATGGTAAGGGACTTGAAAAATGGCGTCGCACCTCACGAGAATCTGCTAAACAATCGCGTCGCGCTTGGATTCCAGAAATTTCAGGACTTCACACAACGCAACAGATTTGTGAATTAATGTCTCAGGCTCAGAGTGTTTTCGTGTTACATGAAAGTGCAGACCAGGCTCTTGCAGCGTGTGCTATCCGGGAACAAGGCACCATCATGATCGTTGTTGGACCCGAGGGTGGAATTTCACCTGACGAGTTGGCTGCCTTCGCGACAGCCGGTGCCAGAGTTGTTCATATGGGAGCGAGCGTAATGCGCACATCAACTGCTGGTGCGATTGCAGTGGGTGGATTATTAATGCGAAGCCAGCGCTGGTCGTAAGGAAAATGATGAGTGATTGTTTGTTTTGCAAAATCGCAGCTGGCGAAATCCCAGTTGAAGTAGTGCTTGAAACTGATTCTGCATTGGCTTTTCGAGACATCGATCCACAAGCTCCAGTACACGTTTTAGTAATCCCACGGGCTCACTTTGCAAACCTGCAAACTCTCACACAAGAGAATCCAGACTTGGCGGGTCAGGTACTTGCTTTGGCAACCCAAGTGGCATCGCACGAGGGACTGGAACGGGGTTACCGAATTGTGACCAATACTGGACCTGATGGCGGTCAATCAGTTGACCATATTCACTTACATGTATTGGGTGGAAGGCCATTAACTTGGCCCCCAGGGTAGTTAATTCACGGCATTTGAATTTGGCCAAAAATTAGCGCAATTAAATTAGTGCCATAGAATTAGGACAAATGACCGCATCACCGTCGACTTCTCACTTAGTTGTAGTAATTCCAACTGCCACCCCGATGGTTTCGGTAACCGGTGCTCGCGATGAATTAATTCGGGTCATTGAGAAATCATTTCCGGATTGTGTAATTTTGGTTCGTGGCAACGAAATCACACTTGATGGACCAAAGCCAAGTGTTGTGCTGATTGAAACTTTGATATCTGAAATGTTGGTTGTGCTACGAACTGGCCAAGGGTTAACGCCTGAATCTGTTGATCGTTCAATTTCAATGTTGCGTTCTGACGTTCGTCCAGCTGATGTTTTAACTTCTAACATTTTGTCTAATCGCGGTAAAACAATCAGAGCCAAGACGCTAAATCAAAAGCGGTACGTGGATGCAATTGATGAAAACACTGTGGTTTTCGGAATAGGTCCAGCAGGTACTGGAAAAACTTATCTAGCTGTTGCAAAAGCTGTGCAAGCGCTACAGAGTAAACAAGTTTCGCGAATTATTCTTACTCGTCCTGCCGTAGAAGCGGGGGAGCGACTTGGCTTCCTGCCAGGTACTTTGAGCGAAAAAATCGATCCTTACCTTCGCCCGTTATATGACGCGTTACATGACATGGTTGATCCAGATTCAATCCCACGACTTATGACAAGTGGAGTTATCGAGGTCGCGCCACTTGCATATATGCGTGGCCGCACTTTGAACGATGCTTTTATTATTTTGGACGAAGCCCAAAATACTTCGGCCGAACAAATGAAAATGTTTTTAACTCGACTGGGCTTTGGCTCAACTATGGTGATCACTGGTGACGTCACTCAGATTGACTTGCCAAGTGGCACAACTAGTGGGTTGCGAGTTGTTCGCGATATCTTGGAAGACATTGCTGATGTAGCATTTTGCGAATTGACGTCAACAGATGTTGTTCGACATAAATTAGTTGGTCAAATAGTTGATGCTTATGGTCGTTACGAAGAGAAACGCTCGGCGCAAGATCCTAGATTTGAACGCCGAAATTCATGATCATGTCAGTTGATGTAAAAAATGAATCTGATTTTGTAGTTGATGAATCAGAAATTTCATCACATGCTACTTTTTTACTGCGCAGCCTGCACATGAATCCAGCATCTGAATTATCCGTGATGCTCGTAGATGAAGTTGCCATGACAGAACTACACGAAAAATTTATGAACGAACCGGGCCCAACTGATGTATTAAGTTTTCCAATGGATGAACTTCGCGCTGGAACATCAGATAAACCGAGCGAAGAAGGAATTCTTGGTGACGTCGTACTTTGCCCTGCAGTGGCTGCGCGCCAAGGTGAACAAGCTGGACATTCCATGGAAGTTGAACTTCGCTTATTGCTTACGCATGGGGTTTTGCACTTACTCGGACATGATCACGAAGAGCCAGATGAGCATAAAGTCATGTTTGACCTGCAAGCAGAACTGCTTACCCAGTGGGAAAATGAGCGAAATGCTCGTGGTCTAAAGTGAATTCAAATTCTTTGCAGTTAGTAATTGCGACGGTAATGGTGCTTGCAGCCGCTGGATTAGTTGCTGCGGAAACTGCGCTAGCTCGAGTAAGTAAGGCCACGATAGAGCAAATGCGCAAAGACGGAAATCGAAAAGCTGGACGCCTGTCTAAGTTGCTCGATGATCGAGCCAAGTACGTGAACTCCCTGCTATTCGCTAATTTAACGCTTTCCACAATTGCAGTAGTACTTGTCACGACTGCTTTTTTGCGAATTTTTGTGGATGAGAATACCTCATTAATAGTCACATCAATTGTCATGGTTTTCGTCGGTTACATTTTGCTCGGCGTCGCTCCACAAACGATTGGTCGCCAGCGCGCAGATTCAATCGCACTTGCGACAGTTCGCATCACTCAACTCGTCACTATGGTTTTTGGTCCACTTTCAAAACTATTTATTTTGGTCGGTAATGCAATAACGCCGGGTCAAGGTTTTCGAGAAGGTCCATTTTCAACACAAGCAGAATTGCGCGAGTTAGTTGATATGGCTGGAGCTGACTCAGTTATTGAAGATGAAGAACGACAAATGATTCACTCGGTATTCGAATTGGGCGACACCGTGGCCCGTGAACTAATGGTTCCCAGAACCGAAATGGTTTGGATTGAAACGCATAAGACTTTGCGGCAGGCGATGTCCCTCGGGTTGCGTTCGGGTTACTCGCGCATCCCAGTCGTGGGCGATGGAATTGATGACATTGTTGGCGTAATTTATGTGAAGGACATTGCGCGCCGGGTTTTTGAACACCAGGAGTCGCAAACTACTGAGCGAGTATCAGATTTAATGCGCCCAGCGTTTATGGTGCCTGATAGCCGAAGTGTCGATGAGTTATTGCGCGACATGCAAAGTGCTCGCACTCACTTGGCAGTACTTGTTGATGAATATGGCGGCACTGCTGGCTTAGTAACCATCGAGGATGTGCTGGAAGAGATAGTCGGTGAGATTGCAGATGAGCATGATGTATTGGGTTCGGAAATTGAAGAACTTCCAAACGGTGAATATCGAATAAGTTCTCGGATTTCTGTCGATGACCTAGCAGAGTTACTTGGCATTGAAATTGATGATGAAGGCGTGGATACTGTTGGTGGCCTGATGGCGAAGCAACTTGGTATTGTTCCGATACCTGGGGCAAGCGTGGAGATCTCAAACTGGACTTTGACGGCTGAATCGACAGCCGGGCGACGCCATCGAATTGATACTGTATTAATCTCTCGAGATAACTTCGTAGATAACACTGAAGTCAGCGAAAATGATGCAAAATAGTTGGACCGCAGAAGATGACAAACTTGCAACCCTTGCAAAAGGTGCGCGCAGTCGAATCCAAGCTAATTCAGGCGCGGCAGTTCGCGACACCACCGGTCGCACTTATGCAAGCGCAAATGTTTCCAGAGAAAATCTCATTCTTTCTGCTGTTCAGCTTGCCGTTGGTCAAGCAGTGGCATCAGGCGCGGTAGGTATCGAGGCCGTTGTAGTTCTGGGCGATTCGGATCAACTTGATGTGATTGACATTGAAATAGTGCGCTCAATAGGCGGTCCTGGTGTGCCAGTGCACCTATTGGGAGTAACTGGTGAGCTTGTTAGTTCGCAATTAACGTGACATCAACTTCAGTAAGAGGCAATCGTCTTGCGGTTGCCTCCGTTTTGTTGGCCTGTGTCTTATTTAGCACGAGCGCCACTAGCAGAGCATATTTGGATTTCCCTGGCACCAGTATTTCGGTAGGAGCTTGGCGCGTTTTTCTTGGGGGAATCGGCCTAGCAACATTTGTTGGAATCAAATATGGCTTTGCGAGCATTTTCAGATTGGTAAGGGAGCCAACAGTTTGGCTCATGGCAGTCGCTGTTTTGGCATATCAGATTTCATTCTTTATTGGGGCAGCGCGGATTGGCGTGGCAATGGGGACGCTTGGTGCGCTAGCGACGGCGCCATTTTTTGCAGGTCTACTTGGCTGGATTGTTGGAACAGGTAAACCCACGAAGGTTTGGATTGTTTCAACTCTGCTGGGAGTCATTGGGCTGGCATTAATCACTGGAGTTACTGAAGTCCGAGATAATCTTGGTTTTTTTGCAGTGTTTATTTCAGGAGTAATGTACGCAGTCTTCACAGTATTTGGAGTGCGCATAGCGCGCACACACAACATTCCTGGTGCACAAGTTCTCGGTGCGGTTTTTGGAATAGGCGCGGTTCTGTCGCTGCCAATAGTTCTAATGACAAGTGCCTGGATTAATAGTGGAGTTTATGTTGGTTTTGTTTTATACATCGGGCTTGCTACAACAGCATTGGGTTATATCTTGTTTGGAAATGGCTTGACACATTTAAGCCCAGGTACCGTATCAACTCTCACCCTTGCTGAGCCAGTACTTGCAACAGTTCTTGGAGTTTTCATTTTGAGCGAACCAATGAATTTGCTGGGATGGGTTGGCTGCGCCACGATTATTTCGGCGCTTGCCCTGCTAGGTATCGTTGAAACCGGAAGTAAATCAAAGAACCAATTGGAGCAAACAAATGCATAGTGGTTTTGCCTGCATTGTGGGTCGTCCTAATGTAGGTAAGTCCACACTGACAAATGCGCTCGTTGGACAAAAAGTTGCAATCACTTCAGATCGACCACAAACTACCCGACATACAATTCGAGGCATTATTACTCGCCCCCAGGGCCAACTTATTTTGATTGACACTCCAGGAGTACATAAACCAAAGACTCTTCTTGGTGAACGTTTAAACGCATTGGTTGCAGACACTTGGTCTGAAGTAGATGTCGTAGTTATGTGTTTCCCGGCCAATGAAGCAATCGGACCTGGTGATCGCTTTATTGTTGAGCAAATCGCGGCGTTACCCCGGGTTCGCAAAGTTGCAGTAGTAACAAAAACCGATACCACTGACAAACAAAAGATAGGTGAACAGTTGCTAGCTGTTCAGGGGCTTGGGCAGGAACTTGGAATTGATTGGGCGCACCTTGTTCCAGTTTCAGCTGTACGTGATGACCAAGTGGATCTTTTGAGTGAGTTATTGCTTGGCATGCTGCCCGAAGGTCAAATTCTTTATCCAGACGGTGAGATCACGGATGAACCAGAACTTGTGATGATTGCGGAGTTGATCCGCGAAGCGGCGCTTGAAGGCGTGCATGACGAACTTCCACACTCAATTGCCGTGGTTATTGACGAAATGGCGATGCGGGCTGATCGCTCACCAGATAAACCACTGATGGATATTTACGCCATAATTTATGTTGAGCGGGAAAGCCAGAAACACATTGTTATTGGCAAGGGAGGCGAACGTCTAAAAGAAGTAGGAACTCAATCTCGAATTGCGATTAGTAAAATGCTCGGCGTGCCAGTGTTTTTGGACATCCGAGTAAAAATTGCCAAGGACTGGCAACGCGACCCAAAACAACTTTCCAGACTTGGGTTTTAGATTATCTAAGCATTACTCGGGTTGGCTTTTACTCGGAAGGTAACTGCTATTCGACTTTCGAAATTAGCTCGTATCGTTTCCGGTAGGTGTCAAAGAGCGCGACTATGGCAGCCGCGATGGGAACTGACACAAATGCACCAACCACACCAAACAAATTTGCAAAAACGATAACTGAGCCAAAGGCTATCGCGGGGTGAATGTCCATAGTAATTTTGCTGAGTCGAGGTGAAATCAAATAATTTTCTAATTGCTGGTACAGCGCCGCAAAAATAGTTATAAATAGTGCCAAATTTGGATCCGTGAAAATAACAAAGAGTATTGGAATTAAAATACCTAAGTAAGTTCCGATAGTTGGAATGAATTGACTTGTGACTCCAGTAATAATTGCTAATGGAAGCCAATAAGGAACTCCAATTATAAAAAAGAATATTGCGTGAGCAGTTCCAGAAGCAAGTGCCATAAGCAGTTTAGATATGACATACCCACCAGTTTTTTTCACGGCGATATCCCAAGTTGTATCAAGTACACGTTGCGCATTTGAATTCATCATGCTGCCAATCTGGCGACGAATGCGTGGCGCATCTGCTGAAAAATAAAAAACAAACAGTGCCAGGGTAAGAACTTGGAACAGGGCCCCAATGATTCCTGAAATCACACCAACAATGCCTCCAGCAAAATTCCCAGCAGCTCCAGCTAACTGGGATGGTTGGACATTTAACTGAGCCATTATGGTATTTGGATCAAGTTGTTGATTGAAACTCTGGTTCACCCAGGCAGTGAAGTTCGTTACGATTTGGGGTAAATTCGAAATTAATGAAGCGGCTTGCGAAAATAGAATTCCACCAAATAGCGCCAAGAATCCAATTATTAATAGGAGAATTCCGAACATAATTAGGCCGGTAGTGGCGCCTCGACGCCAGCCTCGAACAGCCAAGGCAGTGACGGCTGGGTCCATGGCAATAGCAATTAGCAACGAAACTGCAAGTAGCAATATGAAATTAAGGTTTTGACTAAATACCCAAAATCCAAACGTTGCCATTGCAATAAAGATGATTACTGTACGTAGCACCCACTTAATTGCTGCTTTATCTAGACTTGCAACACCAATTGGTCGTTCGGGCAAATTCTCCATGTAACAACATTACCCGATCACTTATTTTCACCTTTTGCGTGACACCATTGGGGTATGCCTAGCTATCGCGCGGAAGCCATCGTGCTGCGCACTCATAAGTTGGGTGAGGCAGATCGAATTATTACGCTTCTTACTCGTGAGCGCGGAAAGATTAGGGCGGTAGCAAAAGGTGTACGTAGAACAAAAAGTAAATTTGGTGCCCGCTTAGAACCCTTTAGTCGGGTAGATCTCTTGGTATTTGCTGGAAAGAATCTTGACATAATTACGCAAGCCGAATCTTTAAATGCTTATGGTCAAGATCTTGCATTGGATTATTCGCTATGGACGGCTGGGCAAACCATGTTGGAGACTGCTGATCGTTTGGCACCAGAGGAATCTATTTCAGCTGAGTCTCAATATCTATTGCTTGTTGGCGCCTTGCGCACCCTGGTGAGTGGTGAACATGCTGCCACATTAGTTCTTGACGCGTACTTACTTAGATCACTCTCGATGGCTGGCTATTCGCCCGCACTTGAAGCATGCATAACCTGTGGCGCAGCGGGAGTTCAGCCTTTCTTTCATGTAGCAACTGGTGGAGCTCTTTGTGTTGCGCATCGAGTGCCGGGAAGCGTGGCTCCGCGCGCCGAATCCATATTGTTAATGCAAGCACTACTAACAGGTGATTGGGATCTGGCCGATATTTCGTTATCCCGAGATCAAAATGAAGTATCAGGTATCGTTGCGGCCTATGTGCAATGGCATCTCGAGCGTGGCCTACGTTCGTTATCACTTGTTGACCGTCAGATAGTAGACCAGCAAGCAACCTGAACATGGCAGACTAAGATCGTGCCAATTGAACCGCCACCACATACAACCGGGCAAAAGCCACCCAAGATTTCTTCGGAACTAATTCCAAACCACGTTGCGGTGGTCATGGATGGCAATGGCAGATGGGCAAACGAGCGCGGCTTACCTCGAACTTCTGGTCACGAAGCTGGCGAGGCAAGTTTGATGGATTGCATTTATGGATCGCTCGAACTCGGTGTTTCTTGGCTTTCGGCGTATGCCTTCTCAACTGAGAACTGGCGGCGCTCGCCAGAAGAAGTTCGCTTCCTGATGAATTTTAATCGAGATGTTATTCGACGTCGACGTGATGAAATGAATGAGATGGGGGTGCGAATTCGTTGGGCTGGCAGGCGGCCAAAACTTTGGCGCTCAGTAATTGAAGAACTTGAAGCCTGTGAACGACTAACTGCCAAGAATTCAAGACTTACCGTGACAATGTGTGTCAATTATGGCGGAAGAGCTGAAATTGTCGATGCAGTTTCATCTATTGCCAATGAAGTTGCAGCTGGAAGAATTGATCCCAAAAAAGTAACGGAAAAGACTATAAAGAAGTTTTTAGATGAACCAGACATGCCAGATGTTGATCTATTTGTTAGGTCAAGTGGTGAGCAGCGTTTAAGTAATTTTTTACTATGGCAAAGTGCATACGCAGAATTCGTATTTCTCCCAACTCTTTGGCCAGATTTTGATCGTCGCCACTTATGGCATGCCTGCGAAATTTATGCGTCTCGGGATCGCCGCTATGGCGGCGCTGCGCCAAATCCACTTCCAACTAACTGAATTTAAGTTTGTGCCAGCGGGCGCACTTAGCGACTTAAGAGTGCGTGTCCAACTCACGCCAATCGGGTACAGACTCCGCAATCCATGCTTGAATTAGTGGGTGAGCAAGAATAATGAGCCTAAAAAGCCAAAACCTACGGTCCCAGTGGTGACGCACTCACTTTTGCGCAAAAAGATTACCAATATCAGCGCACCGCTGTTGCTGCGAATTCATACGTTACCGAAATTTGTTGTTCCAGCACTAATGGCAGCATTTATGGTGCTGGGGCTGTTTTTGCAGCCACCGTTTTCAGGATTAGCGCTGACGGTTGTTACTACTTTTGTTGCTTGGTTAATGTATCTATCCTGGCCACTACTTGATCACCGTTCAAAATTTATTAGGTTTACCGTATTCCTAATCTTGGTCGCTGCCACCTTTGTAAATTTCATTTCCTAACTAATGCTAGGTACCTTCCACTCGCTATGGACTTTTGAAGTTGCTGACGATTCAAAATGGAATGCAAATGCGCAGAGTGCGCTTTCGATTCTCCAAAAACAGCCAGGATTTATTTCAGCCACTATTTTGCGTAGTGCCGACGAACCGCAGCGCTATTTAGTGCAATCAGACTGGCTCGATGTCGGTTCATATCGACGGGCCATGGGATCTATGGATTCCAAACTCGGTGTTTGGCCTTTCTTAGCGGACATGCAGGACGAGGTAACGGCATTTGAAAAGCTATTCGCCATGACTACTCATACCACTTTGGAATTCGAATCTAGTGTCAATGAGTAAATTTGATTTTTTAGATCGGGCAGATGCGGGCCGCCAGATGTTCGAAAATTTTGGTAAAAAGATTTCGAACTATGACTTAATAGTTGTTGTGCAACCTGCAGCCAGCGAAATCGCCTTTGCTTTTGCCTCTGAAACAGCAATACCTATGAGAGATTTAATGATTTCCAGAACGGCCGCCGGTGTGGTCATACCTCGAATAACGCAAGTAGCGGATCTTCGGATCGCAGTGCTTGATGATGGTGTGGAAACTGGCACAACAGCAATGGCAATTGGAGCAATGCTAAAAACGGAAGGAGCAACTTCGACTGCGCTGATGGTTCCAATTTGCCCACGCTCCCTTGTTCCGCAACTGTTACAGGTTTATGACGCAGTGGATTTCGTGGTTGCACCAGATGCGCCAAGTTCACTCACTCGTCATTATGAAGTTAACTAAGTGCGATTTCAGCAACGCGCAGCGAGAGCCCTTTTCCTTCGCAACCTTCGGGACAATGCATCGTAACTGCCTGCAAGAAATTGGCCATAATTTCTCGATAGAATAGGATTTCACGTTCACCGGCAACCAGTCGGATGACCTAATCGGATGTTGAGTTTCATGGATCGCGTAGACGCTGTAGTAAATCTTTCAAAACGTCGAGGATTTGTTTTCCCAAGTAGTGAAATATATGGTGGCTCACGTTCCGCCTGGGATTACGGACCACTTGGTGTCGAGCTAAAAGAAAATGTCCGACGACAATGGTGGAAATCTGTAGTTCAAGCCCGGGAAGATGTAGTCGGAATTGACTCCGCCGTAATTCTGGCGCCGCAAGTTTGGGCAGCATCAGGTCACCTAGCAACATTTACCGATCCGTTGACTGAGTGCACTTCATGCCACAAGAGATTCCGGGAAGATCACTTGCTCGAAGAATTCGAAGAACGCAAAGGCCGGGCTCCCGAAGGTGGGCTTGCTGGTGTGCCATGCCCAAACTGTGGCACAAAAGGTGAATTCACCGAACCAAAAATGTTTAATGGAATGCTGTCAACAAACCTCGGCCCAGTGATTGATGAAAATTCGTTGCACTATTTGCGTCCTGAAACTGCGCAAGGAATTTTCACAAATTATGCGAACGTTGCCGCCTCAGCGCGCAAAAAGCCACCATTTGGAATTGGCCAGACCGGAAAATCATTTCGAAATGAAATAACACCAGGTAACTTTATTTTCCGCACGCGGGAATTTGAGCAGATGGAAATGGAATTCTTTGTCCCACCTGGAACCGATGAACAGTGGCACGAATACTGGTTAGAAGAGCGCTGGAATTGGTATCTAGACCTGGGGCTATCAGTAGATAACCTGCGCCGATTTGAACATCCAAAAGAAAAACTTTCGCATTACTCCAAGCGCACAACTGACATTGAATATCGCTTCCAGTTTGGTGGTAGCGAATTTGCCGAACTCGAAGGAATTGCCAACCGCACAGATTTTGATCTAAAAGCTCACATGGAAGCATCTGGAAAAGATTTATCGTTCTTTGATCAAGAAACTGGCGAGAAGTATGTGCCATATGT
>ERZ888423.1316-NODE-1316-length-21736-cov-12.949034_pt1 | contig 21736 bp, 20 predicted proteins | sample MGYA00520523_ERZ888423 | MGnify/ENA primary metagenome ERZ888423 (study PRJEB32303, sample SAMEA104408611) | aquatic metagenome | biome: Brackish water; feature: Pelagic; material: water | place: Baltic Sea | collected 2014-06-08T10:24:00 | depth 30,27 m ...
GTGTCAAGAGCTTCCTCGAGAATGGCCCCGGAAAAGCGGAATTCACCGGCAAGTAATCCGAACCTGCCTGTCACACCGATGCTGTCACACCGAGCTGACCTCGGTGTGACAAGCGGGCGGGCGTTGGGTTCAGTTGTTGACCGACGAGCCGATCGGCCGTGAGATGTCCCACGCCGATCGGGCGAGCCAGAGGCCGGTCAGCGTCATCACCAGCATCACGGCAGCTGCAACCATGTATGCAGTGGTCTGGCCGTACGCCTCGTACAGCGCGCCGGTGACTGCTGCCATGACGCCTGCCGAGACTGCTTGGGCCGCACCGACCACGCCGTGTGCGCCGGCCTGTCGATCGGCAGGCACCACCATGCCGACCGCGACGCCGGCGGAAGAAATGGTGAGGCCATCAGAGACGGCGTGCACCATCGCAACGGTGAAGATCAGCCCGCCGCTCGGCAGGAATCCGTAGAGACACATAATCCCGGATGCGAACAGCAACCCGATCGAGCTGAGCTTGAAAGGACCAAATGTCTGGGCGAGGCGACCGCCGGGCGGCCCGAGGAAGATCAACGGTAGGCCGAACAGGGTGATGCCAAGGTTCGCAATCCAGTCGGTGGTGCCGAGGTCTTTGTGGACGACATCCCACAACGCGTCGAAGGCGCCGATCATCGCGAAGGCAACGGCGCCGAGTATTACCGCGCCCGCGAAGGGTCGGATTCGGAGCAGGTCGAGGGCGAAGCGATGTTCGGACTGTTCCACCGACTCCTGAACTGGGACGCGAGCAACGATTGGCAGCAGGATCAGGGTGATCGCGGCGACCACGATAAACGGAGCGGGAATGCCAAACGGGCCGACGAGAATTGCCGAGATAGCTGGACCAGTAGCAAAGCCGAAGACGTCGGCAGCGAGCAGGCGGCCCATGTTCTGGCCGAGGTTGTCGGGGTCGGCGAGGATCACGATGCGCTTGACTGCCGGGCTGGCCGCGCCGATGCCGATGCCGGAGACGAACCGGCCGATCAGGATGGGCGTCAGTGTTGTACTGAGCGCCATCAGAAGCAGCCCGGCGACGTTGACGAGCACGCCGATAAAGACGAGTTTCTTGGCGTGGCCGCGGTCGGCGAGCGGTGCCAGGGCGATCTGCGACAGGAAGCCGGCGATGAAGCCGAGCCCGATCACGAACCCGATCGCGGTCTCACTGATGTCGTATTCGTCACGGAAGTCAGCAACGATCGTGAACAGCACGCCGTAGCCAGCCGCCAATGCCGCCATGAGCCCGCCGAAGGCGAACAGCAGGACGAGCGGTGACGGTGGAGCAACCCGTGGGGTTGATTCCTCCGAAGCCAGCGATTGCACCAAGTGAGGCTAGCTAAACAACGGGTTCAGATCGCTGTCGATTGATCTGGTGATTGATCTGCTGATTGATCTGGTGACTGGGGTGGTGACCGGGGTGATGATGCGCGCCGCTCAGCGCATCAACCGTAGGCGACGAGACCGGTATCGAAGATCGAACTGAGGGCGCGGTGGGTCGGCAGTGCTCGGGCGCTGAGGCCCCAGGGGCCGGCATCGCCGGGTGTGAAGTGGCCTGCGTAGATACCGTCACCGACGTACTCAAGATTGACAGCCACGGTGCGGTGCTGGTCGAAGCTGCCGTCACTCGCGAGCGGGCCGTGCATGACCTGGGTGACCAGTTCGTCGGCACGCAGGTTGCCGGGATCAACGCGGACACGAACCGAACGAATGGTTCCGCTGGTGCCGTCGGCGACCTCGGATCCGTTGTCGAGCAGTTCGACCGAAACTGACGGCCATGCCGAAGCAACGCCGACCTTCCACGCTGACAACTCGCGCGCTACCGCCGCGTCGTCGGCGAGGCGCAGGTCGGTCGATGCGGCTGCGGGTTCGTAGAGGGTTGTGACGTAATCACGCACCATGCGCGCTGCTACGACGTTCCAACCGAGCGTCTCCCAGTTGTTCAGAATGCGTTTGATCCAACCGCTGGGAATGTTGTCGTGGGGGCGGTCGTAGAACAGCGGCACGATTTGCTGCTCGATGACGTCGAACGTGGCCGACGCTTCGCGACGGTCACGTCGGGTGAGGTCGTGATCGTCGTCGAACGACGCGATGTCGAACCCGTTGGTGCCGTCAGACATCTCGGCCCACCAGCCATCCAGAATCGAGCAGTTCAATACGCCGTTGAGGGTGGCCTTTTCGCCGCTGGTGCCACAGGCCTCGAACGGGCGGCGAGGCGTGTTGAGCCATACGTCGCAGCCGTGGTACATCGTGCGGGCAATGCCGATGTCGTAGTCGGGGATGAAGACGAAGCGGTGGCGGACATCGGCGTCAGCGGCGAGCTTGGCGATCTGCTGGATCAAGCCCTTGCCGGGATGGTCGGCCGGGTGAGCCTTTCCGGCGAAGACGAACTGCACGGGTCGATCAGCGTCGAGCAAAAGTGCACGCAGCCGATCGATCTGGTCCAGCAGGAGGTTCGCTCGCTTGTACGTGGCGAAGCGACGGGCGAACCCGATTGTGAGGACGTTCGGATCGAGGAGGTCATGCCCAAGCCGATCGCGCACGAGGTCTACGAGTTCTTGGCGGCCGACGTTACGCATGGCCCAGATGTCGGACTGGTCGATGTTGCGAACATGGGCCCAGGCGTCGGCGCCGGCTAGATGCCAATCGTCGCCGAGCGCGCCGGTGAGTAGTTCGTCGGTCCGGTCACTGACCCATGTTCGGGCGTGGACGCCGTTCGTGATGTGGCCAATGGGCGTCTCGTTGCTCGGAAGATTGGGCCACATTCCGCCAAACATCTCACGTGCAACCTCGCCATGCAGCTTTGCGACGCCATTGGCGCGAGCCGCAAGTCGAAGCCCCATGACTGCCATGTTGAACTTGCCGTCGGGTTCGTCGGAGCGCTGGCCGAGCGCAATGAGCTGGTCGAAAGTGACTCCGCACGACGTGGCGAAATTGACGAAGTAGGACTCGAACAGCTCACGCGGAAACCGGTCGATTCCGGCGGGGACGGGAGTGTGGGTGGTGAAGACGCCGCCGGCGCGCACTGCCTCGATCGCCTCGGCAAAGCTGAGCCCGGCATTGGTGAACTCGCGGAGCCGCTCGAGGCCGAGGAACCCTGCATGGCCCTCGTTGCTGTGGAACACCTGCGGAGCGAGGCCGAGAGCACGCAGCGCTCGGACACCGCCGATACCGAGGATGATTTCTTGGCGCAGACGGTGCTGCTCGTCGCCGCCGTAGAGGCGGTCGGTGACAGCGATGACATCGGGCGTGTTCTCGGGCAGGTTGGTGTCAAGGAGGTACAGCGGAATCCGGCCGACATCGACGCGCCAGATGGCAACCAGCGCAGTGGTGCCAGCGAGGTCGACTTCGATCGTGAGCCCGGTCGGGTGGACGCCGTGAGCTGCAGGGTTGATTCGCTCGTTGCGCTCCTCCTGCCAGCCATCGCTGTTCAGCTGTTGGTGAAAGTATCCCTCGGTGTAGAGGAGCCCGACGCCGATCAAGGGCACGCCGAGATCGGACGACGCTTTCAGGTGATCGCCGGCCAAAATGCCGAGACCGCCCGAGTACTGGGGGAGGGCCTCGGTGATGCCGAACTCGGGGGAGAAATACGCAACGGATTGCAGCGGCGAGCCCTCGGAGGCTGCACTGCGATCACCAAACCATGACGGCCCATCGACAGCCTGCTGGAGCCGTTTGCAAGCAGCCCAAACGCGGTTGACGAAATCTGCGTCGTCTGCCAGCTCGCCCCAACAGGTTGGTGAGGTTCGCCGGACCAAGTCGACCGGATGTTGGCCAGTCCGTCGCCACGAGCCGGGTGCGCTGCCATCAAGTCGATCGAACACGTGAGCGAGTTCACGGTCCCACGCCCAGTGGAGATTTGCAGCAAGGCCGGTGATGCCGGCGAGCGATTCAGGGATCTCGCTCACGACGTTGAATTGATGGAGCGGACGCACCGAAGCGAGGATAACGACCTGCGACTGACTGTGTTTGAGGTGGTCGAAAATGTGCGGCCCGACACTCCGCCCCGCCTTCGAAATGCGCCTGCCCTCGACGTACGCCTGCCCCGATGGAGTTCCGGTAAATGCCCGTGGAATGCCCGTGGAATGCCCGTGGAATGCCCGTGGAATGCAGGTGAAATGGCCTGGGAGTCAGCGTCGACGGGCGTCAATCGATGTCGAATACACACCTGCGGTGGCCGTTGCGATGGCGGCCCACGAATAGTTCTGTTCGATCAAGTCGCGTGCGTTGCGAGTCAGTTCGTCAGCGAGAACCTGATCGGTCAGCACCCGTTCGATGCAGTTCGCGAGGTCGTCGGGTCTGCCGGGCTCAAAGGTGAGGCCAGCATTGGTCCCCTCGATCATTTCGGCGAGGCCGCCTGTCCGGGCAACGATGAGCGGAGCGCCTGCCGCGAGAGCCTCGAGTGCAACGAGGCCGAATGGCTCGTAGAGCGACGGGATCACGACGCAACCGGCGCGACGGGTGAGGTGGCGAAGTTCGGTGTCGTCCAAGAAGCCAGTGACGTGGACGCAGTCGTTGACGCCTTCGACGTCGATCTGTGCCTGGAGTTCCGGGAGGTAGCTGCCGCGCCCGGCAATCGTGCACTGGACTCCGGGGACTCGTGCTCGCACATCCGTCATCGAGCGGGCGAGCACCTGAAAGCCCTTTTCGAACTGGACGCGTCCCCAAGAGAGCACCAACTGTTCTCGCTCGACCGGCGTATCGCCCTCGACCAGCCACAGGTTGGGATCGATGCCGTTCGGCACGCGAGCGACAATTTCGGGTGGTAGTTCGAAGCTCGACACGAGCTGGTCCGCCATGAACCTGGTTGGTGAGATCAGCCGATCGGCCTGGAATGCGAGCCACCATTCGATTGAGTTGATGTCGCTCGGCACGCCTGGCGGGAGTTGGCCGCCATGCCGTACCCGTTCGGTGCCGTGCATCGTCAGGATGAACGGCACATCGAACCGGGCAGACAGCGTGTCCCCGGACCAGCCCATTCGCCAGTCGTGTCCGTGGACCACGTCGGGTTCCCATCCGTCGAGTAAGACGGGAAGGCTGCAACCGAGCTTGACGAAGGCGTGATTCGCCGAAGCAGTGCGCGCCACCGGATCGGTCTTCGACAGCCATGGCAGGTCGGCAACACCACGGACGACACGGACCGGCCCAGCAGCGTCGGCGACGCGGTCGGTACCGGGATGTGTGGTGGTCATCACGACCACGTCGTGCCCGTTCGCCGCGAGTGCACGACTTAACCCATCGACGTGCGCTGCGGTGCCGACCGTCTCTTTTGGTGGGAAGTCCCAGGACAACAACAACACACGCACGGCCGCGCACTCTACTCTGGAGGTTGATGCCACCGATTGACTCTGCGCCCCCCGCCGCTTCGAGGTCCAGTTCCACAGGGTCGCGACCTGCCCCGATTGGTGAGCTCGACCTCCATCTGCTCGGCGAGGGCAACCATCGTCGGTTGTGGGAAGTGCTTGGCCCGCAGGTGTTTGGTCCAGGTCCAGCAGGCGTGAGTGCAGTGCAGTTTGCCGTGTGGGCGCCGAATGCTGCGTCGGTCGCTGTTGTGGGCGATTGGAACGAATGGCAACCCGAGCCGATGGCGATGATCGAGGCCAACGGGCGGACGGGAATTTGGACGGTCATTTGTCCGGCCGCCCGATCCGGCCACTGTTACAAATACGAAATTGTCAGCAAGCAAGGGCGCACGCTCCGCAAGGCGGACCCGATGGCCCGTCAGACTGAGGCACCACCGAGTGATGCCAGCGTCGTGCCGGCTCCGACTCAGCACGAGTGGTCTGACACCGAGTGGATGCACGAGCGCCATGTGACCGTCGACGGCGACGCCCCGATGCGGATCTACGAAGTGCACCTTGCGTCGTGGCGCCGCGGCGTCGACACGTGGGACGACCTTGCCGAGCAGATCGCAGCGCATGTGGCGTCGCTCGGCTTCACCCACGTCGAACTGCTACCGGTTGCCGAGCACCCGTTCGGTGGATCGTGGGGATACCAGGTATCTGGCTACTACGCCCCGACGGCGCGCTTCGGCGACCCTGACGGTTTCCGCCGGTTCGTCGACGTGCTCCACAACAACGGTCTGGGCGTCATCGTCGACTGGGTGCCGGCGCACTTCCCGAAAGACGAGTGGAGCCTCGGCCGCTTCGATGGCACGGCGCTGTATGAACACCCCGACCCGCAGCGTGGCGAGCACCCGGACTGGGGCACGTATGTCTTCGACTTCGGGCGAAACGAGGTGCGCAACTTCCTTGTTGCCAACGCGCTGTACTGGCTCGACGAGTTCCACATCGATGGCCTGCGGGTCGATGCTGTGGCCTCGATGCTCTACCTCGACTATTCGCGAGAAAACGGCGAATGGACACCGAACGTGCACGGAGGCAATGAGTACCTTGAGGCGATCACGCTCCTGCAAGAGACGAACAGTGTCGTTGCGGAAGAATTTCCTGACGTTTTGATGATCGCGGAAGAGTCGACGGCGTGGCCGGGTGTCACGCATCCAGTCGCCGAGGGCGGCCTTGGCTTCACTCACAAGTGGAACCTCGGCTGGATGCACGACTCGCTTGGCTATCTCGCGCTCGACGGCGTGTATCGAAAGCACCACCACAACGAGATGACGTTCTCGCAGCTGTACGCCTACAACGAACGATTCGTCCTGCCACTCAGCCACGACGAGGTGGTCCACGGCAAGGGCAGTCTCGTCAACAAGATGAGCGGTGACGACTGGCAGAAGTTTGCGTCGCTCCGCAACTTGCTCGCATGGCAATGGTCGATGCCCGGTGTGCCGCTGCTGTTCATGGGCGCGGAACTGGCGCCATGGCAGGAGTGGAACGATGCATCCGAGCTGCCGTGGCACCTTGCTGAGCATCCGCCGCACAAGGGCGTGGGCGACACGATCCAGGCAATGAACGCAATCGCGGACCGTTGGCCGGCGCTGTGGGAACGCGACACCGACCAGGCCGGCTTCCAGTGGCTTGACGCCAACGACGCTGCGCACTCAATGTTCGCCTTCACACGGTGGGGTGTCCACGGTGCACACGCCGTGGTCTGTATCGCGAACTTCACCGCTGTTGCTCGGCCGGGTTATCGCGTCGGACTGCCCTGGGGCGGCGACTGGCACGTGGTGCTCGACACCGACTCACCCAAGTTCTGGGGGAGCGGCCACCGCGGTATCGACACCAACTCGATCGCGGCCGGCGTAGAACCGATTGACATCGCTCACGGGATCGAGGAACCCTGGCAGGGCCAGTCCTGTTCGGCGACCATCGACGTTGGTCCGCTGTCGACACTCTGGCTTGCGGCGCGCAGCCCCGGTTGATCCGTCACAGGTAAATTCGCGAGCAGCGGAGCCCGGCGCAGGCTTGCGTCAGGCGCTGAGGCGTCATTCGGTGGTCCACGAGGCGAACGTTGTCAGGTATGTCCCGTCGTTAGCGAGCGCTGTCACGTTGGTTGGCGTTACCCAAAGCGCGCAGATGTCGGTCCAGTCGTCAAGCCCGACGAAGTGCGGTTCGATGGGGTCGTTGGAGCGGCACAGTCGGCCTTGGCCGAGGTCGATGGTCCAATGTCCGTCGCGTGTAGTGAGCCGGACATAGCCCGCACTGAGTACGGCGGCAGGTCCGCTGTCGCTGGTGATGCAACTGGCAACAGCGTTCAGCGGCCGGAGCGCGATGAGTTCGTCACTTGCCGTGTCGGGATCGAGATCGATCATGACCGTGGAACCGCATCCCACTGCCGATGCGGCAGCGATGACCAGGATATTCGTCATCTCAAGGTCAAGACAGGGCGGGGCACAAATGACAAGGTGTTCCTCAAACATCGAGACCGTGACGGTCGCGTCAGTGCCCTTTCCGGTGGGGTTGATATTCGGACTGCGCGAAAGCTCCATCCTGACACCTCCTCAGGTCACTCCAAGTCTGACGCCGGTGGGTGACGACATTGTGACGAATATGTCCCAAAACTGCGCGTTCGGCAAAGCGCCGAGATCAGGCGCGCCGGACCGTCACACCGGTCAGACCAGAGTGTGACAGCGGGTCAGTTCGTGCGGGCGTTGACGAGGGCTTCGAGGGCCTTCAGGTTGCGCTTCCAGATGAAGCCGAGGAGGAGTTTGCCGCCGATGATCTCGCCGAGTCGCCCACCGAGAAACCAAGGGAAGTCGAGGTCTTCACGCCATGTGAACTTCGTACGCTTGCCGCCTGCCAGAGGCTCAAGCGAGAAGATCCCGCTCCCTGTGACGATGCCGGTGTGCTTGACACCCATTGCTCCGTCGATACCAGGAGTTCCGTCTTCGCCGTTGGTTGCAGGCGTCCACACCGTGATCTCCATCTGATCCACCAACTTGATCGGGCCAACCTTGGTGTCACAGACAAACTTGGTGCCGATGCCGCGGGTCTGTTCGGTTTCGAAGCGGATCGCAACGGCGTCGGCCATCCAGTCGACATGATTTTCGATGGGTTCGACGATGGCCCACACCTCGGCGGGCGTGGCATCGAGATCGATCGAGACGGTCACATCACTCATCTGATGATCATGCCTGACCAGCCAGCCAGCTGAACAACGGGGCAGTGTGACGTCGGGCTATGCGTCGATGGTAATTGATTTTAACGTTTCGCACGCCTGCTCGGGCGGAAGCACGTTGATCAGTACGCCCGTGCCGCGTTCGAAGCCAGCCTGGGTGACCAGGTTCGGCCAGACGTGGGCGTGCCAGTGGTATCCGCCACCATGCTCGTGCGGAGCAGTGTGGAAGCCGAGGTTGAACGCCACATCGCCGAGAACGGCGGTGAGCTGACCGAGGGCATCACGCAGTGCGATGCCGACGGCGGCCAGGCTTTCGTCGCTCGCGTTTTGCAGATGTGCTTCGTGGTGACGTGGAATGATCAGCATCTCGTAAGGAACGCCGCTCCAGAACGGAGTGATCACAGCGACGTCGTCACTGGCAATGACAACTCGTTCGTCAGCAGCGATCTCGGCTTCAACCGTGGTGCACAACAGGCAGCCACCGGCGAACCTTGCGAAAGCGCGTTCTTCGTCGATGACTTCGCCCGGGACGAAAGGCAGGCCGAGGATCTGGCCATGCGGGTGAGCAATCGACGCACCGGCCTCGCGGCCATGGTTGACAATGGCCTGGGTGTATCGGACTTGGTCGAGCGCTTCGTGCTCGGAGAACCGGCGGCGAAGCGTGAACATCAGCTCGGCAGCATGCTCGTCGTCGAGCTGATGGAGGCCGCTCTCATGATCGGGCGTGTACACGAACACCTCGTGGATACCGCTCGCTTCGGCCTGGACGTGAACCGGGCCGAGGTTGTGAACCGCAAAGCCCTCGTCGCCGTCGAATGCCGGGTACTTATTCGGAACGACGCGCATTGACCAGCTGCCATCGGCTTCGATTGTTTCGAGCGCAGGAGGGGTTTCTTCTTCGTTGCCGGGACAGAACGGGCAAGGCCGACCCAACTCGGGGTCGACGATGTCGGTGCGGCTGGCGAAGTCGCTCGGGCGTTCGGCCCGTTCGGCCACAATTGTGACCCATCGTCCATTCAGCGGATTCAGACGCATCTGGCTCATCGTCTCAACATTCTACGACTGAAGCTCACGCGAAACATGGCAAGTCCTCGACCTTGTTACAGCCGTGCAGCCGTGCAGCCGTGCAGCCGTGCAGCCGTGCAGCGTGACGCAGGTTCACTGCGACGCAGCCTTGAGCGCCTGGCTGTACTGCACGTCGAGGCGGCCCTGATTCCAGCGATGCATTCCCCAGCCAGCGAGGGATCCAATGCCGAACGCGATGAGACCGCCGACGCCATCAAGCCAAAAGTGGTTGCCCGTGATGACGATGCAGAACAACGTGGCGAGCGGATACAGCACGACAAGCGCTTTAGTCGACCGTCGCCGGAGCAGCGGCCACACGGCGAAAACACACCAGGTTGACCAGCCGATATGCAGGCTCGGCATTGCTGCGTACTGGTTGGAGATCGACGCCATCGTTTCGGAGTCGAATGACCACGGTCCGCCATATTCGGCAAGCGTGTCGACGAATCCGAAGCCGCCTTGACCACGAAATCTGCTGGGCAGACAGGCGCCGCCGTACTGAGACGGATCAAGTGCGGGGCAAGGCTTGTCGAGCAGACGAGGTGGCATGAGTGGAAACCATGCAAAACCGACGATGGCCAGGCTGGTGGTCACGGCGAGTGTGTTGCGCCACTGCGCGAAGACGTCGGGGCGCTTGAGGTAGAGCCAGATGAAGACCCCAAGTGTCGCTGCGAAGTGCAGCGTGCCGTAATAGACGTTCCAGAACTGGATGAAGCTGCGGTAGGAAAGGAACCAGTCTTGGATTGTTTCTTCGTGGTAGAGGCCAATCCATCGTTCGAGTTGGATGATCCGCTCGGCGTTGGTGAAAGCCTGCTCCGGGATGCCGTCGGCGGCGATCTTGTTCGACCCGAACTGGTTGCGGGTCCAAGAGTAGATCGCATAGAAGACTGCGACAATCAGCGCTTCTTTCCACCACAGCGTGCGATGTTGCCGCTCAGGAACGATTTGCTCTTCGGCAACCTGCATGGTTTGGTTACTGTATTCGGTGGATCTGGATCTCTGACGAGCGGATTGACGCTCGGGCGTCACCGCAGGTCACCGGTACCACGTGTTCAGGTAGACGTGCCGCAGCACTTGCTCATGAACTCGTCGATGCTCACAACGACACGGGTCATCTTGCCGGCAGCGATCAGGCCGCCAGCGTCGGTGGCCGAGACTTCAAAGCCGAGGCGCCGGCCGTCGATCTTTTTGAGCACGGCTTCAGCGAAAACCTCGGCGCCAATCGGTGTTGGCTGCAGGTGATCGAACTGCACGCGCATGCCAACGGTGGTCGTGCCAGTCTCGAGTGAGTTCGCCAGAGCGTTGTGGCAGGCCTCTTCGCAGAGCGCCACGAGCCTCGGCGAGCCGAGCACGTTGACGATGCCCGAACCGAGAGCTAGCGCCGTATCTGCATCGGTGACCATCAATTTGGCGTCGCCGCGCATACCCGTCTCAAGTTCCACAACCGCAACGCTAACGCGACTGACCGGCGCGACACACGCCGTGCCGGAACTGTTATATTTCACGAGCCCTTCGCACGAGTGTCGCCGCAGCCTCTCACGTCGTACCCTGTTGATTGTGATCGATGCAGATGTCCTGGAACGAGTACTCGCCGGAGCGGTGCGCACCGGCGCTGACTTCGCGGAGGTGTATGCCGAAGACAAGTCGAACACTTCGGCGGGCCTCGACGACGGCCGCATCGAACAGGTCACCAGCGGTCGTGACCGCGGCGCCGGTATCCGCGTCATTGCAGGCGACACCACCGGTTTCGCACACACGGCTGATCTCTCCGAAGCCGGCCTCGTCGCTGCGGCATCAGCAGCAGCTGCGGCAGCCAGCCAAGGCGGCGGAGGGGTGCGCAACGTGTCACTCACCAAGGCGCCGATCCATCGCCCGAACACAATTATCCACCTTCCCGAGAGCATCGCCAAAGCCCGCAAGGTCGAATTACTCCAGCGGATGAACGAAGCAGCACGCTCGTACGGTCCCGAGATCGTCCAGGTGTCGGCTGGCTACGGCGACAGTTCCAAGCGCACCCTCGTCGCAAACACCGACGGCGTCTTCGCAACAGACGAGATCATCCGCACCCTGCTTCGCATCAGTGCAGTGGCCGACGGCGACAGCGGTATGCAGACCGGCTACCAGTCGATGGGTCATACCGTCGGTTTTGAGATCTTTGACACCGTCGACGTCGAAGAACTCGCCCGCGATGCCGCTCGCCAGGCGATCACCAAGCTGTTGGCTCGCCCTGCGCCGTCCGGCGCCATGCCGGTCGTCATCAAGAACGGCTCGGGCGGCGTGCTCTTCCATGAGGCGTGCGGCCACGGCCTCGAAGCCGACCTGGTCGCGAAGGACTCGAGCGTCTACGCCGGCAAGGTGGGCCAGCTCGTTGCCAACCCGCTGGTCACCCTGGTCGACGATGGCACGATGCCCGGCGAATGGGGCACCCTCGGCTACGACGACGAAGGTCACATCACCCAGCGCAACACGCTGATCGAGGACGGTATTCTCACGGACTACATGTGGGACCACATCCGTGCCCGCAATGCCGGCCGGCCTGGCTCGGGCAACGGTCGCCGCCAGAGCTACCAGCACCTTCCGATGGTCCGCATGACCAATACCTTCGTGCTCAACGGACCCGACACCCCGCAAGACATCATCAGCTCGACGCCCCACGGCGTCTACGTCGCCAAGCTCGGCGGGGGCAGCGTCAACACCGCCACCGGCGACTTCGTGTTCGGCATGACCGAGGCGTACCTGATCGAAGACGGCAAGATCACCGAGCCGCTGCGTGAGGGCAACCTCATTGGCAACGGCCCGAAGGTGTTGCGAGACATCGACATGCTTGCCAACGACTTTGCCATGGGTAACCCGGGCACGTGTGGCAAGGATGGTCAGGGCGTGCCGGTCGGCGACGGTCAGCCCACCCTGCGCGTGAAGGAACTCACTATTGGCGGGACCGCAGCATGAGCGCCTTCGAATCCGAACTACAAGCAGTCGCCGACCGCGTCATCGCCCAGGCCAAGCCCGGTGAACAGGTCGAAGCGTTCGTGAGCCGCGGCGGCGAAACCGACGTACGCATCTACCAGGGCGCCGTCGAGCACTTCGTGTCGGCGCAGAGCGAAGGAATCGGCATCCGGGTGATCAGCGAGGGCCGCACCGGCTTCGCATACGCAGGCACGCTCGATGAGTCAGCCATCAGCGAAGTCCTTGCCGAGGCGCGTGACAACGTGCAGTTTGGCGAATCTGACGAGTGGGCAGCCCTCGCCGAGCCAGATGGCGTGCCGATCACCGAGCAGTCATTGTGGAACGAGGCGCTTGCCGAGTATCCGACCGACGAGAAAATCGACCTTGCCAAGAAGCTCGAGAAGCTGGCTTCGGGGCAAGACCCCCGAGTCCGCGTCGACGACTCGAACTATGCCGACGCACATGGCGAGTCTGCTGTTGCATCGACCAGCGGTATCCGGATGTCGGGCCGCGAGAACGGCTGTTACGTGTCCGTCTCTACGCTGGCCGACGAAGGCGAAGGCGATGACGCCGAGACGCAGACCGGCTTTGGTTTCAGTGTCGGCCGGAGCCCGCACGAGTTTGACCTCGAAAAAGCTGCTCGCGAAGCCTCCGAGCGGGCAACTCGCCTCTTGGGCGCGACCAAGCCGTCGACACGGCGCACCACCGTGGTTCTTGACCCGATGGTCACAGCACAGTTCCTTGGCGTGATCTCGTCGACGCTCAATGGTGAGGCTGTCGTGAAAGGGCGGTCACTCTTCAAAGATCGCATTGGCGACAGTGTCGCATCCGCCAACGTCACGCTGATCGACGACCCGACCAACACCAGGGCCTACAGCGCCACCGACGTCGATGGCGAAGGCCTCGCGGCTCGTCGTAACGTGCTGATCGAGAACGGCGTGCTCAAACAGTTTGTCCACAACTCCTACAGCGCTCGTCGCGCCGGCACCGTGTCGACCGGCAATGCAACGCGTGGGGGGTTCGCCGGTACTCCCGGCGTCGGCTGTCTCGCCCTTTCGCTCGTGCCAGGTCAGCGCTCACAGGCCGAGATTGTCTCGGACATTGATGACGGTCTGCTCGTGCAATCAATGCAGGGCCTGCACTCCGGCGTCAATCCCATCAGCGGTGACTTCTCAACCGGAGCAGCCGGTCTGTTGATCACCAACGGCGAAGTTGGCGCACCCGTGCGGGAGTTCACGATTGCATCGACGCTGCAGCGAATGTTGCAAGACATTATCGAGATCGGCGGCGACATCGAATGGCTGCCGATGAGAGCCAGCGGATTGTCACTCGTGATCCGCGACGTGACGATGAGCGGGTTGTAGCTCTTTGCTGCTGGTTCCGCTCTCGGGTCCTGCCACCGGCGACTGATCGGGCTGCGACGGCTCGTGCCTCGCCGACGGTCCCTCTTCAGTCCCCGCTGCCACCCGCTCGCTCCCTACATGCCTCTGGCTACTCCCTGCCATGCCCGCAGGGTAGGGCACGACATCGAACGCCGTGATGCCGCTGGAATGCCGCTGGGCGGACGTGTCACGCGGATAGAACTTCCTGGTGCCGATTCTTCATGCCATCGTGCTCGGACTCGTGCAGGGCTTTTCCGAGTTCCTTCCGATCTCGTCGAGCGCGCATCTCCTGTTCGTTCCCTGGCTGCTCGGCTGGGACGACTTCAGTGGTCCGGGAGGCGAGAGTCTGAAGCAATCGTTCGATGTGGCGCTGCACCTCGGCACGTTCGTCGCGGTCCTTGGATACTTCCGCAAAGATGTGAAGAGTTACGTGGTCGAAGGCACCAAGCTGGTGTTCACCCGGACGAAGCCGGTCACGACCGATGGTCGTCTTGCGTGGCTTTTCGTGCTTGGGACAATTCCCGCTGCGGCGATCGGTGCGATCTTCGAAGACCAGATCGGCACAGCGCTTGGCTCGCCGCTCATCATTGCCCTGTCGCTCATCGGCTTCGCCATCTTGTTGGGCGTTGCTGATCGTGCTGTGGGCACGCGCAAGGTCGAGGACTTCCGGATGCCCGACTCGCTGAAGGTCGGAATGGCGCAGGCGCTCGCCCTCAACCCGGGAACCAGCCGTTCGGGCATCACGATGACCGCAGCCCGCTGGATCGGCTTCGATCGCGACGCTGCGGTCCGCATCAGCTTCGTCATGTCGTTGCCGGTGATCTTGGGTGCGGTCGTGTTCAAGATGTTGAAGATGTTCAGCGAGGGTGGCTACGAGGACTTGCTGGTCCCTATGGCCGTGGGCATCGTGACGTCGGGCATCTCGGGCCTGGTCGCAGTGTGGGGCACGATCAAGCTGGTGAGCACCCGCAATCTGATGCCCTTTGTCATCTACCGCATCGCCATCGGTGTTCTGATGCTCGTGATCCTCGCGTTCGGCTGGCGCGACAACGTCGCTATCTAACCCGTCCGCGTCCGAGTGTGGGTCCGAGTGTGGGTCAGGGCACAAACAGAATCGACGCAAGGCCGGCCTGGGCTGCAGCGGCGACGATTGGGGCATTGGCTGAAGCGACCGCGACGAACACCACCTCGTCGGCAAGCGACACCACCTCACCCAAGTCGGCGAGCACGATGCCCTCAGACGAGATACGGACGCGGGAACCAACAACGGCACCCCGTGCGAGCGGGTCGATAATCCCGACGACGACTGACTCGGTGGCTGCTCCTGCGACTGGCCCGGCAACGGCGGTGATATCGGTGCTGGTGAGAACTTCACCAGCAGTCACCCGTTGACGCAACGTGGCACCTGCGGGGAGGGATCTCAGCGCAGCTCTGGGTACCAGAGCAGCGGGAAGATCACGTCGCTCGACACGCGCCAGGTCGCCTGCGACCTGGTTATCGATTGCAACAAACACCGAAGTGGTTTCACCCCATGCGGCGCGGGCCGTATCGACCTTGCGGAGCTCGGCGTGGACCATGAGTCCAACGGTGCCGGCCAGCGCGCAAACAACGAGCCAATAGATCCACCGATGATGGGCCAGGAAAACACGGACTCGCACGGAAACGTGCATGGAATCTCCTCAGAACGAACGAACAGTCGTGAGAGGGAGTCGGTCTCTGTGACTGTAACGCTGATGACCTGGGTTCACCTGGTTTAGTGCGGGCCTGGGGTTCAGGCCGGCAGTGCAGGAATTGCAGCGGTGATCAGCTGGCGAACGTGGTCGACGTTCTGCTTCACCATCGCCAAGACGGCGTCCATTGTGACTGGCTCGTGCCCGTCAACACCTGCGTCGTAGTCGGTGACAAGGGCGACCGAGGCATACGGGATTCCGGCTTCGGCTGCAAGGACGGCTTCGGGGTAACCGGTCATATTGACGACGTGCCACCCCATCTGGCGGAACCAGATGCTCTCGGCGCGTGTTGAGAAACGCGGCCCGTTGATGACAACCATGGTGCCGGCGTCGTGCACGGTGATGCCGCCGAGCTGGCGGCCGGCATCGATCAATGCGGCGCGCACATCGTTGGAGTACGGCTCAGCAAAACTTTGGTGATGCACGGGCCCACCGGACCCCGGTGCTCCGTCGTCGGCGCCGACATCGTGGAACGTGTCAGCCCGACCGTTCGTTCGATCGACCACTTGGTCGAGGACGACGAAGGATCCAGGGTGCAGGTCGGGCTGCAACGATCCGACGGAACACGGCGCCACGATCGACCTGACGCCGAGCGATGCCATGGCCCAGACGTTTGCCTGGAACGGAACGCGGTGTGCGACATAGCGGTGTTGACGCCCATGGCGAGCAAGGAACGCGATTCGTCGTCCGCCGAGAGTCCCAACGGCAATCGGTGCGGCGGTCGGGCCGTACGGCGTCGTGATTTCGACGTCGGTGGCGTCGGTCAGGAAGTCGTAGAACCCTGATCCGCCAAAGACGCCAACCTCGGCACCGAGATCGGTTGCCCGGTCATCGAGAGGGATCAGCATCAGGTGTGGTTGATCAGTCGGACGACTTCGACGGTGTGGGCTTCGACGACTTGGTCTTGGTCGAGGTTGATGAGCTCTTGGAGGAGTCCGTCGATGAGCTCTTGGACGAGTCCGACGATGAGCTTTTTGAGGAGTCGGACGATGAACTGCTCTTGGAGTCCGATGACGAACCGTTTGACGAATCCGAAGTCGTGGACCCGGCCGGTGTCGTCGTCGAGGTTTTTCCGCGATTGTCGTTCTTGAAGAATCCGCTGCCCTTGAACGTGACGCCAACGGGCTGGAATACCTTCTTGACCGCGAGCATGTCTCCGGAGTCAGGGTGAGCGACCTCGGTCAGCGTGTCGTCCTTGAACGACTGCTGAATCTCGATCGTTTCACCGGTTTCGACGAATTTATACACATAGGTGGGCATGGCGACAACAAAGATATCGGCTCGCGGCCATGCCAACACTGCTCACTGCCCTAGTTCGATGTGCCCGGCTCGATGTGAGGGCTGACTCAGTCGCGATTGTCTGATGGGTATGGTTTCGGCCATGCAGGTTCGCAACGCAGTGATTCCCGCCGCAGGTCTTGGCACTCGTTTTCTTCCGGCGACCAAAGTGGTGCCAAAGGAACTGTTCCCAATCGGCGATCAGCCCGCGTTACAGATCGTCATCGACGAGGCGCTGGGCGCAGGAATCGATCACATCATCGTCGTGAGCAGCTCGAACAAGCCGGCTATCGAAGCATATTTCAAACCGAACGACGAGCTCATCGGCAAACTTGACGACGCTGGTAAGACTGAACTGGCCGACCGGCTCCGCTCGATCGGACGCGATTGGCGTGCAACAATCGTCTATCAAGATAACCCAAAGGGCCTCGGCCACGCCGTTGGTTGTGCGCAAGAAGCAGTCGGCAATGAACCGTTTGCGGTCATGTTGCCGGACGAGATTATGGGTTCATCAGCGCTGCTCGCTCAGATGAATGGTGTGTGTTCATCGACGGGAGGAAGCGTCGTGGCTGTTACCGAGGTGCCACGGCACCAGGTCAGCTCGTATGGCGTGATTGACCCGTCCGGCGACTTGTCCGACGATGGTGTCATTGCGGTCAAGGACCTCGTTGAAAAGCCCCCGGTCGACGAAGCGCCGAGCAACTACATCATCACTGGCCGGTATGTGCTCACGGCCGATGCGTGGGGCGAAATTGCTGCACTGCAGCCTGGCCGTGGCGGCGAACTGCAGCTCACTGATGCGCTCAAAGCGCAGGCTGCACGGGCGCCGTTTCACGCAGTGCTTTCCGATGTGAGCCGCCATGACACGGGCAACCCGCTCGGCTTCCTGACTGCGTCGATCGAGCTCGGATTGGTCAACCCGGAATTGCAAGGGGACTTACGCAAGTTCCTCGGCAACCTCAAGTACTGAGAACCTTTACAGCCGGCGGAACAGGTCGTGGTAGTCGTTGACCAGGCCATACGCGTCGATGTCGAATTCGGTCTCGAAGCCCGAGTCGAGGTTGCTGTAGGAAAAGCGATTCGTTGCGAGCCGGTGATAGCGCTGGCGGACCGGAATGATGCCGAGCGTCTCGACATCGACCATCGCGGTCGTGATATCGGCGGCGTCTCCGACATCGAGTTGCAGCCGACGAATCGGCAACGTGTTCGTGAATGGCGTGATCGACAGATCGATGTCATAGCAGCCGTCGAGGTCTGGCCGGTGGGCCCCGTTCAGCTCACCCCAGCGGCTACTGCCATCGGTACCGAGCCACAGGTCAGGCTCGTCGAGATCGCGGAATAACAGAAACTGGCGCATTGACCATGTGGCCGTGAGCCGAAGAACGTAGGACACGTTCGCCCCGGCGACTTCGCTGGTGACAGTCCATCCTTCGTTCTCCCAGCGGAGGTCGACAGTCTCGTTGCCCGGGTTGTTGAGGTGAGTCCAGCGGGCGGTAAAGCCGTCGGCAGGGAACGCAGTCAACGCAGTCGTCACCTCAAGCACGATACGAGCTGTTCTGTCACACCGAGCTGACCACGGTGTGACAGGCCGGCGCCGTACGATTTGGCCCATGACGCCGTTGGAAGATGCACAGGCTTTCGTTCTCGAGTCGTGTCCACCACGAGAGCCGGTGATGCTGGCGAGGGGGGATGCTGGTGGGCTTGTGCTCGCCGAAGTCGTCGTGTCGACGGAGATCGTCCCGCCGTTCGACAACACCGCAGTTGACGGGTACGCCGTTCGCTCCGAAGATTTAGCAGACGTGCCTGTTGAGCTTGATGTCATCTACGAGATCGCCGCCGGTGCAGCGCCGCAGGGCGACCTCAGCCAGGGGCAGGCCGTCCGCATTATGACGGGAGCGCCGCTGCCGGGTGGGGCCGACGCCGTCGTGATGGTCGAGTATTCCGAGCGGCTCGGCGAGATTGAACGTGACGGCGTGATGGTCGAACGAGTGCGGCTCAACGAGTCCGTTGGTCCTGGTACCGCGATCCGCCGTGCAGGCGACGACGTGCTCGTCGGTGAGGAACTTTTCGAACCGGGAACGATCATCACCCCAGCGATCGAGGGCGTACTCGCAAGTGTCAATTCCCAGCACGTCAAGGTGTATCCGCGCCTGAAGGTGGCGGTGTTGTCGACCGGCGACGAACTGATCACCGATGGCTCGCCATTGGCGCCGGGACAGATCCGTGAGAGCAACAAGACCATGCTTGCAGGAATGCTCGCCGAAGCGGGCTGCGACGTTGTTGACTGCGGTGTCGTTCGTGATGACGAAGCAGAACTCGAGCGTGTTCTGCGCAGCGCGGCTGCTGGCTGCGACGCGATCGTGTCGAGCGGTGGTGTGTCGATGGGTGACTACGACGTCGTGAAAGCAGTGCTCGGCCGCATCGCCGATATGACGTGGATGCAAATGGCGATCAAGCCGGCCAAACCGTTCGCCTTCGGCAAACTCAATGGTGTGCCCGTGTTCGGCCTTCCTGGTAACCCAGTCAGCTCGATGGTCAGCTTCGAACTGATGGCGCGACCCGCACTGCGTCGGATGATGGGTCACCGGCAATTGGCTCGACCGAGCATCGTCGCGATAGTCGATCATGACCTCAATCGGAACGCCGACGGCAAGGTCCACTTCATGCGGGTCAACGGATCATTCCAGGAAGACGGGCGATACCACGTGACGCCGGTCGGGGTACAGGGCAGTCATCAGCTTGCGGCCACGGCCAACGCCGACGCACTGGCTGTGGTACCCGACGGCGGCGGCATCGTTGCCGGCGGCGAGGTTGCTGTGTTGATGCTGCGCTAACGCGTCGCGGATGGCAAGCCAAACGGTAAAGGTCGAGTCGCTCTGTCGAGCAGATGAGCCGTTGGTCCTAGACTGACCAGATGGCTGGGAATTTCGAAAAGCTGATCGATCCATTTGGTCGTCACATCGAAGATCTCCGCATATCGGTGACCGACCGCTGCAACTTTCGGTGCACCTACTGCATGCCCGAAGAAGGCATGAATTGGCTCGACCGCTCAGCAGTCATGTCGTTCGAAGAGATTGAGCAGCTCGCCAGGATCTTTGTCGAGCGCTATGGCGTGAAGGGGATCCGCCTCACAGGTGGCGAGCCCACGGTTCGGGCCCACCTCCCCGTCCTTGTCGAGATGCTCTCGAAGCTGCAAGGCCCGAACGGACCGGTCGATCTGTCGATGACCACCAACGGTGCCACGATGCGTCTCGTTGCTCCGAAGCTCAAGGCTGCTGGGCTCAAGCGGGTCAACATCAGCCTTGACACCCTCGAGCGCGAGAAGTTCTTCCAGATGACGCGTCGTGACGAACTCGACAATGTGCTGGACGGCATCAAGGCTGCTCAAGAAGCTGGCTTCGTGCCGGTCAAGATCAACGCCGTGATCGAGCGCGGCACAAACGACAACGAGATTGTTGATCTTGCCACGTTCGGGCGAGAGCAGAACGTCGAGATGCGCTTCATCGAGTTCATGCCGCTCGAAGCTGACGGTCATTGGATGACCGAAACGGTTGTCGGCCAAGACGAGATCGTCGAAAAGATCGGTGCGGTTTACCCGATTGAAGTGATGCCAGCTCGTGGCGCGGCCCCTGCCGATCGATTCCGATACCTCGATGGAGGCCTCTACGAAGCCGACGACCCCGGTTCAAGGATCGGAATTATTCCGACGGTGACGAAGCCGTTCTGTGGCGACTGCGACCGCGTGCGACTCACCGCCGAAGGCGACTTCCGGACCTGCCTGTTCGCAACCAAGGAATTCGGTCTGCTCGAAGCCCTACGGTCCGGCGAATCAGAAGATCAGCTCGCCACCAGGATCGAAGCAGCGGTCGGGACCAAATGGGCCGGCCACCAAATCAACCAGGTTAACTTTACCCGGCCGACCAAGAGCATGAGCCAACTCGGTGGCTAGTCGAGTTCGCTGAAGGCTCTGAATCTTCGGGCTACTACCTTGTCGCCGATCATTTCGAGGCCTTCGTCATCGCGGCGCCAGAGCCACATCAAGATGTCCTGAGCGCGGCCGCGGATTGCGACGTCACCTTTGCGGTGCTCGCGGGTGAAGGTGGCTGCTGGTTCCTTCATGGCGGCGATGAACCATTCCCCGGCGCCTTCGGGAAGATCGTCGTCGGTGCAGTGCAGATGGACGGTGCCGCCGACTTTCATCTCGCCTTCGCGGCGATCGGATGCAGCGAACCACATGAGGAATTCGTCGATCCCGTCCGCGCAGATGGCGGATGGGAAGTCGATCTCGAACCCGAGGGTCACTCCGGCGTCCAACAGGTGCATCAGTGTTTCCTGTGCCATTCGGCGGCGCACCCATCCGGTCGGTTGGGGAGCACCCGTCCACGTCCAGACCTTCTGGTTGAGATCAGCGGCGTGGAGGGCTTCGCACAGGCGGACGTGCGATTCGAATGCGGATGCGACCAACTCAGCGTCGGTCTCGGGGCGTGCCGGTGCGGCAACGTTGCGCACGTCGTTGCGGTCGGTGATCCCTTCAGAGACGATGGAAGCCCAAAAGTTCCAGACTTCGCCGACGTGGTGGACGAGGTCGCCGAGCCGCCAGCCTGGGCAGGCCGAGACCGACGTGGTGAGGTCGGCGCCGTTGACGAGGCGAAGGAACTCGGTGCCGTCGACTCGAATGTGGTCGAGTGCGTCGTAGAAAAGGGGCGCCGGCTCGGTCATAACGCGAACCGTACCAATTCGATGCCGACCCCATGCTGTGTTTGAGCGCGTGACTGAGCGCGTGACTGAGCGCGTGACTGA
>ERZ888423.1318-NODE-1318-length-21707-cov-14.749307_pt1 | contig 21707 bp, 21 predicted proteins | sample MGYA00520523_ERZ888423 | MGnify/ENA primary metagenome ERZ888423 (study PRJEB32303, sample SAMEA104408611) | aquatic metagenome | biome: Brackish water; feature: Pelagic; material: water | place: Baltic Sea | collected 2014-06-08T10:24:00 | depth 30,27 m ...
GAATCAAAGACGCGAACGCCAATAACTTTTCCGGACTCGCCGTGCGGCACCTTGAGTGAGGTGTCGCGAACTTCGCGAGCTTTCTCACCAAAGATTGCGCGAAGTAAGCGCTCTTCTGGAGTTAGTTCAGTTTCACCCTTAGGTGTCACCTTGCCAACTAACAAGTCGCCTGGCACAACGTCTGCGCCGATGCGGATGATTCCACGCTCGTCTAAGTCAGCAAGCACTTCATCAGAAAGGTTTGGTAGATCGCGAGTGATTTCCTCAGGACCAAGCTTGGTATCGCGCGCATCAATTTCGTGTTCTTCAATGTGAATTGAAGAAAGCACGTCATCTTGCACGAGACGCTGATTCAAAATGATCGCATCTTCGTAGTTAAGGCCTTCCCATGGCATAAATGCCACAAGCAGGTTACGACCAAGAGCCATTTCGCCGTTTTCAGTACACGGTCCATCAGCGATTACTTGACCGGCTTCTACCCGATCACCTTCACTGACGATTGGGCGCTGGTTGTAGCAAGTGCCTTGGTTTGAGCGATCAAACTTACGCACTGCATAAGTAATGTGCTTGCCACCATCTTCTTGCACTGTGATTGAGTCAGCCGATACTTCAGAGACAACGCCAGTTCCAGTTGCCACGATTACATCGCCGGCATCCTTTGCTGCGCGGTATTCCATACCGGTTCCAACATATGGTGATTCACTGCGCAGCAATGGCACAGCCTGACGTTGCATGTTTGCGCCCATAAGTGCGCGGTTTGCATCATCGTGCTCAAGGAAAGGAATCATTGCGGTTGCAACGGAAACCATCTGACGTGGTGAAACGTCCATGAAATCAACTTCAGTACCAGGTACGTAGTCAACTTCACCGCCCTTGGTGCGAACCAAAACCTTGATGTCTTGGAAAGTGCTGTCGTCATTAAGCAACGAGTTTGCTTGCGCAATAACGTAAACGTCTTCTTCATCTGCGGTTAGGTACTGAATCTTGTCCGATACCTTGCCCTTGATTACCTTGCGGTAAGGAGTCTCAACGAAACCAAATGCATTAATACGTGCGTAAGACGCAAGCGAACCAATTAGCCCAATGTTTGGACCTTCAGGAGTTTCAATCGGACACATGCGACCGTAGTGCGATGGGTGAACGTCACGAACCTCAAAACCTGCGCGCTCACGAGAAAGACCGCCGGGTCCAAGTGCGGAAAGACGACGCTTGTGAGTTAGGCCAGAAAGTGGGTTGGTCTGATCCATGAACTGCGAAAGTTGAGAAGTTCCAAAGAACTCCTTAATCGATGCAATTACTGGACGAGTGTTGATCAAAGTAAGCGGCGTGATTGCTTCTGGATCCTGAGTCGTCATACGTTCGCGCACTACGCGCTCCATACGAGATAGCCCAGTGCGGATCTGATTCTGAATCAGCTCACCAACTGTGCGAAGGCGACGGTTTCCGAAGTGATCGATGTCATCTACTTCAACGCGAGTTGCGCCGCGTGCTGATGTGAATTCAGTTTCACCTGCATGCAGACGAACTAAGTATTCGATGGTTGCTAATACATCGTTGATATCCAAAACAGTTTTGATTGGATCGGTATCAAGACCTAGTTTCTTGTTGACCTTGTAACGGCCAACCTTGGCAAGGTCATAACGCTTCTCATTGAAGAAGAAGTTTTGTAGCAAGCTGCGTGATGCCTCAACGGTCGGTGGTTCACCTGGTCGAAGTTTGCGATACAGATCTAACAGGGCCTCATCCTGTGTAGTGGTCGTATCTTTTTCAAGAGTTGACATCATTGATTCGTAAGCACCGAACTGTTCACGAATCTGCTCGTTAGTAATACCGAGTGCCTTCAAGAAAATAGTTACTGGCTGCTTGCGCTTACGGTCAATGCGAACACCAACCATATCTTTCTTATCAATTTCAAATTCCATCCAGGCACCACGACTTGGGATGATTTTCGTTGTGTAAACATCTTTGTCAGTTGCCTTATCAAGTTCTTTATTAAAGTAAACACCTGGGGAACGTACTAACTGGGAAACAACAACACGCTCGGTGCCGTTGATGATGAAAGTTCCCTTACTGGTCATGATCGGGAAGTCGCCCATGAATACGGTCTGGCTCTTGATTTCGCCTGTTTCGTTATTCATGAATTCTGCGTTGACGTAAAGCGGCTGAGCGAAAGTTAAATCCTTCTCGCGGCATGCGTCTTCGGTGTGCTTAGTGTCTTCCAAACTTGGCTCGGTGAATGTCAACGACATAGTGCCGTTGTAATCCTCGATTGGACTGATCTCATCGAATACATCCTGTAAACCGTGGGTCTGCGGGATTTCGTTGTTACCAGATTCCAGGGCCGCTGCAACGCGGTCCTTCCACACTTGATTTCCAAGTAACCAGTCAAATGACTCAACTTGTAGATCAAGAAGATTAGGAACCTCAAGTGGTTCACGAATCTTTGCGAATGAGACCCGCTTTGGGCCTGTGGAACTGCGGGAGTGAGTGCGTGAGGCGGCCAACAGTCGTCCTTCCAAGCTAGCTGTATGTCCGCACGCTAAAGGAACCTAGTCAAATTAGGGTGCACAAATGACAGGTGGTTTAAGGCACGGCGAATTAGTAGCATACCTAGACGCGGCAGCCACTGTCCAATGCGGACTTACATTTCCTTAAAACCCTCGATTTTCGCACGATTTGCACTGACTTGGACAGCTAGTACCAAGTGCCTGCGGCCGAAAACATCGGTTGTTAGGGTAAATCTGCATTTCTACTTGCTCAGCCATAGTTGCCCAGATTTAGGCAAGTGTCAAGCACTGCGCGCTGGCTGTGATGAAGGCGTTATCTTTAACTTAATTTCTCCTGTGTTTAATGCAGTTACAAACTTTGGGAAATATTTCACAAACAATTAAATTCTGAATGCAAATGATTTTTAGGCAACAAAAAGGTGGCTCCCCCGAGGGAACCACCTTTTTTGGTTTTAACTATTACTTAGCTGCACTGATTGCCACTAAGTAGTTGCTTCGAAACTCACCACTTAGTCAGCATTTATCGCTGTTAAGTAGTTTCTTCGAAACTACTTAACAGTTACCTTTGCGCCGGCTGCTTCAAGAGTTGCCTTTGCTGCTTCAGCTGCATCTTTCTTAACTTTTTCTAGAACTGCTTTCGGTGCTGCTTCTACAAGATCTTTTGCTTCTTTAAGACCTAGGTTTGTCAAGGCACGAACTTCCTTGATAACTGCAATCTTCTGTGCGCCGCCGTCTTCGAGGATGACATCGAATTCATCCTGATCTGCAGATGCGCCACCGTCGCCGCCGCCTGCTGCAGGTGCAGCAGCCATAGCTACTGGAGCAGCTGCGGTTACGTTGAATACTTCTTCAAACTGTGAAACGAACTCAGAAAGTTCGATCAGTGTTAGTTCCTTGAATGCGTCGATCAACTGATCGGTGCTTAGCTTTGCCATTATGGCTTCCTTCCGGTTTGGGGCGATAGGCCCGGTTAATTCGTGCTGAGAGGGGCCTAGCCCTCAGTTGATTCCTCGACTGCTGGTGCAGCTTCGGCTTCGACAGCTTCAGCGGATGCTTCTACTGCTTCTTCTTGTGCCTCGGCTGGAGCATCAGATGCTTCAACTTCCGCAGTTTCATTTGTTGCGTCAGCTGTTGCTTCCGCAGTTTCATTTGTTGCGTCAGCTGTTGCTTCCGCAGTCTCGACTGGCGCTGGTGCTGGGGCAGCAGCAGCTGGCGTTTGCGCAGCTACCTTTGCTTCAAGCGCAGCGATAGTACGAGCGGCCTGTGATAACGGAGCCTGGAATAGTGCTGCTGCCTTGGCAAGCGTTGCATTTGCAGCGCCAGCAATTCTGGACAGAAGTACTTCGCGAGACTCGATCTTTGCCAATTTCTTGATGTCATCAGCAGTGAGGATTTTTCCATCCATCATTCCGCCCTTGATAACAAGCTTTGGATTTTCCTTGGCGAACGTATCGATGCCCTTTGCGGCAGCGAGTGCGTCACCCTTGATGAATGCGATTGCAGTTGGTCCAACGAGCAAGTCGTCAAAACCTACAACACCGGCATCCTTAGCTGCGATTTTTGTCAGCGTGTTCTTAACTACGGCGTAGGTGGTGTCTTGGCCAAGCGAACGGCGAAGTTGCTTGAGTTGACCCACAGACAAACCGCGGTACTCGGTCAGAACAGTTGCATTGGACGCACGGAATTCTTCCGTGATCTCGGCTACTGCAGCGGCCTTGTCAGCGCGTGCCATGGTGCTCCTTAGGTAATTGGCCCATGAAAAAAGCCCCGCGCATGCGAGGCAGGAATACAACTAGAAAGTTGTTTCTCTTACATCACCTGCGCTGGCGCTCTAACTTCTAGAGCCTTAGCCTTTCTGGTTTCCCAGAAGGACCGGCGGTCTTCGGTTTGTTCTCTTGAACTTTAAGCGTTGGTGGGCCTGCGAGTCAAAACGAGTACTCACGAGAGCTTTTCCATACAAGCAAATTGTGCACAGATTAACAAGTTAACTTGCTACAGTTGTTTCATGCAAGTTAACTTGTCGCCGTGCCTAGTTACCCAAGGATTCTCTCAACTGCCTATCGGCACGGCATTACTCAATCCGACATCTTGCACGGTTATCGAAACTTCATTGAAGTTCGAACCCACGCAAAGGATGGCTTGGTCTATGTTGGCCCTGCCGAGGATGGAACCTTACTGGAACTGGGGATTGTCAAAATTGAACAAGAGTGGGTCATCGTTCATGCAATGCGCCTGCGGAAAGGGTTTGTGAGACATCATGCCTAGATCATTAAATGAATTGATAAAGCATGCAGATTTTTATGCAAAGCAGTTTGAAGATTATCCAACGAGTTCCCAAGATGCCATTGATAGTGCGACCTTCAATGAACTCTGGTCTGCCGGACAACAAAAGTCGGCTTTGGAAAATTCAATTGCAGAACTAGTTGTTAAGGCGAGATCAGAAAACATGTCCTGGAAGTTAATCGGACAAATACTAGGCACTTCTGGCGAAGCTGCTAGACAGCGATATGGATCAATTACTAAACGTAAACCAAAAAGATCTGCCTAAAAGAAAGAGACCGACATCAAAAGATGCCGGTCTCTTTCTTTGAAAATTAGTCTTCGTCTTCAACCATCAAGTTACGGGTTTTGTTTGGATCAACTTGAATACCAACACCCATAGTTGTGGAAATTACAGCCTTCTTGATGTAGCGACCCTTTGAAGAAGATGGCTTTACGCGCAGTACTTCATCGAGTGCAGCGGCGTAATTTTCAACGAGCTGTTGTTCGGTGAAAGAAGCCTTGCCAATAATGAAGTGCAAGTTTGAATGCTTATCAACGCGGAATTCAATCTTGCCGCCCTTGATATCTTCAACTGCTTTACCAACGTTAAGAGTTACGGTGCCAGTCTTTGGGTTCGGCATTAAGTTACGTGGACCAAGGACCTTACCTAGGCGACCGACTTTACCCATTAAATCTGGAGTTGCTACAACTGCATCAAAGTCAGTCCAGCCACCCTCAATTTTTGTGATTAGATCATCGACGCCAACATAGTCAGCGCCTGCTGCGCGAGCTTCGTCAGCCTTTTCACCGGCGGCAATAACCAAGACGCGTGCGGTCTTGCCAGTTCCGTGTGGCAGGTTAACAGTGCTTCGAACCATCTGATCTGCTTTGCGAGGATCTACACCAAGCAACATAGCTACATCGACTGTTTGATCAAACTTGGTGCTAGCGGCGCCAGCTTTCGCCAACCGGGTAGCTGCCAATGGGCTGTATAGAAAATCTTTATTGATTGTTGCTGCGGACTTGTTGTACGCCTTACCGTGCTTCATGTCTTTCTCCTATTTCGTTTTGGAGTTCGTGGTGCGAGCATGAAGTGCTCTCCCACTGGTGGTTAGTTGGTGTTACTTACCGACGGTGATACCCATTGAACGAGCGGTGCCTTCGATAATTAACATTGCGGCATCAATATCATTTGCGTTCAGATCAACCATTTTAGTCTGTGCGATTTCGCGCACCTGATCTTTGCTAATGTTTGCAACCTTTGTTGTATGCGGAACGCCTGAACCTTTTTCAACGCCTGCGGCCTTGAGGATCATGCGTGCTGCTGGTGGAGTCTTTGTAACAAATGTGAATGAACGATCTTCGTAAACCGTAATTTCAACAGGGATTACATTTCCACGTTGGGTTTCTGTCGCAGCGTTGTAAGCCTTGCAGAAATCCATAATATTTACACCGTGCTGACCAAGGGCTGGACCAACTGGTGGCGCAGGATTTGCTTCGCCAGCTTTGATCTGCAATTTGATAAGTCCAGTAACTTTTTTCTTTGGTGCCATGTCTCTCGCGTCCTTTTTCTCTTCGTTGTTTCTTTAGTTCTTGTGGATCTGGTTGAAGCCCAGTTCCACAGGAGTTTCGCGGCCGAAGATCTCGACGAGACCAACAACTTTTTGTCCATCCAAGTTAATCTCGGAAATCGTAGCGTGCAATGTGGCAAATGGTCCATCAACGACAGTTACCGAATCGCCAATGTTTAAGTCAATTTCGATCTTCGCGCCACTTGCACTCTTTTGGCCCGCATATGCGGCGGCAGTTGCCACTGATGCAATTGCCTTTTGCTGAGATGGTCGGAGCATTTCGAATGCTTCATCCATTGCAAGGGGTGCTGGGTTGTGACCCTGTCCAACGAAACCAGTGACTCCAGGAGTGTGACGAACAACGCCCCATGATTCGTCCGTTAGATCCATGCGAACTAAAACGTAGCCTGGGAATTTGTTGCGCTTAACCTGCTTGCGCACACCGTTCTTTATTTCTGTTACTTCTTCTGAAGGCACGTTAACTTCGTAAATGTAGTCCTCCATATTCAAGGACACTGCGCGGGTTTCCAGATTTTGCTTTACACGGTTTTCAAAACCTGCGTATGAATGAATTACAAACCAGTCGCCAATTTGCGAATCTAACCGGGCGCGGAAGGCTACTAGCGGATCTTCATCTTCGGTAACTTCTGCTTTTTCAGCAACTATTGGCGCTTCAGCGACTTCAGCGACTTCGTCAGTAACCTCTGGTGCTAACTCGGCTTCGACTAACTCACTTAAGTCAAAGTTCTCATCTGAAGAAGTTGTCGAGACCTCGCCAGCAACGTCAACGTCAACTGCGCCATCGTAATTCGAATCAGTTGCTTCGATTGCTTCTTCATTAGAAAAAGGCGTTTCTACAAAGGCAGAAGAAATTGGCTCTTCCACTTTTGGTGCAACAGCTTCTAAGAATGGGGATTCAGACACGATTTTTTCCTTACCTAACGACTAACCGAAAACAACTAGAACTAATTTGACAAAAGCAAAATCAAAAACGCCAATGATGAAACCCATGATTATTACAAACACGATAACGACTGCGGTGTAAGTGACAAGTTGATCTTTGGTTGGCCAAACAACTTTCTTGAGTTCAAAAGTCACTTGCCTCAAGAAAAGTGACAGGCGTCCAAACAAACCAAGTCGTTCGGTATTACTTGTGCTCATTCTCGTTCCCTTCTTCGGCAATACTTACTTCACTTAAATTCTTAATCTTGCATCTTGCAGCAGGGCCGGAGGGACTTGAACCCCCAACCACCGGTTTTGGAGACCGGTGCTCTACCAATTGAGCCACGACCCTCTGGCATAAAACTCTGAAGCGCACGCTACCTACTTATAGGCACGCTTGCGCAGACTAAGAATTACGTCGGTGAGTCAAGTGTAGACCCATTTTTCCTTGCGCTAAAACCACTAAATCCAACCCCAAGTACTGCTAACGCACTATTTATAGGCAATACTTAATCGCGTGAACAAGCCTAGAGTTTCGGCCCGAATCGGGTCAATTGCCGAGTCTGCCACCCTTGCCGTTGATGCAAAAGCGAAGGCACTTAAAGCTGCTGGGCGCCCAGTTATTGGTTTTGGTGCAGGTGAACCAGATTTTCCGACACCTGACTACATAGTTGAAGCTGCTGTCGCTGCTTGCCGCGACCCTAAGTGGCATCGCTATACCCCAGCTGGCGGGTTGCCAGAACTAAAAAGTGCTATCGCGGTGAAAACACTTCGTGATTCAAGTTTTGCAGTTGATCCAAGCCAGGTCTTAATTACAAATGGTGGCAAGCAAGCTTTGTATAACGCATTCGCTGCGCTACTTGATCCAGGTGATGAAGTTTTGTTACCCGCTCCATACTGGACAACATATCCGGAATCAATTCGGTTAGCTGGCGGAACTCCTATTGAAATCATGACTGATGAGTCCACAGGATTTCGGACTTCTATTGCGCAACTTGAAAAAGCTTTAACTCCCAAAACCAAGGCATTAGTTTTTGTCTCACCTAGTAATCCAACGGGCGCCGTTTACTCACCTGCGGAAGTTGAAGCAATTGGGCAGTGGGCTGTTGAAAAGGGCATCTGGGTTATTACCGATGAGATCTACGAACACTTGGTTTATGGCGATGCACAATTTTCCTCTATGCCTGTTCTTGTTCCAGAAATTGCAGATCGCTGCATAGTTGTAAATGGTGTTGCCAAAACTTATGCCATGACTGGTTGGCGTGTTGGCTGGATGATCGGTCCCAACGACATCATTAAGGCGGCCACCAATTTGCAGTCGCACGCGACTTCAAATGTGGCAAATGTTTCACAGATAGCTGCCTTAGCCGCCGTTTCGGGTGACTTAGCTGCCGTTGACGAAATGAAGATTGCATTTGATCGCCGGCGGCAAACGATTACCAAAATGCTTAATGAGATTGAGGGTGTTGTTTGCCCAGAGCCAGAAGGCGCTTTTTATGTTTACCCTTCGGTAAAAAATGTTTTAGGTCGCGAATTCCGTGGCAAGGTTCCAACCACTTCTGCTGAACTTGCTGCCTTGATTCTTGATGAAGTTGAAGTTGCCGTTGTTCCGGGTGAAGCTTTTGGAACTCCAGGTTATGTTCGGCTTTCATACGCATTGGGTGATGATGATTTAATTGAAGGAATTTCTCGCATCCAAGATTTTCTTAAGTAATTTCAAAACCTAGTTTCTACGCAACGCTACGCATATTTCTGCGAGGGTGTTTTGTAATCGCAGTGACTTCATCAACCACTTGAGAGAGTTTTGATTCCGCCGCGATCAATTTAGCTAAGCCTTGATACTGAAGTGAAATTTCACTGCGTGGATTTATGGCACTCATAAAAGTTGTTCGCTGCAATGCCTGTCTAGAAAGCTCCCAGTCAAGCCCAATGCAGGTAACAGACTCAATACCAGTGTGCCTAGAAACAGCACTCTTGATGTCACGCGCTTGCGCTTCGCTTGTGATTCCCCAAAGCAAGACATAAACACTGGACTTTGCAAAAAGTTCGTGAAACTCCAAATATCCTCGGACCAATCTGGCTATTCCAACACAATCAGCACGAGCACAAATAATCGTTATGTCCGCGCTTTCAAGTGCGGTAAGGGAGGCTGCGTGACGCCTAGGTAGTGAAGTCTCATGCAGCAAAGATTGATCCACTTCTAAAATAGCGCCGACATCTGTTACAACTGCGTCAAAGTTTTCCTTTGATTCTTGCCAAAATTCTCGAAGCGCCGAAATACGTAAGTCAGTCCATCGGGAAACTCGAGGCAATCCAGGCACCACCGATAAACCACTTCGAAGTTGAGTTACTAAGTCAGCAAATGTTTGACCTTTGGCAGATTTCTTTTCTAGTACTCGGCACAACTCAAGTAAGCCATTTGTACCCAAGTCAAGACCTAGTTCTTGATCAAGTGATGGGCCATAGGTATCCGCGTCGATCATCACGGTGCGCAGGTTTAGTTGTTTGAGTTGCAGACTAAGTTCTTTGACTGTTGTGGTGCGACCACTTGCACCACCAAAACCAGCGATTGCAATGTGTAATCCAGTTTCTTTAATCTCTTCAACTATTGGCTTTAGTTTTCCACTTAACAATTCCGAAACTAATTTGAGAGCGATAAGTGGGTTCTTTGCATCAAGTTGGACCAACATTGTTACTCCTTGGTCACTCCAAGACTCACAATCTGAAGAAATCGCAATAAGTGGAATATCACGCTCACGAAGTTCTGCAATCAAATCTTGATCGATTCTTGGTGTGGCATCAGAAATGATCACTCCGTGGCACTCCACGACTTGAATCGCGGCTCGAATATCAATGCCATCGACACAACGTCGTTGCACCGAAATGCCAAACATCGGATGCCCAAGTCCACTTACAAATATTGATTCCCATTCAACTAAACCCAACGCTACGATCACATTTTTCATAATTGGTCAGCTGTAGTTGGGATCGAAACTAGATCAATTGATCCATCGCGCATTGCTTGCACCAAGATTTCAACTTCATCTTTTGCCACTAATACGGTCACTGAGGTGTCCACGCCAGAATCATAGAATTCCGGGGCAAATTCAATGACCGCGTTTGGAATGATTAATCTGGCTGGACCCGGAAGCGCAAGTCCATCAAGTGATGGTGTCATCCAAATGTCCACTTTTTCACCTCGTGATATCTGTGCCAGATGCCCCGCGCGAATTGGCAAGCTAACTGCCCTGGTATCTGGGCTAACTCCACTCGTTATCGAATACGTCTGAACTAAGTCGCCAACAAATAAATCAGTTGCTGCGACTTTTCCTACTGCATCACTTGGAATCGTAATTAGGTTTTGGGTTACTGGGATAGAGACTTGGGCAATCGCAACATCCGACGCTTGAATTATTGTGCCTTTCGCAATTGTTGTAGTTACGGTAACGGCCGCCACTCTTGCTGACGCCCTACTCAAAAACAGCTGCCCCGCAAACATCGCAATCAAAATAAAACTGATCCCAAGCCAAAGTCGTGGATCTTGCGTTTTGCGACTTGTGGACACACTTACTTTTCTCGGCGCACTTTGTCCGACTCGAATTGGAATAGCCATTAAGTCCCCCCAAACTTTTTTTACATACTCACACAATTTTCAAAAATTTACCTAAGTCCTATCCGAGCTGTGGAAAACTTTGCACCAAAATTTTCGAATTCAATAATGATTAAGTCATGCCCTATCGCTTTCTTACTCTTAGTGATGTTGCTGAGTTGCTCAATGTCGCGCCAGCACAGGTTTATACCTTGGTTCGCAGTGGAGACTTGCAAGCAATCAAGATCGGTGCCCGCGGCCAATGGCGGGTAGAAGATAAATCCTTAGAAAATTACATTGCCACCTTGTATGCGGCTACTGCCGAATTCGTGGCACATAATCCTCGCTAGTAACCCACTCATGCCGCAATCGGAATACGACTTGAAATAATTGCATGTTTTGGAAACGTGAGAACTTTTGAATTGGTTGCAACATCTATTGCATCAAAACCAGTTCGCAAACAATATCCTTCAACCACGTGATCACCCTTTAGGTACCAAGTACCAACCACCCGACGATCTGACAGGTCATGAAACCAAACGTTATCAAGCCAGTTAAAAGTATCCTGTGATGGCGAGACTCCAGCTAGCTCATTCAAGCCGGATACACCTGTCACATATTCTGCGTTGATAAGAAATTGTGCCTGTGAATTTTTTAGAATTAAAAAGGGATCCGAAAGGTGCATTAAGTTTCCAGTGACGCTCGGCATTTGGGTATGAGAGATCTGCACTTCAATGTCTTGCGTTGTGTTTCGCAGCCGATCTAGCCATGAAATGTGAGCCTGTTCGAATCGAACGGTTTCGATAACTTCATAAGCCAGATCTAATCTTTGCTCGGCGTCTACTTCATCCAATTCTTGGCAAAGTACTCGGTTAAGTTCTTCTAAAATCAGAGATTGCGACACAAAATTCTCATTCTGGAAAAACTGCTGCGATAAGTCCATGTCACTATTCCAGTCCCAAATGATGAGTTGATTCGCTTTTGTTGCAAATCTGTGGATAACTCAAAAAAGATGTCCACAGATTTAGTTGCTTTCACTCGCAACCATTGACAATACATCGCAGGGTAATTAGACATGGACTACCGATGTTTTTAGGTTATTAAAACTTAACTTGGTACCTGCAAGCACCTGCAAGGTTCGCGGGTTTACCTCAACTGCTAAACATTTCGAGGGGAATCATGAACGCAATTATATATTCACTGCCGGTTCAAAATACACATCAATACAAGCCAGATAACATCATCAGCATGCCAGTGCGTACAAAGCACGGACTGCAAGAAACTTTGCCATTTGAATGGCCACTCTTAGTTGGTACCCCAGCTATTACATTTTTACCGACTCGGATGGCCGAGAACCGATCAGATAGTTTTGATCGACAAGCAACTTCGCGAATAGACCTTCCAACAGCGCGGCAATGGTCAATGCGCTTAGTTCATGCACTCGTTGAAGTAGTAAACGGAGCCCGACCAATAGCACAACTTACGCGTTGGATCACTCCAGAAGTAATGAGTCAATTGCAAAATCACATGTCACGCAACGAGATGCCACAATTAGTGGTTCGAAGCATCAACGTACATGAGACAGACGATGGTGTTGCTGAAATCAGTTCCGTATTCGGCTCACAAAATCGCTCATTTGCGCTAGCTATTCGTCTCGAAGGTTTAGACGGGCACTGGCGAGCCACTAACTTTGCTGTTGCCTTACCTAATTAACTTGCAGCACCGTGACATTTTTTGAACTTGTTACCAGATCCGCAAGGACATGGTTCGTTTCGTCCAACATTTGCATAAGCATCTTTTGCAGCAACTGTCGATACCACTTCACCAGTTTCGCTAGGACCTGAATACTGTAACGTCTTGTTTTCGGTGGATTGCGCAAGACCTTTAGCTTCCAGATCCACTTCGTCTTTTTCACCTGCGACATGTGCATGTGGCGTGACGGTTACCTCGACATTGAATAGATAACCAACCGACTCTTCTTTAATGCCTTCCATCATGGCAACAAATAAGTCATAGCCTTCTCGTTGATATTCAACAAGTGGATCTCGTTGGGCCATGGCGCGAAGACCGATTCCTTCTTGCAAGTAATCCATTTCATACAAGTGCTCGCGCCATTTCCGATCCAGAACTGACAAGATGACACGTCGTTCAAGTTCGCGCATTACTGGAGTGCCAAGTTGATTTTCGCGAGCTAGATAGGCAGTTTCAATATCCTTATGAAGAGTCTCAATCATGAACTCTGTTGACAAATTTTCTGGGTCGCCACCAGCAGCTTGGATCATGTCATTTACTGAAATCTCTATTGGGTAGAGCGTTTTCAGTGCACTCCATAAACTCTCTAAATCCCAGTCTTCTGGAAAGCCTTCGGCAGTTGCTGCAGTTACGTACTCGGCGATTGTGTCTGCCATAAAAGTCATGATCTGAGTTTGGATATTCTCGCCATCAAGTACTCGAGAACGCTCAGCATAAATTACTTTGCGTTGGCTATTCATCACTTCGTCATACTTTAAAACATTTTTGCGAATCTCAAAGTTTTGTGCTTCAACTTGAGTTTGCGCGGATCGAATCGAGTTAGTCACCATCTTGGCTTCGATCGGGACATCATCTGGGACGTTAAAGCGTTGCAAAAATGAATTAACCATGTCGCCCTTAAACAAGCGCATCAAGTCATCTTGTAGAGATAAATAGAACCGAGTTTCGCCAGGATCACCTTGGCGACCTGAGCGACCCCGCAACTGATTATCAATACGTCGGGATTCGTGACGTTCGGTGCCTAATACATAAAGCCCACCAACAGCAACAACTTCTTCGTGCTCAGATTTCACGGCCGCTTTTGCAGATTCTAAAGCCAACTGCCAAGCAGCCTCGTATTCAACTTGATTATCAACAGGATCTATCCCACGTCGCTCAAGTTCTTGGGCAGCCCGAAATTCTGGATTTCCACCAAGCATGATGTCAGTTCCACGACCGGCCATGTTTGTTGCAACGGTAACCGCTTTTTTGCGCCCAGCTTCCGCAATAATCGTGGCTTCACGATCATGTTGTTTAGCATTTAAAACTTCATGGGGTATGCCGGACTTGGTCAAGTAACTTGAAACTAGTTCACTCTTTGCAACACTTGTGGTACCAACTAGAACTGGTTGGCCTAATTTGTGCTTATTATCGATGTCTGCAATAACCGCCTTGAGTTTTGCTTCTTCGGTTCGGTAAACCAAGTCTGATTGATCCACACGCTTTACTACGCGGTTCGAGGGAATTGGGACTACGCCAAGTTTGTAAATCTGCTGAAATTCTGAAGCTTCGGTCATTGCAGTTCCAGTCATGCCAGCTAATTTTTCGTACATTCTAAAATAATTCTGGATAGTAATGGTTGCTAGCGTTTGATTTTCATTTTGAATTTCAACGCCCTCTTTTGCTTCAATCGCTTGATGCATTCCATCGTTGTAACGCCGACCAGCCAAGATGCGTCCAGTGTGCTCATCAACAATTAAGACTTCGCCTTCCATAACGACGTAATCTTTGTCCTTCTTGAATAGGGCAAGCGCCTTTATTGCGTTGTTTAAATATCCAACAAGAGGTGTGTTAACTGATTCGTATAGATTTTCGATTCCAAGCCAGTTTTCAACTTTCTCGACACCTGGCTCTAAAATTCCAATCGTTCGCTTTTTTTCATTGACTTCATAATCGGTTCCGGCAGTTAATCGTGGAACTAGGCGAGAAAATTCGGCGTACCACTTAGTTGCAACGTCAGCTGGGCCGCTAATCAAAAGTGGCGTGCGAGCTTCGTCAATCAAAATCGAGTCAACTTCATCAACAATCGCAAAGTTATGTTCGCGCTGGACTCGATCATTTGGATCAAGTGTCATGTTGTCGCGCAAGTAGTCAAAACCAAACTCATTATTCGTGCCATATGTAATGTCTGCGCCATAAGCTTCTCGGCGTTCCTGGGGATTCATGTTGGAAAGAATTGTGCCAACGCTTAGCCCAAGAAAGCGATGAACTCGACCCATCCATTGCGCATCACGCGCAGCCAAATAATCATTGACAGTAACTACGTGAACACCATTTCCAGAAAGTGCGTTTAAATATGCGGGCAAGGTGGAAACCAAAGTTTTACCTTCACCAGTTCGCATTTCTGCAATGTTGCCTAAATGCAGCGCTGCTCCACCCATTAACTGAACGTCATAATGTCTTTGTCCTAAGGTGCGCTTACTAGCTTCGCGAACTGCAGCAAATGCCTCAGGCAGTAAATCATCTAAGGATTCACCCCTTGCAATTCGAGCTTTAAATTCATATGTAAGTCCTCGAAGCTCATCATCACTCATCGTGATGTAATGCTCTTCCAGTAAATTCACTTGATTCGCCAACGATTCGAGGGAGCGCAGAATTTTACCTTCGCCAGCGCGAAGTATTTTGTTTAGAACACTCACAGAAAAATCCTTGCCATGTTTCACTTATGGTTGCGATCCAATTGGTTTCGCTCTCCTAATGGTAGGTCACTACCTAACTCCCTTTGAAATCCAGGGATAGGAGGGGGAAATTGCCCAATAATTTGGCAATTCGCAATTGCGCGTTAGGGGAAGTTGTCGCAGTTGTTCCAAAAAGTTCAGCGTCTAGTAAGACTTGGTAAAGTCGGAGAAGTTATTGCCAAGATCTAGGGATTTATTGTGTTTCATTCTTTAGGAACTTTTGTTGTCAAGCATCGTAAACGCGTTTTTATCACTTATTTGATTACCGTCGTGGTCACGGGCGTCATAGGCGCTGGAATGTTTGGGTCCCTTAAAAGTCAGGGTTATGACGACCTGGGCAGTGATTCAGCGGCAGTTGATTCGATTTTGCGAGAAGATTTCAACGCTACCGATGCCTCAATGATTTTGATAATTGACACCGGGGATGCAATCGATGATCCCGCTTCTGTTGCTGCTGCAACCAAGATCACTGATGATGTGGCCGCGCAGGAAAACGTCAAGTCTGTGATTTCTTACTGGAACTCAGGAAATTTATCTGAGTTGAAGAGTAAAGACGGCAAAGCTGGATTAGCAATGGTTTATTTCGAAAGTGAAATTTCAGATGAAGCTGCTGCAGCTACTGCTTCATATTTGCAAACAAAGTACGACCAGGATCAAAACGGTACGCGCACATATGTTGGTGGAATTGAAGTTCTGTATAACTCCATAAACACCCAGATAGAAAATGATTTAAAGAAAGCAGAATTAATCGCAGTACCGCTGAATATTATTATGTTGCTAATTGTATTCGGAGCTGCTGTGGCGGCTGGCTTACCAATGGTTGTTGCTCTTGGCTCAATCGCCGGAAGCTTTTTTGTACTTTACATCATGACGCAATTTACTGACGTTTCAATCTTTGCACTTAACCTTATTACTGGACTTGGTTTGGGCCTTGGTATCGACTACGCGCTTTTGATTGTCAATAGATTCCGCGAAGAGTTAGCAAGAACAAATGATGTGAACGCCTCGATTATTAGAACAGTCGCGACTGCAGGAAAGACAGTATTTAGCTCAGGAGTAACCGTGGCCTTGGTGCTAGCTTCCATGCTGTTGTTCCCACAATATTTTCTTAAATCTTTTGCTTACGCTGGAGTAAGTGTTGTGTTGTTTGCCGTTTTGGCATCTGTAATTGCGCTACCTGCTGTCTTAGCAATGCTTGGTCACAAGGTAGACAAATTTAAAATCCGTCGTGGAAACTTGCAGCCCAAGGAAACTGGTGCTTGGTCTTGGCTAGCGACCAATGTCATGAAGCGACCAATTGCTATCACGCTTGGCACGATGACAGTTTTACTTGCCCTTGCCTCACCAGCGTTTAATGCAAAGTTCAGCCAAGTAGATGACCGAGTACTTCCAGCAAGTAATCCTGCTGCAATAGCCTCGGATCAATTACGAATCAGATTTGAAAGTCAGGTTCCAATTGAAGTCATGCTTCCAATTGCTGCAACTGCCGAACAAGTAAATGAGTATGCACTCGCACTAGCATCAGATGTGAACGTTACTCGAGTTCTCACCAGCGATTCATTAATCCAAGGTGATGTCGTAACGGATCTGCTTCCAGAACAAGGTGTTGCGCCTTCCACTTCGCATCATCGAATTACGGTTTATTCGAATATGGAATCTCGCAACAAGGATGCTCAGGGTCTTATCACTAGGTTGCGAGGTGTTTCCGCACCCGTTGAGGGAGTTCTTATTGGCGGGCAGGCAGCAATCTTTACTGATTCGCAAAATGGAATTTCCGATAATTTACCTGCTGTTCTTGGTTGGTTGGCATTAGCAACTTTTGTAGTTTTATTTCTCTACACCGGTAGCATCATTTTGCCAATCAAGGCTTTGATTCTAAATCTGCTTAGCTTGGGTGCCACGCTTGGATTACTTGTCTGGATATTCCAGGATGGAAATGCAAAGTGGTTAGTTGGCGACTTTACAGTTACTGGGGCCTTGGACACTTCGACACTTGTGTTGGTTGCGATCGTGGCATTTGGCTTATCAATGGATTACGAGCTGTTCCTGTTATCTCGAATTAAAGAGGAGCATGACGCTGGCGCGGACACCATCAAGTCAGTAACTGTAGGCCTGCAAAAATCAGGACGTATTATTACTGCAGCCGCCGTGTTGATCGCAATTGTGTTTACTTGCTTTATAACAAGTGGTGTTACGAGCATCAAGATGTTGGGCTTTGGAATTGCGTTTGCCATTATGTTGGATGCGACAGTAGTGCGTGGTTTATTAGTGCCAGCATTGATGCGACTTGCTGGAGATTGGAATTGGTGGGCTCCGGCGCCACTTCGCCGACTTCACAAGAAAATTGGTTTGGCTCATTAACTCCTAATTACCTACTGAAGTCCTAGGCACCATGGAATCTGTCACAATGAACCATGAGCGTTAACCAAAACTCGGACTTAAGAGTCAACCTGCAAAAATTCGCCTGGCTATCCATTGTCGTGAGCGTGGTTGTTTTTGGTATGAAAATGGCAGCTTGGTCAGTCACTGGTTCAGTTGGGCTACTTTCAGATGCCTTGGAATCAACGGTCAACATCGTCGCTGCAGTAGTTGCGTTATTTGCAATTCGCGCAGCAATGAAACCTGCTGATGCAGTTCATCATTTTGGTCGAGGAAAAGCTGAGTATTTTTCCGCGCAAATTGAAGGTTTTATGATTTTGTTTGCCGCGCTAATAATTGTTTACACCGCAATTGAAAGAATCATCAATCCACGGGAACTCGAATCAATTGGTTGGGGCTTAACTATTTCAACAGTTGCTGCCGTTATTAATGGTGGCACTGCGATGATTTTACTACGCACTGGAAAACAACATCGCTCTCCTGCCTTAGTTGCAGATGGTAAGCATTTACTCACAGACGTTTGGACTTCAGTTGGGGTAATTGTTGGTGTGAGTTTGGTAGTACTCACAGGTTGGCAGCGACTTGATGGCGTAGTTGCCTTGGCCGTCGGATTAAACATCGTTGTTACCGGAGTTAGGCTGCTTCGTGCAAGCACTGCTGGATTGATGGATAAGGCACTTCCAGATGAAGATCATCTAAAAATTGTTGAGGTACTTCAAAGACATGAGTCGGCAAATGTTAAATTTCATGCCCTTCAAACACGAGAAGCTGGTCGCGAACGCTTTGTATCAATGCACGTTTTAGTTCCAGGTGATTGGACAATTCAAAAAGGTCACGATCTTTCTGAGATTATTGAGGCAGAAATTAAAGCCTTACTCGAACACACCACTGTTTCCACGCATGTGGAACCACTAGAAGATGAACGGTCTTGGGCCGATGAGCCAGAGGGCCAACATCGCTGGATTTAACTAAAGTCCACAACTTCTTTTGCCACTCGTCGTTCGGTAAAAAATGACATAAACGGAACGGTGCCGGCGAGCATAACCAAAATAGTTTTAGGCAATGACCATTTTAATTTAGTGGACAACATGAATGTTGCGACAACATAAATCGGAAACAAGTATCCGTGAGCCATCCAAGCGGCTCCATAGAATGCTGGTTCTGGATTACCAATCACGCGCACTGAAATTAGGAACAGAGATAAAACAACCAATACTGTTCCCACAACTAATGCCATGATTCGGTAGAACATCCATTGCTTCGCAAAATCTTTAGAGTTAAGTGTCATGAGATAAGTCTCCAGTAATTCTGGCCAGTTGGGCGTATTGGAGTTCATCTTTTGCTACCCGAACCCACATGAAGCCCACAATTACGGCAAAAAATATCCAGTTAAATGTGTATGCCACATTTCGCCAATTTAAACCTTGAACAGGTGGTTCCTTGAAAATTGGCTGCACTGCGATTAACCCTGGTGAATTCGAGGTAGCTATCAAATAACCATCATGGGCAATGGTTCGCGAATTTTCTACAATCATGTTTGTGGTTAGCGGGATGATTCCATTGGCTAGTTCCAGACCTGGCACATCCTCGCTTGGCTGCATAACCCCAGTAATCGTTTGATCACCAGTTGCCGGTGGCACAAGTTGCGCATTTTCGCTAAATCCTCGAACTACTCCAAGACTTGATCCATCTGCTAACTCCAGGATGTCAACTATCCAGAAGCCAATTGGACCTCCAAAATCAACCGTGCCGGCTTGCCCAGAAATTGCATTCACCATACCTGGCCCATTTGCAATGCGATTTGGCAAAACAATTCGCTCACTCGCCTGCCAAGTTCCAGTGACTTGTGTCGAAACGCCCACAGAGGAAATTGGTAAGTAATCTCGCAACGGACTAAGTTCAGAAAAAGATTTTTGTGCTAACTCAATTTTTGGCAAGTAAACATGAGCACGATCCCATTGCCAGTTTGCAAGTGCGAGGCAAGTCAACAAACTAAATACCCCAAGAAGATGAGTTCCGATTAACCTTGCAGTGAAGTGCCTAATCATTTCAGATTAACTTTTCGGTTCTTCCTGCTCAAAATTCACTTTCTTGATGTGTCTATTAAAACTGAATAGTAAAAAAACGACCGCGATTGTTAGACCGAGGAATACTAACCCGCCAGTTGCCCCTGGATTAACTTTTGTTTCATCAAATGATGTTGATGATGGAAATGGTTCTGGCGAATTTCTTGATAGTGAATTCAAAAAATTAAACATTTAAGCTCCTCTTAAGCCAGTAAAAAGATCATCTTCATCAACAATCGCACCAATGCGCGAAAACGCAAGCTCAAAATCTTCAGTTGGCCAGATCTGCGCCATTTTGTCAGTTGGCACCGCGAACCAAATTCCGTTTGGATCGATCTGCGTCTCATGCGCCTTCAAGGCAGCTTCGCGAACATTAAACCAATTCGCGCAATCTATGCGCGCAGTTACCCGATCTGAAGTTAAATCGTCATCTTCCCATTCATCGAGCCACTCTTGATATGGCGATTCAATCCCGAGTTCAATGCACGCTTCATGCATTGCTTGAACTCGAACTTTTGAAAAACCATGCTGATAATAAAGTTTACCTGCCACCCAAGGTTCAAGTTTTGATTCAAATTTTGGATCTGCCGCGCTTTCCCATGCAACCATAGATACTTCGTGCGTACGAATGTGGTCAGGGTGCGGATAGCCACCATTTTCATCATAAGTAGTAATCACGTGTGGCTTAAATTCCCGCACAATTTCAACTAGCGGAGCGCTCACCTGCTCAAGTGGGAGGTGTGCAAAGCAGCCAATTGGAAGCGGCGGTTTTGGATCTCCATCTGGCCAACCAGAGTCAACAAAACCAAGCCAACGATGTTGCACGCCAAGAATTTTGGCGGCTCGATTCATTTCCGCTTTGCGCACTTCAAAAATAGAACGCTCGCCCAAAGTAAAAGATGGATTCAAGATGTCGCCGCGTTCACCACCAGTGCAACTCACCACCATGACTTCCACGCCTTGGCTAACATACTTTGCAGTTGTTGCCGCGCCCTTGCTTGATTCATCATCGGGATGTGCGTGTACGGCCAAAAGACGTAACGTCTCACCTGGAGAAGGCATCACAAATTGTGGATCGGGCACATGACTATTCTCCACTACCGGGAACTTTTGAGCGAAACAAGGACGGCAATAGGGATGCAAGGGTGGGGTATCGTGAAGTTGTTATGAGAAATCAAACTGAAATACCGCAACACCTGCACGCTCGGTATGGTGTGCGCAAACGGCGAATTGCGCCGATTCTGATTGGCATTTTGATTGCATCTGTGGTGTCCGCAGGATTGGCCTTTGCAAATTTCCGGCAACAAAATCCAAGCATTAGCGCCCAACTTTTAGCTTTTGAAGTGACGTCGCCTTCGCAAGTTTTAGTAACTTGGGAAGTTTCCCGCGGACCACAACTGGCTACCTATTGCGTCCTTCGCGCGCAAGATATTCGGCGAACCGATGTTGGATACGCAACAGTTCGGATTGCTGCGGGTACTGATTATGAACAATTAACATACGCTCTTGCAACAAACGGTGAGGCCGTTTTAGCCCAAGTTTTGGGCTGCGCTAACTCAGCGCAAATGCGAGTGCCACCACCAGATTTCCCACCAGGAGTCAAGATTCCAGAGCAAGTTGCGCCCGGAGTCGCCCCAAGTAGCTAATTACGCGTAATCTCTTTGTGTGAACGAAGTATGGCTGACCCAAGATGCATTCGATCGACTCAAAGCTGAGTTAGAGAATCGAAGCGGCGCGCTGCGCGAAGAAATAAAGGCTCGTATTGCAGCAGCCCGCGAAGAAGGTGACCTAAAGGAAAATGGTGGTTACCACGCAGCCCGCGAAGAGCAAGGCAAAAATGAGGGTCGGGTCCGCCAATTAACAAAAATGCTGGAGACTGCTCAGATTGGCACTCCAGAAATCGAAGAAGGAATCGTCTCGCA
>ERZ888423.1320-NODE-1320-length-21692-cov-5.281277_pt1 | contig 21692 bp, 20 predicted proteins | sample MGYA00520523_ERZ888423 | MGnify/ENA primary metagenome ERZ888423 (study PRJEB32303, sample SAMEA104408611) | aquatic metagenome | biome: Brackish water; feature: Pelagic; material: water | place: Baltic Sea | collected 2014-06-08T10:24:00 | depth 30,27 m ...
GAGCACCGCGAGGTCGGCAGCATCGCCGATCACATAACGGTCGTCGCGTCGACGGTCGGCTTGCTGCTCGACGATCCGGTGAGGGATGCCCTCGGCTTCGAATGCCCGGCCCGCAGCACGACCGACCCGGCCACCGCCGATGATCACCACCGACCCGGCTTGCTCCGAACTCGTCTCGTACTCCGCGTCGTAGGCCTCGAGTTGCTCGCTCGAGGCGGCGAGAATCAGGACCGACGAGTCGCTGAGTGGGGTGTCGGGGGTGGCGATGGTGAACATGCCGTGGTCCCACACGCCGACGACTCCCACGCCGAGTCTCGATCGGAGCCCGGCATCGGCCAGTCGCATCCCCGACAGCGGCGTTGCTGCCACCCTTGCCTCGGCGATCAGGACCCCGGCGAACTGCCCGATGACATGGCTTCGGCCGTCGGGTAGCAACGTACGGTTGGACATCGACGTTCCGAGCAGGCTGCCCAGTTGCAGGACCTCATCGGCGCCGGCGAGTTCCAGAATGTCGACCGAGGCCTGCTTGGTGGCGGTTGCGACGACCGGCACGTCGCTCGAGATCTCTCGCACCGTGAAGATGATGTTGGCGTTGGTCGTGTCGGGCCATGTTGCGGTTACCAAGGCGGCCGAGCCGACCCGGGCCGCCCGGTGGGTCGCCGGATCGTCACTGCTGCCGACCATCACGCGGTAGCCCTCATCATGCAGTTGCAGCGCCTCGGCGAGATCCGCCACCAACACGACATACTCGACACCGACCTGCTCGGCCCTACGGATCAGTGCGTCTTCGATGGGGCCGAGGCGGGTGAGGACCAGATGGCCGCTGGTGTGTTCGGGCAGCGATCGAGGGGCACGGCTGGCGTCACGACGGCTCATCCACGGGACGAACACGAACTGGATGAACGTGAAGGGCAAGAGGATCAGTAGGAAGGCGGTTCCCGTCAGCAGGACGACAACCGAGAAGATCCGACCCAGGTCGGAGGTGAACGTGATGTCGCCGAACCCCAGCGTGGTCATCGTGACCAGCGTCCAGTAGAAGCCGGTGGCCCAGCTGTGCTCCTGTCCCTCCCGAGCCATGAGCTCGTGGAAGACGATGGTGAAACTGACGACGAGGGCCACGAAGACGGTGACGAGGATCACCACCACCCGCAGGTCGCGACGGCGAAGCGGTCCGGTCAGGTGACTCAGCAGGAAGGCAAGGCTCTTCATTCTCCGGCATCCTCCGATGGCATCGAGTTGTCGGGTTCGAAACCTCGCGACCCCTGCCCAAAAAGGATCCTCGATAACATACCTCTTCGAGGTGATGTTTTGGCTGGGTGTACGGCGTCGTGAATCGCTGGGACGCGTGGTGGCGTCGGATGCTAACCCTCGTGATCTTTGCCGCTCTCGTCTCGCCTCTGGTCCGCAACGAAGACGGTCTTCCCTTGTCGACCTATCCGATGTACTCGGGGACAAGGTCCAACATGAGCTCGTTCGTCACCGCGTCGGGGGTCGACGTCGCGGGTGACCGAACGACGTTGTCGGCGTTGACGATCTCCGAGAGTCGAGACCGCCTGATTGCCCAGTCGTTCCTCAACGACGCAGTTCGGCGAGGCGACGCCGCGGCGATCTGCATCGACATCGCCTCTCGAGTGGAGCGATCACTCGTCGCGGTCGAGATCGCCACCGAACGCCACGACACCGTCGCTCGCCTTCGTGGCGAGCCCTCGCTACGAGATCGTGAAGTGCACGCCCGTTGCGAGGTGTCGTCATGACCGGCACGGTGCGTCGACGGCGACCATGGGCCTGGATCTGGGTTCAGCGCCTCGACGATTGGCTGCTGCCGACTGCACCGCCAGAACGCCTGGCCGTCGTTCGCTTGGCTGTCGGCATCTATGCCTACGTCAACGTGTTCATCAGCACGGGTGAGTTCGCCCGACTCGTCGATCGGCCGGCTGCGGAGTTCGAACCCGTCGGTGTCGCAACGCTCCTCGACGCACCGGTATCGGCCCTCGTCGTGTGGTTGGCCTATGCCGCATCGGTCGTCAGCGGAGCGGGGTTCGTTGCCGGAGCGGCCTTCCGGCTGTCCGGTCCGGTGTTCGCTCTGTGCAACCTGGCATGGGCCAGCTATCACGCGTCGTGGGGCCAGATGCTGCACTTCGAGCATCTGGTCACGTTGCATCTCCTGGTGCTCGGCTTCTCGCCCGCAGCTGTCGCGCTGAGCGTCGACGCTCGATGGGGTCGTAGGTCCCCAGGGAGGCCCGACCTGAGCTACGGCTGGCCGCTCCGCGTGATGGCCATCATGACCGTCGTCACCTACGTGCTGGCCGGGGTGACCAAACTACGGGTCAGTGGCTGGGCCTGGGTCGACGGGACGACGCTGGTCAACCACATCGGGTATTCGGCCACCCGACTCGATCTGCTCGGTGAGCCCCGGCCCCCGTTGGCCACGTTCGTGGTCGGCCAGGAGTGGTTGTCGGGGCCCATGGCGATGGGTGCGCTGGGCGTCGAACTGCTTGCACCGCTTGCATTGTTCGGCGGCTGGTTTCGCCGAGTCTGGGTTCCGAGCGTGCTGCTCTTCCACCTCGGAACGTTGACCACCATGTTCGTGTTCTTCTCCTTCAACGGACTCGGCTTGGCGTTGTTGCCGCTCTACCGGGTCGAATGCCTGCTCGAACGGAGACGTTGGAGGGGGGCGATGGGTCGGTGGCGATCGGGCTGAGTTCCTGGGATCCGGTATCGCCTATCCGTAGTGCGGTTGGCGGCGGTCGCGGAACGCGCCGACTCCCTCGGCGAAGTCGGGGCTGGCCCGGACCGAATCGCCCAGGGATTGTTCGAACGGCTCTCGGGCTCGTGCCCGGTCGGCGACTCCTGTCGACACGAACCGCTTGACGGCCTGCACGGCCATCGGGCTGTTGGCGGCAATCGCTTCGGCCGTGGCCAGTGCTCGCCCCATGACCTGTTCGGCCGGCACGATCTCGTTGACCAGCCCGATACGCACTGCTTCGTCGGCATCGATGTTCTCTGCAGTGAGCAGCAGCTTCATGGCGTGGACGTAGCCGATCTGGTCGGCCAGTTTCGCTGCGGCTCCACCGAAGGGGTAGATCGCCCACTTCACCTCGGGGAGTCCGAAGACCGCATCGGGGACCGAGTAGCGGACGTCGGCCACCAGCAGCAACTCGATTCCTCCGCCCAGGCAGGCGCCGTTGACGGCGGCAATGATCGGCTTGGAGAACGGCTCGGTCTTCAACAGGGCACGATTGATGGTGGCTGCGGTCTCCTCGCTGGCCGAGAGATCCCCGGACACGTCGGCCCCGGCGGTGAAAGCCCGGTCGCCGGCGCCGGTCACCACGATCGCCCGGCACCTGTCGTCGTTGTCGAGCCGCTGCCAGGTCTCGGCCAGTTCGGACAACATGTCGCGAGACATGGCGTTGGCCTTGCTCGGGTTGTCGATGGTCACGACGCTGATGTGAGCTCCGTGCGAGTCGAGGGTGATGGGCATGGTTGCTCCAAGGGTTGGGCGAGACCGGATCAGGCCAGGAGATCGTGGAGTTCCGGGCGGTCGGCGACGTGGGTCCGGGCGTAGCCGCACGTCGGCACGATCTTGAGGCCCCGAGAACGGATCTCGGCAAGCACATCGTCGAGGAACGGTGCCGACACCCCTTGGCCCCGGAGTCGCGGCGACACCTGGACGTGGGGAATGGTCATCACCTGGTCGTGGAGCCGGTAGTCGACCCATCCCATGAATTCGCCGTCGATGTGCAGTTCGAAGCGACTCGCTTCAGGATTGTCGGTGATCTCCCGCTCGGTCATCGCCTCACCATGCCATACCCGGCACCGTCATGCAGGACGACCATGACCATCAGGTTCGCGGTGTCGGCCGCCCGCGACCGGCACTAGGGTTCGGTGCCATGGATTCGTTGATCAGTACCACGGAACTGGCGGAGGTTCTCGGAGACGGCGACCTGGTGGTTCTGGACTGCACCATCTTCCTTCATCTCACCGACCGCGGGTATCGGAGCGAATCGGGGCGGGACAACTACGAGGCCGGGCACATCCCGGGAGCTGGTTTCGCCGACCTGAACAGCGATCTGGTCGACGCCACCAGTTCGCTGCGCTACGTGGTACCGACCCCGGAGCATTTCGCAGCCGCGATGGAGCGACTCGGGGTGCACGACGGGGCGCGAGTGGTCCTCTACGACGACAACCAGTCGATGTGGGCGGCCCGAGTGTGGTGGATGCTGCGATGGATCGGTTTCGACCGAGCGGCGTTGCTCGATGGAGGGCTCAAGGCATGGAAGTCCGAAGGTCGCCCGTTGCACGTCGGCCCGGCCTCGCCGACGTCCGCACCGGCGGGATCGATCACGATCGAGGCCAGGCCGGAACTGATCGCTGATCGGCACGAGGTGGCAGCGATCGTCGAGTCGGGGGCCGCCTGTCTGGTGGATGCTCTGCCCGCAGCCGTCTATCGGGGCGACGTGCAGCCCTATGCCCGCCCCGGTCACATCCCGACCGCGGTGAACGTGCCTGCGAGCTCGATGGTCGATCGGGACTCCGGCCTCTTCCGGCCCGTGGAAGAGATCAGACGAATGCTGCCGGAGCGGCCCGAGGCCAGAACCGTGGTCTATTGAGGTGGTGGCATCGCGGCGTCGGTCGACGCCTTCTGGATGACTCGCCTCGGCTTCACTGATGTGGCGATCTACACCGCCAGCTTGCAGGAGTGGTCGGCTGACCCCGATGCGCCGATGGTGATCGGTACCTGACCCGGCCCGGTTGCCGCCAGAGCGTTACGGTCGCCTTCGCCGAGAGGTCTCCGGTCTGTCGCCCTCCTGCATTCGAGCGCCCGCACCCGTGTCGGAAGCGTGACGGCCTCACCGTTGGGATGAGGTCGAGGTGCTGGTGAACAGTAGAATCCGATCCATGCTCGAGTCATGGGGACAGATCGGGCGGCGACCGTGGAGGTGAGAGCTCGGGGTCTCGGCAAGACCTTCGACTCCGACGGACGACGGACCGAAGTCCTGGCCGGAGTCGATTTCGAGATCGAGGCAGGAGAGTTCGTGAGCCTCCTCGGGCCCAGCGGTTGCGGCAAGTCAACGCTGCTGCGGCTGATCGGTGGGTTGATCATGCCCGACGCCGGCGAGATCACGGTTGCCGGCCAGGCACCCCAGGTCGGCCGCCGATCGAAGCGGTTCGGGCTGGTGCCGCAGACGCCGGCGCTCCTTCCCTGGCGAACGGTCCGACAGAACCTGACACTCCTGCCACGGCTCAATCGAGGCCGCGGCGATGCGCCCCGAGGAGATGCCGCTCGCAAGGCGATCGATGTCGACCGACTCCTCGATTCCGTGGGCCTCGCGGACTTCGCCCATGCCCTTCCCGCCGAGCTGTCAGGGGGTATGCAACAGCGCGTCAGCCTGGCCAGAGCGTTTGCGCTCCGCCCACCCATTCTCCTGATGGACGAACCCTTCGCTGCCCTCGACGAGATCACACGGTCACACATGCGGTTCTTGCTGCTCGACCTCTGGGTCGACACCAACGCAACCGTCGTGTTCGTCACCCACTCGATCGAAGAGGCGGTGCTGCTCTCGGATCGAGTGATGGTGCTGACCAACCGGCCTGGGCACATCTCTGCCGACGTGACGATCGATCTCCCTCGACCCCGTCGTCACGGCATCGAGGACGACGACGGGTTCCATCGCCACACCGCAGCGCTGCGAGCTGCGTTGAATGGCGCCACCGCGACACCGATCTCTTGACCAGAGTGACACCATGACCGGGCCGGCTGAGAACTCGTTGGGGTCGACCGGCCCTGCCGCCTCGCCGAGGTCCTCCCCCGAGCGGAAACGTCAGCGGCGACTCAGTTCCACCGTCGCCCCCGTGTTCGGGCTCGTTCTCCTGTTCGGCGGATGGGAGGTCTACGTTCGCCTCAGCGGCGTGTCACCGCTGACGCTCCCTCCGCCGACCCGCATCATCCGCCACCTGGTGGCCGAACCCAGCTTCTACGTGCGCAATGGTTGGGTCACCTTGTCCGAGGCGTTGATCGGCTTCTTCATGGCGCTCCTGACCGCGCTCGGTCTTGCCATCGTGATGGCACACTGGCGCTTCGCCGAGCGGGCGATGGTCCCGGTGATCGTCTTGGTGCAGTCCACCCCGATCGCGGTCCTGGCCCCGGTGTTCCTGCTCTGGTTCGGGTTCAGCGCGACCCCGAAGATTCTGGTGGCGGCCCTCTTCGCCTTCGTGCCCTTCGTGTCGAATGCGCTCGGAGGGATGAAGAGCATCGACCGCCACACCCTCGAGGTGTTGCGGTCGGTCGACGCCCGCTGGTGGGAGATCCTCTGGCATCTTCGTCTTCCGCACGCGCTGCCGGCGCTGTTCGCGGCGGCTCGAGTCTGTGTCGGTCTGGCACTGGTCGGAGCGGTGATCGGCGAGCTCTATGGCGGGTCGACCCGAGGGCTTGGCTATCAGGCGAGAATTGCGCAGTCCCGCAGCCTGGTCGACCAGCTCTGGGGAAGTGTGCTCGCCTTGGCGCTCATCGGCATCGTTCTGACACTGTTGGTGATGACCCTCGAGCGTCGAGTGCTCAAGTGGCATACCTCCCAGGCGCCGATCTAGTCGGTGCAACTGCCTGGTCAGTGCAAGGTTCGCTACGGCAAGGTTCGGCAAGGTCAAGGTACGGCAAGGTCAAAGTATGGCAAGGTCAAAGTATGGCAAGGTCCCCGCAACGAAGATCCGAGGAGTCAGGTGTGTCGATGAACAAGACGAACAAGCGGGTCCTGGCGCTGGCGCTCTGCCTCGGTCTGGTGGCGGCAGCGTGTGGTGACGACGCCGACAGCGCACCGGCCGACGGCGAGACGGTCGACACCGATGCCCTGACCAGTGAGGAGCGGTGTGACGCGAACAGGGCGGCCGGCACCATCACCTATGTCTCGTCGTTCGATTTCGCCGCGGCGGCCTCGATCCTCGATGTGATCGTGGCCGAGGCCGAGGGCTACTTCGCCGAACTCTGCCTCGAGGTCGATATCCAACCCGGTTTTGCCCCCGGCAACGGCGGACTGGTGGCGGAAGGCCAAGCGCAGTTCAGCTCGGCCGGGTCATTCGGTGAACTGGTCAACACCAACGTGCAAGGCGAAGCCGACCTGGTCGCGATCGCCCAGTATGGGAAGACGTCGATCGAGACGCTCGTCGTTCCCGCCGATGGCCCGATCGAGAGTCTGGACGATCTGGCCGGCTCGACGGTCGGCATCAAGGGTGACCTGCCCTACTCCCTCCAGGCCATGCTCGGCGTCGCTGGTGTCGAACGATCCGGGTTCGAGGAGTTGCTGCTCGATGGCTTCGACCCGGTTGCTCATCTCGATCTCGGCATCGATGCACTTCCCGTCTACAAGAGCAACGAACCCGCTCAGCTCGACGCAGCCGGCGTGGCCTATCGTCAGTTCGATCCCCAGGATTTCGACGTACCGGCATCGTTCGGGGTGTTCTTCACCAGCGCGAGCTTCCTGGAGGAGCACCCGACCGCGGTCGAGGACTTCCTCCGAGCATCGTTTCGTGGCTTTGCCTTCGCGGTCGAGAATCCGGAAGTCGCCGTCGGCTACACGTTCGACCGCATCGATGCCGCCGGGAATCCCAACTTCTTCTCCGACGAAGGCGAGGGGTTCCGCTGGGTGACCGAGAGTGCCCTGGTGCTGGAGACAACCCCCGCCGGTCAAGGACCTGGCCTGTTGGACATCGATGCCCTCGGAGCCGAGATCGACTTGTTGACCCAGGTCGGGGTCTTCGAATCGGAACCGGATTGGCGATCGATGTTGGCCGAAGGGCTGGCCGATGGACTCTACGACGGAGTCGACGTCGTCTGGGAGGGCCTGGCGACGGAGTCCGACGGTGACTGAATACGGCATTCTCAGCCTGGCCGACCATCTGAGCAATCCACTCACCGGCGAGCTCGACAGCCAAACACGACGCCTTCAACGGGTGGTCGACAGCGCAGTTCACGCCGAGGCCGCGGGGTTCGCGGCCTTCGGTGTCGGCGAGCACCATTTCGGAGGTTTCATCCTGTCGGCACCAGAGCTGGTGTTGGCGGCCGCTGCGGCCCGGACCGAGCGCATCCGGATCGGCACGTCGGTGAGTTTGCTGGCCAACAATGACCCGGTGCGACAGGCCGAGCAGATGGCAACCCTCGACGTCCTGTCGAATGGGCGAGCCGAGATGACGTTCGCTCGAGGGGTTTCGATGGACACGGCCGCAGCCTTCGGCATGAAGGACCTCGACGAGCTCCGGCCACGCTTCGAGGAGTACCTGCGCCTGGTGCTTCGCCTCTTCACCGAGGAACGCGTGACCTGGAGCGGCAACTACCGGGTGCCGCTGGACGACGTGCGGCTCGAGCCCCGTCCGGTCCAGAAACCCTACCCGGACATCTGGATCGGAGGCGGGCTGTCGACGACCTCGGCGGATCTGGCCGCCGCGATCGGGATGCCGTTCTTCCTACCCAGCTTGTTTCGGTGGCCCGAAGACTATCTCGCCATCGTCGATCACTATCGAGCCAACTATGCCGCGACCGGTCACGAACGACCGGCCCGCATCGGCTTCGCCAGCTACGTGCACGTGGCCGCCACCAGTCAGGAGGCCTACCGACGCTGGCGGCCGTTTCTCGAGCACTACCGGGATTTCGCCTTGACGATGCGGGGGAGTTGGGGCCGAGACACCAGCTTCGACAGCCTCCTCGAGGGGCCGGCGATTTGTGGGAGCCCGGCCCAGGTGATCGAGCGAGTCGAGGAGATCGACGAGTTGCTCGGCCTCGATCGGCATCTGTTCTTCATGGACGCCGGCGGTATTCCCGACGACGTCATGGCCGAACAGATGCAGCTCATGGCCACCGAGGTGTTGCCCCATCTCGGTTGACGGCCGGACCAGGAGGCAGCGAAATCGCCGAAACCCGTCCGGGATCAGGGCGAGCACGCCGGTGCTCTGTCGGCATGCCCCATGCAGCGCCCGGTGGTGCAGAGCGGCCGAAACTCACGTGCTGGTACGCAACAGTGCTCCCAGGCCGCCGGTCGGGGCGTTCGGACCGGTGGCGGGCACCACGACGATGTCGGCGCCGGTCAGCACGGCACTGCGCAGCGCGATGTCGTTGAGGGGAGCCTGTCGGAGCGGCATGCCGACGTCGGGCGGATCCGAGTCGGGGTAGATGTGGGCCGGGTCGGTCGAGGTCCACCCCTGGGCCCGTTCGCCGAAGGTGTCGTCGACGACGTACAGCGTGCTCGCGGTCGCTCGTCGGAGGGCCTGGAACACGGCGTCAGGTCCATCGACGGCGTGATCGGTCGCCAGCGCTTCGGCGAAGGTCTGCAGATGTCGACGGAGATCCTCGGCGGCTACGGTGGCGACCTGGGTGACCGTGTCGGCGGCAATCTGATCGACGCTCCACTCGGCCCGGGCGCCGTCGATGAGTCGGACGAGATCGTTGCTGCGGGCCGACAGGTGTTGCCGGAGGAAGCCGACGGCTCGTTCGTCGCCCGCCACGATGATCACCTCCGCGTGGATCGATGCCGCCAGTCGCTCCACTTCGGTCGCGACGCCTTTGGCATTGCGTTCCCACAGGTTCTCGGCCCGCTGCTGGAACCTTCGCTGTGACCATCCTCCGGGGGCACCTCGATGGATGTACTCGTCGTCGCCGGTGACGGTCGTGCCGGAATCGTCGTACTGGGGGCTGATGGCGATCATGTCGGCCCCGGTGCGGTCGACAACCACGACCAGGTGAGGGATTCTCGATTGTTCCCAGTCGAGCAGGGGCAGGATCGAGGGAATGAGTTCGGTGGTTCCGAATGCTTCGACCACGGATTCGGTGATGAAGCCGGCTGCCTGGAGTTTTCCGCCCGAAGCGATCGCGACGTTGGTGTCGCCACCCGGTCGGGCCTCGTTGGCGGTGACATCGATCGCAACCAGATCGGCCTCGTCGGCGCCGTTGGCGGCGAGGCCTCGCCGCAGGTTGGACCAGTGGAGATGGAGGGGGTCACGGGGTCGGGGAGGTCGCTCGGAGCGGGGAGATAGGTGGTGACGGTGGCTCCCAGGGTCTGCATCAAGCCTTTCAACGCCTCGCGGTCGAGTGGTTCGGTGCCGACTCTCATAGGTGTGCTCATCGGGATCCGCTTTCGGTTCGTGGGCCTACGGGGCGAAGGACTCGTGTGGTCACATCGTGAGGCATCACGGTTCCCGGCGTTAGGGGACAAGGACCTTCTGCAACCCCTGAGGGGTCCTGCGGGATGGTACGGATTGTGACGATCGTCCCTGGGCCCGGAGTGCTCGTGCCCCTACGTTCGGGTCGGACCGATGCAGAAAGGACCACCCCGTGGGGTATGCGGTTGAGACCACGAAACTGACGAAGAAGTTCGGCGCGGTCACGGCGGTTCGCGATCTCGATCTGAGGATCTCCACCGGCGAGGTGTTCGGGTTCCTCGGGCCCAACGGTTCAGGAAAGTCGACCACCATCAAGATCCTGCTCGACGAGGTTCGAGCCACATCGGGGACTGCGCAACTGCTCGGGCTCGACAGCCACGATGATCTGGTCGAGCTGCACCGACGGATCGGCTATCTGCCTGGAGAACTGCGCCTGCCCGCCGACCTCACCGGTGGCGAGTATCTCGATTTCCTGGCCGGTCTTCGTTCGACCTCCGATGAGAAGCACCGACGCGAACTGCTGGAACGGTTCGACCTCGATCCGACTCGCCGCCTCCGGCACCTCTCCACGGGGAACAAGCAGAAGGTGGGCCTGGTCCAGGCGTTCATGCACCGGCCGGAGTTGGTTCTGCTGGATGAACCCACGACGGGTCTCGACCCGCTGGTGCAGCACGACTTCCACGAGATGCTGCGAGCCGAGGCCGAACAGGGAATGACCGTCTTGTTGTCCTCGCATGCTCTGTCGGAGGTAGATCAGGTGGCGGATCAGGTCGGGGTGATCCGCCGCGGCGCGTTGGTGGCCGTCGAGCGAGTCGACGTGTTGAAGGCGCAGGCTCGTCGACAACTGAACCTCGAGTTCGCGGCGAGCGTTCCTCGAGGTGTTCTCGAGTCGGCCCCCGGTGTCTACTCGGTCGAGTACGCCGAGAAGTCGGCCACCATCCGCTTCGAGGGCGATGTCGACGCGCTGCTTCGGACCGCAGTCGCCGTCGGACACCTGGTCTCGGTGCGTACCCCCGAGATCGATCTGGAGGAAGTCTTCCTCGGCTTCTACCGGGACGCTCCGCCCGACCTCGGGCAGACGCCGTGAGCGTCACGCATCGCCCCGCCGATCGTCGGTCGGTCGCGCTGGCCCTGGTCCGGCGCATGACGGCGGAACGGCGACGTCTCATCAGCGGGTTCACCGTGGCGGCGGCTGCGCTGGCCGCCATGACGGCAGCGTTGTATGCGAGCATCGGTGTCGACTACGCGTCGATGGTCGAGGAGCTTCCGGCCGCTTTCGATTCCATGCTCGGCGGCGCCGATTTCTCGACAGCCGCAGGGTTCCTCCAGGTCGAGCTGTTCTCGATCGTGGCACCGGGGCTCGTGCTGGGGGTCGCGATCGCGGTCGGATCGGGGTCGTTGGCCGGAGCCGAGCAGGGCGGGCGTCTGGCTCTGATCACCACCGGGCCGGTGAAGCGGTCGACGGTGACCGGGGCCGCGTTGGCCACGATGGTCGTCGCCGTCGTCGCCGTGAGCATGGGGTTGTTCGTCGGTGTCGAGATCGGCGCTTCGGCCGGCGGGGTCGATCTCGCCACCTCCCGACTGGCGGCGGCTTGTGTCAGCGTCGGGCTGTTCGGGGTGGCGGTCGGCGCCATCTCCTTGGCTGCTGGCGCGTTCAGCGGCAGCCGTTCGATCGCTCTGGCGTCGGGCACCGCAGTGGCGGTGGGGAGCTACGTCATCGACGCGTTCTTTCCGCTCAATGGGGTGCTCGAGCCGTTTGCCGAGGTTTCACTGTGGCATCCGTACGCCGCCAACACACCGTTGACCAATGGGCTGGACCCTCGCCACGTCGCCATCTTCCTGGTCGTGACGGCAGCGGCCTCGTTCTTCGGCCTCTGGGGTTTCGAACGTCGCGACCTCGTCGGCTGAACGCGGTCGGCGATCTCGTCTCGGAACGAGTTCGGCCACCCGGTTCAGGAGGGCGTTCCCGCTGACGGGCTTGTTCGACACCTGGCGGCTGCAATGGTTGTAGCGAGTTCGGCGCCGACCTCGGACTCAACCAGGCAGCGCAGCTCCGATGGCGACACGATGGTCGGCGACGATCGCATCGATGAGGTCGCGCAGGACCCGGTCGGCCTCGGCGGTGTCGATCTGGCAGGTTCCGGCCGCCGCGTGACCGCCGCCTCCATGGCGCAACATCAGTTCGCCGATGTTGGTAGTGCAACCACGGTCGATGATCGACTTACCGGTCGCGAACACGATGTTCTGCTTCTGGAAGCCCCAGAGCTTGTGGATCGAGATGTCGCACTCGGGGTACATCGCGTAGATCAGGAAACGATTGGCGGGCCAGATCGTCTCTTCACCGGTCAGGTCGAGGAGAATCAGATTGTCGTGGATCGTGGAGCAGCGTTCGATCTGCTCACGGGCCTTGTCCTGGTGTGCGACGTAGAGTTCGATGCGTTCGGCAACATCGGGAAGCAACAGGATCTCTTCGATCGTGTGGTTCTTGCAGTAGGCGATGAGATCCATCATCAGCTGGTAGTTGGAGATGCGGAAGTCTCGGAATCGCCCGAGCCCGGTCCGGGGGTCCATGATGAAGTTCAGTAGTTCCCAATCCCGTGGGTGCAGGATCTCTCCCTCGGAGTACTGGGCGGAGTCGGCCTTGTCGACGGCTTCCATCATGTCCATCCAGCGGGACGGGAACGTTCCGGCCCCACCGTAGTAGTCCCAGACCACACGAGCCGCCGAGGGGGCGTGGGGAAGGATCACGTGATTGTCGCGGGCACCGATGCGGAGAGTCTCGGACTCGTGATGGTCGAAGGCGAGATGGACACCACTCACGTAGGGGAGGTTGGTGGTGATGTCCTTGTCGGTGATGTCGACCTTGCCATCCTGCATGTCCTTGGGATGGACGAAGAGGATGTCGTCGATCATCTCCAGGTGCTCGAGCAGGACGGCGCAGACCAGGCCGTCGAAATCACTGCGGGTCACGAGTCGATACTTGTTCACGAGGCTTTTCTCCAGGACGTTCGGTTCCCTGGAGCGTCGACCGTGCACCACCTGACGTGAGGGCCATCGGGCCGTCCACGTCGCTAGGGTCGGCAGATGATTCTTGCCGCCATCGGTGACACGCCGTATCAGATCATGCTCATCTTGCACATCGTCACGGCCATGGCCGCGTTCGCCCCGATCTTCGTGCACCCTGCGATCCTGAGCCGTCTGGGCGATGCCGGTGCAGACGTTCGGGGTCCGGTGCTCCAGGCCATGACCCGCAACGGACGCATGATCCATGCGCCCGCACTGCTGATCAACGGCATCCTCGGCTTCGGGCTCGCCGGCTTGTCGGACAAGGTGTATTCGATGAGTCAAGGCTGGTTGATCGCGGCGTTTCTCGTCTGGGTCGCCATGAACGGGCTGCTCCATGCCGTCGTCCTGCCGGCCGAGAAGAAACTGGCCCAAGGAGACACTGCGGCACGACGCAGGGGTGAGGCGGGAGGGGCGATGCTGTCGGTCCTGCTGGTCGTGATGCTCTATCTGATGACCTTCAAGCCAGGATTGTGATGAACAAGCCAGGATCGTGATGAAGGGGACGTGACCGGAAACCACCGGGGTCAGGGCTCCCGGTGCTCGCACCTCTGGCGATGAAGGCGGACGTCTGCGCCGCAGGCCGGTGCAGGCTACGGTCCCGTTCCACCGACCAAGGGGAGCGAGACATGGCACACGACCGAAGCTGGGAAGATCGTCACGGGCAGGCCTGCGAGACGTTCGGTCGATTTCTTCCCGATGTCGATCCTGACCGGGTCTTCGTCTCGATGGAGCGAAAGATGGGGGCGCTGGGCACCTTCGCGTTCGCTGCGGTTGGTGAGATGTGGAACCGCCCCCAGTTGTCTCGCCGTGATCGCAGTCTGATGATCATCGCGGTGCTGGCGGCTCAGGCCAGAGATGAAGAGCTCGAATTGCACACCGGAATCGGCTTGCAGCACGGACTGACCCGATCCGAGATCGAGGAGATCAACCTGCACGTCGCCGCCTATGCCGGCTTCCCGGCGGCGATGGCCGCCAGTCGGCGCATGGACGCAGCGTTCTGCAAGGCAGAGGGGGTCGAGCGGATCGAGGGTCGGCTGCCGGCCGATCATCTGTCCGACAGCGAGAGACTGGAACGGGCAGCTGACGTGCGTCGGTCGCTGACGAACGGTCGGGCCGAGGCCGACCCCGCCGAGGATCTGGCCGCCATGACCGAGTTCCTCGGTGATCTGGGCGAGTGGGCCATGCTCTTCGCCTTCGGCGAGATCTGGTCCCGACCCGACCTTTCTCGACGCGATCGGTCGCTCGTCGTCATCGCCATTCTCTGCGCCCTCGGTCAGGACTCCGAGCTCGGCTTCCACATTCCCGCTGGTCTCCATCACGGACTGACCCGGGTCGAGGTCGAGGAGATCATGACCCACCTGTGCCTCTACGCCGGGTTCCCCCGGTCCGTTGACGGGATGAGGGCGGCCAAAGAGGCGTTCGCCAAGATCGACGAGAGGGCCGCCATTTCCTAGCCGCCACTTCTCAGCCGTCGCGCACTGGCTGTTGCCAGCGATGGGACGGAACCGTCCTCGGGCTACTCCAGGATCTCGGCTGCTGCCAGACCGGCGATGCGATCGGTGTCGTAGCCGAGTAGATCGTGCAACACCTCGAAGGTGTGTTGTCCCAGCGTCGGTCCGGCCGCCGTGACGTGGCCGGGTGTGCGCGACATGCGAATCGGTGGCGCGCCCACTGGAATGCGACCCATGGTCGGGTGGGCTGCTGCGACGGTCCAACCGCCGCGTGCCACGAGCTGAGGGTCGGCAAGACACTCGGGGCTGTTCTGGACCTGATGGGCCGCTACGCCGGCCGCCTGCAGGCGTTCCTGGGCTGCGACCGGGTCCCGTTCCGTTGTCCAGGCAACGATCAACTGGTCGATCTCGGCCTTCCGGCGACGACGCTCGACGATGTCGAGGTCGGCCAGGTCTGCTCGCCCCAACTCGTGAGCGAGCGCCTGCCACTGCTCGTCATCCCCGCAGGTCACGGCGACCCATCGATCGTCGCCGGCCGCCGGATACACACCCTGTGGGGCCAGGAAATGGTCGCTGTTGCCCATCGTCTCCCACGATCGATGGTTGGCCTGGGTGTCGAGGAAGCCGACGGTCAGGAGCTGCAGGCACGCCTCTCCCTGGCCGAGATCGATCCAGGCGCCCTCGCCGGTCTGGCGCCGCCGGTGCAGCGCGGCCAGGGCGACCCCGGCTGCGAAGCGGGGCGAGATCATGTCGGTGTAGGCGCCGACGGGCCCGACGGGGCTGCGATCCGGCCAGCCGGTCGTGGCAAAGAATCCGGTGAGGGCGGTTGCCATGTTGCCGTAGCCGGGGACGCCGGCCAGGGGCCCGGTCTGGCCCAACATGCTGGTCTGGAGGACGATGGCGCCCGGGTTGATCTCGGCCATCGTGTCGCGGTCGAGACCCATCCGTGCCAGGGCCCCGGGTGCATAGGCGTCGACGATGAGATCGGCCCATGTCGCGAGGTCACGCAGCACGGTCCGGGGTACGTCACCGGGGCCTCGATCACCCTTGGAGAGATCGAGGGCAATGCTCCACTTGCCGGCGTTCGTATGGGCGTAGGCAGCCGACGTCTCGAAGCCGTCGCCCAGGAAGGGCGGAGCGGTGCGAGCCAGGTCCGGGCGTTGCCCCGACTCCACCTTGACCACCGTGGCACCGAAGTTGGCCAGCACCCGCCCGACGAGCGGTCCGGCATAGGACGTGGTCAGATCGAGAACTCGTAGACCATGGAGCGGTAGGCCGCTCTGGTCGCCCTCGGTCGCCTTCGGCGGCGCGCCATGACCGGTGGTCTCCGATGGGGATGGCGCGCTCGGTGACGATCGGCGCATCCATGCGACGTGGTCGGTGTGCGCACCGAGCATCGGGGCTGGATCGAGTTCGGTGAGAAGGGCGGGCGTCGTTCGGGCGATCGGGCCCGGTGCCCTGACGGGACGACCGTCAGGAAGATCGATCGTTCGCCACACGTCACGAACGGCGAACTGCTCGGCATCGAGCACATCGCCGATGCCGAGCACCGGAGCCAGCAGGAGACGCCGCTGATGGGCCGCGGTCATGAGCTCGTCGCGGGTGCGGCGGGCAGTGAAGTGCCCGACAGCGTCGTTGAGTCGATCGAGGCGCTCGGGTTCGGAGAACGGGTCGAAGCTGGCCCAGTCGGTGTCGGCCAGATCGGCGGGGCATTCGCCCTGTTCGGCCATCCATTGGACCAGACGGTTGGTGAACGGACCGACGGCGGCGCCCAGCATCAGCGTGATCGTCACGAATCCATCCGAGGCCGGAAAGTCGAAGCGGGTGGTCAGTGGCCCTGTCTTCGGGGCTGCGCCACAGCGATGCGAAACCGGCGCACCCCAGGCACTGGAGTAGGCCAGATAGAACCCAGCCCAGGTCCACGACTCCTGCGCCGAGAGGTCGATCAGCTGACCTCGACCGGACGTCTCTCGCTCGGCGAGAGCGAGGAGTGCACCGACGGCGGCATCCGCGGCCGCATGATGGAAAACCTGGGGCACCGAGGTCCGCAAGGGAGGACGGTCGTAATCGCCGGTCACGGACTGCTGGAAGCCGGCGGCGCCACAAACGAGATCGCTGTCGAGCCAGGTGGATTTGGGGCCGGTCAGGCCGAATCCCGAGATGTTTGCGACGACCAGGTGGGGGTGCTGAGCGGCCAGGTCCGATGGTGCCGGCAAGCCGCCTCGTTCATGCTCGCCCCGGCTCCCGTTCAGCACGACGACGTCGGCTGCGGCGAGCAGGGTGTGGAGTGCATCCATCCCGGCCGGCGTCCGCCAGTCGAGGACGACGGACTTCTTCCCGCGGTTGAATCCGAGGTGATGCAAGGAACGCTCGACACCCGCCTGGTCCCCGACATGGGGAGGGCAGTGGCGGATGGGTGCCCCTCCCGGTGGCTCCACCATCACCACGTCGGCACCGAACTGGGCCAGGAGAAACCCGGCAAGAGCCCCCCGTGCATCGCTGAGATCGATCACGCGGGTGTTCGTCAACAGGGGGGTGGCGGGTTCCATCCAGGGAAGCTAGAGGGCGATTCGATCCTTCGACAAAGCCCTGCGGCTGGTCGAGAGGCAGTGGCTTCAACCGCTCGGCTTTGCTGTCGATCGCTGCTTGGTTGAAGCTGGCGTCCTCTCGCACGTGGCTACGTGCGAGCTAAGCAGCACGAAGGGGAGCAGCACGATGGGACGTCTGGACGGAAAAGTGGCAGCGATCACGGGAGGAGCCAGCGGGATCGGGGCCGGTACGGTTCGCCGGTTCGTGGAGGAGGGGGCCTCGGTGCTGATCGCTGACCTCGACGAGGACAAGGGGGCGGCGCTGGCCAAAGAGCTGGGGGCGACGGTCGGGTTCCTCGGAACCGATGTGTCGAAGGAGGAGGACGTGGCGGCCATGATCGCCGAGACCACCGACCGGTTCGGAGGCCTCGACATCCTCTTCAACAACGCCGGGTTCGGCGGCGCGTTGGGTCCGATCGAATCCACCACCGTGGAGGACTACGACCTGACCATGGACGTGTTGCTGAAGAGCGTGTTCCTCGGCATGAAGCACGCGGCCCCTGTCATGAAGGCGCAAGGGTCGGGCTCGATCATCTCGACCGCCAGCGTTGCCGGTCTTCGTCCCGGGTTTGCTCCACACCTGTACAGCGTGGCCAAGTGTGCGGTCATCCACCTGACCCAGACCGTTGCCCTGGAGCTGGGCGAGAGCGGCATCCGGGTCAACGCCATCTGTCCCGGCTTCATCGCCACGCCGTTGGCGGCCGGTCGGCCGGATGCCGATGACAGCCAGATCGCTCAGATGCGCGAGGCGGGCGCAGCGTCGCAGGTGATGGGCCGCGTCGGCGAACCCCGCGACATCGCCAACATGGCCCTGTTCTTGGCCAGCGATGAGTCGGAGTGGATCACCGGACGTGAGTTCGTGGTCGACGGAGGCTTCGAGGCCGGACCGCCCTGGTCCCGGTGGCCGAAATTCGCCCGCATGGAGCGCCCGATCCGTCATCACCGCCCGCCGGATCGTTAGACAGGGCGAACCTCATCTGCCAGGCTCGGGCTCTCGTCGACGAGAGGGGATTCGAACATGGGGTGGGACTTCGAGACCGATGCCGAATTCCAGGCCGAGCTCGACTGGGTCGAGAACTTCGTCCGCGAGGAGATCGAACCGCTCGACTTCATCGTCAAGAGCCCCTATGACATCAATGATCCCATCCGGGCCGAGGTCATCCCTCCGCTCCAGAGGCAGGTGCAGGAGCGCGGCCTGTGGGCGTGCCACCTCGGACCTGATCTGGGTGGTCTCGGCTACGGCCAGGTGAAGTTGGCGCTGATGAACGAGATCCTCGGCCGGGCCCGGTCGGCGCCGACCGTCTTCGGTTGCCAGGCGCCCGACACGGGCAACAGCGAGATTCTCGCCCACTACGGCACCCCTGGACAGAAGGAGAAGTTCCTCGATCCATTGCTTCGGAACGAGATCGTGTCGTGCTACTCGATGACCGAAGTCCAGGGCGGTGCCGACCCCAAGGTCTTCACCACGTCGGCTGTGCAAGACGGTGACGAGTGGGTCATCAACGGCGAGAAGTGGTTCTCGTCGAACGCCCGGTACGCGTCGTTCCTCATCGCCATGGTCGTCACCGACCCGGACAATTCGCCTCTGCAACGGTTCTCGATGTTCCTCGTTCCTTCCGATACGCCCGGGCTCGAGATCGTCCGCAACGTGGGTCTGGGCTACGAGTCCGAGAGCGAGGACGAGGGCAGCCATGCCTACGTGCGCTACGACAACGTCCGGGTTCCGGCCGAGAACCTGTTGGGGGAGCGCGGCGGCGGTTTCGTCGTGGCCCAGACTCGCCTCGGTGGAGGGCGCATCCACCACGCGATGCGCACCAGCGGTCGGGTGCAGCGCCTGTTCGACATGATGTGCGAGCGGGCGATCAGCCGCACCACCCAGGGCGAGTTGCTGTCGCGCAAACAGATGGTCCAGGAGATGATCGCCGACTCGTGGATCGAGATGGAGATGTTCCGTCTGCTCGTGCTGCGAACGGCGTGGCGTATCGACAAGTACCAGGACTACAAGAAGGTGCGTCGTGACATCTCGGCGGTGAAGGCGGCCATGCCGGGCGTGTATCGGAACGTGGCCAGCCGAGCGCTCCAGATCCACGGCTCGCTCGGTGCCTCGTGGGAGATGCCGTTCGCCACGGAGGTCATCGAGTCGTTCCACATGGGCCTCGCCGACGGACCGACCGAGGTGCACAAGGTTCAGGTCGCTCGCAGAGTCCTCGACGACTACGTCCCGTGCGACGATCTCTTCCCTTCGGCCCACCTCCCGAAGCGTCGGGCTGCGGCTGAAGCAAAGTATGCCGACGTCCTGGAACGCCACCTGGAAACGCAGTAGCACGGGAACGAGCACGGGAACGAGGGGAGTGCGGTCCGGACATGACGACTGATGCAGAACCACCGGTCGATCCGTTCGTCGATGAAACCCCGGCCGAGGTAGCCGAAGTTCGCTCGGGCGAAGCCCTCGACTGGGAGCGCATCGAGACCTACCTGCGGGCAGAGCTGCCGGACGAGCTCGACGTGTCCGGGTCGTTCGAGGTGCTGCAGTTCCCCAATGGTGCGGCCAACCTCACCTACATGATCCGGTTCGGCGACACCGAGCTGGTACTGCGGCGACCCCCGTTCGGGGCGATCGCGCCGGGGGCCCATGACATGCAGCGGGAGCACAAGGTGCTGTCACGGCTCTGGGAGTACTTCGACAAGGCGCCTCGGGCCTATCTGTTGTGCGACGATCACGCCATCGCCGGCTCCGACTTCTTCGTCATGGAACGTCGCCGGGGCGAGGTGGTGCGCGGCGTGCTTCCGGAATCGATGCGAGCGCTCCCCGATGTCGGTCACCGGATGGGCCTGGCACTCGTCGATGCCATCGCTGCGTTCCATCGGCTCGAACCCGACGCGTGCGGGCTCGGGGACCTGGGCCGGCCCGACGGCTTCGTCGAGCGTCAGGTCGGCGGTTGGAAGAAGCGATGGGATCTGGTCGCCGACCCCGCCAACGACGCGGAGATGACTGCCCTTCACCACCGATTGGCAGCGTCGATGCCCGTGAGCCAGCGAGTTTCGTTCGTCCACAACGATCTGAAGCTCGACAACGCCATGTTCGAAACCGGCAACCCCGATCGGGTGGTTGCCTTCTTCGATTGGGACATGACCACCCTCGGCGACCCGCTCATCGACGCCGGCACGTTGCTGAACTACTGGCCGAACCCCGACGACACCGAAGAGGTCCGTCGGGCCAGCCACGACGGGATGACCCGCATGGGCCTGCCGACCCGAGCCGAGGTGGCTGAACGCTACGGCGAGAAGACGGGTCTGGATGTGTCGGGCATCGGCTGGTACGAGGCGTTCGCCCAGTGGAAGACGGCGGTGGTGGTGCAGCAACTCCACCATCGCTGGAAGATGGGAGACTCGACCGACGAACGGATGGAGACCATCGCCGACCGTGTGCCTGCGTTGATGCGCACCGCATGGCAGCTGCTCGAGACCGAATGAGTCCCGAGTCGATCGAGCGCACGGTGACGGGGTTCCGCGTCGACACCGACGGCGATTGGGTGGCGGTCCTGGACTGTCATCACGGTCATCACGCCCGCCACGATCCTCCGTGGCAGGAACGGTCATGGACCCAGACCGAGGAGGGCCGCCAGAGCATGGTCGGAACGACAATGGGCTGTCCCAAGTGTGTCTGGATCGAGGTTCCCGACGGGCTCGTCCTGGATCGGAGCACCACGGAATGGGACGAACACACGTTGCCGGCGGCGATCCGTCGGGACCATCGGCTGGCGGTCGGGGTGTGGGGGAGTGTCCGAGTGCTGGGGGGATCCATCCGGTTTCGATTCACCGACGGTCGAGGCGGTGAGGTCGGCGACGATGGTGTCCTGCAGGTCGGCATGGCGCAACCGATCCCGCCCGGTCGGCGTCACCATCTGGAGCCGATCGGCCCGACCACGGTCGTGGTCGACTTCTTCGTCGTCGGTCCTGCCTGAGCACCGGGCCGAGATCACGGTCTCGGTCGAATCACGGGGTGGCGGGGTCCTCGACTCTCGTGAACTCGTCTGAGCCCGACAGAATGGCGCCCGAGAGCTCGGCCACACCATGGGGGTCCCGAACCGGACGAGCCACATGCCACAGCGTGACGAGATGCTCACCGCGATCGTCGATCATGTGGTGGCCGGACCACGACGCAACCGACCCGCGATGTCCGAAATCCACCGAGAACGACAGGGCGTCGCCCTCGGCGAAGCCGCTGAGGTGAAACGGGGACCCATGTTCTTCGACCTGGGTGTGGAAGGTGCCGTGAATGTGGTGGTCGTTGTGGACGGTGAGTTCCATCACCGAGCCTCGCCGGTTCTTCCACCGGCCGGTGAAGGCCGAGACCGGGGTTCGGTTCGGCTCGGTCGGATGGAGGGCATCGGAGAGGATCGTCTCGAGAAACATGCGTTGCTCCTAGGTCTGTGTACCTCCG
>ERZ888423.1322-NODE-1322-length-21672-cov-8.590230_pt1 | contig 21672 bp, 20 predicted proteins | sample MGYA00520523_ERZ888423 | MGnify/ENA primary metagenome ERZ888423 (study PRJEB32303, sample SAMEA104408611) | aquatic metagenome | biome: Brackish water; feature: Pelagic; material: water | place: Baltic Sea | collected 2014-06-08T10:24:00 | depth 30,27 m ...
AGGCTGTCACAAAGAATTATTAGCTATAGTTGGTGTTAAATATTAGACAATAGAAAGCGAAAAAAACGACGAATAAAGAAATGGATAGATGCAGGCTGTTTTATGAAAGTACCTTAAAAAATGACAAGATTGATTAAATGAATTTATCAAAGCCTCTTTACAATACAGAGAAATTCTCAAAATTAGAAAGTAATCTTTTTTCTCGAAGCATTACTTCAGAAATCGCTGATATGAAAAAAATGCTGAAGAAAGCTGGGTTCTTTTTTAACGTTAGTTTTGTATGTCCCTTTTCTTTTTTTGATTTGCTTAATCGCAGTGGTACCCCCTCTGTCACAATAGATGTCCGGTTTTTTAATTTCTTTTCTTAATCTTTTGGGGCGGTTGGTGTGAACTTGCTATGCCAACCTACAGCACTGAATTTAAAGACAACATCGTTCGTAAAATGATGCCTCCTATTAGCCAAAGCGTTGAGCAGATTTGCAAAGAGATACGCATCTCTCGATCAAGCTTGTATGCTCTGATGCAGGTGGCGTGCGGGATGCCACGCTTTAAAGCTTATTAGATAGTCAACCCCAAATCAAAAAGAAAGGGTAAAGCAGCATAACCCCCAAACGCAGTAAGAACTTAAAAACAACCTTCTTCCATCGTGAAACAGGCCCTCGCATGTCCACCACCGCTACTTGAGTGTTGACCATGAAGGCAAGCCTGCCTTTAAATGCAAATCTGAGCCCAACCAACAGGTAGGCTGCAACCCCCACCAACACCCAAGTCATCATAAAAACACCCTACCACTGATTGTCCAAAACTCAATGTACAGCAAGCTAGAGCTTTAATACCAAATTAGGAGGCGGGGGTACTTTACTATCAGTGAGCACCTCAAGCGCATACTACTCACAAAAACAATTACACAACTCATTTACCCATGAAAATCCGTAAAGAGTTATCCATATGTTGTTGTAAGTCAGATTTGAACTTACATAATACTTATGACGGACCATTAATTTAAAAAATTATCGACTTATCAACTCCGCGATGCAGTTACTCATACCTGTCGTTCCAAGTTTAAAACCTATCAATTTACAAATATTTTGAAGCTCCTTAAGGCGACCACTTGGTTGAAGGTTATTTTGGGAATTGGCTGGCACAGCATTTTTGGATTGATTCGCAAAGGAAAATAGCTTTAGAGGTAGTACAAATGAGCGTGCACCATGTGCTCGAGCTAAAACTATTCATGGTGAAAAAACAAGGACATTACGTGTTGAGAGAAGCAAAAAACTATCAGAACTTCGTGAACTTGAAACGCTTGGTTACGCTATCGGGATGTTCAAAGGCCCTCGCACTGTTGGGCGCAAACCTAAACTCTGACTAATCGATACGCACATAACAACTATGGCCTTGAACACAGTAACTTATGCGTATTAAACAAGTCGGCTTGCTATTTGACTACTCGAAGAGGCCTCAAATACTCGTCAGGTATGTTGCCAACCCTGCTTTGGCAAGGTGGATCAGACAGCATAAAAACATAGCTAATGCCACGCGCTGATACAGATTGAACACGCCAAGTTTGCAATCTTTGCATCTTGTCTAACCACTCATTAGACTTTGTGCTCCACATTTGCCAGGAACACATTCCTTCGTTGCTTAAGATGCGAACGATCAAACCCAAGTTGGCCTTCTCGCAATCATCTTTCACAACAATGGCTAAATCGCCTTGCTTACAATTTAACGCCTTCTTTTTTATTCGTTTTTTTCTTGAATGCTCGGCTTGATTGGTTGTTGAGTGAAACATATCAGCTATGTCTATTTGGCTGAAGTGATTATTTGTCGTCAAATCAATTAAGGTAGTCATTTTTTTGCCCCTAAGCAGTCAAAATCAATTGTGGCAGCTCAATATCTACTGTGAGCGCATCGTCAATATCTTGACCCCTTATTGGCCGCAAGAAAATATCTGGCACCGACCCAACGGCACGTCGCACGATTCTGCCCTTAATCTCGTAGACCAACGAACGCTCGCCCCTTGCTGACTCCACTTTCCACACAAATGTTTTTCCTCGATCAGACCATTTAATGGTTTTACCCTGACCGATGATACGAACAATTTTCCCAAGGTTTTCAGGAATTTCACAATTGACCGTTATGGCCAAATCACCCAAACGACAGTTCCTCATACCGCTCTCCTATTTAGCCATTTTGACTTTGTCGGGCATGACAATTGGGAATAAATCCGCCCTTATTGTTTGCAATAAACCGCCACCTATCAGCACATCCATTGACAGACTTTTATACACTTTCCTCATCAAGCCATGCATTAACGTTTGCAGAAATGGCCTCACCAAACTCTGGATAAAAGCTACTACTTGCGTCTAAAATAAAACTGTGAATATCATGTCTAGGCACGCTCTCCTTATCAAAGTTACAGTCAAGAACGACCAGTAATTCCCAACCAGAGATGAAAAACTTTACCAACTCACCAAGCGTTAGCGCAAGCATACTGGTGCGAGCAGAGACGCCTGATTTTACCGCTCGTTCATCGCCCCGCCAAAGGCCTTGTAAACCGGCTTGGCCAGGTACTTGAGCACCGAACGTTGACCGGTGCGTACATCCACCGTTGCCGTCACGCCGGGCTTCAACGCCACGTTGGCGAGTTCCGACTTTGACTGCCTTAGGGCAACGAGGCTGAAATCATTGTGTCGTGCGGTTCTCCCGTCCGATGAGGTGGGATAGTAGAAATCGGCACTGGGGCAATTCAACGTCGGCACTTACACATCGGCGGGTCTGATACGGCCCTCGGCCATACAGCTGTTAATTCGAAAAATGGTAGGTATTCTTACCGGCTGCTTTGGCCTTGTACATGGCCATGTCAGCTTTTTTCAGTAGTTCATCTGTAAGCGCTCATTTAACCCCGCCCTATCGGCCGAAGGTGAATTGCGTGATGCTTGTGTCCATGTAGAACAACGTGGACATATGCGATGCAGAACAACCCAGAGGTATTGAGCGGATTGGTGGCGGGGCGAATGCGTGACGGGCGTTGCCGATACGACCCGCAGGTCAAGCAGGAGCTGGTTGGCCAATGCATGCTGCCCGGCGTGTCGGTGGCTCGCATGGCGATGCAGCACGGAGTCAACGCGAATTTGCTTCGCGCGTGGATCAGCAAATGGAAAACCAAGTCTCAAAGCAGCCAAGCCATCACGGTGCGAAGAGCGGTGTCTGAGACGGCGACGTGGGATGTCCAGGAAGTGCCAGCGTTTGTTCCCGTGCAAGTCCAAGCTCGACAAGATGGCATCAGTCAGTATTACAAAAGCTCACAAACATTTCGGCGAGACCCATGTCATCAAAGGCGTGTCGGTTGACGTTGCCGATGGCGAGTTTTGTGTTCTGGTAGGGCCATCCGGTTGTGGCAAGTCGACACTCCTTCGGATGATCGCTGGACTGGAGGAAATTAGTGGTGGCGAAATCAGCATCGGTGGCAAGGTGGTCAACGATATGCCGCCCAAGGCAAGAGACATCGCGATGGTATTCCAGACGTAAACGCCCCGTGGGTAGAAGCTGGCGCATGGACGAAACCTACATCAAGGTTTCAGGCCAGTGGAAATATCTCTACCGCGCCGTCGATCGCGACGGCGACACCGTGGATTTTCTACTCACTGCCAAGCGGGATCTGGCTGCGGCCCGGCGGTTCTTGGAGCGCGCCATCAACCTGGACGATGTGCCAGAGAAGATCACCATTGACAAGAGTGGCGCCAATACAGCAGCCATTGAAAGTGTCAAGGCTGACGCCTGCGTCGACATCCTGATGCGTCAATGCAAATACCTCAACAACATCGTGGAACAGGACCATCGAGCCATCAAACGAATCACCCGGCCGATACTCGGATTCAAGTCGTTTTGGAGTGCTCGAATCATCATCGCCGGAATCGAAATCATGCACATGATCCGCAAGGGGCAGATGGACTGCCCCGACGGCAAAACCATGTCTGCAGCCAACCAGTTTTACAGCCTTGCAGCTTGATCGCCAGACCAGCCGAGCAACTCTTTTCGGCCAGACTCCACTATTGCGACAGAACCATATTTCGTGAGCTGTTTTTTTAGCTATTTTCAGGCCGATTTTTGGTACGAAACCGCAGCATGGCAACGCATCGCCGCAAGGTCAATTCCCTCGAGCAGCCAGTGCAGTTGCTGCACCGTGAGGCGGGCCACCGCGCTGTCTTTAACAGGCCAGACGAAGCGGGCGCCTACTAGCACCGCGACAAATTCAAATCGATGACCGATCAAGAAAAGAAGATGCTCAAACGCAGGCAAGCCATTGAGCCGATCATTGGCCTGATGATGCGCTGAAAGTGAATTTTTCAGGGACAACCAATTACATCAGACACCGTGACTTTGCTAACGGCCGATCCCACTGCCGAGAAATGAAGCTGCAAGTGGCTAACAGCAACTGCGCGCACTCGAGAATGTTGTTCTCCATCCGGTGCTGCGGCCCTGCGATGGCGACGGCCAGCATTTCCGAGTTGATCGACAGGAAGGCGGACACCGCCCACACGTCTGGCACGTTCTCTCCACGGGTGACGAAATAGCCGTGCCGGCGGCTTTCCAGGATGTCGTTGACAAGCGCTTCTGGCTCGGTGAGCGTGCTTCCCGTGATCGCCGGCAAGGGCCGGTTCGTGATCTGCGCGCGCAACTCCGGCTCCTTCAAGCTGCCGAGCAGGGCCTTGCCGATCGAACTGGAATGCAGCGGCTTGAACTCGCCCGGCTTGGCCGAGTAGCGGATCGGATGCGGACTCTCCACCACCTCAAGGTAGATCACGACGTCACCCTGCCGCTTGCCGAGGATCACCGTTTCGCTTGAAGCCTCACCCAGGCGCTCCAGAAGAGGCATGACACGTTCGACGAACGGGTCTTTCTCGTGAATCGCGCGCGCGATGTCCAAGAAGCGCCGTGTGGGATAGAGCGAGCGCGGGTGCGTGAGCGAAAAGAGATAGCCGCGCGCCGTGAGTGTGCCGACGATGGCGTGGCAACTGCTCTTGGGGATGCCGGTGAGCTCTGCCAAGCCGGTCAGCGAGAGCGGCTTTTGTACCTTCTGAAAGGCCTCGAAGATGTCGAGCACGCGTTCCACGGCTGTGACGGCGACACTGCCCGCCGGCCTGGCAACGATAGGGGAAGCCGACTCGATTAGTTCGGCATTCTGAATATGTTGTTCCTGATTCATGTCATATGGCTCATAAAGTTCTCAATAGTTCTGCATGTTGAATAACTATTATTGTCATTGAATAAATGCAAATCTAACATGCTCCCATGCAAACAACAATCACTAACGTGGCAGACGCCACCGTCCTGATCCACGAGCCTCATCCTGGCGCTGTCTGGGTCACTGTGAATCGCGCCCAGAAACACAACGCCCTAGCCCGCCCCGTGCTGGCAGAACTCGCTGCCGCTGTGCGCACCGCTGGTGCGCGCGCCGATGTGCGCTACCTCGTCGTGACCGGCGCTGGCGAGCGCTACTTCGCCGCTGGCGGCGACCTGCGCGATCTGGCCAACGTACGGGATGAAGCCGCGGTGATGGCCATGATGGAGGAAGCTGGCGCCGCACTGGATGCCATCCGCACCTGTCCCGTGCCGGTGGTCGCCTTTCTCAACGGCGACGCCATCGGCGGCGGCGCTGAATTAGCGCTGGCCTGCGACATGCGGCTGCAGTCCGCGCACGCACGCATCGGCTACATCCAGGCCAAGCTCGGCATCACCTCCGCCTGGGGTGGCGGGCCGGACCTGTTCCAACTGGTCGGCCCGGCACAAGCCATGCGGATGATGAGCCGCTGCGAGTTGGTAGGCGCCGAGCAGGCGTTGGCCTGGGGCCTGGCCGACGCTCTGATTTCCGACGGGCCGCAAGGCCAGGACTTCGCTGCTTTCGCCAAGCCCTTGAACACTTGCCCGCCACAAGTGCTACGCGGTATCAAAGCCCAGGCCATCGCTGCGCGCCAGGGTTTGGGCTGGAAGGCGCACCGCGCTGTCGAACAGAAACACTTGGTTCAGACCTGGTTGCACAACGACCACTGGGCCGCTTCCGAAAAACTCCTGTCCAAAGGTTCCTGATGAACATGAGAGAGAAACCGGCCGTCGTGCGAGAGCCCGTGATGACGTCTGTCAGCCGCAGCGGCATCCCCGTGCCCGCCAGCGTAGATGCCGGCGCCGTGCATCCCGAGAACATCGGCCAGCCCGGCGAATACCCGTTTACGCGGGGCATCTTTCCCGACGGTTACAACGGCCGGCTATGGACCATCCGCCAATATTCGGGTTTCGGCACGGCAGAGGAATCGAACGAGCGTTACAAGTTTCTGCTGGCCCAAGGCCAGACGGGGCTGTCAGTCGCGCTTGACCTTCCGACTCAGTGCGGCTACGACCCTACTCATCCCATGGCCCGACCCGAGATCGGCAAGGTGGGTGTGTCACTGTCGAACTTGAGCGAGGCCGAAATCCTGTTCCAAGGCTTAGACCTCTCGAAGATTTCGACCTCCTTCACCATCAATGGCACGGCCGCAATCATCTACGCCATGTATCTCGCAGTGGCCGACAAGCAGGGCGTGCCGCGCGAGAAGCTCACTGGCACCATCCAGAACGATATCCTGAAGGAATACGTCGCGCGCGGCACCTGGATCTTCCCGGTGCGTCCGTCGATGCGGTTGATCGCCGATTCGATCCTGTATTCGAACGACGTTTCGCCGCGCTTCAACGCGATCAGTATTGCCGGCGCCCACGTGCGCGACGCGGGCGCCACCGCAGCCGAGGAGATGGCGTACACGCTGGCCAACGGGCTGGCCTATGTGGAAGAACTGCGACGCCGCGGGGGCGACGTCGAGAAGTTTGCTAAGCGCCTGTCGTTCTTCTTTTACGTACACATGGATTTCTTCGATGAGATCGCGAAGTTTCGCGCCGGTCGGCGCCTTTGGGCGCGCTTAATGAAAGAACGCTATGGCGTGAAGGACCCGAAAGCGCAGCACTTTCGCTTCGGCGTGGTGTGCGGTGGCTCGTCGTTGGTAGCGCCCCAGCCTTATAACAACGTCGTGCGGGTGGCCGTGGAAACGATGGCGGCGGTGTTCGGCGGCGCGCAATCCATCTTCACCTGTGCGCTGGACGAGGCCTTCCAGATTCCGACAGAATTTTCGGCTGAGTTGGCCGTGCGCACACAACAGATTCTGGCTTTTGAAAGTGGTATCGGCCGGACGGTGGACCCGCTGGGTGGTAGCTACTTTGTAGAGCAGCACACTGACTGCATGGAGGAAATGATCACCAAGGTGATGTCCGAGATCGATGCCTACGGTGGCGTGATCCCTGCCATCGAGGACGGCTGGATGCAGCTGCGCCTGGCCGAGCGCGGGCTGGAGCGCAAGCTCGACGCCGACGCCGGCAAGAACGTCATCGTGGGCCAAAACTTCTTCAAGAAGGAGAACGAGGAGATCGGCGTACGTGAGCTGTTCACGCTCGACCCGACGGTCGCGCAACGGGCGCTGGAGAAGTTCCAGCGCGTTCTCGACACACGCCAACAGTCAGCGGTGGACGTCGCGCTGACCAAGCTGTCTGCCGCGGCCGCCAAGGACCGCGAGAACGTCATGCCGTATCTGATCGATTGTTGCCACGCCTACGCCACGGTGGGCGAAATGGTGAGCTGCCTGAAGAATCAATGGGGTGAATTCAAGGAACCGGTGAATCTATGAACGAAATAAAGACCCAGCGGCCACTGGCCGGCAAGCGCATCCTGGTCGGCAAGCCCGGACTCGACGGGCACGACATTGGAGCAAAAATTGTGGCGTTGACATTGCGCGATGCAGGCGCCGAGGTGATCTACACCGGACTGCGCCGCACCCCGCAACAGATTGCTCAGGTGGCGGTCGACGAGGGTGTAGACGCGGTGGGGCTGAGCATTCTGTCCGGCAGCCACAAAGAGCTGGTTGCCGACGTGCTGGCGCAACTGCGCGCGCTGACGGCTGGCAACATCAAGGTGTTCGTCGGCGGCACCATTCCGCGCGCCGACCAAGCGCTATTGCGTGAGATGGGTGTCGCTGCGGTGTTCACGGCCGACATGCCGCTGGACGTCGTCGTCGCCGAACTGGCGCACCAGCTGTCATGAACGGTCCGCTGTCCGGCATCCGGGTCATCGAGGTCGGCCACATGTTGGCCGGACCGTATTGCGGCTTGCTACTGGCTGACATGGGCGCCGAGGTCATCAAGATCGAGTCGCCTGAGGGTGACATCGCGCGTTCGGTGAGCCCGCATTTCATTGGCCCCCACAACGCTTACTTCGCCAGCCTCAACCGCAACAAAAAGAGCGTGGTGATCGACTTGGCAAGCGACGCCGGCCGCACGCAGCTTGAGGCGCTGGTGAGCCGCTCCCATGCGCTGATCACCAACCTGCGGCCGTCGGCGATCAAGAAGCTTGGCCTGACCTACAGCAACTTGCGTCGCTGTAACGAGCGAATCGTTTGCGTCGCATTGACCGGCTACGGTCTGGAAGGGCAGTATGCAGAAAATCCGGCCTACGACTACGTGATCCAGGCGCTGACCGGCGTGATGGCGCTGACGGGCGACCCTTCAGCGCCGCCGACCAAGGCGGGCTACTCCGCCGTCGACAACTCGGCTGGCCTAGTGGCTGCGATGGGCCTGCTGGCGAAGATCGTCGAGGGAAAAGGCGGGCAGGTTGACGTCGCCATGTACGACGTGATGCTGTCGCAACTGAACTATCTGGCCGGCGCGGCGCTCAATACGGGCGAAGTCGTCGGGCGCCTGGCCAATTCGTCGCACCCTTACGTGGTGCCAGCGCAGATATTCCCTACGGCCGATGAGTGGCTGACACTTTTCATCACGCACGACAAGTTCTGGCAGAAGTTCTGTCAGGAAGTCGGGCGCCCGCAATGGATCGACGATCCACAGTTCGCGACCATGGCCGACAGACGCCAGAACCGCGAGGTGGTGCTCGCGGCCATCGGTGAGGTGCTGATATCGGCAACTGCAGGCGAGTGGGTGCGCCGCCTGGTGCCGCTGGGCGTTGTTGCTGCAGAAGTGGGAAGCCTGAAGCAGGCGCTGGAGAGTGACCTGACCCGCTCGCGCAATCTAGTCGTTTCTCTAGGTGACGGCTCTCAGGCGCTGCGTGCGGTGGCCAGTCCGCTTAAGTTCGACGGCTATACGCCGCACTATGGCCTACCACCACTTCTCAACGAGCATGGGAACGAAGTCCTTGGCAAGGTACAAACGTGAACAGTAAGCCGCTGGACCGTCATGCCCTCGGACAGGCCCTGACACGGCTGGCCAATGCCAGCACGTCGGACCTGATGCGCAGTCCGCAAAGAACTCTCGCGCTAAGCGCGGCCCGTCGCATCGGGCTGACCGGCGCGCCTGGGGCTGGCAAGAGCACGCTCGCCGGTTATCTGGCTCTGCACCGTGCGCCGGGCAGGCGCCTCGGCATCCTGGCGATCGACCCGAGCAGCCCGCGCTCGGGCGGCGCCATCCTGGGCGACCGCATTCGCATGGATGAACTGAAGGGCGTGTCGCAGCTGTACATCCGTTCTATCGGTTCGCGCTCGGCGTCGGATGGGCTCTCGGACAACTTACCAGAGATGTTGGACCTGATGGACGAGTTCGAGTTCAATGAAGTTCTGCTGGAGACTGTTGGCGTGGGACAAGTGGAGTACGCCGCGCGAGTCCAGGTGGATACGCTGGTACTGCTGCTCCTGCCCGAAAGCGGTGACGTGGTGCAGGCAATGAAGGCTGGCATCATGGAGATGGCCGATATCTTTGTCATCAACAAGGCTGACCTGCCCGGCGCGCAGAAGATGGCGAGCGACATCAAGCGCATTTCTTCGCTGGCTAGACATGATGAAGGCTCATGGCGACCCTCAGTGTTGCTGGCTTCGTCGTCGAAGCCTGAATCAATTGCTGCGCTCTCCGAAGAGATCGACCGGCATCAGGCCTGGCTCGACCTCAATGATCGCCGCAAGGTGCTGCGGCAGCAGCGTGCGCGATATCGTTTGCGGCGTTTGATAGAACGCCGCGCTGGAGAAGTGATCGCAAGACAGGACCCGTCTTTTTTCGAGGCACCGATGGTCCAGCAGCTGGACCTGGCGCTCCAGCAGATCGGCCGAAAGAGCTGAAATTTCATTTCAACAGGAGACGTTGTCTATGCTGCATTATTTAAGATGCTGTGTTTAGATCGCGACGAAGCCGAACTTGAACAGCGCCCCAGGCGTATCGCACAAGACCACCTTGCGCGTCGCCTCGTTCGGCACCCAGTCCGTCAGCCAGGCCAGGCATTGCCGGTACGTGCGCTCATCGGCGTGCTGCACCCAGGGCCAATCGCTGGCCCACATCAGCCGCTGCGGGCCGCCCGCCTCCATCAGCGCGTCCACGTACTGCTGGGGATCGGCGCCGCCCAACCGGTAAGGCGCGGAAAGCTTGACCCAAGTGTTGCCCTCGCGCATGGCGTTCAATGCAAGCTGGAAGCCCGCGCCGCGCACGCCCTGTCCGGGATCTGGAAGGGCGAAATGATCCAGCACGACGTTCACGCCGCAGCGTCGCACGCTGGGAAGCACATCCGGCAGTTTCGTGCTTTCCAGAAAGATCTCGATGTGCCAGTCCAGCTCTTTGACCTTCTCAAACAAGCGCTGGTACTGCGGCGTGCCGACATCCGGCAGCAACGCGCGGCGAACCCAGTTCAGGCGGATGCCAACCACGCCCTGATCATTCATGGCCTGAAGTTCCGACATCGCCACGTCCGGCTCGACGATCGCCGTGCCGCGCAGCCGCTTTCTTTCGCTGCCCAGCGCCTGCAGCAGCAAGGAGTTGTCGGATCCGTAGAAGCTGGGCGCGGTCAATACGCCGTAGGCGAGGCCGTACTCATCGAGCATCGCCAGAAAATCCTCGACCTTTACGTCGCGATCGGGCGCGGAGTGGCACCCCTCGATCAGCGGGGCGCTCTTGCTCATAACGTGGGCATGCGCATCGACGGCGTTCGGCAGTGTCATGGATTCTTCCAGAAGTCGCAGTGTTCAGAAGGAACTTGAAAGCGTGTTCAGATGGTATGTTCAAAAGTCGGTTCAAGCGTCGCGGTATTCATACGTCGCTGAACATTTTCTTGCGATACCCCAGCAATACGGCGACAAACTGCAGCACGACCAGCAGCACTACGGCCGACACGAATATCTTCGATGCGCCACCCTGGAGCAAACCGATGTAGCTGCCGTCGCTGATGATCAGCGCGCGCCGCAGCGATACCTCGATGCGTTCGCCCAGCACCACCGCAAGCAATAACGGAGCGGCGTCGAATTTGAATTTTCGCAGTAGGTAGCCCAGCAGTCCGAACCCGACCATGATGAGGATATCGCTGGCGTTGGTGTTGACGCTGTAGATGCCGATGATGCAAAACAGCAGCACGGTCGGCGCCAGGTAGGCGTACGGCACGCGCAGCAGATTGACGAACAGGCCGACCAGCGGTAGGTTCAGGATCAGCAGCATAAAGTTGCCGATATACATGCTGGCGATCAAGCCCCAGAAGATTTCCGGGTGCTTGGAGATTAGTTCCGGCCCCGGCTGCAGCCCATGGATCATCAGGGCCGATAGCAGGATCGCGGTCGCGGGAATGGCGGGTATGCCCAGCACCAGCAGGGGGATCATCGCGCTGCCCGTGGTGGCGTTGTTCGCCGTCTCCGGGCCCGCGACGCCGGCGATGGCGCCGTGACCGAATTGTTCTGGATGCTTGGAAATACGCTTCTCCACGGCATACGAGACAAAAGTCGAGATCACGTGCGATATGCCCGGGATGAATCCGAAGAGGAAGCCGATGGCGCTGCCGCGGCCTATCGACGGCGCCGCGTCGCGCAGGTCTTGCCAGCGCGGCATGAGGCTTTTCAGCGTCGGCCGGATGGGTTTGACGTTGGCGATGTTTTCCAGGTTCAGCAGGATTTCGCTCACGCCGAACAAGCCCAGCGCCATGCCAACGAAGCTGATGCCGTCCGAAAGCTCGATCAAGCCGAATGTATAGCGCGGGTATCCGGTGATGGGATCCAGGCCGATGGTTCCGATCACCAAGCCCAACAATATCATGGTAACCGTCTTGAGCACGTGCCCGGTGCCGATCAGGCTCATGACCAGCAGCGCGAAAACCATCAGCGCGAATTCCGCCGCCGGCCCGACCTGCAGCATCAGCTTAGCCAGCAAGGGGGCAAACATCATCAGCCCGACCACGCTCACGGTTCCGCCGACAAAGCTGCCGATGGCGACGACCACCAGCGCGGGTCCGGCCCGCCCCTGCTTGGCCATCTCGTGCCCGTCCAGGCAGGTGATGACCGATGCGGCTTCGCCCGGCATGCGCAGCAGGATCGAGGTAGTCGATCCGCCGTACATGGCGCCGTAGAAAATGCCCGCCAGCATGATGATGGCAGACGCTGGCTCCAGATGGAAGGTCAGCGGCAGCAGCAGGGTCAGACCGGCCAGCGGGCCCAGGCCCGGCAGCACGCCGACGATGGTGCCCCAGAAGACGCCGATGAAGCAATACAACAGGTTGTCCGGGCGCAATGCCAGCGCGAACCCGTCAATGAGATAGGACATCATGGTCAGGACTCCCCGTTACCGCAACAGGGGTTCGAGCACGCCCATGGGGAGCGACGCATCCAGCAATTGGGAGAATATGAGCCAGGAAACGATGGATGCGCCCACCGCGGCTAGCAACACGACATGCCAGCGCAGCGTCGAGTAGCTGCGCAGCAAGACCGCCATGAGCAGGGTGGCGCTGATCAGGTATCCGAGCCAATCGAAAACCAGGCCGACGATAAACAGGATGAACAGCGTCAGCCATATCTGCGGGTGTCCGATCTGTACCGGCTCGGCCGCTTCTTCGCCGCGCAATCGCACGGCTCGCAGCAGCAGCCCGAGGCTGATCAGTCCGAGCAGGAATCCCAGACCCAGTGGAAAAATCGCGGCGCCCGGCTGTGCTGCGGAACCCACGGGCATTTCCCAAGCGCCGGCGATAATGCCGGCGGACAGCAGCAGCAGGACGACGGCGGCGATGATCTCGCCGCGCCGCATCGTTGTCGTCAACTCGGCCGCGTTTTTCATTTCTTGCCTAGGCCGATTTGCGCCATCACCTCGCCCATCGCCGCATACTCGCTATCGATCAGCTTGCGGAAATCGGCAGAACTACTGCCCTCGACCGTGATGCCGCGCGACTCCATGTACTCGCGGAACTGCGGCGAGCGGGCGGCTTGCTGGAATGCCTTTTCCAGCAAGGCGGCGCGATCCGCTGGCAGGCCCTTGGGCGCGATCAAGCCGTGCCAAAGCAGGGTGGATCGGTCCGGCACGCCGAGTTCGGTGAGATTGGCGGCGTCCGGCATGCTACTGACCGAGCGCGGGCTGGTGACCAGCAGGCATTTGGCCGAGCCGTCTTTGACATACGGCAGGATGGTCGTCATCGATCCGCCGTATATGTCGATATGCCCGCCCAGGAAGTTCTTCAGCGTTTCGCCGGCTCCGCTAAACGGCACGGCGCGGGCCTTCACGCCCAGCGGCAGGAAAATCCGTTCCATCGTCAACTGGATCGTGCCGCCGACGCCGTCATTGCCATAGGTGAACTTGTTGGGATTCTTTTTCAGGTAGTCGATGAACTCCTTGCCGTTGTTGGCCGGGAAATCCTTCTTGGTGCACAGGACGGTCGGGGAGGTGTCGGCCATGCTGATGGGCAGATAGTCCTGCGGTGTGTAGGGCACCGGATTCAAATGCGGCGTCATGGTCAGCGGAGCATTCCACAGGCCGCCCAGGATATAGCCGTCCGGTTTGGCGCGCGTGATGGCGATGGTGCCGATGACGCCGCCTCCTCCGGGGCGATTCGACACGACGACATTGGTGCCCAGTATGGGTCCGACCAGGTCGGCTAATTGGCGAAAGACCAGGTCGGTGCCTCCGCCTGCGCCGGTCGGCACGATGATTTCTATGGGACGCGAGGGATATTTCTCCTCCGCGCCGACGGTGGGGCCCGACAGCAAACCGGCCGCGACGGCAAGCACGGGCAACGATGACCTCAAAGATAATCGAAAATTCTTCACTTTTGACTCCTTATTAACACAATAATGTCCCGGGCATGCCGGGGGCTGATCAACCGTATTTCGCTTTAAGCGTTTCCTGCGTAAGAAATTGCTGCTCGAGTTGCAGGACGTCAGGCAGTCCGACCAGATCATTGATTTCATCGAACGATGCGCTCAGATCGGGACGATCCACGGCCTTGTTCTCGTCCAGGGATTCCTGCAAGGCGTCCAGCGCGTTCTTCATCCCCCGCAATGCGCCGGATGTCAATAGCCTCGGATAAATCACCGCGGCCACCCCTAGATCCTGCAAGCGCCGCGCGGTGATGAGTTGCGTGGTGGAGCGCGAACGGATGCCAAATCCCATGTTGACAGAAAGCGGCTTGGTGACTTCCTTGGCCGCCGTGGCGATATCGTCTTCGGTCAGCACCGCGTCGGCGAAAAGCAGGTCGGCGCCGGCTTCGGCATACAGGTTCAGGCGGCGGATGGCTTCGGCCAGGCCGTGGGTGGCATAGGCGTCGGTGCGCGCTTTGATAACGAAATCCGGATCGCGGCGCGCTTGCGCGGCGGCGCAGTATTTCTGCGCCATTTCCTCGGCCGGGATCACCTGCTTGCCTTTCATGTGGCCGCATCGCTTGGGCCAGGCCTGGTCTTCCAGCATCAGCCCGCCCACGCCGGCCTGTTCGAACGCGCGCACCAAGTGGTAGACGTTGACGGCGTTGCCGTAGCCCGTATCGGCGTCGGCGATCAGCGGGAGATTGCAGCATGCGACCAGTTGGCGCGATGCGGCAAGATTTTCCTCCGCGCCCATCAGGCCGACATCCGGCTGGCCCAGGCGGGTTTCGCTCAGGCCCGAGCCGGTGATGAATCCGGCCTTGAAAGAACGCTTTTCGACCAGTCGCGCACTGAAGCCGTCGAACACGCCTGGCATGACCAGAATGTCGGGCGCGTTGATCAGCCGCCGCAATGTTTTACCGGGACTCTCCATGTCGTTCTCCTTTCGATGGTGCTATGTAGGGCATCCAAAACGGCGGTGACATCGGGCGCGCTGGCCAGATCGTCTACCGAACTTATCAACGCCGCGCAGGCGGCGTCCGATATGTTTACCTCGCGACACAATATTTTTGCCATCTCGTTTGCTGCGTCCCAGCTCAATGCGTAGGTGTCGGTCCCGGCGGCCGGTTGCCACTGTTCGACCTGGCCATCGCGCAGGCGCAGTTCGATGGCCGGCTGGTAGCGCGGACGCTCCGGGTCCGACACCACTTCGATGCGTGCGATGCAGGCCCGAACGTCGCTATTGTCGAAATCGTGAATGCCGGACAAACTCACCCCACCGGTCGACCACGCGAGTCCGGCGCAGAAGGGCACGCTCATGAAGGTCTGCGGAAACGTCCGGAACGGGCCGGTATAGCGCATGCCGACGAAGTCCGCCTCGAAGGGATTCATCCGGATCGTCATCCGCTCCAGGGGTGCGTCCGCTGCGCGCGCGCGCAAGTCCAGCACGCCGCGAATCACGCTGCGGTTGAATTGGCAGACCGGATAAGGCTTGTAGGTCACGCCCAGGAATTCGAAAGACTGTCCCAGTTGCAGCGTCAGGCGCGCGCCGTAATCCGTCCCGCTGTCGCCGTACGCGTTGAAGAAGCCAGCGCCGCCTTCCAGACTGGTGCCCGCCGCTTGCACACCCGCTTGGGCGAAATGCGCGGCGCTGATGCCGTCGCGCGCGGCGGTGCCGGCATGTAAGGGAAACTCTTCGGTCCCGGCGTTGACGAACTCGCGCAGTCCGGCGGCGGCGTTGGCCGCCAGCGCGAGCGCGTTGGCGGTCTTATCGGTATTCAGGCCCATCAGGCGGGAGGCGGCAGCCGCCGCGCCGAACACGCCATAGAGGGATGTGCTGCGAAAGCCCCTGCTGCTGGCGTTCGCGGTGTGGTCGCGCCCGATGCGCAGCGCCACTTCGTACCCCGCCACGATCGCGGCGAGCAGATCAGCTCCCCTGGCATTTACCCGCTGCGCCACGGCAAGGGCGGCAGGCACCACGACCACGCCGACGTGACCGGTCGGATGCGCATCTTCCTGCACTCTGCTATGCAGCAGCACCGCATTGGCGAAGGCGGCGGCGCCCACGGACACCAGCTTCCCGTCGAGGAAGCGCACGGCCTGGCCGGGCTGCGCGCCGTATTCAATGTCCAGCGAGGCGGCGGCGATGCGTGGCGCCGTGGCGTGCCGCGATGCCAGGCCCACCGCCAACCCGTAGAGCAGGCAGGCCTGGGCCTGGCGCGTCACGTGCGCCGGCAGCGCGTCGATGTCGGCGCACGCGGCAAAGCCGGCCAGCGACCGCAAAGCGTTGGCCGAAGTCGATTGGACCTGCTCCACGGTCGCCGGGGAATCAGCCATAGTGCACGTCGATGACGATATTGCCGTGGCTGTCCAGCGACGCCGAGCAACCGGGCGGCACGATCACGCTGGTGTCGTACTCGTGGACGACCAGCGGGCCGCTGCGGGGCTGCGGCGTCAGGTCGGCGCGCCCGATCACCGGCGTGGACACCTGTCCGTGATCTTGTCCGAAGTACAAGCTGCGTTGTGCCGCGGCGCCCGTCACCGGGCGGTCGTCGGCCCAGCCGCCGGACGCATCCGCGTGGCGCGCCACCGAGGCGATCAGGCGCGCGGTGACCAGTTCGAACGCCTTGCTCTGGCCCCGATGTCCGTACGTACGCTCGAACTCCTCTTCGAACCGCTGTTCGGCCAGGCGTACTTCCGCCTCCGTGACCGGGAATTGCTGCAAGGAGACCGTGATCTCCGAGGACTGGCCGCGATACCGCATATCCACGTGTGCGGTCACGCTCACCGCGTCGGCGGTATACCCTTCATCGACCAGAATGCCCGTCAGTTCGGCGCGCATCTGGGCGAACACCGCGTTGAGGGCGGCGAGATCCAAGTCGGACGACGAGGTCAGGATGGTCCGGGCGGCATGCTGCTCGACATCGGCGCGCAACAAGCCGAAGGCGCTGAACACGCCGGGTGCCGGCGGCACCATGACCCGCTTGATGCCCAATTCGCGCGCGACGCCGGCCGCATGGATCGGCCCCGCGCCGCCGAACACCATCAACACGAATTCGGCCGGGTCGCGGCCGCGCTCGACCGATACCGACTTTATGGCACGCACCATGTTCGAGTTGGCGACCAGGTGTATGCCGTGTGCCGCCTCGAGCAAAGACAGTCCGCTCGGCTCGGCGACGTGCATCTGTACCGCCACCTCGGCCAGCTCGCGGCTGATCGGTATCGAGCCGCCGGCCAGCGAATCGCTGTTCAGGTAGCCCACCACCAGATTGGCGTCCGTGACGGTCGGGAACTCGTTGCCTTGCCGATAACACGCGGGTCCCGGCGAGGCGCCGGCGCTCCGTGGTCCCACGCGCAGCGATCCGCCACTATCGATGGCGGCGATGCTGCCGCCGCCCGCGCCGACCTCGGAAATGTCGATTACCGGAATACGCAGCACGTAGCCGTTGCCGCGCATCAGCCGGCTGCTGATCGACACCGCCGAGCCGACTTCGTATTCGGTGGCGCGCAGGATTTCGCCCTGCTCGATGATCGAAGCCTTGGTGGTCGTTCCACCCATGTCCAGCGTCAGCACGTCAGGATAGCCGCAGTCGCGCGCCAGGCGCAGCGCCGCGACCACGCCAGCCGCCGGCCCGGACTCGATGATGGTGACGGGCCGTTGCGCGGCCACCGTCGCGCTGATCAGCCCGCCATTCGATTGCATCACAAGCAGGGGCGCCTTGGTGCCCAGTTCTTCCAGGCGGGCGCGCAGCGCGGTGAGATAGCGCGCGATCAGCGGCGCCACATAGGCGTTGACGACTGTCGTGCTGGTGCGCTCGAATTCCAGCATCTCGGGCAGCACGTAATGCGAGGCCGACACGTAGACCGAGGGCAGCCGCTCGCGCAGAAGATCGACCACGGTTATTTCGTGTTGAGGATTGCGGTACGAATGCAGCAGGCACACCGCCACCGCTTCTATGTCGCCGGCGCGCAGGCTGTCGATGACCGGCTCCAGCGCGCGCGGATCCAGCTCGGTCAGCACCTTGCCTTGAGCATCGAGCCGTTCGCGCACTTCGATACGCCATTCGCGTTCGACCAGCGGCAGCGGCTTCTGCCAGTCCAGGTCGTACGACATCGGAATGCGGATGCGGCGCAGTTCCAGCACGTCGCGAAAACCTTCAGTCGTCAGCAGCGCGGTGCGCGCACCTTTGCGTTCCAGGATCGCGTTGGTGGCCACGGTAGTGGCATGCTGCACTTCGGCGATGCGCGAGGCGGCGATGCCATGCTCGGCACAAAACGCCGAGATGCCCTCGATGATCGCGGTCGAATAATCGGCCGGCGTGGAGGGCACTTTGCGCTTGTGTAATGTACCGTCGGCCATGACGAAGACGATGTCGGTAAACGTTCCGCCGATATCCACGCCGACGCGCAGGGGATGTTCGCCGCTCATCGCGATCCTCCCGCGGACTGTTCGCACAGGGCGCGGGTGGCTTCTTCGTCGATGCGCCACGGCGACCGCACGATCACCGTCCGGTAATCGCGGTGCGCCGCCTCAATCGAGACCTTGCCGTTGCGCACGTCGTGCAGCAAGGCTTGCGGATCCCGCTGCAGCGGATCGCCGTAGCCGCCGCCTCCGGCGGTGAAGTGGCGAAACGCCTGGTTCTTGCCCAGCGACTGTGTGAACTTGGTGGGCAACTGGCGCCAGCCGTTTTTTTCTTCCAGTTCAGTGTTCGAAGGCTTGCCGGAACTGCCGCCGAACAGGCCGAAGGGCGGATGCTGGCGCCGGTCCGATCGCAATTGGAACGTGGCGCGCTCGCCCAGGAACCGCAATTGGCGCGACACCGACAGGCCGCCGCGCCAGGTCCCCGCGCCACCGCTGTCGCACACCAGTTCGTAGCGTTCGATGCGGATCGGCGCGGTGTTCTCGATGACCTCGATCGGCGCGTTGCTGATGTTGGCCGCGGGATTGGCGACACCGTCCACGCCTTCGCGCCGGTATCCGCCGCCCCAGGCTCCCATCAGCGCTTCCCTGAAAAGAACGAAGCGGCCGTCGGCGGTGTAGCCGCCTATGCTGTAGCTGGTGGTGCCGCCTTCACCGGCGGCACGCGGCCGTTGCGGAACCGCCTGGGCCAGGGCACCGAAGGTCGCGTCGATGAGCCGAAACCCGCTCACGCCGCGTGCGGCGACCGCTCCCGGCCGCACGGGATTGAACAGGCAACCTTCTGGCGCCTCCACGCGTATCGGCCGCATGAATCCGGCGTTGTTGGGCGCATCCGAAAACATGATGGCGCGAATGGCGAAATAGATGGCGGACTTGGCGAACGAAAGAGTCGAATTGATGGCGCCGCGCACTTGCGGCGATGTGCCGGTCAGATCGGCGACAAGCTCCTCTCCCTTTATCCGCAGCGTCACTTTCACTTCGACCGGTTCGTTCGGATGAATGCCGTCGTCGTCGAGATAATCGGTATAGGTATAGACGCCGTCCGGAATGGAAGCGATCGTGCGGCGCGCTTCGCGTTCGGAGTAGTCCAGCAGCGCGTCGAAGCATCGTTCGATCTCCTCGACGCCATAACGCACAGCCAGCTCGTGCATTCCCCGTTCGGCGATGCGGCACGCGGCTTCCTGCGCGTACAGATCACCGAGTACGGTGTCGGGCACCCGGACGTTGCGCGCCAGGATCTTGAGCAACGTGGTGTTCGGCACGCCGCGGTCGTAGAGCTTCAGGATGGGAATCTGCAGGCCTTCCTGGAAGACTTCGGTCGAGTCGGCGGCGCTGGAACCTGGCACGCGCCCGCCCATGTCATTGTGGTGCGCGACCAGCACGCCGTAACCGAGGAGGTGATCCTCCACGAAGATGGGTTGGAACATGAAGATGTCGGGCAAGTGCATGCCGCCCTGATAAGGATCGTTCAGGACGACGATGTCTCCCGGCACGAGGGTATCGCCGTATTCGGCCAGCACGGCATCCATGGCATCCGGAATCGAGCCCAGATGCAGGGGCAGGCTCAGGCCCTGCGCGATCAGCCGACCCTTGCGGTCGCAGAATGCGCTGGACATGTCCATCGTGTCTTTCATGATGGATGAGTATGCGATGCGCACCACCGTCAGCACCATTTCGTCCACGACCGAGCCAATGGCATTCTTCACCAGCTCCAGACGAACCGGGTCGATCCTGGCCGGCGCGGCATCGGCCGCGGCTGTCGCGACCGCCATCTTATTCGCCATACTTCTTCTCCATTTCACGGACCTCGTCCAGTCGGCCGATTTGCCAGAAATCGTTGAAGTCCACCATGCGATCCCACACCGTGAGCGAATTGCCCGTTTGACGAATTTCCGTCAGCACTTCCCGCATGGTCTTGCAGGCGGCCATCAACGCGTGCACATAGAAGCATGCGGTCTTGAAACCCATCGCCTCGATTTCGCTGACGGAAAGCCGCGGGACCATGCCGCTGGGTGAATGATTCCAGTGCAGCAGCGCACGGCCACGGAAGTGTCGCGCAATGATCTGGATTTCTTCCAGGGATTCCCGCATTTCTATAAACAGCATGTCAGCACCCGCTTCGACATAGGCGTCGCCGCGATCGAGCGTGGCTTGCAGGCCTTCGACCATCAGCGCGTCGCAGCGCGCGATGATGACGAAATCTGGGTCGCGGCGGGCATCGAGCGCGGCGCGGATTTTCCCCGCCATCTCGGCCGCCGGGATAACCTGCTTGCCGGCCATGTGGCCGCAACGCTTGGGCGTGACCTGATCTTCGATGTGCAGGCCGGCCACGCCGGCGCGCTCGAACTCACGCACGGTGCGCATCACGTTCATCGCGTTGCCGTAACCGTTGTCCGCGTCGACGATGACCGGAATGCTGACGGCCTCGGCGACGTATCGGGCGTTCGATACCATCTCCTCGCCGCTAACGAACCCTACGTCGGGATAGCCGCGGCACATCGAGACGCCCGCGCCCGTTACGACGCACAGTTCATAGCCCGTCTGCTCGACGATCCTGGCGCTCAGCGCATCGTGCGCTCCGCCGCCGAGGATGATTCGGTCCCCGGCCAACAATTCCCGCAGCTTGCGTGGCGCGGTCTTGCCGGTACGTTTGTCAAGAAACTTCATCGACTTCTCCTCCAAAGAAGATCCGCTTTTGTATAAACTTATTGACTTTTGTAGGTATTATGGGCGCGAATAATTTTTATTGCAAGAACCAGAATTCTATATTTCGAACAATGGCCTGAATCCGTGACCTGAAGGTCGAAATATGTTGATTGGTTGTGTCGCAATAGCGATGTCGGACAATCTGAGCCATGAATGATTTCCGTAAAAGTTTGGTCAATAGCACCTTACGCAAAGTTCTCAAACGGCTCCACTACCCGCTGGAAGTGATGTTGACTTGCGTGAGATGGTACGTGGCCTATCCGCTGAGCCTGCGCCACATTGAAGAAATGATGCAGGAGCGCGGTGTTTTCGTGGATCACGCCACAGTGCACCGCTGGGCGATCAAGATGGTGCCGGTGCTGGCCGCCGTATTTCGTCGGCGCAAGCACCCCGTTGGCAAGAGTTGGCGGATGGACGAGACCTACATCAAAGTGGCCG
>ERZ888423.1323-NODE-1323-length-21655-cov-18.536620_pt1 | contig 21655 bp, 20 predicted proteins | sample MGYA00520523_ERZ888423 | MGnify/ENA primary metagenome ERZ888423 (study PRJEB32303, sample SAMEA104408611) | aquatic metagenome | biome: Brackish water; feature: Pelagic; material: water | place: Baltic Sea | collected 2014-06-08T10:24:00 | depth 30,27 m ...
GGTTGGCGAATGTCAATCAAAGTCACCTCACCGGCTTGTGCCCGTTCGTGGGCTTGCACCGCAGAAAGCGTATTCAACGCAGTGGGTGCTACGGTTGTCATTTGGGCCTGACTCGGGCTCGCGACCAAACCGCTCACCAAAAGAGTCAATATCAGGCTTCGAGCCAATGCGCTAAACCCGTCTTGCGTCATGACAAATCTCATTAGATGCAATCCTACTCAATCACAGACACTGCTGCCAGCGCGCCAATGTCTCTTCAATGTCAGCCGATGTCGTCTGAAAGCTGGTGACCAGGCGAATAACACCCGGTGCGGTGCGGTAAAACAACAAACCCGCGGCCTGCAAACGATCGGCCATCGGGTTGTCAACATGGACAAAGGCCATATTGGCATCAGGCGTCACCACAAAAGTCGCGCCCCGGGCTTGAAGGCCACGAACCAAAGCCTGCATGGCATTATTGGCTTGGCTGGCCCAAGCCAACCAGCGCCCTTGATTCAAATATGCTTGAAGTTGAACCGCCTGAAAACGCATCTTAGAGGCCACTTGACCGGCGCGCTTAAGTCGATAAGTCAAGGTCTTGGCAACCTCGGCGTTAAAGCAAACAATCGCATCAGCCGTCATCACGCCGTTTTTGGTGGCACCCAGTGTCACCACGTCAATACCCGCCTGCCAAGTCAGTGCAGCTGGGCTGCAGTCCAGCGAAACCAACGCATTGGCCAAGCGAGCCCCATCCATATGTACGAGCAATCCTTGCTCATGGGCGCGCCGACTTAACGCAGCAATCCGCGCCAAAGGATATACCGTCCCCAAGTCGGTCGGATTCGTCAGCGAAACAACCGTCGGCTGTGAATGGTGTGGGTCACCCCAGCGGGTGGTCGCAAAAGCTGTCTCTAAAGAGGACTCTTCGAGCAAGAAATTGTCACCTGGCAACCCTTTCATGACAGCCCCCGCGCCAAACATCGACGTAGCCCCGCCTTCACTGCGCAAAATATGGGCGGTTTCATGACACAACACAGCGCCCCAAGGTGGGCACATCGCTGACAAGGCAATCGCATTGGCAGCCGTTCCCGTTAAGACCGGGAAAATAGTGACGTCAGGTTGTTCGAACACCTCGGCCGCCAAGGCTTGCAAGCGCGCGCTCCATTGATCACCGCCATAGGCGAGAGCCGAACCCGAATTGGCCGCTTCAATCGCCTGAAGGATTTCAGGGGCGATACCCGCGGCGTTGTCACTTCTGAGTTCAATGGGGCTCATGCCGGTTCTCTTCGATCAATGACATCAAGGGTACAGGTAAGGAATATGGACATTAGACTGATGGTATTTTCCCATGAACGCGAGCAGTTGGGATTTTTCAGCCATTTGAACATCACCACGGCTCATCTCAAAACGCATGCCAAGCAATCGTCCAATCAATGCTAGAAGCTTACCGCCAAACCAATCGCAAAACCCCGCACGTTTTGGCCAAAAGCGTATCGCCCTACGATTCGGGTTCGTGAGATCAAGCCGCTTTTGGCGCTAGAGTCAAACTCAATACCCGCGCCAACAGAGCTTAGGTTATTGAAACCAAGCAACCCGCGCTGATCGCCGAGGTAGGCCGTTGAGGCGAACTCAAGCACATAACGCAATGGCCTATCCATCACAAACAGCCCCGTTGGCGCGCGGTAGCGTGCATAAATACTGGCCGCCTCAGCCGATGCCGTACCACCCGCCACTTGAATCATGTTAAGCCGGTTCTGACCAGACTGAGCGTCATCAAACGATATGAAACTAGCGGTCAAGTCTGGTACCTCAGATAGAGCCATGATAGCCAACACATCATCGGCATTGTTTTTGATTTTTTGAGCAGGTAATACATCGCGCGCGCTCACATTCTTAGCAGACAGCAGCAGAAAAAGGCTCATGAAAGCCATGCTGAGCAGCAACGGCTGCGCTAATCCGATTGATTGATGACGCATCACACGACCCATAGACAATTATTGTGGCAATGTACCGCTTCAGATTTACTGCTTTAAACGCCATCATGATGACAAGCAACGGTAACGTGGCCTGAAGCACGCAAAGCGTTAAACCAGAAACAGCAAAAAACACTGCGTCTGATTTAAACACTCAAAAAGCTCTTAGTGCCTCACAGTAATCGCATCAATCAGAATTGCAAACGGCACTTGGAACATATCAAAAACGAGGTGATTACGTGTTCTTAAAATTTTCCAACATGGTATTTTGCAGGGATTAAAAAATTGACACATTGTTCAAAAACCCGATAGGCATCTGTCCTGCTGGGATAATGAAACCTGTTGAACTCATATTTTCCTATTCCGTATGTCCACTGCCCTGCACCACCTTCGCTTAGACGCTGTTGTGTCTGCCCTTTTGGCAAGCGGCGTTCACACGGTAGCCGATTTGGGCTGTGGCGACGGCGAACTAATGCTACGGCTGCGCGAGCAACCCGAGTTCGAACACGTTTTGGGTATTGATATCGACCCCCGTGTCATTCAAAACGCCAGACAGCGCTTGGGTTTGGATATTTTTAGAACCAACACGCGACTGCAAGTGCGACTCGGATCCTTTGAAAACGCCGACTGGGTGGAATCAGCGGTTGAGGCTGCTGTGCTGTTAGAAACCATTGAACACATTGAGCCCGGTCGTCTTTCGAGGGTTGAACAAGCGCTTTTTGGTCAGGTCCAACCCAAGCTGGTGTTAGTGACCACACCGAACAAGGAATACAACGTTTTGCATGGCATGGTAGCCGGCCAAAAACGCCACCCTGGCCATCGATTTGAGTGGACCCGTGCGCAATTTCAAAGTTGGGCCCTTGGCGTGGCCGCCCGCCATGCTTACGGCGTGTCGTTCACCGACATTGGCCCCTTGGACCCGCACTGCGGCAGCTCGACACAGATGGCATCGTTAATGAGGCGCAATTAAGCTTTGCGCGCACCACAATCATGCGTTGTTATGATAACCGTGACAATTTTGACGAGCTATTGCGATCATGATATCAACATCACAGTCTTTTAATATCCATGACATTGCTGGCACTTGCTTTAGACACGGCAAATTTGTTACTAGAGGATTGTCTAACGGTCGATTAATTGGGCTCGCAAGCTTAAGATTCGACCAGACTTCAGGGCCATAGTACTCATGAATGTGGTGTGCTTTTTTGTGTTGGTCTATGACGATCAATGTGCAAAGGGCATGCCGACTTCCGATTACTCAAAAAAACCACCCTATTTAAGATGTGAGGCCCAATCGTTCTCGAGGTTTTAAAAGGATGCGCGGAAATCCACTCCATTAAGGGGAAGGATGTCAATTAATACCGCGGTGAAGATATCTTTTCAGTAGCGTTCATTAAAAATAGCGGCTGACAACCATCATCTTCTGGATGCAGCGGTACCACTACCGAAATCGATTTAGTCTTGGGTCAATGGGCCTGCCTGCCCCCGCCTAAACATGGTCTCAAGCGTAATGGTGCGCGACTCAATTTTGCTCGCGGTGATATGCGCTTCTAATGACACTTGCGCACGTTCACCCTTGCCCAGCGCGATATAACGGAGAATGGCTTGGTGTTCGGCGTAGGTGGCAGCAATGCGAGTGGGCTTGGTGAAATCCAAACGACGAATGAGGCGAATTTTTTCAGTGATATCCTTATGGACACGCGCTATTTCAGCGTTGCCCGCCGCCTGCACGAGGGTTTGATGAAAAGACTCATCAAGTCTTCCAACCTGTTGAGGATCGGCGAGTTGCTGATCCTCGGTGACCTGCCATATCGGCTCGAGCTGACGCCATGCAGGGTTCAGTGATTGCTGCTCGGCGCAAATCAAGACCGCGTTTCGTTCGATTAGAATACGAAAATCATACAGCTGATCTATTTTTTCAAAATCCAACTGCGGCACCGTCCACCCGAGCTTGGGTGACAGTGCCAACAGATCTTCATGGTGCAATCTTTGTAATGCTTCCCGTATGGGCGTTCGACTGATTTGGAACTGCTCAGCCAATTCTTTTTCCGACAAGCGATCGCCTGGCATTAGATCCAAATCAGCCAATCGCTCTTTAATCCTCAAATAAGCTCGATCCGCTAACCTCAGGTCACTCAAATTACTCATTTAATCCTCTGCGTCATATAAGCTCGCCACCCCCCGAAAGACGTGATGTCTAACGCCTCGTCGACAGCCACCGGTTCACAAATGAATCCTGTAACCCACTGACCACTGGCTAACTCAACGCTTCCAAGCCCTAAAGGTGAGGCAATATCCCGCAAAAATCCTGATACTGCCCAAGTTGGCACATCATAAACCTCAATCGCTATGCACTGGCCATCATTTTTTACCCTGACCAGACCAGGTTTGGGTGGTTTGGTATTGGGTAAAGCATATAAGCGGTAGTTAGCACTAGTGGTCGTTGCAACACGCAAGCGCGCACCAATGGCTTGCAACTGACCATTGAGCGGCATGCCACTCAAGTGGGCGCCAACAACAGCAATCTGGTGTGAATCTTTCGGGCTGGTGAGCACACTTGGCGCTAGATCAGAAAATTTACGCAAATGCAGACCCAACGGCAGCCGTTGGGTCTGCATCCATTCGTGCCCAAGGGCCAGTAGCGCATGATCGGTACCGCCTGGTGCGATCCAAGTCACCCCGAACGGCAGGCCACTTGGCGTGAATCCTGAAGGTGTTGCCAAGGCGGCCCAGCCGAGTAAATTAACATAATTGGTGTAGCGCCCTAACGAAGTGTTGACCCCTATTGGATCGTCCACAACTGATTGATATTTTGGCAATCCCGGTGCCGTCGGTACCAGCAACACATCAATCTCGTGCCAAATCGCGTCAGCCTGTACAGCCAGTTGGCGAATGTCATAGATCGCAGCAAAGACATCTGCCGCGCTATACGCCCGTCCAGCACTGACAATCTCCTTGACTGTCAAATCCAGTTCAGTCGAGTTCGTGTCAAAAATATGGCGCGCTACCAAATATCGCTCTGTCACCCAAGGGCCGGCGTATAGTTTGGCCGCAATCGCATCAAGCGGCGTCATGTCGATTGCTATGGGAGTGATACCCAAACGCTTAACTGACTCAAGCGCCTCTTGAAAACATGCGGCGTAATGGGGGTCGTTAAATACGGCACCAGCTGGCACACCAACGCGCAAACCCTTCGGAAAAGCGAAGCGTTGGTTGAAAATTGGCGCATGGTATTGAGGTTCTGTCTTCGTCACAGAATGGCGATGGTTAACCAATGACTCAAGTACCGTAGAGGCATCGGCGGTCGTCAAGCTCAGGATCGAGACGCAATCGAGCGTCTGGCAAGCTGGCACCACGCCTTGCGTGCTAACAAGTCCAGGCGTCGGTTTTGTCCCCACCAAATGATTAAACCCCGCCGGTATGCGACCCGAGCCTGCCGTGTCAGTTCCCAATGAAAAACACACGAGACCACGAGCAACAACACTGGCTGAACCCGAACTTGAACCACCGCTGATATGCTCAGCGCTAAAGGCATTGGGCACCCACCCGTAAGGTGATCGAGTACCGACGAGTCCCGTGGCAAACTGATCGAGGTTGGTCTTGCCCATGGGCACAGCACCGGCATTGATCAAAGCCTGCACCACCGTTGCATGCTGACTAGCCAAATACTGAAACGCGGGACAGGCCGCCGTCGTTGGCCAACCGGCTATATCGATGTTGTCTTTGACAGCAAACGGCACACCCCATAAGGGACAGTCCGCCTGATTTTTTTTCTCCAAAGCCGTCAGTAGTGACTCTCGCTGCGCTTGTGTGGGCAGGTAAATCCAAGCCGTGTCACCGGCTGGACCGACTGCGTTTTGATCAAGTGTTCGCCACAATGAAATGAGTGTTTCTCTCATCGATTGGCGTGCCTCGCGGTAAGCGCTTTGATAATCAGCGATCGTTAACGGCTTAAATCCAGGATCAATCATGTGAGAACTCCGGTTCAACGTGGGCCTCGATTGGCGGTCTTGGCGCCGCTGCGAGTAATTCGCAGGTATAGGGGTGGCTTGGCTGATTAAGGACTTGTGTTGTCGGTCCATGTTCGACGATTTCGCCACTACGCATCACGATCACACGATCACACAACAACCGAACGACTTCCAAATCGTGGCTCACAAAAAGGTACGCCATGCCCGTTCTAGCCCTTAAATCAACCAACAAGTTCAAGACGATGGCCTGAACAGAGACATCGAGTGCGGCCGTTGGCTCATCGAGAATTAACAAGTCTGGTTCGCTCGCTATCGCTCTGGCGATACCGACCCGAGCTTTTTGTCCGCCAGATAGCTGGTGAGGCAAACGAGTCAGCAGATCCTGGGGCAAACCTACCATATCAGCGAGTTGAGCCACTCGTGCGGCGATGGTGTCGCGATGGCTCATGCCCATTAATCGACGCAATGGGTCGGCAATCGAGTCAGCTGCACTGAATCGAGGATTTAAACTATCGGTTGGATCTTGGAACACCATTTGCAAAGATCGTCGCATCGCATGATGCACAAATGCCTGACGGTTAATCAACGTGATGTCTTGCCCTTTGAAGCGAATCGCACCATCAGTGGGGTCGAGCAAACGCATAATCATCGATGACGTTGTCGACTTGCCACAACCAGATTCGCCCACGAGGCCAACGCTTTCACCAGGCCAAATTTCAAGCGAAATACCCTTGACGGCCTCAAATACAGTGGCAGGACGGCACGCCAAAACATCAGTCCAAGATCGTTTGCCAGCAAAGTGACGCCGCAATTCTTGAATTTCAAGCAAGGGTCGTCGCGGCCTGACATCATCTAAGCCTATCGGTGGCAGCGGACTTTTTTCATCGTCGGGCAACAAGTCTCTGACATTTTCAGCGGCGTGCGGTGTCGCTTTAACTAACTTTCGTGTGTACGCGTGTGAAGGGCGATGAAATATTTGACGTGCTGACCCTGACTCAACAATTCTGCCTTTCTGCATAATTGAGACGCGATCGCAATATTCGCCCGCAAGCCCCAGATCGTGAGTAATTAGAATGGTTGCCATCCCATGCTCGCGTGTCAGTTCACACACAAGCGCCATGACCGCACGCTGTGTGGTGACATCCAATCCAGTGGTCGGTTCATCGGCAATCAAAATCCGCGGCTTACACGCAAGCGCCATGGCAATCACGACACGTTGACACATGCCACCGGACAACTCAAAAGGATAGGCATCCACCCGCTGGTGCGGATCACGGATACGAACATTCTCTAAGGCTTCAATGGCTCGGCGTCGCGCTGTCTGACGAGTGCATTGGGCATGCTGCAAAAGCACGTCCTGGATTTGCTTTCCCACGGTTCGGATAGGATTAAGCGCGGCACGAGGGTTTTGAAAAATCATCGAAATCTCTCGGCCCCGAATGTCACGCATAGTCGACTCGCTTGCTGGAATGAGTGAAATACCAGAATAGACAGCTGATCCTTCTGTGACTCGCCCAGCTCGATCAAGCAGCCCCAGCAAGGCGTATGAAGTGACTGATTTTCCTGAGCCCGATTCACCCACGATGCCCAAGGTTTCGCCGCGCGCCAGTGACAGACTGATGTCATTAACCGCTGACACAATACCGTGACGTGTTCGAAACTCAACACTCAAATGTTCAAGTGTCAAAAAGGCATTGAGCGCTGCTTCTGGCGCAAAGGACGTCATGTTCGCCTCTGTGGATCGAAAATATCGCGTAGACCATCGCCGAGCAAGTTGAAGGTAAATACAGCAAGCATAAGCGCCCCACCTGGAAAAATAACCAACCACCATTCACCTGAAACGATGTAGCCGGCGCCTTCAGCCACCATGATGCCCCACTCAGCGGTGGGTGCACGTACACCAAGACCAATAAAAGACAAGCCCGCCGCATTTAATATCGCCCATCCCATATTTAGCGATATCTGAACCATCATGGGTGGCAGTGCGTTTGGCAAAACACGCCCAAAAAGTATTCGCCATGGACCATTGCCAGCCAACTGTGCGGCCAGAACCCATCCAGATTGACGGCGCACAACAACTTCGGCACGCGCCACTCTGGCGTAAAAGGGTAAGTTGATAATGGCTGTGGCAATCACCACGTTTTGGATCGTGTTGCCTGAAGCCGCCACGATTCCCATGGCCAACACGAACAGGGGAAATGCCATGATCGTATCTAGCATCCGCCCCAAAGTACTATCCAACCAACCACCCCAGTAGCCTGCAATGCCGCCTAGCGATGCCCCCACCACAAATGACAACAAAACCGCGCTGACTGAAATCATCAAATCCAGTCGTGTAGCCACCACTACCCGAGAAAAGACATCACGCCCCAAATGGTCGGTCCCAAACCAGTGTTGCCAGGTCGGTGGCTCAAGTGCTTGAGACGTCGTTGCCAGCGGGTCGTAGGCAACGAGGGATGGCCCCAAAATAGCGGTTAACACAATGATGGCAAAAAGCGTCATTGCCATTAGTGTCACTGGATTGCTTGTGACAACGTAATGGACATGACCAAGGAAAGAGGAGTTAGCCATCAATTTTCACCCGAGGATCAACTAGCGTATAAACCAAGTCAACGCACAGATTAAGCACAACAAAAAGCAAAGCCATCGCCAGCACAAAACCCTGCACGGCGGCATAGTCTGAAGCGACCAAAGCCTCTATCGCAAAAGAGCCGATCCCTGGCCAGCTAAAGACCTTTTCTACTAAAACGTTTGCACCCAGTGAAAATGAGAAAACCATTCCTAAGGTGGTGATGACAGGTAGCAACGCATTTCGTAGCGCATATGTCCTTAAGACCTTGCCATAAGACAATCCGCAGGCGCGAGCGGTGCGCACATAATCCGAGGCTAAAGACTGCAACATTGACGCACGCGTCATTCTCGCCAAAGGTGCCAGCGTAAATAGAGCCAATGTAATTGCGGGTAAAGCCAGTTGTTTAAGGGCAGACCAAAAGACATCAAACTCGCCCGCTATTAATGCATCAATCAGATAGAATCCCGTCACCTGAGTCGGTGGAAGGTAAAGAATATCAAGCCGTCCTAGTGGTGGTGGTGACCAACCGAGTAAAAAATAAAAAACATAAACCAACAATAATCCGGTAAAAAATGTCGGCAAACTGACCCCGGCGGTCACCACAAATCGACAAACCTGATCGATCCAAGTGTCCTGATGTGTTGCTGCCAAAATACCAAGTGGTAAAGCAATCACCATCGAAAGAAGTAACGCCACTAGGGTCAACTCAAGCGAAGCCGGCAGTCGTCTGATTAGTTCAGCCATCACTGGCTGCCCGGTCGTCATGGACTGCCCCAAATCGCCTCGCGTTAAATCAAGCAAATAACGACCAAATTGCACCGGCAACGGCTGATCCAGCCCCAGCTGTTGTCGGATTTCAGCGATAGATTCAGGCGTGGCAGCCGGACCTGCAAAAAAGGCAGCCGGGTCCCCAGGTAATGCACGGGTCAGCAAAAAAGTTATTATCACAATTCCAACAATCGTTGGGATCGCCTGCATGACCCGTTTGAAAACAACGAGAACTCGGCCCATGTCGTATTCCCTTAGCCAATCTTCATGGGACGAACATCTAGCTGCCGGTGATACCAGCCGGTGTAGCCTTCAATCGCAGGCGACATCGCGGACTCAAGGGTGGGTTGGTATAAAGGGATGCGTGGTAAGTCCTCAAACGTCAACTCAATCATGCGCAACGTGTTAGCGGCATAAGCGGGGTTGGACTTTTCCATGTGAAGTGTCTCACCAACCAATTTTGCCATTTCAGCGTTGTCATAATTCGACGCGTTGAAAAGATTGCCTTTGATGTATGCCCAATAAAAATAGTAATCAGGCGTATTGAGCCATCCCCCAAAATTCTCAATCAAGAATGGCAACTTTTTTTCGACCAACGCAATGGTTCGCCAGTTTGCCCCGGGCACTTTGTTCAAGGTCACTTTGATACCGATTTTTGCCAAACTTTCTTGAATTAATAACGCTGTCGGCTCGGCCCAGTCGGCCACGCCGAGATCAAACGACAACGGCACCTCAAAACCGTTGGGATATTGACTTTTAGCCAACATCGCCCGCGCTTGTTCAAGGTTGGTGTCGTAGGGGAATGGCTGCGGCCAAACCGGCTCAGTCGGCTTATTGGTTGGTGCCCCCCACATCTTTTGACCGATACCATAGGCAGCTTGTTGAAAAATCTGGTCGTACGGTATGGCATAAGCAATGGCTTTACGAACATTGGCATCCGTAAAGGGCTCAAAGATTTGATTGAGACAAACCACATGCAACGTGTTGTCGATTGGTGTGCCCACGACTTTGACTTTGTCCAACCTAGCCAACTCAACCGCATCTTTGTTGGGGATACTGAACGACAGCTGGGCATCAGCTCGTTCAATCAGCGCCCTTCTGGTCGCCTGCGAAGGCACTTCCCTGACGATGACTCGGCGAAGTTCAGGTATTGGGCCACAAGCCCAGTTATCGTTTCGTTCATAAACCAATTGCTGCCCAGCGTCCCAACGAGCCACCTTGAAAGCGCCACTGCCGGCTGGTGTACGGTGTAGGTATTCGGTTGCCCAGGGATCAGCGGCGGTGGCGTTGGCCTTTGCTAACTTCGAATTAATTATGACTGCCACTGGCACGCCAAGGTTTGGCAATGCTAATTTAGAGGGTCCATCAAGCTTAATTTGAAATGTCTGTGCATCAACCACCGTGAACTGATCCGGTTTGGTAAAACCTCCCGCTGCCATTTGAACGCGCGGAAAACCACCGAGAGCAAGCGCCCTATCGAAGGACCACTTCACATCGCCCGCAGTTACGGGGCTACCATCCCAAAATGTTGCGTTTTTTCTTAAATGAAAGGTCAACGTTGTCCTGTCCGCAGACAGATCCCAGCGCTCTGCCATTTCGGGAATCACATTGTCGTAGTCATAAACCATTGCGCCATCAGCGAGCGTTTTAATCCCAAAACTTACCAAACGGTCGTAACAGTTAATTGCCACTTGATAGCTCGGTCGATTGGTTCCCGGGCGGTGAATATCTAGGCTGTTGATTGTGCTTCCAATCAAGACAACAGCGGTGTCCTTGGTCGCAGCAAAGGCATTGGTTTTTAAAAATGGCAGTAGTGCTGCGCTAAGCGATGCAACGCCAGCACCCTTGAGTAGATCACGTCGGTTCATGATGATGTTCCTTGCGGTGAGTTCAGCGGTAGATACCGCATATTGGGCGGTATACCGGACTGTACGCAAGTACCGTGCCAGCTTTATTGGGCCTGAAAGCGACCTCAGCCACCACTTTGAATGTGTTTGCCGCACTACATTGATGCATCAGTGCACCAATCCGACACCACCTGTCGTCCAAGCCCACTCACTGATTGCAGACTTTGATACATAAAGATTCGCCCACCCAATGCTCAAGGGTAAGCACCGATTACGCTCGGTAGTACTCAAGCAGCCGGGTGACGTAGGCATCCATGCCAAAATTTTGTAACGCGTGCTCACGCGCCCGGTGCCCAAGCCCATGGCGCCTTTCGTCGTCTTGCATCAGTGCGGCCAGTGCATCGGCAAACGCCTGACTGTCATCGGGATTAACCAATAACCCCACGTCAGCCTTGATCAGCTCAGGAATCGCACCGCTGTTGGCGCCGACAACGGCGCAACCGGCCGCCATGGCTTCGATCACTGACAGGCCAAAGGCCTCGTTGTGCGAAGCAATGGCGGCAATGTCAATCGCTTGCAAGCACTGCGCCATCTCAGACTGAAACCCAGCAAGCGTCACGCGTGAGGTCAAGCCCAACGCCTCAATGCGCTCGATCAACTGCGCTTTGTAACCACCCTCAAGCGCATCCTCACCCGTTGCCTCACCAACGATCACCGCGTGCCACTGCACAGTCAGCGGCAGCTTTACCAAAACAGCCAATGCTTGCACCCACTGAATTTGGCCTTTGCCCCGGTTAATCCTGCCAGGAATGCCCAGCAACAGGCCATCAACGGGCACTTTAAGGGTGATGCGCCGAACCTCTTGTCTGTGTTCAAGGCTAGACGGTGGCTGGTAAGGTCTTAAATCGATGCCGTTGTAAAGCATCGTGATGCGCTCAGCTGGCAAAGGAAAGGCGTTTAAGTTGCGCGCATGGGTGGCACGACTGATCGAAAAGAGTCTCGTGACTTTGCTGTACATCCAACGGTGCAGCCAGTCTTTTTTAGACATGGACACGCCCATGTGGTCCGTGAAAAAAAGCTTTAAATCGGGCGCCAATTGCACCAAAAATGCCGCCAAGCGCATGTCACCTGATTTGTGCGCATGGATGACCGTGATTTGATGCTGTCGGATGTAAGCCAGTGTTTTTTTAACGGTCAACAACGCACGCCATTGTGAGCCAAAGGTCAAGTGTGACAATCCAGCCTTTTTAAAACTGTCCGCCACGGCGGTGCCTTCGAGGGCCGCACCATGAACCTGACAGCCCTGTCGCACCAGCGCTGCGGCAAGCTGGGCTGGATACATTTCCAAGCCACCCCAACTTTTAGACAGGCAGATCTGTAAGACGTTTGGCGCTGGCACACTAACCAATGGTGATTGTGGTGCGTCAATCGATCGCGGCATGGCAAAAACGTCCTTCTATCTTTTAAACAGCACTCAATCATTTAAAGCGCAGTTAAAGAATACCCGATGGCACAAATGACGTGCAGCCAAACCCTAAGCAGCCATCCCCAATCGCGTCAAATAAAACCAAACCAATAAATAAAGCGTCGAGCCAACGAGCAAGCCCATCAAAGCAAAGCGCCCCAGTAAATGAACCGACAGCAATCCCAACAGCGCAATCAGCTGCTGCGCATGCACCGCCAGAAAATGCGATGGCCTGATATCTTGATGCCAATGCCACCCCGTTATGGCCATCCCTGGGCCTGGTGGCGGCTGATTGGCGCCGAGTAAGAAACCACTGATGGTTGACAACCCAAAAGACAACACCAGCGCGATTAGCACGCTCAAGGTCGTGACCGTCATGGGCGCATGTGTTCGGGACTGCCAAATCACCCACGCGAGCCAAGCTTGCGATGCTGTCAAACCCACTGCGGCAAGTGCCATCACACCGTATAGCAGCGCTCGGATTGGGTCGGTGGTGTTGTAGTGTGATGCTTCGCCTTGCGTGGCTTGATAGGTGATGTAAGCGACTTCAAAGAGCGAGGTCGTCACCATCAAATAAGCAATCCATTGAAACGACCGCCTCTGATCGATGTCTTGACCAACCAAGCGCACCAACCAAACGGTCGTCAAAGCAAACAAGGCAGTTGCTGCCATGAACTTCATTGGCTTGGCCCAAATACCGACCCCACGCAATGTATGAGGATCATTGAGTGAAACCAGATAGGTCACACACAGCGCCACGAGCATCAGAAAGCTGTAAAGGACAACCGCTTGGGAAGTCCGGCTAAGCGCCGCCCGCGACCACTGCCCAAAGGCCTGCTGATGATCAATTGCCGATACACGCATAAGAAACCCCTAAGGCTTGAATTCAATCAAAATGTTTACACTGTCAACTATTTTAAATACAATGATGACACTGTCAACAAATAAATGCGTGCCTTCGCTCGACGATTGAACGCAAGGCCAAACTAATGACCAAAGTGATCAACGAACTGAATCTGAAAGAAGCTTGCATACAAGCGGCCAGAGAGGTGATTGCCGAGCATGGCGTGGAAGGCTTAAGCATGCGCGATGTGGCTAGAAAGCTCGCCATTTCTCACCAAGCCCCTTACCGCCACTTTCCCAGCCGAGACCACTTGCTTGCGGAAATCATGCGACGCTGCTTTGAGGACTTTGCTGAATTCTTAGATCAAACGTCCAAAGCGCACCCTGCTGACGAACTTGGCGCCATGGGCCTGGCCTACCTGCAATACGCCGATCAAAAGCCGCTGGAATATCGCTTGATGTTTGGTACCCCGTGGCCTGAGCCGGCAGACCATCCCGATTTGGTCAAACATGCCGTGCATGCTTTTGATTTGCTCAGGAAAAATCTTTTGACCAGAAACAGCGATCACCCTAACGCCAAAAAGCGATCCGAATTTCAAGCCCTATTTATCTGGTCATCACTGCACGGCTTGGCCAGCATCAAGCACGCCAACGTGATGCAGCACCTCGTTTTATCCAACGGGGTTGAAAATCAAGCGCAAGACTTCATGCTCGAAATGATTGATGCGGCGCTGGTGTCCGATCGGGATACGTTTTTCGAGCGATCCAATGCCCCTTGAATCCAAATTTCAGTCTCGATTGCCGATGGCCACTTTTCTGCGGGTGGCAATCGTCTGCTTACTTTTGACGTTACTCGTCGGTTGCGCCCGATTCAATTATGTTTTACCAGACAGCCCAAATGCACTGTCCAGACTTACCCCGATATCGCCACCGCCCAAGATCGCATTGGTATTAGGCAGTGGTGGGCCACGCGGTTATGCCGGCGAGACCCGAAATTGTTTCAAGCCAATAGCAGCCTTGAGCGCGATCGACGTTTTGAGGTTAAAAATAACGATCACAAGGCCCAAGCGAAACAACATGTCTGACACTTCATCCCAACGCACTGCTTCTACAACCGAGACAAGCGCAAGCGCACAAGCCCAATGGCCAAACGAATCACGGCACCGTGCCACTGGTCCCTTGGCAGGCGTGCGGGTTTTAGACATGACCGCGGTGGGCATGGGGCCCTACTGCACGCAGACACTGGGGGACTATGGCGCTGATGTAATCAAAGTCGAATCGCCCGAGGGTGACGTGTTTCGGCATGCCACACCGAGCAACAACAAAGGCATGGGTGCGCCCTTTTTGCAGCTCAATCGAAACAAGCAAAGCCTTGTCTTAAACCTAAAAGAGGCGCAAGCCCTTTCTGACTTGCGCCAACTGGCCAAGAGTGCCGATGTGTTGGTCTATAACGTGCGCCCACAATCGATGCGCAAACTCGGGCTGGGTTTTGAAGATTTACAAGCCATCAATCAACGACTGATTTACTGCGGTGTCTACGGTTTCTCTGAGGCAGGTCCGTATGCCGGTCGACCCGCTTTTGATGACATCATCCAAGCCATGAGCGGCTTGGCTGACTTACAAGGTCGCGGACGCCTAGAGCCCCCCGCCTACGTCACCTCGATCATGGCCGACAAAATCACAGGTCTATCAGCGTTAAGCGCCATTTTGGCCGCGCTTTATGAGCGTGAAAAGTCAGGTTTGGGCCAAGCCATTGAAGTGCCCATGTTTGAAACCATGGTGGCCTTTAACCTTCTAGAACACATGGGCGGTGCGACGTTTAATCAGCCTGGTAACAATATGGCGTATGCACGCGCCGTTTCCCCTCACCGCAAGCCCTACTGCACTGCCGATGGCTACATTGGACTGTTACCCTACACGTCGTCACAGTGGCAGCGATTCTTTGAGATTGCGGGTCGTCCTGAAGTGATGCATGACCCAAAATTTGCAACACCCGAAGAACGCGCCAAACACGTGGGCGAGCTCTACGAGATGCTTGAGTCCATCGTGGTTAAGCGCAGTAGCGCCGAATGGCTGGCGCTCTTTGAGGCTAATGATATCCCGGCCGCTCACGCCAATAGACTTGAAGACTTGCAGCAAGACCCACATCTCGTTGCAACCGAATTTTTCCAAACGCACGATCACCCCACCGAAGGTCAGATCGTCATGGCCAAACCAGCGACCACTTTCAGTCGCACACCAGCGAGCGTCAGGAGCCTGGCCCCCAACTTAGGCGAACACAATGAAACGATCCTAAAGATGGCAGACAAAAGCGGTGATAAGTAACAGGGTCACAAATGATGATCCAAGCTTATTGTTTTATTAAATTGTTTCAATTTTTGCTAACTGTTGCTCAAAAGCATCGTTTTTCTGCGGCGCAACATATTTTGTTACATATCGCTACGATTTTAAAAAAACAAATTAAAGCTTAGCTTTCACCGATGTGCTGATCAGCGCCACATGCCTTCATAAGATGGCTTACTGCCCGACCCAAAAACTGTAAATGCACCATATTGGGATACTTTAGCGTCGATTAGTGCGACGCTCTATAAAAAATGAAAGTTATCCGCATGCAAAACCATTCACATCTTTGTCCAATACAGGCTTTTGCATGGCAAGTCTTGATTGTTTTAATCGTGATGTTTTCCGAACAAATAACGCGTTTTACCTTGCGCGTAAGACGTCTCAAGCGTAAAGTTTAATCGTTCTGGTCATATAACAATCAGTTACAAATGACCTGCCCAGTCAACTGAGCACCACGCTTGGGTGAGGAAAGGGCCTCGGAGCGTTGTTGTTTTTAAGCCTTTCTTTCTATTGGAGACCGTTCAAATGGAACTAACCTTTGGGCAATACGAGCTGATCTATAACGCATTTTCTTTCGGCACTGCCACATTCCTTGCAGCAACAATTTTCTTTTGGTTGGGTCTGACCCAAGTCTCAAAGAAGTACAAAACCGCTTTGGTTATCACCGGTTTGGTGACATTTATTGCCGGTTATCACTACCTTCGTATTTTCAATAGCTGGAACGAAGCTTACACAGCAGTCAATGGCGTTGTGACAGCCACAGGCGTCGCCTTTAACGTTGCTTATCGTTACGTCGACTGGCTCTTGACCGTGCCATTGCTTTTGATTGAATTGATTTTGGTGATGGGTTTGTCCCGCGCTGAAACAGTCAGCAAAAGCGTGAAGCTCGGTGGTGCTGCCGCACTGATGATCATCTTGGGTTACCCAGGTGAAGTGTCAGCCGGTGGCATTGACAGCACCCGTTTCATCTGGGGCGCCTTGTCAATGATTCCTTTCCTGTACATCGTTGTGACGTTGTTCTCAGGCTTAAGCGAATCGATCAGCAAGCAGCCTGAAAATGCTCGTGGATTGATCAGTGCAGCGCGTTGGGTCGTGATTTTGTCATGGTTCTTCTACCCAATCGTTTACTTCGCACCATTTGTGATTTCACTCGAAGGTGGCGCCACGACCGCCGTGATCGAAATCGGTTATACCATTGCCGACATCGTTGCCAAGGCTGTGTTTGGCGTCATGATTTTCATGATCGCTGTTCGCAAGTCTGAGTCAGAAGCTGCTTAATTTATAGCCTAACTGCTTGACTTTAGGATAAGCACTTCCCGATCCCCGGTCAGCTCGCATGACCGGGGATTTTTTTTAAGGTGGGTACACATGGGTACACACGAGCCAATGCCAAACTCGCTGCATGCTGAACCACTACGGGCCTGTGAATCGCTGATGCTTGACGCGCTTTGCCGCCGCGGTGCTGATAGACTCAACAATCTTATTCGCTACCACCTTGAGAGCGGCGGCAGCCGAATAAGAGCGCGTTTAGCCCTAGAGGCAGGTGAAGCACTTAACCTACCGACCGCTACTTGCATTGCACTCGCGGCCAGTTGTGAATTAATCCACAACGCCTCCTTACTTCACGACGACATACAAGACCAAAGCACTCATCGCCGTGGCAAGCCAGCCGCATGGCAGTGTTTTGATCCCAATACCGCCATGTGCGCCGGCACTTTGATGCTGTCTGCCGCCTTTGACGTTTTGGCGAAAATTGATACCAACCCTGTCAAACTGATTCGACATTTACACCAGCGCACAGCTGATTTGATCGTGGGGCAAACCGCTGATTTACAGTACGAAGCGCAACGATGGGATACTGAACAATACCTTCAAATAGTAACGGGTAAATCCGGTGCCCTTTTGGCACTACCATTAGAATTGTCACTGATTGCTGCAGACCTTGGATACGCGCTGCAAACGGCCAAACAGGCTGGCGAAGCGTTTGCAATCGCCTATCAACTCGCCGATGACTTGGCCGATTGGGATGATGACTTGGCACTCGGTAATTGCAACATCATTGCCGTGATACAAGCTCAAGACGCCAGCGTATCGGCTCAACAAGCGCGCCACCATGCTCGTCTGCTTGCCCAGACGCATCTAAGACAGGCTTGCGAATACGCTCGGCAATTGCCTGACCAAAGCGGTCAATCATTTATAGCCCTTTGTCATACACTGACATTGTCCGTTTGCACTGAATCGAGTACGAGCTGCGAGAAATCATGACTCAAGTTGTTGTTATTGGTGGTGGGTTTGGTGGTATGGCCGCTGCATTACGGGCACGCGCTAAAGGGCATTCGGTAACAGTTGTTGACCGTTGCCCCAGATTGGGTGGCCGCGCGCAAGTGTTTGAGCGCGCTGGCTTCAAGCACGACGCCGGCCCAACGGTTCTCACCGCACCTTTCTTGTTTGAGGAGCTGTTCGAATTATTCGATCAGTCGCTGCACGACCACGTTAAGCTAGTACCACTGAAGCCTTGGTACCGCTTTGAGTTCAATGACGGCGCTCATTTTGACTATGGCGGCACACTAGAAGACACCTTGGCTGAAATTCATCGCATCAACCCGGTCGACGTTGATGGCTACAAAAAACTGCTAGAACAATCTCGCAAGCTCTATGACATTGGCTTCACCAAACTCGCTGACCAACCCTTTCACAGCGTGGGCTTTATGGCGGCTCAAGTGCCCCACCTGGCTCGACTCGGTGCATGGCGCACCGTTTGGCAAATGGTCAATCGCTACCTAAAAAGCGACTACCTACGTCAGGCCTTCTCCATTCAACCCTTATTGGTTGGTGGCAATCCCTTTGACACGACCTGCATTTACGGGCTAATACACTTTTTGGAGCAATCCCACGGTGTCCATTTTGCGATGGGTGGCACCGGTGCCTTGGTCGACGCCATCGAAGCACTGATGATCGAACAAGGCATTGAAATTCGCCTGAACACGACTGTAACCGCCTTGGCCACCGAAGACGGCAAAATTCAAAGCGTGGCCATCGAAGGCAATGATGGCCATCAAGAGCGCCTGCGAGCCGACTGGGTGATATCTAACGCCGATCCTGTCCACCTTTACAAGTCACTTCTACCCAAAGCCAGTGTCAATTGGGCAGCGCGTGTGAAGGCTGACCGCTGGCGCAAATCCATGGGCCTATTTGTCCTGTTTTTTGGGACCAAGCGTCAATACCCTGATGTGGCACACCACACCATATGGATGGGGCCACGCTACGAAGCATTGCTTGACGATATCTTTAACCGCAAGATTCTGGCTGACGACTTTTCTATTTACTTGCATCGCCCAACCGCCACCGACGAGAGCTTCGCCCCACCCGGCGGCGATAGCTTCTACGCGCTAGTGCCTGTTCCCAATCTGCAAGCGAACATTGACTGGGACGTCAAGGGCCCTGAATTGGCAGAGCGTGTCATCACCGCGCTGGGTCAAAGAACACTACCCGGTTTGCGTGAATCGATTGTGGATCAGTTCTTTATGACACCGGTTGACTTTGAAGAGCGTTACCTGTCGCCAGACGGCGCTGGTTTTTCTGTGTCGCCCTTGTTCACCCAATCGGCTTGGTTCCGATTTCACAATCGCGGTGAAGGCCCATCTAACCTTTTCTTGGTGGGTGCCGGCACCCATCCTGGCGCGGGTCTGCCCGGGGTGGTTTCATCGGCAAAAGTCGTTGATCGCCTGTTACCAAACGCGACCTAGGTTTAAGGCTCATGACCCTTTCCCCTGATGAGGCGATCGCTGTTCTAAAGTCAAACGGCCGAAGCTTTCATTTTGCCAGTCGTTTACTGGGTCAAACGTACCGTAATCGCGCGGCCAGACTCTACGCTTTTTGTCGCTATGTCGACGATTTGGCCGATGAAACAAGCAATCCAAGCAACGCTGCCCAAGAATTGCTCGCCCTTAAAGCATCGCTGCAAACAGGACAATCTAGCGAGCCTTGCGTGGCGAGCATGATTGAATTGATGCAAGAGCTTTCAATGCCAAAAGGGCCCGTGCTGTCACTCATCAGTGGCGTGCAATCAGATCTCAAGCCGCGCCGCATCGAAGATCAAGCGGAGTTGTTGAAGTATGCTTACCAAGTCGCCGGAACTGTGGGTTTGATGATGTGTCTTATTTTGGATGTCCGCGACCGCCAAGCTTGGCCATTCGCCATTGATTTGGGCATCGCCATGCAGCTCACCAACATTGCCCGTGATGTGGGCGAAGACGCCCAAAAGGGTCGTGTGTATCTTCCCGCCACGTGGCTGGGTGATGTGGCTGCCGCACAAATCCTCAAACCAGCAGCCGATCATGCCACCCGACTGCGTACCGCCACAGAGCACACCTTGTCATTGGCTCAAGACTATTACCAGAGTGGTATGGCGGGCATTCACTACCTCCCCACCAGTGCTCGTTGTGGCATTGTGGTGGCGGCCATGGTCTATCGCGAAATTGGTCAGATCGTGGCTGAAGGGGACCATCGCTCATGGGCCAACAGAGCCATCGTGCCCTACTCGCGCAAGCTCGCCACAGCAGCCAAAGCCCTGACGCGCTACGCATTACAGTCGACAAGCCGTCAAAAACACGTGCCACATGACGCTCATTTGCACCAACACTTACAAGACTGCTTTGGTGCGAACAACGCGGCAACCACATGAGTGTGGCCATGCGCATGCCTGCAGCCGATGCTCAACGCGCCCCCAAACACATTGACTTGGCCATTCTCGGTGGTGGTTGTGCGGGGCTCTCGTTGGCACGCGAGCTCGCAAAAAGCCAAACGCTGGGTTCTATATTGGTGATTGAGCCGCGCCAAACCTATCAAGACGACCGCAGTTGGTGCTTTTGGGCGAATGACTCGCAAGCTTTATCACCTTGGCTTGGCCACAGCTGGCCGAGATGGTCCTTTGGAAAAATAGATGCGCAGCAACAGCACAGAGCATGTGACGATTATCCATATCGTTACGTTCGTTCGATCGATTTTTATCGCGCCTGTCTGGCTGCCATCAAGGCTTGCCCCGCCATCGACTTAAAACTCGGGCAAGCCGTCTCAGAGCTCACTGCCCTTCAGTCGGGCTGGCAAATCACCACCAATGATGACACTTACATCGCCCAACAAGTGCTTGATACGCGCCCACCGCCCCAAACGCAGCTCGACCAATCGACCCTGCAGCAATGCTTTTTGGGTGCTGAGATCAAGTTGCGCCGTCGAACTGAGATAGACACCGAAACAGTGGAACTCATGACCGACATGCGACTGGTTGACGGCGAATTTTGTTTTACCTATGTCTTGCCCTTCGCACCCGATCACTTGCTGGTTGAAGTCACCTTCTTTGCCAAGCATCCCCCGACTCGGCTTTCACTTCAAAACCAGCTGAACCAATTACTTGCCACCCGCGGCTGGTCTGATGCAGAGATCCTGCGTACCGAATTTGCCGAACTGCCGATGGGCATGCCACTGATGATGAATGCCAAGCAAAAGCAACCCATGCTTGCTGGCATGCGCGGTGGCGCTCTCAGGCCATCGTCGGGCTATGGCTTTTTGCGCATTCAAAACTGGGCCCAGCGCTGCGCCAAGCAGTATATCGCCGATGGCACACTGGTGGGCCAGACAACATCTGGGTTTTGGATACAAAAGATGGATCTCATCTTCTTAAATGTCCTGCAACACGAACCAGCTAGGGCTGCTGAAATATTTGATACGCTGCTGAGCAAGACCAAACCCGCCCGGTTGATTCGCTTCATGAACGATCAAGCGACACTGTCAGACTGTTTGCAAATCGTTGCCTGCCTGCCAAAATGGCCTTTTTTGAGGGCCTTACTTCGCTTTTTACCCACTTTGCTTGCCCGATCCGATTGAAACAAAACTGA
>ERZ888423.1325-NODE-1325-length-21628-cov-6.501228_pt1 | contig 21628 bp, 21 predicted proteins | sample MGYA00520523_ERZ888423 | MGnify/ENA primary metagenome ERZ888423 (study PRJEB32303, sample SAMEA104408611) | aquatic metagenome | biome: Brackish water; feature: Pelagic; material: water | place: Baltic Sea | collected 2014-06-08T10:24:00 | depth 30,27 m ...
ATAAATAATTTTTAATCAAATCAAAAAAACTTAATTCCATTTATAGTTTAGGAGACAAAATGAATATCTTGAATTCGTTACATCGTAAAAAAATTACACAGCTTGCTTCAAAATTAGCAATTGCACTTGCTTTGGTGGCACCTTTTGTGATGAGCCCACAAATAGCAAGCGCTCAAGGTACAGGTGCCATTAAAGACCCTGAACGCACTCACTACTATGAAGCTTTTAATAACAAAAGAGTAGTCTTTGTGCCAGTATTTATGGGGCTTGACTTGACTGAGGGTTGGTCTTCTGTAATGAGCCAGCAAGCAAAAAGGTTAGGCTATAAATATGAAGTGAGAAATGCAAACTTTGTGACCTCTGCTGGTGTACAGATTCTCACTCAGTTACTTAACGAAGACCCTAAACCAAATGTTGTTGTCGTTCAAAATCCTGACGTGACTTCGTATGCCAAAATCTTAAAAAGGCTAGAAGCTGCAGGCATTTATGTCATTCAGCTTAATATGAAAAGTCTGCACATGACGACAGGTTTTGCGGGTGCAGACGCTACCAAAATTGGTGAAACTCAAGCTAATTGGGTTGTTCAGCAATGTGGACCGTCTACTTCTCAAAAGATTATGATTTTGAATGGACCAACCACCGCCCCCTGGACGGTATATATGCAAGATGGTTATAACAATGTTTTAGAAAAAAACCCAAACATCAAGGTTGTTGCCCGTCAATCGATTGGTAATTATGAATCATCTAAAGCAAAATCTATTACTGAAGTAACTATTAAACAGCATCCTGATCTTTGCGCCATTATGGGGGTTTGGGACATTCCTGATCTTGCTACAGCAGCCGCAGTTAAAGATGCTGGAAAAACTGGAAAAATTTTAGTGTCTAGTAGCGGTGGTGGCGGTGAAGTTGCTTGCAAAGGTTTACAGTCTGGCGGCTTCGATCACTACGTGAGCTATGATGTTCCAGGCCAAAGTCGTGATGTCAATGCACTGATTCAAATGGCGCTTCAAAGCCCAGAAAAGCCAGGCAAACTTCAAGTCGCGCTTTATACGCCTCTTTATGTTTATACACAAAAAGATGCAAGCACTCATACTTGCTGGTCGTTAGAAACCCTCAAGTAATCTCTTTTGGTAAATTAAAAAGACGATTAAATTTTCAGAAAATGCACAAGGTGATTGAGTAAATCACCTTGTGGATGACTATATTAGATCGTTGAACTAAATGGATGCAACTTAGAAGAATGAATACGATAAAGAAACTTCGATATCGTTATTGGCCTGACCGAGCGATTGGCGAGCTATTAGCAAAACAATGGATGGAAACAGCTGTTCCGCTCATCGTGCTTCTTGTTGTCGTTGCATCTTTTTCCTCTGTTGTTGAAAACTTTTTGAGTTTCAACTCCATTTCAATGTTGTTACGCGAAAGCGGTGAAATTGGTTTCATCGTCTTTGGTATGGCGTTAGTGTTGATTGTCGGTGGCATCGATTTAAGCGTTGGGTCGATGTATGCAATTTGTAATGTATTGGTTTTGTATTTAATTCACGTTCTTGAATGGACTGTTTTTCCTGCAGTGGGTTTGACGTTGCTATGCGGTGCATTGATGGGGGCGATCAATGGCGTATTAATTGGTTATTTGAAATTGCGAGCGTTTCTCACCACCTTAGTGACTTTGATTGTTTTTCGTGCGATCTTTAATTTAATTCAATTTGAATGGGCGGTCGCGATTGCTTCAGCCGTTCCTGACTCGCTTTTGTGGGACGAATTAGGTAACGGCACATTCCTTTTTTTACCTGTTTCAACTTGTATTTTTATTGTTATTGCCATTCTTTTTCATGTATTTCTAACGCGTATGCGTGGTGGTTGGCATGTGATGGCTGTCGGAGGATCTCGAAGATCTGCCTATAACTCTGGTTTGCCTGTCAGTCGTATTGCGGCTTTGGCTTACGTGGCATCGGGTGTTTTTTCAGCAATAGCTGCGATTCTATTCGCGGCACGGGTAGGTAGCAGTAGTGCTGATACCGGCACGGGAATCGAAATTTTAGTACTAGCAGCTGCGTTGTTAGGTGGAATTCGTTTAGGGGGGGGGAAAGGGTCAGTTGCTAAAGCCATTCTCGGTACATTGATTGTATTGATTGTGACAAACAGTCTTAGGGGGCTTTCTATTCCTGCGGGTTACATACGCATGTCGTTAGCTTTTATCATGATTGCCGCTGTAACGTTAGATATTCGTTGGTTCAAGAATCGGGGCAAAGCTTTGAGTGAACTGTATGTGAGCCCGGGGTATCTTGACTTACCTGCAGCACCCAAGACAAATGTTGAATCGCATACCCCGTATGCGGTTAATAATAAATTAGGCCATACACAACTGATAGGCTTAGGTAAGATTGAGTCACCAGAAGATGTCATCTTAGACGACGAAGATAATCTTTATTGCGGTAATCGACATGGCGACATCGTACGTTTTTTTGCCCCAGATTATCAACGTATGGAAATCTATGCCCACATTGGTGGCCAGCCACTTGGTATGGCATTTAGTAAAAGTGGTGACTTATATGTCTGTGTAGGGGGTATGGGACTTTACTGTGTCAAATATCAAACTCGTCAAGTTGAAAAGGCAACGGATGAAACAGGGCGATCTTTATTGTCAGTCGTTGACGACAGTCGTTTACGTCTTGCAGACGACCTAGATATTGCACCTGATGGTCGTATATTCTTTTCAGAGGCAACGGTTCGTTACGAAATGCATGAGTGGCCTATCGACAGCCTTGAAGGCAGAGGTAATGGTCGAATAATTTGTTATGACCCGAGCACGGGTCGAACACAAACTGTTCTTAAAAATTTAGTCTTTCCAAATGGAGTTTGTATAGCCTCTGATGGTCAGTCATTACTCTTTGCAGAAAGCTGGGCGTGTCGCATTAGTCGGTTTTGGTTCGACGGACCAAAAAAAGGTAAAGTAGAAATCGTTATATCTGATTTGCCTGGTTACCCAGATAATATTAACAGAGCCTCTGATGGTAATTACTGGGTGGCAATTATGGGAATGCGAAGTCCAGCCTTTGACTTAGCGATGAAATCACCTGCTTTTAGGCGTCGTATGGTTAAACGTTTGGGTCAAGATGAATGGTTGGCACCGAATATTAATGTGGGTTGTGTGATTAAGTGTAATGAACAGGGTGAAGTGCTGGAGTCATTATGGGACAACACGGGTGAAAATCACCCAATGATTACGTCGATGAGAGAACATCGGGGTTACTTGTATCTTGGTGGTATTTCAAACAACAGAATCGGCCGCTACAAACTTGAAAACGCTGATGTTGACTTTGTTCAACACCCGATTAAAAAGGCTTAAACGTGATGTTTAATATATTTAAGCGTGCAGGGAATCGTTTTTTTGGAGTGGGTGAGGCTGATACCTCAGTGCCTGTTTTTGATGGTGCTCTTAAACCAAACAATTTGCTTGATACAGCAGAGTTGTTTCTTGAACAACCAGGTCTAGAAGACATGGTGGTTGATAGTCAAGGTCGTTTAGTGGTTGCGAGCGGCCAAGAAATTTTTCAGGTTGAATCGACTGGCATCACACAGCAAATTGCGGTTTTACCCAATCCGATACAGGCAATCGCTACTTATGACAAAGGCTTAGTTGTCGCGACCTCTGAAGGCCTGACCTTTTTAGGTGGTGAGTTTGATGGCAAACAGCTTTCAACATTTGATGGCCAACCCTTTCAATGTATCACTGCCCTGTGTGAGGGGTCTGATGGTAGGTTGTTGATTGCACAAGGGTCTCTTAACTCTGAATATGAAAACTGGGCAAAAGACCTGCTTAATTTGGGTAAAAGCGGACGTTTATTGTCTTTTGACCCCAAATCGGGCTTGACCCAAGTTCGCGCACAAGGGTTAGCTTATTGTTACGGTGTGTGTGTAGACGCGACACGAACAATCGTGTCTGAAAGTTGGGCGCACCGTATATCTATTTTAAAAGATCAAAAAATCGAGTCGGGTTTGAGTCACATACCAGGATACCCCTCTCGACTATCAAAAGCATCTGATGGCGGTTTTTGGTTAACTGTTTTTGCACCCCGTAGCCAATTGCTTGAGTTTGTTTTACGTGAAGACGCTTTTCGCTCTGAAATGATGCAAACAGTTGAACCAAAATACTGGATCTCTCCTGCATTAAGTTCGGGTAATGATTTTCTTGAGCCTCTGCAGCAGGGGGGAGTCAGACAAATGGGTGTACTCAAACCTTGGGCACCCGCTCGTTCTTACGGACTGGTTTTACGCTTGTCACCAGGCTTAGTGCCACTTTATTCATTACACAGTCGAGTGGGCGGTTTGCATCATGGCATCGTTTCCGCACTTGAATTTGAGGGTGCATTGCTCGTTTTATCAAAAGGATCTGGGCGAATTTTACGAGCGCCACTAGCAGAGCTCAAACCATAAGGTTAAGAATATGACACCAGTACTTGCACTTCGCCAAGCAACAAAAAAGTATGGGGGAATACCCGCCATAGAAAATGTTGATTTCACTCTGATGAAAGGTGAAATTCACGCTTTATGTGGTGAAAATGGGGCGGGTAAATCTACCATTACTAAAGTTATGGCAGGCGTTGTCAATTTAAGTTCAGGCGACATGTTCCTTGACGGTAAGGTTGTGTCGTTTCATAACCCCGTTCAAGCATTATTAGCTGGCGTGGCCATGGTGTTTCAGGAAACGAGCCTAGTACCAACCATGACAGTAGGTCAAAATCTTTTTCTAGGAAAAGAAAAGTTTATTAATCGTTTGCGAGCTGTTTATATCGCTGCACAGCAACTTTTGCAGTCACTTAATTTTAACGTTGACCCGACTCAAATGGTTTCAAGTTTAGGGGCAGCTCAAAAACAAATGGTTGAAATCGCTCGAGCGGTTTTACACGATGCGCGAGTTATTATTTTTGACGAACCAACGGCAACCCTCACCCCAGAAGAAAAAAAATATTTCTTTGACCTTATGCGTAATTTAAAAGCTAGGGGGGTGTCAATTATTTTTATTTCTCATGCCCTAGAAGAGGCTTTGACAATATCAGATCGTATTACCGTCATGCGAGATGGTAAACACATTGTCACAGACGAAACAGCAAGTTTTGACCGTGATCGTATAGTTCAAGCCATGGTAGGTCGCGATCTGACTACAACACTTTACGGACAAAAATCATCATTACGCCAGCCAGGCGAAAGAGTTTTAAGCGTTCAAAATCTTCGAATGGGCGCGTTGGTTCGCAACACTTCATTTTCTGTTTTTGCGGGCCAGATCACCGGAGTTTTTGGTTTGATTGGCTCTGGACGAACTGAAACTTTCAAAGTTGTGGCAGGTGTACTCAAGCGTGACTACAAGCATGGTGGCAAAATTATTTTCAAAGACAAACGGGTGCGTTATAGGGTTCCTGCACAGGCAGTTGATGCGGGTATTGCTTATATTACCGAAGATCGAAAAGTAGACGGTTTCTTCGAGACGATGACGATTGCACGTAATATTTATGCAGGTCTTCTCGTTAAACTTCGCGGTAAACGTCATCTAATTAGACGTGCTGAAGAAACAAAAGAGGGTTCAAAATGGACACAAAAGCTCAATGTGCGTGCTGTTTCAGGTGACGCCAAAGTCATTGAGTTGTCTGGTGGCAATCAACAAAAAGTGGTAATTGCCAAGTCTTTGATTCAAAATCCCGAGTTGATTATTTTTGATGAACCAACACGTGGGGTTGATGTTGGCGCAGTTGCTGAAATTCATGAAATTATTCGTGGGCTAGCTGATCAAGGTTTAGCAGTTGTGGTGATCTCATCTTACTTACCAGAAATTATGATGTTATCAGATCGAATATTGGTTTCACGGCAGGGTCGAATCGTTGAAGAGTTTACCAATCATAATGTTTCTGAAGAAGAGATTATGTATGCGTCAATTCATTAATTGGTTCTACATAAAATTTTTGCTTTGATATACCTTTAAATTACTTACTCAAAACTATCAATTAAATACTTTTCAATAACAAGGTGACATGACATGAAAACAGGACAGCTCGAAGGCAAAGTAGCTATAGTAACCGGAGCAGCAGGAGGGTTTGGTGAAGGGGTAGCTCGAAAGTTTGCGCAAGAGGGTGCAAAAGTTGTTATTGCAGATGTTAACTTTGAAGGGGCTACTAAAGTAGCTCAAGACATTGGTGATCAGGCATTGGCTATTAAGGTTGACGTTACATCTTCAGCTGATATTAAGCACATGGTTGATCAATCAATTGAAAAATTTGGCCGCATTGACATTATTGTGAATAATGCTGGCACTTCGCACAAAAATCAGCCCATGTTAGAGGTAGATGAAAAAGCTTTTGATATTGTTTTTAATGTGAATGTGAAGTCTATATTTTTGATTTCTCATGCAATTATTCCAATTATGCGTAAACAAGGTGGGGGCGTTATTTTAAATATTGGCTCAACAGCAGGTATTCGTCCACGGCCAGGTTTAACTTGGTATAACGCATCAAAAGGGGCTGTGAATTTATTGTCAAAGTCTATGGCAGTAGAGCTCGCACCAGACAAAATTCGGGTCAACGCCATTTGTCCAGTTATGGGTGTTACGGCTCTTTTTGAAACATTTATGGGCGCATCAGATACACCAGAGAATCGTGCAAAATTTGTTGCAACTATTCCGCTTGGTCGCTTTTGTGAAGCCTCTGACATTGCGGCCGCTGCAACCTATCTGGCAAGTGATGCGGCTGAGTTCATAACAGGCATTGAGTTGCCAGTTGATGGCGGCCGCACAATTTAATCCCCCCGTAACGAGATGGTTTAGGGTTATTTAAGAGTAGCCTTTATCAGTTGAGTAAAAGTTAGGTGATAAGTTTACGTCTCATTATCGATATCATGAACAACTTTAGTTCATCTTGTTTTTCCGGAATTTAAAATGAAAATTCGTGCCGCACTTCTTCGTGAAATGGGCCTGCCTGCCCCTTACAAGCAAAGCCAACCCCTTAAAATTGTTGAAGTTGACTTAGACCCACCGGGTGATGGCCAAGTATTGGTCAAGATTAAGGTGGCGGGCTTGTGTCATTCTGACCTTTCGGTTATTAATGGCGACCGACCCCGTGGCGTGCCCATGGTGTTGGGGCACGAGTCTTCAGGCGAAGTGGTTGCGGTTGGTCATGGCGTGCACAACTTGAATCCTGGTGACCATGTTGTGACTGACTTTGTACCCACTTGTGGGCATTGCCAGCCGTGTACTCAAGGGCGGCCCGCGTTGTGTGAACCTGGGGCATTAGCCAATGGGCAGGGCACTCTTCTGGGTGGTAGTCGCCGACTACATATCGGGCAAGAGCCTCTTAATCATCATGTGGGCGTGTCGTGTTTTGCTGACCATGCCGTGATTTCGCATCATTCTTGTATCAAAATTACCCGTAAAATTTCGCACCGTGAAGCTGCCCTCTTTGGCTGTGCTGTTTTAACGGGGGCAGGTGCCGTGATCAATCGGGCACAACTTAAGTTGGGTCAAACGGCCGCTATTGTTGGCTTAGGTGGGGTAGGTCTCAGTGCATTGTTAGCCGCCGTCGCGGCTGGTGCCAGAAGAATCGTGGCTGTTGACCTCAGTGACGAGAAGCTTGAGCTCGCCAAAACTTTGGGCGCCACACACGTGTTTAACCCTAGTCGCATCACGACTGATGCTGAGCGTCTTGAGGCGGCAGGTGGTGCAGTTGATTATGGTTTTGATATGGCTGGAGCTGTTGCAGCCTTTGAAATGGCATACAAGCTGACCTGTCGTGGCGGCACCACCATTACCTCCGGGTTGCCAAACCCTAAGTCAACTTTTTCATTACCCTTGGCACAGATGGTCGGTGAAGAACGCGATATACGTGGCAGCTACCTGGGCTCTGGTGTGCCCGCTCAAGATGTTGCTAAATATATTGATTTATATTTGGCTGGTAAGTTGCCAGTCGATAAAATGCTTGGGCGAACCTTTACTTTAGAGCAAATCAACGAGGGTTTTGATCACTTGGCATCAGGTTCAAGTTTGCGTGATTGTATTGTGCTAGATTAAAATGCTAGGGTGAGATGCACGGAAATTCTTGCCACCGTTAACCCTAGACCTGCGCCTGCAGTTATAAATGAACGTCGTGTGTGTTTCATGCTGCGCCTTTTGTATTAAATGGGTGCAAAAAAATTTGTTTAATTACTTTAACTGTCTGAATTGCGTTCTATTGGTCGAATAAAATTAAAGACGATTTAAATTTTGAGTTTTGATTAGACTTGTTTCTCCACTTAAATTGAGTTGTCAAACAATCAACAATCAACAATCAAGCTAATTAAGATCACTGAGTTATTTATGAAACGTTTCAAAAAAATGTTTTTTGTCTTTTTCTTTTGTTTTTTTTTACTCGGCTGTTCAAATTCTGAAGACAACACTGTGAGTGCAAAAAATGCCCAGGCTATGTTGTCTGCAGGGCAAGTCACGTTGATCGACATACGTCGGCCTGAAGAGTGGCGCCAAACGGGTATTGCTCGTGGGGCTTCAAAGGTCAATATGCTTCACCCACAAGGTATGTCTGGGTTTGCACAAGAAGTCGCATTGGCTGTTAACAACGATTTAGATGCTCCAATCGTATTGATTTGCAGAACGGGTAGCCGAACTGCTCGTGCGGCCATGGTGCTTTCTGAAATGGGTTTTACAAATGTGAAACATGTGCCAGAGGGCATGGTAGGCAGCTCTGCAGGCCTTGGCTGGGTTGAGCAAGGCTTGCCTATTGACCCCTGTAAAAACTGTTGATCAAAATGAGCGGAAGACCCTGTTTTGCACAAAGTGCAAATGAGGCATCAGCAGTACAAGTCTAATGTGTTTTAAAGACGAGTACACGTCAAATACTCAGAACAAGTCTAAGGTCAGTTGCTGGCTATTTGAACGAATGTCTTTTGTTTTTGAACGGCTGGTGCGGCCAACGGGCCGCTTTCGGGAAGCATGTTTCTCAACTATCGAAGCTTTACCTGCTCGCACATTAGGTTCATTGCGACGTTCATAAAACCGAGCTTTGGCTTGTCGTGTGGCTAGGGTTAAATCGACAATAGGCACGGTAATGTCGTGACCTACCGAGATGCGCGCCAATTGCTGAATATTTTCAGGCATGCGCCAAGGCTCAAATATCCAGGCATCTGGTATCTGTTTTAAAGCGGGTAGCCATTGACGCACAAATCGACCGCTGGGGTCGTGGTCTTGTGCTTGTTTGATTGGGTTGTAAATACGTGCCGTATTAATGCCTGTGGTACCAGATTGCATTTGCATTTGGCTCCAGTGAATGCCAGGCTCATAGTCTAAAAATTGAGTGGCTAACCAATGCCCCACTTTGGGCCAATCTAACCAAAGTGGGTAAGCAGCAACCGAAACCAGCATGGCACGCATTCTAAAATTGAGCCATCCTTTTTCACGTAACATCATGACACTGGCATCCACCATGGGCCAACCCGTTTTTGCGGCTTTGAGGGCTTCAAAATAATCTTCTTGCCAGTCATTTCGTAACCCCTGATAACCTGGGTGTAAATCTTGAAATTCTAAAGTTGGCTCATCTTCGAGCTTCTGAATAAAATGACAATGCCAGTAAAGACGGCTGATAAAAGCCCTCAAACCCTTGGCTTGTTGTTGCGACACCGTTGGGCTGTTTGCCAAATGATCACGGGTGTTTTGTACAACCTCTTTCATAGAAATGCAGCCCCAAGTTAAGTAAGCTGACAACCGCGAACAGGCGGTTGTTGCTGACAGAGGTGAAGAAATACCACCTCGATATTGTGCGCTGCGATCTTCCAAAAAACTATACAGGGTAGCCCAAGCTTTGCGACTTCCCCCATTAAGTCTTTTGGGTGGGTCGTGTGGGTCTAAGTTAAAGGTTGAGGGCTTGGGCCATTCGATTGTTAGAGCGGAAACGCCTGAGTCAGTAGCGCCGACAGGGGGCTTCAGTTGAAGTTCACGAAAAAAGCTTTCCCAACTGCTTTGCCATTGATTTCGGTTGTGTGGTCCCCGAATAACGCCAAATTGTTGGTATTGATGCCAGCCTACCTGGCGGGCTTTACACCAACGCGCCACATCACGGTCTCGCTGGTACGTTATATCGTTACCTGTTTCTTGATGTGAGTAAATGCCATCAAAATGTTTGAGTGCGTATAACTTCGATAGGCTCTCGGTTGCTTCACCAAAAAGTATGTGTAATTGCAGACCCATAGCCGCCAAATCGTTTTTTAAATCAGCTAAGCTTTCTTGTACAAATTTGTAATGTTGAGTCGCTGCATCAGGCGCTGACCAAACCGCTGGCTCAATGATGTAAAGACACGTTACTGGCCCTAAGCGACTCGCATGCCACAAGGGCGCATGGTCGCTTACTCGTAAATCTCGTTTAAACCAAACTACTGAATGTGCCATGTTGTCATAATAAAGCGCAAAACCTAAGCCTTCGGTGTTAAACCAGTAAATGGGTCGATAAACCCTTTAAAACATCATTCACGCAAAGGGTTTTTAGGGTTTGATCTGAATGCCGTCGCGCTGCATGAAAGTGATGGCTTCATCAAGGGAATGGTTCATGTCAATACCTCGACACAGGTTGAGTTCAACTGTGACATCAAAACCCAGACGTGCAGCATCTTGTGCACTGAATCGAACACAAAAGTCAGTGGCTAAACCCACAACTGTTAACTGTTGAATCGATCTGTTACGAAGGTAGCCCTCGAGACCTGTGGGTGTTGTCTGGTCATTTTCAAAGAATGCAGAATAACTGTCAATATGACGTCTGAAGCCTTTTCGAATGATCAAGTCAGCATGGTCAATAATTAAGTCTTCATGAAAAGCGGCACCCTCAGTACCCATTACGCAGTGATCAGGCCATAGCGTTTGCGAACCATAGGGCATATCAATAATATGAAAGGGGTCGTGCGAAGCATGCTGGCTGGCAAAGCTTGAGTGGTCTGACGGGTGCCAATCTTGCGTAAGAACCACACAATTTGACTCATGGGCAAGTTGGTTAATACCTTGAATGATTTCATCTGCACCTTGAACCGCTAAGCTGCCACCCTGACAAAAATCATTTTGAATATCGATTATTAGTAGTGCGTGTGAGGTGTGAGACATAGTTTCATCTTGAAATGACGGTTACGTTAAGTTTAAAGAAATCTTGTGTAAGTCGTTGCATAAAGTTAGGCTTTACATGTAAAAATAGCATGAATTTAATGAAATGCTTGAAGCCATGGAAAAATTATGTGAGCCCCCCGAACTTGTTGAAGATTCAAAAAATATTGTTGGCGAAAGCTTGGTCTGGAACCAAAAACGCCACACTTTGCATTGGGTCGATATTATACAAAAGCAAGTCTATAGCTTAGATTTTTCAACTAAGAAACTGAAAATTGATTCCGCACCTGATTTCATTACTTCAATTGGTCTAACCGATGATGGCCGAGCCATTATTGGGTTAATTAAAGAGGTCGTGCTATGGGACTTTGATCAAGTCTGGCTAGATTTTGCCACGATTGAAGGCGACAACTTAGATGTTCGCTTAAATGAGGGCGTGGTGGGGCCTGATGGTCAATTTTGGGTAGGTACTATGCAAAAAAACTTTACAGATCAGGGTCTACCACTAACTATTGACAAGCACTTAGGTCGTATCTACCGCATCGCCCAAAGCGGCAAGGTGTCAAGCCCTACAGATGATTTGTTTGGTATCACCAACACTTTTGTTTGGCCCAATGCGAGTAGATTTGTCACCGCTGATACGCTTACGAATACACTTTACGATTACCCCTTAAGCCCTTTGGGAGAACTTGGCCAGCGTCAAGTGCTATTGAAAGACTATGCTCGTGGTTTACCTGATGGCTCATGTGTTGATGAAGAGGGGTATGTTTGGAATTGTCGAGTAGTTGGTGGGGCGTGTGTTGTTCGCATTTGTCCTAATGGTGAAGTCGATAGGGTGGTTGAATTGCCTTGTACCTGGCCAACAAGCTGTGCTTTTGCAGGCCCCAACTTAAATCGCTTGTTCATTACATCAGCAAGATTCTCCATGAATTCCGATCACTTAGAAGCCAATCCACACGAGGGTGGCTTATTTTCTATAGACGTAGGGGTGAAAGGGTTGTTACCGAACCTATTTGTTTGATAACTAAAAAGGCCGTTGCTTGCAAGATTTTGATGGCTATTTAAATGGTTAAGAGGCTATGCCTAGATTGTTCCATGCCAATATAAAAAACAAACGCGCCGAACCTAAATTATGACGTTAATCATTGACTGATAGATATTCTATTTTAGATTAATTATCTTTTAGAAGATAAATATTAATTTAAATATAAATGTAAAATACGATATCAAATTTTCTTGCTATCAATATGAAAATCATGATTGAATAAGTTATGGCTAAATTTTTTTTATTATTTTCTTAACGCTTTTTATTTAAGAAAAAACTAAAAAGACCAAAATAACTTAATCAATCAAATACTCTTCTAGAGAAATAAATTGAAACAAATATTAGCAAGCGGTTTGTCAAGCCTCAGTACAAAACTGATAACGATTCTAATTATTATCCTTGCATGGTGGGTAACGTTTTACTTAAACAGGTTGGCGATTTCTTACTTTGAATTTTCTAAGGCCATCATTAGTTGGGTGTTTATACCCGCTGCTGTTCGTATGCTTGCTGTGATGTTGGCAGGTTGGGTTGGTGTCATAGGGCTATTCTTAGGTTCTTTCTCTTGGTCGATGTTGGCTTTAGGCTACACACCTGCCGTAACAAATGTTCTTGTTTTTTCAACGATATCTTCCGTTGGGCCGATGTTGGCGCTGCTGATTTGTGTTTGGGGTTTAAAAATTAAAGACGGGTTTAAAGGTTTTAGTGCCTTAAACTTGTTGGTATTAAGTGCAGTGAGTGCGCTTTTTACATCATTTTCCAATAATGTTGCGTTCTATTATTTAGATTTAAGTCCAAGCATTTTGAAAGGTTTTGGCCCTATGTTTGTGGGTGATTTTTTTGGAATTCTTATCGTTTTGTATTTGATTCGTTTGTTCGTGCCAAAAACGGCGACAGCTTAAAAATAGCCTTAGATCTTTTATTTTATTGCTCATTTGATAATTAATAACAAGGTTGTTTAATAGTTGAACAAAACACTTATGAAAGAATCATTGAGTTTGAATTCAAAATTAATAACTGTAATGGTTATTTTTTGCGTATGGTGTTCAATTTACTACTTAAATGAGTGGTTATTTTCACAATTTATACTTTTTGAAGATTTTATTAGCAGGGTATTTTTACCTGCTGCAATTAGAGGTTTAGCTGCGCTTTTAGCAGGTTGGGTCGGTATTGAAGGTGATTTTTTTTTGGTATGTTGATTGTGCTGTACCTAATTCGCTTTTTATTGCCTAAATCACACAAACAACTAAAAGAGAGGCTTTTATAGGATTACGTCTGGTTGTTCTTAAAATAACTCATTAGTAATAATTTTTCTTTGTATTTATTTCTTTTCAACCAATTAAAAGCTAATTGTAGTTATCAAGCACATCTCAGGCGTATACGTTTGTTTATATTGAAAAGTTATTTAATCAAATTGCCCTGTAATTAGGCAGTAGGTGTAAGATTGTCCAACAATTTAACTTGCAATCATGTGCGAGGCATGTTTGAATATTAATTGACATCACCAATACAAGTTTTGTAATTGAATATGAACACCCCAAAGCCTTACTCATCAATGTACCTTCGCTTCATCAATCTTATGCAGGCCATTAGAGAGTTGCCGACATTCCCAAAGATTGATCCAGTCGAAGAGCGCTTGTTGAATATGTTTGCAATATGTTGGTTGAAAAACCAAAAGTTAACTGTACTTGAAGCCATGAACATGTCACCAGACGTGTCACCGACAACTGTTCATCGTCGTCTCAAATCTTTGCGTAGCAAAGGCCTAATTGATCTGTCTATCGATGAAATTGATACTCGAATCAAATACATTGTGCCTACAAAATTAACAGACGAATATTTTGCTTCCATGGGCAAATGCCTAGATGATGCAGGGCACGCCTCAGCATAATTCCTGATTTATTAAAAAAACTGCAACTTAAAAATGTTGCAGTTTTTTTTGCCTAGTCACTCATTCATCATCAATAGAAGTATTGACTTAAAGCTAAAGCTTTAACCATCAATGAATATGCAGTGTGTCATGATTAAAGATTCACTCATTATCAACCCACTGTGTCAGACCAAATGTTTTTGGCCCAGCCCCAAGCGTAAATACCCTCAAGAGCGTTCGGTGCAGGTGACAAACCACCTGAACCCTTCACCGTTTTGAAGGTTTTTTCTTCAGCGTTGTATTGGTGAACGCTCGCAACATGAACCACATCTTTACTATTGACAAAGCTATAGCACGTGTTGGTGACCACTGGGTTGGGATTGACCGGGTAATCGCTTAACTCACAAATAATTGCGGCGGCAGCTACCTTAGCTTGCTGGTTGGCCATATGGCCAGATTTAGGCATACCCGGTGCGACTTGAATAGAGTCGCCTAATACATGAATGTCTTTAGCCGCTGTTGATTCAAAGTTTAAAAAGTGAACCTTTGCCCAACGACCATTAGCATTTGCTAAGCCCGTGTCAACAACCAATTTACCAGCACTCATTTGAGGAATCACATTGAGTACATCTGCTTGAAAGTCATCACGCAATTCAAATTTTAAGGTTTTGGTTTTAGCATCTACGCCCACAACATTCGAAGCGGGTTGATAGTCAATGATGCCTTGGTACTGCTCTGCCCAAACAGCTTTGAATAATTTGCCTTTTGATGTCACGTCAGCGTTGGCGTCAAACACCATCACTTTGGACTTAGGTTTGTGTTGTTTGAGGTAATTTGCAACTTGGCATGCCCGCTCATAAGGCCCTGGGGGGCAGCGGTAAGGAGCTAGGGGAATAGACATCGCAAAGACACCCCCATCGCGCATTTCAGCGATTTGTTTGTGTAGTGCAACAGTTTCGGGCCCAGCTTTCCAAGCTTGTAAGGTGACGCCTGCTTGGTTAGCTGCGGCTAAACCTTCAACTTTGTCCATATTAAAAGTAATGCCAGGTGACAGTATGAGTTTGTCATATGGCATGACGGTGCCAGAAGCCAATTGCACCGTTTTTTTCACGGGGTCAATTTTGCTGACACTGTCTTTAACCATTTTGACGCCATATTTCTTAACTAGGCCATCATATGATGTTGTGATGTCTTGAATTTGTGTTACGCCACCTACGACCAAGTTAGAGATCGGGCATGAAATGAATTCCGCCTGTGGCTCAATCAACGTGACATCAGCACTGTTGTTTGATAATGAACGTAAATATTTTGCTGCGGTTGCGCCGCCGTAACCGGCACCCACCACAATAATTTTAGCTTTTTGTAAACTGCTGGCTTGCGCGGCAAAAGCAGGAAACGAAGAGGCTGCACCAATTAATGCTGCACTTTGACCCATAAAAAGACGACGATTCATGGTGATCTCCTTTTAGTTTTTCTTGCCAAGCAACACGGCTATGGCATTGATTTGTTCATCGGTATAGCCTTTAGCCAATTGCGGCATGATCGTGCCTTGGCGCGTGCCAGCTTTGTATTCCAGCATTCGAGTTTTAATTTCTTCGTGTGTCAAGTCACTGATTTGAGGCATATTGTTTCCCGCTGCGCTGATGCCGTTTGTGCCATGACAGTTGGCACAGGTTGCCGCCAAACTCATGTTGTAAATTTGTTCAGCAGAATTGGGTTGAGCAGAAACGCTTAAAGGTATGGCGGTACTCATCACCGCAGCCGCCATGGCGACCTTTATTTTTGACATCACAATCATGACTTGTCTCCGAAAAAAATGATGTGTAAAAAAATAAAATGTTAATAAAATTATTTATACTTATTTCATGCATGTATAAATCATGTTTCATGAAGGTTGGTAGTGCTGGTAATGCTGGTAGTGCTGATAATGTGGGCCTTACTATTTCTTACGTAATTTCATTTCAAGCCACACCATTTTTCAAGCCACACCATTCGACTTAAACCAAGCCAAACACTTTAACCAACCATCTTTGGCGGCATCGGCACGGTAACTGGCACGGTAATCGGCATTGAAAGCGTGTGGTGCATTGGGGTAGACTTCAATAAGTGATTTTTTAGCGGCGGGGTTCAAAACACTAGCTTGCGCCAAAGTTTCGCGCATTTTCTCAACCGTATTAAGCGGAATACCAGAGTCATCACCGCCATAAAGACCTAAGACAGGTCCTTTCAGTGATGCGGCAATATCAACAGGGTGCAGCGGAAAGTTTTCTGATTGATCACCCACCAAACGTCCGTACCACGCTACACCTGCTTTCATTTGTGGTATTTGAGCACATGCAAGCCATGTCACGCGACCACCCCAACAAAAACCAGTGATGCCAACTTTTGTGAGGTTGCCTTGATTTTTGCCGGCCCAAGATAAACACGCAGAAATATCACCCATTACTTGTTTGTCAGGTGTTTTGGCGACAATTTGGCTCATGACTTCTGCAATGGTGCCTAACGACGTGGGGTCACCTGCTCGTGTAAAAAACTCAGGTGCAATGGCCATATAACCCTGTTTCGCAAAACGACGAGCCATGTCAGCAATGTGCTCATGCACCCCAAAAATTTCACTCACTACAATTACAATCGGTAGTGGGCCTTTTGCATTGGCAGGTTTTGCCATGTATGCGTATAAATCAACCCCATTTTCTTCGACGTGAATTTCATCGGCCTCTAAACCCTCAAAATTAGTACGAATGGCTTGGCTCATAACGGGGTCAGAAGCTAAGGCAAAGCCACCAATTAAACCCGTAGCCGAAGCGTTGCGCAGAAACGCACGACGCGTTTGCTGACAGGGAGGATTAAGAGAAATCGCCTCATTTACAAGGTCACGGCTCAAAATAAATCTCCGAAAATTTGACAACTATTAAAAGATCATTATTTATCTTAGCGCTTTACTGTTGTTTTTAATACCTTTTTTGAGTTAGGGTTTATCACCATAGATAAATTTTGATTTATAAATTACTTTATAATATTAGTTAATAACCAAAATTACCTTGCCTTTGGTGCTACGCCTTTGGCATCATCACTTTTATTGGAGATTTGCGTGAGTGTTGATTATCTTTCTCGCAAACTGGGTCGTTTAAAGCGTGCACCTGAAAATTTTGTATCGCGCGAATTTGCAACTGATGTGACGACATCTGGTTTAAGTGACACGCGTCGCGGTTTTTTACGTAAAAGTTTTTTGGGTGCAGTTGCTGCGGGCGCAGGCGCTACGGGCTTTACCTCTGCTGCTCTGGCGCAAAATGGTCCAGACGACCCTGCAATCATTACCAAGCAAATGTGGCAAACCACGTTGGGTCAGCCCGTCGCCGTGAAGCCTTATGGTGTGCCCTCAATTTATGAAAAATACTTGCAACGTCGTGAATCACCTGGTTTAACCCGTGTTTCGGCAGCTTCGGTTGCGTTTGCGCCATTGCAAGGGTTTTTTGGCATCATCACACCAAGCGGCTTGCATTTCGAGCGCCATCACCAAGGTTGGTACGATATTGACCCTAATCAGCACCGTTTAATGATTAACGGTTTGGTCAAGAAAGAAATGGTTTTTACAATGGACGACTTGATGCGCTTACCCGCTGTATCACGCGTTCATTTCATTGAATGTGGTGCCAATACGGGTATGGAATGGGGTAACGTCGCTGTGCCTACTGTTCAGTACACGCACGGTATGTTGTCTTGCTGTGAGTTCACGGGTGTACCTTTGTCACTACTGCTTGATATGGCTGGCTATGACAAGACAAAAGCAAAGTTTGTGTTGGCTGAAGGCAACGATGGTTCAGGCATGACTCGCACCATTCCTATTGAAACTGCGCTTGATGACGTGATGGTGGCATGGGGTATGAACGGCGAAATGCTGCGCCCTGAAAATGGTTACCCATTGCGTTTAGTGGTTCCTGGTGTGCAAGGTGTCAGCTGGGTGAAGTGGTTGCGCCGTATTGAAGTCGGTGACATGCCTTATGCGACCAAAGATGAAGCGGTTCATTACATTGATCTAATGCCTGATGGCCAGCACCGTCAATACACATCGGTTCAAGAGTGTAAGTCTGTCATTACAACCCCATCAGGCGGCCAGCAGTTACTTGAAGCAGGGTTTTATAACATTACTGGTTTGGCTTGGTCGGGGCGTGGCAAAATCAAGCAAGTTGATGTGTCAACCGATGGCGGTAAAAATTGGAAAACAGCACGTCTAGAAACACCGATTCAAACCAAAGCGTTGACCCGTTTCAATATGGATTATGTTTGGGACGGTAAGCAGGCCATCATTCAATCTCGTGCAATCGACGATACCGGCTATGTTCAGCCCACGATTCGCCAGTTACGTGACGTGCGCGGCACGCGTTCCATTTATCATAACAACGCAATTCAGTCCTGGAAAATCGATACCAATGGTGAGGTGAGCAATGTTCAAGTTGGTTAAGCCCGCATTAGCGGCTACTTTATTAATTCTGGGTGTTTCAAGCGTCTGGGCACAAAGTGCTGAGCCTTACACCGGTATTGGTCGTGCTGCGACGGCAAATGAGGTGAATGCTTGGAATATTGATGTGCGTCCTGACTTCAAAGGTTTACCAAAAGGGTCAGGTACGGTTGAGCAGGGCACTGTGATTTGGGAAAACCAATGCGCCAGCTGCCATGGCTCTTTTGGTGAGTCAAATGAAGTGTTCACCCCTATTGTGGGCGGCACAACCAAGAAAGACCAAGAAACGGGTCACGTGTTGGCCTTATCAACTAACACGCAACCGCAACGCACGACTTTGATGAAAGTCGCAACCATTTCAACACTGTACGACTATATTTACCGTGCAATGCCTTGGAATGCACCACGTTCATTGACCCCTGATGATACCTATGCTGTTTTGGCTTACATCTTAAACTTGGGTGAAATTGTTCCTGAAGACTTTACCTTAAGCAATGAAAATATTGCCGAGATTCAAAACCGTATGCCCAACCGAAATGGCATGACAGTTGATCACGGTTTATTTATGCCTACAGGTAAGCCAGACGTACAAAGCGTAGCCTGTATGAAAGACTGTGTTCAAGAGGTTGTGATTACGTCATTTTTACCTGACTTTGCTCGCGATGCGCATGGTAACAATGCTGAGCAAAACCGTAATTTTGGACCGGCTCGGGGCGCAGACACCTTGAACCCGCCTTTAAAGCAACTGCCAGGCAAAGACTATCAAGTTAAAGTGGTGGCGGTTGTAGCCACAGCAGGCGCTGCCGGTACGGGTGATGCGGCAAAAGAATTGTTTACCAAAAATAATTGTGCAGCATGTCATGCCGCCAATTCAAAAATGGTCGGGCCATCCATTGCAGAGGTTGCCACAAAATACAAGGGTAATCCCGAGGCAGTTGCAATATTAGTAAAAAAGGTCAAGAATGGCGGTGCAGGGGTTTGGGGTGCAATACCCATGCCACCACATCCACAGGTCTCAGACGCTGACACAACCATAATGGTTGAGTGGATGTTAACGGGGCCAAGCAAGTAGCAGGTAATACAGATTTTTGGTTTAGTTATTAGTCAAGTTTTATTATTAAAAACTCTTATATTTTTTGAACTTTTTGGGGAATTAGATATGAATCTGCAACGTCGTAAGCTCATGCAAATGACAGCACTCGTTGGTTTAATGGCCAGTGCTGGCCTAATAACACAAGCTGAAGCCGCTACTTGGGACAAGGCTGCTTTTGAAGCCAAGTCTGTTGATGACGTCGTAAAAGCGCTTGGTGGTTCGACAGCTCCAACTGTGTCAGACAAGGTAACGTTACGTGCACCTGACATCGCTGAAAACGGTGCTGTGGTGCCAGTTGGTGTTGAAAGCTCATTGCCAGCGACTCAAATGGCTATTTTGGTTGAGAAAAACCCAAGTGCCTTAGCTGCTATGTTTATTTTGCCAGAGGGTGCTGAACCCTTCGCTTCAACTCGCGTAAAAATGGGTAAAAGCTCAAATGTGATTGCTTTGGTTAAGTCTGATGGTAAATGGTTTATGTCTGCAAAAGAAGTCAAAGTAACGTTGGGTGGTTGCGGCGGTTAATTTTGCCCACCATCACAATAAAAGTTTCATTGCCCAACTGGGCTAATAGGCTCAAAGCCAACAAAATTTAGTGAGGAAATTATGGCCAGTCCAATGCGAATTCGTGCAACCGAGTCAGGTGGTGTCGTTGACGTTAAAGTTTTGATGCGTCACTTGATGGAAACCGGTCTGCGTAAAAGTTCTGATGGTAAACCCATTCCAGCTTGGTTTATTACTATTTTAGACGCTAAAGTACAAGACAAGGTTGTCTTTACAGCAGAGTTTGGTCCAGCAGTATCGAAAGATCCATTTTTGAATTTCAAACTTAAGGGTACCGCTAAAAAGGGCGACACGCTCGTTGTATCTTGGGTTGACAATAAAGGCGAAACCAACTCAAGTACAGTTGAAGTAAAGTAACTCTTTTTAAATGCATAATAATTGGGTTTCAATTTAAAACCCTACTGAGGAGCAGAAAAATGAAACGATACGCAATCTTGGGTACGTTTGTTGTTGCTTTAAGTGGCGTGATGGTGGCGCCTGCTTGGGCACAAACATCGGCGGGTGAGCAACTTAAGGCATATCGCGAAGCCTTGGCTGATGGTAACCCTGCTGAGCTTTATGAAATGGAAGGTGAAGAGCTTTGGGTTAAACCCATGGGCCCCAAAAAAGCCAGTTTAGATACGTGTAATTTAGGTCTAGGCCCAGGTGTGGTTAAAGGAGCTTCGGCGCAGTTGCCACGATACTTTAAAGACACCAACAAGGTACAAGACTTGGAATCGCGTTTGATGACCTGTATGCTTAATATACAAGGCATACCCGAGTCAGAAACCATTGATGCGCCTTGGGGTAAGGGTCAGAAAAAAGTCATGGCCGCGGTTGTAGCCTATGTCGTGACCCAATCAAAAGGCATGAAAGTTGATGTGCCTGCCAATCTGCCGCAAGAAAAGAAAATGGTTGCTTTGGGTGAAAAGCTGTTCTATCAACAGGGCGGTCCAATGGACTTTTCCTGTGCCTCTTGCCACTCGGTCGATAATCAACGTATTCGTATGCAAGATCTGCCTAATATAACCAAAGCAAAAGGTGCCCAAGCAGGTTGGGGTAGCTGGCCTGCATATCGTGTCGGTAATGGTCAGTTCTGGACCATGCAGCATCGTATCAATGATTGCTATCGCCAACAGCGTATGCCGTTTCCAATTTACGGTTCAGATGTGACAGTCGCGTTGTCAATCTATATGGCAAATAAAGCGAATGGTGGTGAAATCATTACCCCTGGCCTCAAGCGTTAATCGTTTAGCACATCGGAGACTATACATATGAAAAAGAACTTTAAACTAATGAACCGTTTGATAACGATGGGTTTGATCTCTGTCGTGGGTATGGCTACTGTCTACGCTCAAACGACTCCCCCCGAAGTTACTGAGGCATTGAACAGCAGTTTTGCATCGAAGGGTATTGCTACAAAAGATCGTGTCATACCTGACGATATTCAAATCTTGTGTTCAGATAAGGTTTTCTTAGAAAGTCCAGCAGGTCAAAAAAGGGCCATA
>ERZ888423.1326-NODE-1326-length-21606-cov-7.683170_pt1 | contig 21606 bp, 22 predicted proteins | sample MGYA00520523_ERZ888423 | MGnify/ENA primary metagenome ERZ888423 (study PRJEB32303, sample SAMEA104408611) | aquatic metagenome | biome: Brackish water; feature: Pelagic; material: water | place: Baltic Sea | collected 2014-06-08T10:24:00 | depth 30,27 m ...
CAAGAACGACCAGTCCATCGGGTGATGCTCCACGCAATCGCATACCGCGGAGCATGCCGATACTTTGCTTGCCGCATCAATCCTCATCGCATCTCGCGTGAATCTGCTGTGACGCACGCTACGCCATCCGCGGCGTCTTAAAGGGCGGAACTCATAACTTTGCTGCTGCCCCCTATGTCGTGCGCTCAGCGCCGATGAATAGGCGAGCCATCCGCCCGGGTCTCACTCGCAACGGCTGATCTCGTCAGCCCAGGATGAGCCCCGATGTCGGCACGCCAGTTCCCGCGGTGACCAACACGTGCTCAACATTGGGCACCGGGTTCACTGAGGTACCGCGCAACTGCCGCACCCCTTCGGCAATGCCGTTCATGCCATGGATATACGCCTCACCCAACTGGCCGCCGTGGGTGTTGATCGGCAATCTGCCGCCGATCTCGATCGCACCGTCGGCGATGTAATCCTTGGCCTCACCGGGCCCGCAGAAGCCGAGTTCTTCGAGCTGGATCAACGTGAACGGCGTGAAGTGGTCGTAGAGAACGGCCGTCTGGATGTCGATCGGCTGCAGTCCAGACTGCTGCCAGAGTTGGCGACCCACCAATCCCATCTCGGGCAGACCTAGCTCCGGCCGGTAGTAACTGACCATCGAGTACTGATCCGGGCTCGATCCTTGAGACGCGGCTTCGATGATCGCCGGCCGGTGTTTGAGATCCTTCGCGCGTTCGGGCGTCGTCACGACCAGCGCCACACCGCCGTCGGTTTCCTGACAGCAGTCGAGAAGTCGCAGCGGCTCGGCGATCCAGCGTGAATTCTGGTGGTCCTCGATGGTGATCGGCTTGCCGTAGAAGTACGCCTTCGGATTGTTCGCCGCGTGCTTGCGGTCAGCCACCGAGACCACACCGAAGTCCTTGCTGGTCGCGCCGGACACGTGCATGTAGCGCTGGGCGATCATCGCCACCTGCGCGGCGGGCGTCGACAACCCGTGCGGATAGGAGAACGAATTGTCGACACCGGTGGAATCGGCGTTCTCCACCAGCCGCATCTGCACCTGGCCGAACCGCATCCCCGAGCGCTCGTTGAAAGCGCGATAGGCCACAACGCACTCCGCGACTCCGGTCGCCACCGCGATCGCCGCCTGCTGAATCGTGGCGCACGCTGCCCCGCCGCCGTGGTGGATCTTGGAGAAGAACTTCAACTCCCCGATCCCGGTGGCCCGCGCGACGGCGACCTCGGTGTTGGAATCCATCGTGAACGTGACCATGCCGTCGACGTCCGCGGGGGTCAGACCTGCGTCGTCGAGTGCGCCGAGCACCGCCTCGGCGGCGAGTCGCAGTTCGCTTCGACCGGAGTTTTTGGAGAAGTCGGTGGCGCCGATACCGACGATCGCCGCCTTGCCGGACAGGCCGTCGGTCACGCGCCACCCCCAAAAATCAACGTGGCGTTGGCGATCACATGATCACCGAGGCTGTTGTTGCCAGTTATTTTCAGTGTGATCACGCCGTCCACGATCTCGGTCACCTCGCCGGTGAACGTCACGGTGTCGTAGGCGTACCAGGGCACACCCAGCCGCAGGCCGATCGATTTGATGACGGCGGTTGGACCGGCCCAGTCGGTGATGAAGCGTTGCACCAGTCCGGTATCGGTGAGGATGTTGACGAAGATGTCCTTGGACCCCTTGGCCTGCGCCTTGTCCCGATCGTGATGCACATCCTGGTAGTCACGCGTCGCGATGGCCGTCGAGACGATGAACGTCGGGTCGCCGTAGAGCTTGAGTTCGGGGAGCTTCAGACCCACGTGGATCTTCGGAGCTGCCCCAGCGGCGACATCGGATTCGCTGGCGCTCACTTCGCAGGCTCCCATGCGTACAGGGTCCAGGCTGGCCCGGTTTCACCGTCCGGAAAGTCGATATACGTTGCGTTGACGGGCATTCCGATCTTCACGGCGGCCGGGTCGACGTTGCGGAGCTCGCCGAGCATCCGCACCCCTTCTTCGAGTTCGACGAGCGCGATGACGAACGGTAGCGTGCGACCGGGAACCCTCGGAGCATGGTGTACGACAAAGCTGAACACCGCGCCCCGCCCGCTGGCGACCAGGTAGTCCGATGGCGCCACCACATCCTTTGGGTCCGCCCACAGCGCTGGCACTGGCGGATGCTGGAGGCTGCCGTCTGGGCGCTTCTGGATCCGCAATTCGTGCGCATTGACACCGTCCCAGAAGAACTTGGTGTCCTTCGACGATGCGGGCCGCATCATCGAAGCAGCATCCAGGTCACCGGGCACCGAATCCTCGGCCGGCTGGCTCTGAGCTGAATCCTCTTGCAGTGGAATGAACTTCATCATGCGCCACATCATCTCGGCGACGACCTCTTTGCCGTCGTCACCGCTGAGCCAGGTGATCTTCTGCGTGATGAAGAAGCCCTCCCCGAGCGCAGTCTGTTTGGGGCCGACGACATCGACGAGCTCAGCGGCGATGCTCACTTCCTCACCCGGACGCAAATAGCGATGATAGGTCTGCTCGCAGTTGGTGGCAACCACCCCGACATACCCTGCGTCATCGAACAATTCGAGCATTCTGCCCAGTGGGTCGTCGTCGGGACGCACGCCGCCAAGTCCCATCATCGTCCACACCTGGATCATCGCCGGCGGGGCGACGACTCCCGGGTGACCGGCCGCCTTCGCGGCTGCGTCGTCGACGTAGATCGGATTCTTGTCGCCCATCGCATCCAGCCAGTGGTCCATCATCGGCTGGTTGACCGGATGGCGACCGGTCCGAGGCGCGCTCTTCCCTTCGGCCTTGACCCGCTCAGCGGCGGCCTTTAGATCCTCGACGCTCACCTGAGCCCTCTGATCTTCGCGCAGGCGCTCACCTGGGCACCCTCGGTACCTTCAGCCCAGACGCAGCGATCATCTCGCGCATCACTTCGTTCACGCCTCCGCCGAACGTGATGACCAGATTGCGCTTGGTAATCTTGTCCAGCCAGTCGAGCAGCTCGCCGGTGTCCGGGTCAGCCGGGTTGCCGTACTTTCCCACGATCTCCTCTGCCAACCGGCCGACATCCTGAATCCGTTCGGTGGAAAAGACTTTCGTGGCTGCGGCATCGGCGACCGCGATCGTCTCGCCCGACGCGGCCACCTGCCAATTCAGCAATTCGTTGACCCGCCAGATTGCCTTGATCTGCCCCAGCAGTCGCTGCACGTCGGAGTGCTCGATCGGTGTGACGCCATCCGATCCCGGCTTTGACGCCCAGGCGCAGACCCGGTCGTAGATGCCGGCGACGCGGCCCGCGGGTCCCAGGCCGACCCGCTCGTGGTTGAGCTGGGTAGTGATGAGCTTCCAGCCCCCGTTCTCTTCACCGACGAGCATGTCGGCAGGAACCCGAACATCCTGGTAGTAGGACGCATTGGTGTGGTGGGCACCGTCGGACAGGATGATCGGAGTCCAAGAAAAGCCCGGATCCTTGGTGTCGACGATCAGAATCGAGATGCCTTTGTGCTTGGCGGAATCCGGGTCTGTACGACAAGCCAGCCAGATGTAGTCGGCATCATGGGCGCCGGTCGTCCACATCTTCTGGCCGTTTACCAGGAATTCATCGCCGTGGCGTACCGCGGAGGTACGCAGCGACGCGAGGTCGGTGCCGGCGTCGGGCTCGGAATATCCGATAGCGAAATGGATATCGCCTGAGAGGATTCCGGGCAGGAACTTCTTCTTCTGCGCCTCAGTGCCGTACACCTGCAACGTGGGTCCCACCGTCTGCAGAGTTACCAATGGCAGCGGGACGTCAGCTCGGTTGGCCTCATTGACGAAGATCTGCTGCTCGATGGGGCCGAACCCCAATCCCCCGTACTCCTTGGGCCAGCCGACCCCCAGTTTGCCGTCGGCGCCCATCCGTTTGATCACCGCTCGATAGGCCTCGCTGTGCCGGTTCGACTCCATCGCATCGGCCTCGTCGGCTGTGATAAGAGTCGAAAAGTACTGCCGCAGTTCGGCTTGCAGGGCCCGCTGCTCAGCCGTCAGTTCGATGTACATTACGCTCCCGCCAAAGTCGAGGCCGCGACCAAATCAAGACGGTGTGACGGACCACCGAGCAGTCGGGTCAGGTCTTTGATCGACGAGTAGTAGCGGTTCATCGGGTAGGTGATGTCCATACCCATGCCGCCATGCAGGTGATGACACGTCCGCATCGCCGGCGGTGCTTGCGAAGTGAGCCAGTATCCCAGCAGCGCCAGGTCGTCGTCGACGTCCGAGGAGGCAACCCGATCGTCTGAGGCGCCCTGGGAAAGCAGCCAAACTACCGATGTGGCTACCAAAGAGATTGTGCGGGAGGCAATGTAGACCTCCGAAAGCTGGGCAGCGACGGTCTGGAACGTCGACAGTGGCCGGCCGAACTGTTCCCGGGTCGCAACATAGTCGGCGGTGAGCCGCAATGCCCCGGCCATCAAACCAGCTGCCGTGGCGCCGATCGCGGCCAACACCAGTTCGTTGACCCGGCGCGGCCCGGCGCCCTCGAGGACGTCAGCGCCGGCGACCGCAACATCAACGAACGACACCACGTATTCATCGGACCCGTTCGAGGTGGGCGTCTTGGTGACCGTCAATCCATCGGCATCGCCGGAGACGATCGCAACGCCATCCTCAGCGCTGACGATGATCCAATCTGCCTGTCCCGCATAGCCCACGGCAACCTTGGTGCCGTTGAGCCTGTTCCCGGAAAGTGTCGTCGCGGGACGGTCCGGCAGCGACGCGCCGGGCTCGCTCAGCGCGAACGTCAGCACCGAACCCTTCGCGACGCCGGCCAGGAATCGATCCTGCTGGGCGGCGGAACCCAGGTCGAGCAGCACCGCCGCGGAAGCGAGAGTGGACAGCGCCGGACTGACCGTGCCATGCCTGCCGATTTCGGTCAACGCGGTCGCAATCTCAGTCAGACCGACACCGTCACCGCCCAGTCGTTCGGGTACCGCCAGCGCGGGCACACCGCCGGCGACCAGCGCCGCCCAACTGTTGTCGCGGTCCAGCACCGACGTCACCACATCGGCGACAGCTTGCTGCCCTTCATCGGGACTGAAATCCATCCGAATCCTCCTTGATCCGATCGGTACTCAGGGCGCTCAGGGGGAGACGGGAGCTATGGGGAGACGGGAGCGCCGGTGCCCGCGTAATCCACCTGCCAGTGCTTGATTCCGTTGAGCCAGCCCGACCGGAGTCGCTCCGGCTCACCGACGGGCTTAAGGTCGGGCATCTGGTCTGCGATGGCGTTGAAGATCAGGCTGATCGTCATCCTGGCGAGGTTGGCGCCGATGCAGTAATGGGCACCGGTTCCGCCGAACCCGACGTGCGGATTCGGGTCGCGCAAGATGTTGAAGGTTTGGGGGTCCTCGAAGACGTCCTCGTCGAAGTTGGCCGAGCGGTAGGACATCACCACCCGCTGGCCCTTCTTGATCTGCATACCGCCCAGTTCGGCGTCCTCGAGTGCAGTGCGCTGGAAGGCCGACACCGGGGTGGCCCACCGGACAATTTCGTCGACGGCGGTCTCGGGTCGCTCCTTCTTATACAGCTCCCACTGCTCCGGGTTCTGCGAGAACGCGATCATGCCGTGGGTGATGGAGTTGCGAGTCGTCTCGTTGCCTGCCACCGAGAGCATGATCACGAAGAATCCGAACTCGTCATCGGAGAGCTTCTCCCCCTCGATATCGGCCTGGATAAGTTTCGTCACAATGTCGTCGGCGGGGTTCTCCGCCCGATCCTCGGCCATCTTCATGGCGTACATGATCAAGTCCATCGATGACTGGGCTGGGTCGGCGTCGGCATACTCGGGATCGCCGCCGCTGGTCATCTCATTGGTCCAGCGGAAGATCTTGTTGCGGTCCGCCTGAGGCACCCCCAGCAGGTCCGCGATCGCCTGCAACGGAAGCTCGCAGGACACCTGCTCGACGAAGTCCCCACTGCCGGCCGCAGCGGCCTCCTTGACGATGCTGCGCGCCCGCGCATCGAGTTCGTCTTTCAGTCGCCCGATCGCTCGCGGAGTGAAACCTCGCGAAATGATCTTGCGCAACCTGGTGTGGTGCGGCGCGTCCATGTTCAGCATCACTGCACGCTGCATGTCCACGGTTTCGCGCGTCATCTCCTGCGGCCACACCGGGATCGCACCGTCGGGCGAACTCCCGAACACGTCGCTGCGCCTGGAGGCATCCTTGAGGTCGGCGTGCTTGGTCACCAACCAGTACCCTTTGTCGCCGAAGCCACCGGTGCCACCGGGAACGTCGACCCAGTGCACTGGATCGGTCTTGCGTAACTCGGCGAGTTCGGACACCGGCAGACCGGCCAGGTTGACGTCAGGATCCAGGAAATCGAACTCGGCTGAGATCCCGAGGCCTGAAGTATGGGGGGGCATGGGTGCGCTCCTCAATTGCAACGTGTTCTAGTGCCAGTAAAACATGGCTTCACCGCAGATCAAAGGCGCGGCTGCATCGCCGCTTGTCAGCCTTATGAAACGTGTTCTAGCCTGACGCAATGGGTAACCCTGTCATCGTTGAAGCCACCCGCAGCCCGATCGGTAAGCGGAAAGGATGGCTATCGGGCCTGCACGCGACCGAGTTGCTCGGGGCCACCCAACGGGCGCTCGTCGAGAAGGCGGGCATCGATTCCGGCTTCGAAGCAGGCCACGTGGAGCAGGTCATCGGTGGCTGCGTGACGCAGTTCGGTGAACAGTCCAACAACATCACCCGGGTGGGTTGGTTGGTGGCCGGTCTGCCGGATCACGTGGGCGCGATGACGGTCGACTGCCAGTGCGGCAGCGGTCAGCAGGCCAACGGGTTGATCGCCGGCCTGATCGCTGCGGGCGCGATCGACGTCGGTATCGCCTGCGGCATCGAAGCGATGAGCCGCGTGGGTCTCGGCGCGAACGCGGGTCCAGATCGCAGCATCATCCGGCCCGCGTCATGGGACATCGACCTACCCGACCAATTCACCGCCGCCGAGCGGATCGCCAAGCGGCGCGGCATCACCCGCGAAGACATCGACCAGTTCGGCTTCGACTCCCAGCGCAAGGCCAAGCGGGCGTGGGCCGAAGGCCGGTTTGACCGCGAGATCAGCCCCATCGAGGCCCCAGTCCTCGACGAGAACAAGCAGGCGACCTCCGAGCGGGCCTTCGTGACGCGCGATCAGGGCCTGCGCGACACCACGCTGGAAGGTCTGTCGTCGCTGACCCCGGTCATGGAGGGCGGCATTCACACCGCAGGAACGTCATCGCAGATCTCTGACGGCGCCGCCGCGGTGCTGTGGATGGACGAAGATAAAGCCAAGGCCCTCGGACTGAAGCCGCGGGCCCGCATCGTCAGCCAGGCACTTGTCGGCGCCGAACCCTACTACCATCTCGACGGCCCCGTTCAGTCCACCACGAAGGTGCTCGAGAAGGCCGGGATGAAGATCGGCTACATCGACATCACCGAGATCAACGAAGCCTTCGCCTCGGTCGTCCTGTCCTGGGCCAGGGTGCACGAGCCCGACATGGACACCGTCAACGTCAACGGTGGTGCCATCGCGTTGGGCCATCCGGTGGGCAGCACCGGTGCCCGGCTCATCACCACTGCCCTGCACGAGTTGGAACGCACCGACAGAACAACCGCGCTGATCACCATGTGCGCCGGCGGCGCGTTGTCCACCGCGACGATCATCGAGCGGATGTAGTGGGCATGTCCGCGATATCTGCAGCCGACCGCATCGCCGCGGCTCAGGCCTACATCACTGCACTGGCTAGCCATGAGGCCGATATCGTGCCGTTCGCGCCTGGCTGCACCCGAGTCGAGGTCGGCCTGAAAACCGGCTTTTCGGGAAACCATCTGCGCCGCAGTCTCAATCGCGGTATCCAGTACCGCGTGATCAGGTCGGTCAGCGTGCCGGAGTTCACCATCGACGGCGACACGGTTCGGGCCCGGTTCGATCTGTCGACAAAGCCGACGCTCGCCGGTCGTCGCGTCGGGGCTCACATCGATGAGACGTTCCTGATCCCGGCCGACGACCCCGCCGGCAAGGCCCAGATCCACCACATCCGGGCCGACATCCGCCCGTTTCTGACAAGTTAAGGTCGGATATGTCCAAGCCCCCACGTAGTTCCAAAACCCCACGCCCCCTGAGCCCCAAGCAGGTCGAGGGACTCAATTCGAAGGCTGCCGGAATCGGCATCAAGTGGATGTCGCGGTTCAACACCTGGGCGTTCAAAGCTACCGGTGGACGACTCGGGTCCAAGTGGCGCGGCGGGTCCAACCGCTTCAGTGCTCCCCCGCCGGTCGGGATCCTGACGACCATCGGCCGCAAATCCGGCGAAGCGCGGGAGAGCCCACTCATCTTCCTGCGCGAGGGGCAACGCGTGATCCTAGTCGCTTCCCAAGGCGGCCGGGCCACCAACCCGTTGTGGTACATGAACATTCAGGCCGACCCCCAGATCACGTTTCAGATCAAGAACGAGGTGCTCAAGCTCGCTGCGCGCGACGCGACCGACGCCGAGCGTGACGAGTACTGGCCCAAACTCGATGCCATCTATCCCGACTTCGCCAACTACCGGACCTACACCGACCGCAAGATCCCGATCCTCATCTGCGATCCAGCCTGATCAGGCTCCGTAGACCGAGACCGGGGTTCGAGCCTCGGCGAGCAGATCGGTGACCACCGGGCCGAGTTCGGCAGGGTCCCACTTGGCGCCCCTGTCGATCTGCGGACCGTGCGCCCACCCTTCAGCGACGCGAATCTTGCCGCCTTCGACCTCGAATACCCGGCCCGTGACGTCGCGGGATTCCACGCTGCCGAGCCACACCACCAGCGGTGAGATGTTCTCCGGCGCCATCGCGTCGAAATCGGCGTCCTGGGTGGCCATCATGTCGGCGAAGACGCTCTCGGTCATCCGGGTGCGCGCCGCCGGCGCGATCGCGTTGACGGTCACCCCGTAGCGGCCCATCTCGGCGGACGCGACAAGGGTCAGTGCCGCGATCCCGGCTTTGGCGGCACTGTAATTCGCCTGCCCCACACTGCCTTGCAGCCCGGCGCCGGAACCGGTGTTGATGATGCGGGCATCCACGCTCTCGCCCGCCTTAGACTTCGCGCGCCAGTACGCGGCCGCGTGCCGCATCGTGGCGAAGTGCCCCTTGAGATGCACGGCGGTGACGGCATCGAACTCTTCTTCGCTGGTGTTGGCGAACATCCGGTCGCGGACGATGCCCGCATTGTTGACCAAGATGTCCAGCGAGCCGAAATTGTCGACGGCGGTCTGGATGAGGCTCTCGGCCTGTGACCAGTCGGCGACGTTGGCTCCGCTGGCGACGGCTTGGCCACCGGCAGCGATGATTTCGTCTACGACGCCCTGCGCGGCGCTACCGCCGCCGGCGGGCGAACCGTCCAGACCCACGCCGATGTCGTTGACCACGACACGCGCGCCTTCAGCGGCGAACGCCAGCGCATGCGCCCGCCCGATTCCGCCACCCGCACCCGTCACGATGGCCACGCGGCCGTCCAGCAATCCCATGTTTATTGGTCTCCTAGTTCGTCGAAGCTTGTTGACGTGCTATTTGATGTCGGCGGTGGTAGTCGACAGGTACTGCGGCGGTTCGCCACCGCCGTGTACCTCCAGTGAAGCGCCGCTGATGTACGCCGCGGCATCAGAGGCCAGAAACGCTGTGGCCCAACCGATGTCCTGAGGAGTCCCGAGCCTGCCCAGCGGCACGTTCCGCGAGATCGCAGCAATGGAGTCGGCGTCACCATAGAAGAGCTCGGACTGCTCGGTCTCGACCATGCCCACGACCACCGAGTTCACCCGTACCTTCGGGGCCCACTCGACCGCCAGAGTGCTGGTCATGCTTTCAACCCCGGCCTTGGCAGCGCCATAGGCCACCGTCCCCGGGGTTGGACGTCTACCACTCACGCTGGTGATGTTGACGATCGATCCGCCGGACTCCTGATTCTGCATCACTGCGTTGGCGTGCGTCGAGACCGACAGCGCACCAAGTAGATTCAGTTCGACGATCTTCCTGCTGAAATTGGCTGAGGACTGTGCCGCGAGTGCGTAGGGCGAACCACCGGCATTGTTGACCACGACGTCGAGGCGGCCGTGGTCGGCCACGATCGCCGCGATGAGCGCCTTGACCGACTCATCGTCACGGATGTCGCAGGAGTGGAACTCGTAGGGCAGACCTTCCACGGGGCGGCGCGCGCACGTCACCACGGTGGCGCCCTGATCGGTGAACACCCTGCTGATACCCGCGCCGACACCACGCACGCCTCCGGTCACGAGCACGATGCGGTCGGTCAGGCCGAACTGGATGGCTTGAAGAGCACTGTCGACGGTGTCTGTCACTGTGCTAGCGTACCAAGCAAGTGCTTGCTTAGGTAGCTGCCAAGGAGACTCAGGAGTCCCGTTGACCATCGCCTCGAAGACTGTGGAGCCGGGCATCGTCTCGGTCACCGTCGACTACCCACCCGTCAACGCGATCCCCTCGCGCGGCTGGTTCGAACTCGGCGATGCCATCACCGCCGCGGGCCGCGACCAGAGCACCCATGTGGTGATCCTGCGGGCCGACGGGCGCGGATTCAATGCCGGTGTCGATATCAAGGAGATGCAACGGACGAAGGCAGAGGGGGCGGGATTCACTGCTTTACTCGATGCGAACCGTGGCTGCTTTCACGCTTTCCGGTCGGTGTACGAATGCGAGGTTCCCGTCGTGGCCGCGGTCAACGGCTTCTGCGTAGGCGGTGGGATCGGTCTGATCGGCAATGCTGACGTCATCGTCGCCTCCGATGACGCGACGTTCGGCCTTCCCGAGGTGGAACGCGGCGCGCTGGGTGCCGCCACCCACCTGTCCCGCCTGGTGCCCCAGCACATGATGCGGCGCCTGTTCTTCACCGCAGCCACGGTGGACGCCCAAACGCTGCACCACTTCGGTTCGGTGCACGAGGTGGTGGCCCGGGCGGACCTCGACGAGGCCGCGCTGCGCGTCGCCCGTGACATCGCCGCCAAGGACACCCGGGTGATCCGCGCTGCGAAGGAAGCCCTGAACCTCATCGACGTGCAGAAGGTGAACTCCAGCTATCGCATGGAACAGGGTTTCACGTTCGAGCTGAACCTGGCCGGGGTGGCCGATGAGCACCGCGACGCATTCGCAGGCACCGACAAGGGCTCCAAATGACATACAAGAGGAAGACTCTCGACGACGCGGTCTCGTCGATCGAGAGCGGCATGACCATCGGCATCGGCGGCTGGGGGTCACGACGCAAGCCGATGGCGTTCGTGCGCGCGCTGTTACGCACCGACGTCACCGATCTCACCGTCGTCACCTACGGCGGACCCGATCTCGGACTGCTCTGCTCGGCAGGCAAAGTCAAACGGGCCTACTACGGCTTTGTGTCGCTGGACTCGCCGCCGTTCTACGACCCATGGTTCGCCAAGGCCCGCACCTCGGGCGCCATCGAGGCACGCGAGATGGACGAAGGCATGCTGCGCTGCGGCCTGCAGGCTGCGGCGCAGCGGCTGCCATTCCTACCGATCCGCGCCGGACTCGGCAGTGACGTGCGGGCCTTCTGGGGCGACGAACTCAAGACCGTGCGCTCCCCCTACCCCACCGGCGATAGCTTCGAAGAGTTGGTCGCCATGCCCGCGCTGACGCTGGACGCAGCGTTTGTGCACATGAATCTCGGTGATGCACAGGGCAATGCGGCCTACACCGGGATCGACCCCTATTTCGATGATCTGTTCCTGATGGCCGCCCAACGGCGCTACCTGTCAGTCGAGAGGGTCGTGCCCACCGACGAACTGGTGAAGTCCGTTCCACCACAGGCACTGCTGATCAATCGCATGATGGTCGACACTGTTGTCGAGGCGCCCAACGGTGCCCACTTCACCACGGCCGAGCCCGACTATCGGCGCGACGAGAAGTTCCAGCGCCACTACGCCCAGGCGGCCGGTTCTGAGGATTCGTGGGCAGCATTCGTCGAGACGTATCTGTCCGGCAGTGAGGCCGGATACCAGGCCGCGGTTCGTGGTTTCACAACAGATCAGGAGGCCGCCAAGTGATCTCTGTAACCCGCGCCGAAGTTTGCGTCGTCGCCTGTGCCGAACTGTTCCGCGATGCCGGCGAAATCATGGTCAGCCCGATGACCACTGTCGTGTCGATCGGTGCCAGGCTCGCGCGGCTGACCTTTTCTCCAGACATCCTGCTGAGCGACGGCGAAGCCCGACTCATCGCCGACACGCCGGCCATCGGCGCGACAGCCGCGATGGAGGGCTGGATGCCGTTCGGCCGAGTATTCGAAACACTGGCCTGGGGCCGTCGCCATGTAGTGATGGGCGCCAACCAGATTGACCGCTATGGAAATCAGAACCTGTCGGCGTTCGGGCCGCTGCAGCACCCGACCCGCCAGATGTTCGGCGTCCGAGGCGCGCCGGGCAACACCATCAACCATGCCACCAGCTACTTCGTCGGGAATCACTCCGCGCGGGTATTCGGCGACTCCGTCGACATCGTCTCCGGGATCGGTTGGGACAAGGTCGATCCAAGCAATCCCGCATACCGGTTCGTCAACGTGTATCGAGTGGTGTCCAACCTCGGTGTCTTCGATTTCAACGGCCCGGACCACCAGATGCGGGCGGTATCGCTACACCCGGGCGTCGAACCCAATCAGGTCGCCGAAAACACCTCCTTCGAGGTGCACGGCCTGGACACCGCCGATAGCACCCGGCTGCCGTCCGGTGACGAGCAGCGGCTTATTCGGGAGGTCATCGACCCGAAAGGACTCAGGGAACGGGAAGTTTCGATAGTCAAGGTAGTCAAAGGATGACCCCGCGCATCGTGACTCCGCTTACCGAACTGGTCGGCATCGAGCACCCGGTCGTCCAGACCGGCATGGGCTGGGTAGCGGGTGCCCGACTGGTTTCCGCCACGGCCAACGCCGGCGGACTGGGCATCCTGGCGTCGGCGACTATGACGCTCGACGAACTCAGGACGGCGGTCACCAAGGTCAAGGCCGCCACCGACAAGCCCTTCGGCATCAACATGCGCGCCGACGCCGGCGACGCCAATCAGCGCGTCGACCTCCTGATCAGCGAAGGAGTCAAAGTCGCCTCCTTCGCCCTGGCACCCAAGCCGGACCTCATCGCCAAGCTCAAAGATGCAGGCGTCGTCGTCATCCCATCGGTCGGCCTGGCCAAGCACGCCAAGAAGGTCGCGGGCTGGGGCGCCGATGCGGTCATCGTGCAGGGTGGTGAGGGCGGCGGGCATACCGGGCCTATCGCCACCACGCTGCTGTTGCCGTCGGTGCTGGATGCCGTCTCCGACACCGGGATGCCGGTGATCGCGGCGGGCGGCTTCTTCGATGGTCGGGGCTTGGCCGCCGCACTGTCCTACGGCGCCGCCGGTGTCGCTATGGGGACGCGATTCCTGTTGACCTCCGACTCGACCGTTCCCGAGGCGGTCAAGCAGCGCTATCTCACGGCAGCGCTGGATGGAACCGTGGTGTCCACCCGGGTGGACGGCATGCCACACCGGGTGCTGCGAACCGGCCTGGTCGAGAAGTTGGAGAGCGGATCGCGGCTGCGCGGCTTCACCGCCGCAGTGCGTAATGCACAGCGGTTCAAGAAGATGTCGCAGATGTCGTGGCGCTCGATGGTCAGCGACGGTCTCGAAATGCGCCACGGCAAGGAGCTGACCTGGTCGCAGGTAGTGATGGCGGCCAACACCCCGATGCTACTCAAGGCCGGACTGGTCGAGGGCAATACCGATGCCGGTGTGCTGGCTTCCGGACAGGTGGCCGGCATCATCGATGACCTGCCGTCATGCGCCGAGTTGATCGAGTCGATCGTCGCCGAGGCGGTCGAGCACCTCCAGTCGGCGGCCGGTCGAATCCACTAGCCAAGTTTCCACCGCGAGCAGACACTAACTCGCACGATTTCGGGGCTATCCGTGCGAGTTTGCGTCTGCTCGCCGAGGGACTAAAGCCGTTCGATGATGGTGACGTTGGCAGTACCGCCGCCCTCGCACATGGTCTGCAGACCGTAGCGGCCACCTGTGCGTTCCAGTGTGTTCAGCATCGTGGTGAAAAGCTTTGCGCCCGTGGCGCCGAGAGGGTGACCGAGCGCGATCGCGCCTCCGCAGGGATTCACTTTCTCCGGGTCCGCCTTGGTCTCCGCGAGCCAGGCCTGCACCACGGGCGCGAACGCCTCGTTGATCTCGACGGTGTCAATGTCATCCATCGACAGTCCCGTCTTCTCCAATGCATAGCGTGTGGCCGGGATGGGACCGGTGAGCATGAACACCGGGTCGGCACCACGCGCGCTGATGTGGTGGATTCGGGCCCGCGGTGTGAGTCCGTGCGTCTTGACCGCTTGCTCTGAAGCCAGCAAGACGGCGCTGGCACCGTCGGAGATCTGGCTGGCCATGGCAGCAGTGAGGCGACCATCCTCGACGAGTGGCTTGAGGCCCGCCATCTTCTCCAGCGACGTGTCCCGAGGAGTCTCGTCGATGCGGAACCCGTCCACCTCCAGGATCTCGTTGTCGAAATACCCGGCGCGGATGGCCGCCTGCGCGCGCTGGTGGCTGGTTAGCGAATACTGCTCCATGTCCTGGCGGGACAGATCCCACTTCTGCGCGATCAGCTCCGAGCCGCGGAACTGCGAGATCTCCTGGTCGCCGTAACGGTGCAGCCAGTTCTTCGATTCGTTTGTCGGAGAGGTAAATCCGAACTGCTCTCCGACGATCATCGCCGAACTGATCGGGATCTGACTCATGTTCTGCACGCCGCCGGCGACGATGAGATCGGCAGTGCCCGACATGATCGCCTGCGCACCGAAGGAGATGGCCTGCTGGCTGGAGCCACACTGGCGATCGACCGTGACACCGGGGACCTCTTCGGGGAATCCGGCAGCCAGCCAGGACAACCGGGCGATGTTGCCGGCCTGCGGGCCGATCGCGTCGACACAGCCCGCGATGACATCGTCCACCGCACCAGGGTCGACGTCGACACGCTCCAACAGACCGCGCCAGGCGGTGGCCCCGAGGTCGACAGGATGCACGCCGGCCAGTGACCCGTTGCGCTTCCCGACCGCGGTGCGCACCGCGTCGATGACGTAGGCCTGTGACACTCCAGTAGCCCCAGTGGTGCCGGCCATTTCAGACTCCTTCTGTCGTTATGCCACTTCTGCTGTAATGCCACCCAGCACGATGGCCAGGTATTGCTGACCAACCTGCTCAGCTGTCAGCGGCCCGCCCGGCTGATACCAGCGAACCGAAACCCAGGTGGTGTCGCGGATGAATCGGTACACCAGGTCGACATCGACATCGCTGCGGAAGTAGCCCTCTGCGATGCCCTGGGTCAGCACGTCGACCCACATCTTGCGCTGTTCTTTGTTGCGCTCATCCACATAGGCGAATCGGTCCTGCAAGGCCAGTCGCTTGGCTTCGTCCTGGTAGATCACGACCTCTGCGTGCCTGGTCTCGATCGCCTCGAACGAGGCCATGAACAGGCCTTTCAACCGCTCCAGAGGATTCTGCTCGGTTGCCACGATCTGCCGATACCGGTCGAACAGCCAGTCGAGAAACCCGCGCAGCACCTCGTCGACCATCTCTTCCTTCGACGAGAAGTGGTGATACAGGCTGCCCGAAAGGATCCCCGCTGAATCGGCGATGTCACGCACGGTGGTGGCCCGCAGACCGCGCTGCGCGAACATCGTCGCGGCGAGCGCCAAGAGCTCGTTGCGCCTGGTGTTGGGAAGCGCGTTAGACCCAGCGGCCGAGCGCGACACGGTCATGGGTGCTGACTCGACACCGAGATCACTTCGCCGGTCAAGTAACTGGAGTAGTCACTGGCCAGGAAAGCAATCGTGGCCGCGACTTCCCATGGTTCGGCGGCGCGGCCGAACGCCTCCCCCTCCGAGAGCCGGTCGAGCAGGTCGGGGCTACTGGTCTTCTCGAGGAACTTGTGCCGCGCGATACTTGGCGACACCGCATTGATCCGCACCCCGTATTCAACGGCTTCGATGGCGCTGCAACGGGTCAGCGCCATTACGCCGGCCTTGGCCGCCGCGTAGTGGGACTGCGAATGCTGTGCGCGCCACCCCAGCACGCTGGCGTTATTGACGATGACACCGCCGTGCGACGCGTCGCGGAAGTATCGTAGGGCCGCCCGGGTCGCACGCATCGTCGACGTCAGCGTGACGTTGAGGACGCGGTCCCATTCGTCGTCGGTCATGTCGACGATCGGCGTCTGCCCGCCGAGCCCGGCGTTGTTGACCAGGACATCCAGCCGGCCCAGCGCGGCCACCGTATCGGTTATCAGTGCATCGACTGCGGCAGTGGAGGTTACGTCGCACACCACACTCTCGACCCGACCCAGACCCAACTCGGCAAGTTGGTCGCGGGTCTCCCCCAGTCGACGCTCGTGATAGTCGGACACGACGACATCGGCACCCTCGGCAAGGGCACGTCGGGCCACTGCCGAACCGATGCCCGTACCTGCTGCCGCGGTCACCAGAACTACCTTGCCGGTCAGCAGACCGTGTCCGGCAATCTCTTTCGGTGCTACGGATAACGTCATACCGCTCCCATGGTCTTCGTGCGAGCGCTCATCCTTTAACCTCCCGGGGCAGACCGAGTACCCGCTCGGCGATGATGTTGCGTTGGATCTCGTTGGATCCGCCGTAGATGGTGTCTGAACGGGAGAACAGGTACAGCCGCTGCCACTCGTCGAAGTCGCCATTCTTGAGTGTGAGTCCAGCCATGCCCTGAACGTCCATCGCGATCTCGCCGAGCTCACGATGCCAGTTAGCCCACAAAAGCTTCGAAACACTGTCTTTCCCGGCGGCGTCTTTTCCGGCGGCGCCTTTTCCGGCGGCGTCTTTCCCGGCGGCCTGGCTGTTTCCTTCAAGATCCATGGTCGCCAACGCGTAGGACCGCATCGCCTTCAGCCCAGCCCAAGACCGGGTCAGCCGCTCGCGGATGAACGAATCGTCGGCCGCACCGGTTCGCTGAGCCACCTCGACCAAGTTGGAATGCTCACGCGCATAACGGATCTGCTGACCCAGCGTGGATACGCCACGCTCGAACGTCAGAGTCCCCATCGCCACCCGCCAGCCATCCCCCGGTTCGCCGACCACCAGGCCGGCGTCGGTGCGGGCGTCGTCGAAGAAGACCTCGTTGAACTCCGAATCACCCGTCAACTGAATGATCGGGCGGATCTCCACACCCGACTGGTCCAGCGGCACCAGTAGGTAGGACAGGCCTGCGTGACGCTTGGAACCCTTCTCGGTGCGGGCCACCACGAAGCACCACTGCGCCCAGTGCGCCAGCGAAGTCCACACCTTCTGGCCGTTGATCACCCACTCGCCGCCGTCGAGCACTGCCGTCGTCGAGACGTTGGCGAGGTCGCTGCCTGCGCCGGGCTCGGAGTAGCCCTGACACCACAATTCGGTGACATCGAGGATCGTGGGCAGGAAACGCTTCTGTTGCTCGGGGGTTCCGTCGGCAATGAGTGTCGGCCCAAGCAATTCTTCACCGAGGTGGTTGACCTTGTCGGGGGCGTTCGCCTTGGCGTACTCCTCATAGAACGCCACGCGGTGCGCCACCGACAGTCCGCGGCCGCCGTGCTCCTCGGGCCAGCCCAGACACGTCAGGCCTGCGGCCGCCAGATGCTGGTTCCATGCCCGACGTTCCTCGAACGCTTCGTGTTCGCGGCCGGGACCGCCGAGGCCCTTGAGCGCGGCGTATTCGCCCACGAGGTTGTCGGCGAGCCAGTCGCGGACCTCGGCCCTGAACTCCTGGACCTCTATCACCCCTGTAGGCTAACCTACCAAGCACTTGCTTTGTTAGGGGGACAGGGTTTGTGAGAAGGGCAAAGGGCGACCCCGAAATGTCACAGCGGAGAACCAGTCCCGCGGTTCTGGACCGGATCGCAAGCGAACTTCCCGATCACCCTGCGGTAATCACGGCGGGAGTCTCAGCCAGAACGCTGACATTCGGCGAACTACGGTCGGAGGTCCGGCAAGCCGCGGCGGCAATGATCGACCTGGGTGTCGAACCCGGCGACCGCGTCGCGATCTGGTCGCCGAACACCTGGCATTGGGTGGTGGCCTGCCTGGCCACCCACTACGCCGGTGGCGTGCTGGTCCCCCTCAACACGCGCTACACCGCCAGTGAGGCCGCCGACATCCTGGCGCGTACCGCGGCGTCACTGCTGTTCGCCTCCGGCCAGTTCCTGGGTGCGGACAAAGCTGACAGCGTCGATCGTGACGCGGCGCCCGGGCTACGTCACCTCGTGCGCGTCCCGATCGAGAAAGCCGACGGGAGCTGGGACGAATTCATTGCCCGCGGCACCGGCCGTGACGCGCTGACGGCCGTAGACACCCGCGCTGCTGCAGTCGGCCCCGACGACATCTCCGACATCCTGTTCACCTCCGGCACCACTGGCCGCAGCAAGGGCGTGCGATGCGCGCACCGCCAGTCACTGGACGCCTCCGCAGCGTGGGCGGCGTGCGGACAGCTCACCAGCGATGACCTCTATCTGTGCATCAACCCGTTCTTTCACAACTTCGGCTACAAGGCCGGCATCCTGGCCTGCCTGCAGACGGGCGCGACGCTGATCCCTCAGCTCACGTTCGACCCGGAGCAGGCTATGCGGGCGGTGCAGGACCACCGGATCACCGTGCTACCCGGCCCGCCCACGATCTACCAGACGCTGCTCGACCATCCCAGTCGCGGCGACTACGACCTGAGCTCGCTGCGATTCGCGGTAACCGGGGCGGCCACGATTCCCGTCGTGCTGATCGAGCGGATGCAGAACGAACTCGACATCGACACCGTGCTGACCGCGTACGGGCTCACCGAGGCAAGCGGTTTCGGCACCATGTGCCGCGCCGACGACGACGCCGTCACCGTGGCGACCACCTCCGGGCGCCCGATCGCGGACTTCGAACTGCGGATCGCGGCGCCCGGCGGCGCCGAAACAGGGGAGGTGCTGCTGCGTGGGCCCAACGTGATGCTGGGCTACCTCGATGACCCTGAAGCTACCGCGGCGGCCGTCGACGATGACGGCTGGTTGCACACCGGCGACATCGGCGAACTGGACGACGCGGGAAACCTGAAGATCACCGACCGGCTCAAGGACATGTACATCTGCGGCGGGTTCAACGTCTACCCCGCCGAGATCGAACAGGTGCTCGCGCGCCTCGACGGCGTCGCCGAATCGGCCGTGATCGGAGTGTCTGACGAGCGGCTCGGCGAGGTCGGCAAGGCGTTCGTGGTCGCTCTGCCCGGCGTCGAGCTCGACGAGAAGTCCATGATCGACTACCTCCGAACCCATCTCGCCAACTTCAAGACCCCGCGGTCGGTGGAGTTCGTCGAAGCGCTGCCACGCAACCCCGGTGGCAAGGTCGTCAAACCTCTCCTTCGAGAATTAAGTGAAAGGGGCTAGCACTTTCTGATGGACCTGAACTTCGATGACGCCACGTGCGAGTTCCAGGCCGAGGTGCGCGAGTTCCTCGCCGCGAACACGGAGGCCTTCCCGGCCAAGTCATACGACACCGCGGAGGGGTTCGAACAGCACCGCCGCTGGGACAAGGTGCTTTTCGACGCCGGACTGTCGGTGATCACCTGGCCAGAGCGCTACGGCGGCCGCGATGCCACTCTGCTGCAGTGGGTGGTGTTCGAGGAGGAGTACTTCCGCGCGGGCGCCCCGGGCCGGGCCAGCGCAAACGGAATATCGATGCTGGCGCCGACACTGTTCACCCACGGTACGCGGGAGCAGCTCGACAGGGTGCTGCCGAAAATGGCTAGCGGCGAGCATATTTGGGCGCAGGCCTGGTCTGAGCCGGAGTCCGGAAGCGATCTGGCATCGCTGCGTTCGACGGCAACTCGAACCGACGGGGGCTGGCTGCTCAACGGGCAGAAGATATGGAGTTCGCGGGCGGTGTTCGGCGAGCGGGCGTTCGGATTATTCCGCTCCGACCCCGAAGCTCAGCGCCACAAGGGACTGACGTACTGCATGTTCGACCTGAAGTCCGCCGGCGCCACCGTTCGGCCGATAGCCCAACTCGGTGGAGATACCGGGTTCGGCGAGATCTTCCTCGATGACGTGTTCGTGCCCGACCAGGATGTCATCGGCGGCGTACACGAAGGCTGGCACGCGGCGATGAGCACAGCAAGCAATGAGCGCGGGATGTCATTGCGCAGCCCCGCCCGATTCCTCGCACCCGCCGAACACCTTGTCGCCCAATGGCTCGAGAACCCCGATCCGGCGTTCACCGATCGCGTCGCCGACGCATGGATCAAGGCCCAGGCCTACCGGCTGCACACCTTCGGCACGGTCACCAGGTTGGCCAACGGCGGAGAACTGGGAGCGGAGTCGTCGGTAACTAAGGTGTTCTGGTCCGACCTCGACGTCGCACTGCATCAGACCGCGCTGGACCTGAGCGGCGCCGACGGTGAACTCGCGAATTCCGTGACCGACGGCCTGCTGTTCGCGCTGGGTGGCCCGATCTACGCGGGCACCAACGAGATTCAGCGCAACATCATCGCCGAGCGGCTGCTGGGCCTGCCCCGAAAGTAGACAATCGTGAACTTTGAGATAGACGACCAGCAGCGCGACTTCGCGGCGAGTATCGACGCTGCGCTGGGCGCCGCCGATGTGCCCGCAGCCGTCCGGGCGTGGGGCGAGGGCGACACCGCACCCGGCCGCAAGGTCTGGGCTCGGCTGGCAGACCTCGGCGTGACGGCGCTGATGGTGCCCGAGAAGTTCGACGGAATCGATGCCCACCCGACCGACCTCGTGGTGGCGATGGAGCGAATCGGCCGCTGGGCGGTGCCCGGCCCGGTGACCGAATCCATTGCGGTCGCTCCGATCCTGCTCGCCGGCCAGGACGAATGGGCGCAGCGTAGCGCTGCCCTGGCATCCGGTGAACTGATCGCGACGGTGGCGCTGCCGCCGCTGGTACCCCGCGCAGTGGATGCCGACACCGCCGATCTTATCCTGCTCGCCGAGGATGGGCAGGTGCACGACGGCGCGGCGGGTGCCAGGCACGAATCCATCGATCCCAGCCGACACCTGTTCGACGTCAATGCCGCCGGTGACGCACAGTCCGCCGATGTCGCGCGGGCTTTCGAGTTTGGCGCGTTGGCGACGGCGGCTCAGCTAATCGGGGCAGCCCAGGAGATGCTTGACGCCGCGGTCGAATATGCCAAGCAGCGCAGCCAGTTCGGAAACGTCATCGGCAGCTATCAGGCAATCAAACACAAGCTCGCCGACGTGCTCATCGCGATCGAAATGGCCCGGCCGCTGGTCTACGGGGCTGCGCTGGCGCTGGCTCAAGCTGGCACCGCAGCCTCAACCTCTATCGCCCGCGATGTCAGCGCTGCCAAGGTCGCTGCGGCGGATGCCGCACTGCTCGCCGCACGTTCTGCTCTGCAGACTCACGGCGCCATCGGCTTCACTCAGGAGCACGATCTGTCGCTGCTGTTGGTGCGGGTGCAGGCGTTGCGACCCGCGTGGGGAGACCCGACCTGGCACCGGCGCCGAGTGCTGGAGGCACTGACCGCATGACTTTCCAGCGAGGAGCGGAGGCGGATCGCGCATGACTTTCCAGCGAGG
>ERZ888423.1327-NODE-1327-length-21600-cov-10.491994_pt1 | contig 21600 bp, 26 predicted proteins | sample MGYA00520523_ERZ888423 | MGnify/ENA primary metagenome ERZ888423 (study PRJEB32303, sample SAMEA104408611) | aquatic metagenome | biome: Brackish water; feature: Pelagic; material: water | place: Baltic Sea | collected 2014-06-08T10:24:00 | depth 30,27 m ...
CGTAAATCATTGTTTATAAATGAGTTACGGGATAATTTTGTGGTATCTCCAGGAATCGAACCAGGGACACAAGGATTTTCAGTCCTTTGCTCTACCAACTGAGCTAAGATACCGCTCTTAAGCGGTTGCAAATATAAAATGTTTTTTTATATCTGCTAACTAAAATTTAAAAAAATCTGTTGTATTTTTGAACTTCATTTAAAAATAAGAATGAATTTAGCAATTGATGTTGGAAATACAATTGTAAAAGCAGCTGTATTTCATCAAAATAACCTGATTGAAGTGGTCGTTTTTCCTGAAGAAAAAATCATTTCAGAAATTAAATTGCTAAAGAAAAAATATGCATTTAATGATGCAATCATATCAAGTGTTGCTTCTATTTCAGAAAAAAAGCTTGAAAAATTGCAAAAAAACTTAACACTTTTGAAAGTTTCATCAGCAATAAAAACTCCTTTTAACAATCTTTACAAAACTCCAAAAACTTTAGGTGCTGACAGAATTTCATTGGTTACTGCTGCAAATAAAAGTTTTCCAAATCAAAATGTGTTGGTAATTGATGCTGGAACTTGCATCACTTTTGACTTTATAGATAAAAATAATGACTATTTTGGAGGAGCAATTTCTTTAGGAATTGAAATGAGGTTCAAAGCACTTCACAAATTCACAAAAAAACTACCACTTTTGGAGAAAAATTTACTCGATAATTTAATAGGTCAAAACACGCAAGAATCTATAAATTCAGGGGTTGTAAACGGTGTAATTCAAGAAATTGACGGTGTAATTGAGCAGTATAAAAAAAAATATCAGAATTTAACAATTGTTTTAACAGGAGGAGATACAAATTTCTTGTCAAAACAATTAAAAAGTAGCATATTTGCCAATCAAAATTTCCTCCTCGAAGGATTGAACGAACTATTGATTTTTAATAAAAACAAATGATTAGAAATATTCTAATAAATTTTTTCTTTTTTATATCAGTTACAACCATTTTGGCTCAAAGAACAAACTCATCACCATATTCTTATTTTGGATTTGGAGAAGAATTCAAGGCAACCACTGTTGAGCAAAGCGCAATGGGAGGAATTGGTGTTGCATTTAGCAATTATAAATTTATAAATTTTACAAATCCTGCAGCTTACGCAGATTTGCGTTTTACAACTTACTCAGTTGGAATGTTAAATAACGACTTAACCATTAAAAGTGGAACTACTGAACAAAGTAGCACTTCAACAAGTTTGTCATATATTGCATTTGCTTTTCCTATTGGTCAAAAAGCGGGGTTTTCTTTCGGAATGCAGCCTGTTTCTTCAATTGGATATTCTCTCTCAACTTCGATTTTTGATAGTAATGATGTACGCACGCAAATATCTCTTTTTGAGGGAAATGGTGGAGTAAATAGAATTTATGGTAGCTTAGGATTTAAAGTCACAAAAGACTTCTCGTTAGGAATTGAAGGAGATTTCAACTTTGGAAATATTGAAAATAGTGTTGCAGTTTTAAGAGCTGATGTTGCTCTTTCAACAAAATATAATGAAGTGACAGCTGTAAGTGGTGGTTCTGTGAAAATTGGTGCTCAATATCATAAAGAATTTAAAAATAAATTAATGATAAGTACCGGAGCTACAGTTAAATTATCAAATAGTTTAAATGTTACTGGAAATGATTATTTATACTCATTAACATTTTCAGGAACTGGTTCAGAAATTCCAAGAGACACTATTTCATCAAACACTATTGCAGGAAGTTTCAATATACCAATAACCACAAATGTTGGAATTGGTTTTGGAAAATTTGACAAATGGTATGCAGGAGTTGAATACGAATCTCAAGACGCTTTAACCACTTTAGGATTGTTATCTGGAGGCACCAACAGTCCATACAACTATGGAAAATCAAGTAGATTTTCATTGGGAGGTTTTTACCTTCCAAAGCTAAATTCTATTTCAAGTTATTGGGAAAGAGTAACATATAGAGCTGGTATACGTTTTGAAAACACAGGCCTACTTGTTGATGGTTCTGGAAATAATACAAGTTTTTCACAAATTGACGATTTTGGCATATCTTTTGGTTTGGGTTTACCATTACAAAGATTATCAACAATAAACATGGGCTTTGAGTTTGGAAAAAGAGGAACTTTACAAAATAATTTGATACAAGAAAATTATTTCAACTTAAGAGTAAGTTTATCTTTAACAGACATCAATTGGTTTGTGCAAAGAAAAATTGATTAATAAACATTTGCAAAAATGAAAAAATTTACATTATTATTCGCAACTACAATGTTATTTGCAATCGGCAAGACAAATGCCCAAGAAGATTTAACACAGGATTGTACTATAAAATACAACCTATTTAAAGGCGATTTTCAGTCAAAAAAATATGATGATGCCTTTGAAAATTGGACTTTTTTAATGGATAAATGTCCTGATTTATCAGTAAATATTTATAAATTCGGTTCAACGCTTGCTGAAGAGGTTAAAAAAGATCCAGTTCTTGCAAAGAAAGTGTATGAGCAAAGGCTAAAATATTATCCAAATGATAATCCAGCAAAAGTTCATAGTGATTATGCAGATTATCTAGCAAATAATAAATTAGCAGCTGATGATGAGATTTTTGAAATTCTTCAAAAATCCTATAAAATATCCCCTAGAGATATGAGTGTGAAAAATATTTATAAATATTTTCAGGGTGTAACGGATAAATTTAAAGATACTGACCCAAAAAAAGTTTTTGATACTTATGATGATGTTTTAGAATCTATTGGAGAAAAATTAGACGACTATGCAATAAAAATTAACGAAATCACCAAAGACTCAACAAGAGTTTTGGACGAAAAAGAAAAAAAATCATTGAAAATATATCAAATAAATTCAGCTGCTTTAGGACAAATTGAAGATGGGTTAGATAATATTATTTCAGATATTGCAACATGTGAGAGATTGATACCTTTATATAAAAGAGATTTTGAAATTTATAAGTCAGATGCAATTTGGTTAAGAAGAGCTGTCTCTAGAATGTTTAACAAAGGTTGTCAAGAAGATCCAATGTTTGAAACTCTTGCAAAAGCTTATGCAGAATCAACACCTTCAGCAGATTCTTATTCCTTTTATGCAGGAATTTTAGAGAAAAACGGAGATAATTTTGGTGCAACATCAATGAGAAAAAAAGCGTTTGATTTGGAAACCGATCTATTGAAAAAAGCAAAATATAAATTGAATTTTGCTGAACAAGCCAAATCTAGAGGTCAGTTAGTAAACGCAAGAGCTCTAGCAAGAGAAGCTTTAAGCTTTAATCCAAATTACGGGAAGGCGTATTTGTTAATTGGAAGACTATACCAAGAAAGTGTTAACGAATGTGGAAACAACGAATTTGAAAAAAGAATGGTATATGCAGCTGCTTTAAGACAAGCTCAAAAAGCAGCAACTGTTGACCAAAGTATTTCATCAGTTGCAGCAAAGTATATTGCAAGCTACAGAGCAAATTTACCTGACACGAAAACAATTTTTACTTATGGCGCAAATGAAGGTTCATCTTACACCATAAAATGTTGGATAAATGAGACCGTAACAATTCAGTCTAGTGTAAAATAATGAAACTATTTTCACAAATTTTTATAAAAGGCATTGCTGTATTATTTAGCTCAGCAATGCTTTTTTCTTGCGTTAATGACACTCAAAAAGTGCGCGATTTCTTGGCAGACAAAAATTTACCGGTAGGAATCGCAAGAGAGGCAAATCATATTTATAAAGATTCTGGAAAAATATCATCAAGGTTAGTCACACCTTTAATGCTCGATTTTAGCAATCGAAACGAACATCCTTACAGCGAGTTTCCAAAAGGAATAAAAATTGTAAATTTTGAAAAAACAGAAAAAGATTCCATCACAATTACAGGTCAATATGCCATCACCTATTCAAAAACATCTATTTCTGAAATCAAAGGAAATGTAATTGTGATTAATCATACAGATAAATCAAGATTGGAAACAGAGCAACTTTTTTGGGATGAAAAAACAAAGTATTTTGTATCGGAAAAAGCTTTTACTTTGTTGAAAGAAAACGATACTATATATGGAATTGGTTTCGAATCAAAAGACGATTTGACAATGCATTTGGCAAAAAAAACAACAGGAAAACTAGAAACAACAGAAGATTAAATTATGAACTTACTTTGGAAATTTTTTCAGTACGGATATTTAATGATTGCATTTATTTGCACTGTAGAAGGTATTGTTCGTTGGAATTCTGACAGATCAAGATCTTATTTATTTTTTGGCTTTGCTATTTTAATTACCTTAGTGTTTTTCTTTAAAAGACATTTTAGGAAAAAAGTAGAAATACGAAACCGTCAAAATAAATAGTTTATAAGATTTTCATGGAAATCGAACTGATTATCATTATTACTTCTATATTATTGTCAGCCTTTTTCTCTGGGATGGAAATTGCTTTTGTTTCAGCAAACAAATTGCACATTGAATTAGAGAAAAAAAGAGAAGGATTGATTGCTAAAATCCTGAAAAGAATTACTCATAAATCATCAAAATTCATTACCACAATGTTGGTGGGAAATAATATTGCATTGGTGATTTATAGTTATTATATGGGAAAATTATTGGTAAGACTTTTGCCAATAGAAAACTATAATGAATTTTCTAATTTACTGATTCAAACAGTAATATCTACAATTATAATTCTCATAACTGCTGAGTTTTTACCAAAAGCAATTTTCAGAGTTTACGCAAATGATGTATTGAAAATTTTTGCTTTTCCGGCTTATTTTTTTTATTATTTATTTCATTTTTTCTCAGCTTTCATTACCTCAATTTCTGATTTTTTTTTAAAAGTAATATTCAAAGTAACCCCAAATGAACAACAAACAGAATTTAGTAAAGAGGAACTAGGAAACTATATTAACGAGCAATTAGAAACAGGAAATGATGCCGACAAAATGGATTCAGAAATTCAAATTTTTCAAAATGCGTTGGTTTTTCAAAATGTAAAAGCAAGAGAAGTAATGGTTCCTAGAACCGAAATTGTTGCGCTAGAAATTCATGATAAAGTAATTAACTTGCAAAATTTATTTATAGAAACTGGTTTGTCAAAAATATTAATTTATCAAACTTCTTTAGATGATGTTGTCGGATATGTAAATGTTTTTGAACTGTTCAAAAAACCAAAAACCATCAAATCGATTTTAATTCCTCTAGAAATTGTACCTGAATCAATGATGATTAATGATATTTTGAATACATTAACCAAAAAGCGAAAAAGTGTTGCTGTCGTCGTTGATGAATATGGAGGAACTTCAGGAATGATCACTGTTGAAGATATTGTTGAAGAACTTTTTGGTGAAATCGAAGATGAACATGATGTTCAAGAATTTATTGAAGAAAAATTAAGTAAAAACGAATATATTTTTTCTGCAAGATTAGAAATTGATTATTTAAATGAAGAATATGATTTAGAGATTCCAAAATCTGAGGCATATGAAACATTGGGAGGTTTTATTATTGACCACACTGAAAATATTCCTGAAGAAAAAGAAAAAATTATTATTGAAGAATTTGAAATAACAATTTTAAAAATGATTGGAGCAAAAATTGAAGAAGTAAAATTAAAAATAATAGACGATAATTAGAAAAAGTTTATCAAATACTACCCAAAAACAAATAGTTAACCAGAGATGATTATCTGTAAAATCGGTTGCAATATTCAACTCAAAAATCGTATATTCGCCAACTGAAATTAAATTAATGACCCATGGCAGTTTTATCAAAAATTAGAGAACGCTCAATGTTCTTAATCATTATTATTGGATTGGCACTTTTTGCCTTTGTATTAGATCCTTCTACCCTAGGAGATTTTTTTAATTCAAATAAAATCAACGAAGTAGGTCAAATTAACGGAGAATCTATCACAAGACAAGAATTTATTCAAGAATTAGAAAGCTATAAACAACAAGTTGGAAATAGTGTTCCTGAAATGCAAGCTGTAAACACAGTTTGGGAAAATATTTTAAGAAAAAAAATCTACCAAAATCAATTGAATGAAGCTGGAATTACTATTGGAGAATCAGATGTATGGAATGAATTAATTGCTATTCCTTTTGTTCAAAACAATCCTGAATATCAAAATGAAGCTGGATTATTTGACGAACAAAAGTTCAAACAATTTTTGGCAGATACCAAAGAAAATAACAAAGAATTGTGGGCTCAATGGTCTTCCTATATGGGCCAAATTAGAGATAATTTGTCAACAACAACTTATAATAATTTGATTACGGCAGGTTTAGGCGCTTCATTGAAAGAGGGTGAATCTGAATATTTGTATGAAAACACAAAGCTAAATGCAGAATTTGTTTATTTACCATACACATCAATTTCAGATAGTTTGGTGAAAATTAAAAAATCAGAAGTTGAATCTTATATCAAAAAACATGAAGATGACTATAAAGTAGATGCTTCAAGAGATATTAATTATGTAACTTTTGAAATTTTACCGACAGTTGAAGATGAAAACGTTTTAAAAGCTGAAGTTTTTTCATTAATTGAAGATTTTAAATTGGCAACTAATGACAATCTTTTTCTTTCAGAAAATGAATCAGATAGCAATCTAGATGCAAGTTTTTTATATAAAAATCAAGTAAGTCAAGAAGTTGCAGATAGTATTTTTTTAGGATCTAAAGGAAAAGTTGTAGGTCCTTACACAGAAAATGAATTTCTAAAAGTTTCTAAAATTACTGAAATCTCACGAATACCCGACTCAGTAAAAGCAAGTCATATTTTAATTCCTTTCATTGGCGCTCAAAGAGTTGCTCCTGAAGTTACAAGAACTGAAGAAAGTGCTAAAAAATTAGCAGATAGCATTTTACAAGTTGTCAAAGGCAAAAGCGATAAATTTGCGATTTTAGCCAAAGAATTTTCTTCTGATAAATCAAATTCTGATAAAGGTGGAGATTTAGATTGGTTTACGTATACAAGAATGACTAGGGAGTTTAGAGATTATACTTTTACAGGTAAAAAAGGTGATTTAGGTGTTGTAAAAACAGCATTTGGTTTTCACGTAATCAAGATTGATGATCAAAAAAATATTCAAAATGTTGTAAAATTAGCTACTTTCAGCAGAAAAATTATACCTTCTGAGGCAACAGAAAATTCAATTTTCAGAAACGCTGAAGAATTTTCATTAGCAGTTTCAAAAGACAACAAATTTATGGATGTTGCAAATAAAAAGAAATTTACAGTAAAACCTGCAATTGGAATCAAAGCTCTGGATGAAAATGTACCAGGTTTAGGAAATCAAAGACAAATAGTTACTTGGGCTTTTAATAAAGATACAAAAGCTGGAGATTTTAAACGTTTTGATTTAGAAGGTCTTCATGTAGTTGTTTATTTAACTGCATCTCAAGAAAAAGGTTTAATGTCTGCTGATAAAGCAATAAACTCTGTGAGACCTATTTTGGTTAACGAGAAAAAAGCGGAGATTTTAGCTAAAAAATTGCAAGGCTCAAATTTGCAAAGTATCGCAAAATCAAATAATACAAACGTAAAGGCTGCAGAAGGAGTAACTCTAAAAAGTCCAACTCTTTCAGGAGTTGGTGTTGAGCCAAAGATTGTTGGAGCAATGTATAATGCACAGCAAAACAAAATTTATAATTCTATAGTTGGTGATAGAGGTGTTTATGCTTTTAAAATGACTAAAAAAGAAATTCCAGTTGCTTTACCAAATTATGAAATCAATAGAAAGAGAATTTCTGACACCAGAAAAAACTCAACTTATAAAATGTATGAGGCGATTAAAAAAGCTTTAGATATTGAAGATAATAGAGCGAATGTTTATTCTGTAAATTAATTTCCCAAACTTTTTAAAAAAAACGTTCAATGAAATTGAACGTTTTTTTTTCTTTTTTGAGAAGGCTATTTAGCCATTCATTGAAATTAAAAACTCGTCATTATTTTTCGAGAATTTAATTTTATCATTGATGAATTCCATAGCTTCAATTGGGTTCATATCTGCCAAATATTTTCGTAAAACCCACATTCTTTGAACTGTTTTTTCATCTAACAATAAATCATCACGTCTTGTTGAAGATTTGATCAAATCAATAGCTGGATAAATTCTTCTGTTCGAAATATTTCTATCCAATTGCAATTCCATATTTCCAGTTCCTTTAAATTCCTCAAAAATTACTTCGTCCATTTTTGAACCAGTTTCAGTAAGTGCAGTTGCAATAATTGTTAATGAACCTCCACCTTCAATGTTTCTAGCAGCACCAAAAAAACGTTTTGGTTTGTGAAGTGCATTTGCATCAATACCTCCAGATAAAATTTTTCCAGAAGCAGGTGCTACAGTATTATAAGCTCTTGCCAAACGCGTAATAGAATCTAACAAAATTACTACATCATGACCACATTCAACCAATCTTTTTGCCTTTTCCAACACAATATTTGCAACGCGAACGTGTTTTTCTGCAGGCTCATCAAATGTTGAGGCAACTACTTCTCCACGAACACTTCTTTGCATGTCAGTTACTTCTTCAGGTCGTTCATCAATCAATAAAACAATTTGATACACTTCAGGATGATTTGAAGCAATTGCGTTTGCAATATCTTTCAAAAGCATTGTTTTTCCTGTTTTTGGTTGTGCCACAATCATTCCACGTTGACCTTTTCCAATAGGAGAGAACAAATCAATGATTCTTGTTGATAATGAACTTCCTTTTTGTGCAAGATTGAATTTTTCTTGGGGAAATAATGGCGTTAAATGTTCAAAAGAAACACGATCTCTAACAATATTCGGATTCAATCCGTTAATTTTTGAAACACGAATCAAAGGAAAATATTTTTCACCTTCTTTTGGAGGTCTCACAATACCTTTAACAGTATCACCAGTTTTAAGTCCAAATAATTTTATTTGAGATTGAGAAACGTAGATATCATCAGGAGAAGACAAATAATTATAATCGGAAGAACGTAAAAAACCATAACCATCAGGCATCATTTCAAGAACACCTTCACTTTCTATAATTCCGTCAAATTCAAAATCTGGATCTCTATATCTATTACCGTTTTTTTGAACTTTTGGAATGTTATTTTTTATGTTGTTGGGATTGTTTTCGTTTGCTTTATTTTTATTTTGTTGATTAACGTTTGATTGCTGATTATTTTGTTGATTTTCAACAGGTTGATTTTCATCTAATTGAATGGCAATTTGTTGATTGGCAACAGGTTGATTTTTGTATTTTTGATTTGTGTTTTTCTTTGGTGCATTTTGCTGATTTCCATTCTGCTGATTTCCATTCTGCTGATTTCCATTTGGTTCAGTTAGCTTCTGCTGATTTGGATTTGGTTGAATGGCTTTTTGTTGATTTGGATTTTGCTGATTCCCATTTTTTGGTTGATTCCTGTTTTGATTTTTAACAGGTTTTCTTTCCACATTATTTTGAGAATTATTTAATGTTTCAATTCGTTGTGAATTTTTTTCATAAGTTACTTTTTGTGCAACTTTTACAACTTCTATTTTTGGCTCTTCAGCGATAACAAAGTCTTTTTTAACTTCATTACCTAAGTTTTTTTCAAGCCTTTTTCGTTTTGGTTTTTCTTCTTTCTGGGGATTGGCCTCAGTATTTTCTTGGATATCTTTAGTAGGTTTTGCTGCTTGAGTATCTAGAATTTGATATACTAAATCTAATTTTTTTAGTTGACTGATTTTAGAAAGACCAATAGATTTTGAAATTGCTTGCAAGTCAGCAAGCGTTTTTTCTTTTAGTTCAGAAATTTCGAACATGAATGTTTTTTATTAGGTTAATATCTTGAAATTAAGATTGATTTTTGGTGTTGTTTAGGGCTTTTAATATTGTATATAGTGCTATACAATAGTTTCGTGCGGTTTCTAACGATACAAATATAATCTTTTTTTTTAAATTCCAAATTTTACTTATTAAAAAAGAAATATTATTTTTGCGATGCTTATAAAACAATGATACAAAGAATTCAAACTATTTATTTATTACTATCCTCTATTACTTCTGGAGGATTGATTTTTATTTTTAACCTTTGGATTTCAAAAGGGGAAAAAATATTTGTCTTAGATTTATTTTCAAATAAATCAATTTCTTTACAATTGATTCCAATAATGTTCTGTATTTCATCGATTTTAGCAATTGTAAATATTTTTATTTTCAATAATAGAAAATTGCAATTTGTTATTGGGCGAATACTTATTTTGATAAACCTTTTTTTATTAGGATTATTGATATATCAGTCACTAATGATATCTGGAGAAATTTCGGTTTCGGAGAAAGGTATTGGGATGTTTTTACCGATTTTAGCTATTTTGCTTCTTGTTTTGGCAAATAAAGCAATTAAAAAGGATGAAGATCTCGTAAAATCTGTGGACAGATTGCGATAAACTAACAAATAGTATATTTAGTGCGATTAAAACCGAGAAAATTTTCTCGGTTTTTTTATTTTCAGCAGTTTTAGGAATTTTTTTAAAAATCAAATTTTCAAAATCTTGAATATGCAAATAAAAATGGGATATTAAGTTAAGCGGCATTTTTACAAATACTCCTTTTGTTATTAAACTCTTAAATTGTTAAATAATTCAGTCTAGAATTATTTTTATTGCACCTAATTTCTAGGTATTCAAATACTTCAAGTTGCATTTGTTTCTTTGACATTCGTTTGTTTCCATAAATTAATTTTGTTTTCAATATTTTGAAAAAACTTTCAGCCACCGAATTATCCTAGCAATTACATTTTCTATTTATACTAAATTTTACATTATAAGACTCAATCATATTAGCAAATTTATAGCTTGTATATTGGATTTCTCTGTCAGAATGAAATAGTAATCATTCTTTTGGGTTTTTGTTGCTTATTGCCATTTCCCATGCAATAAGGATTATTTGATCTGTGCTCATTCCATAACCTAAAACTCTAACCTATAATTTTTCGAACATATAAATTCAAAATAACACAATTGAAAATTATTAAATCTATTGTTTTGCGGGGTAGCATCAAAATTTTAAAATTAAAATTTATAGTATTATTCAAAAATTAATCAATAATATTTTAAAATATAGCAAAGCTGATAATGCACCAATCAAAATTTCTCAGATTAATAATAAAATAATATTAGTGATAAGTGATGACGGTATTTGGTTTGATAAAACACAAATTTTATCTTAAGACGGCATTGGAATCAATCAAATTGATGTGCGAATTCAGATGATAAAAGGTAGTTTTTTTATTAATTCGAAACATGGAAAAGCAATATTAATAAAGATAGAATTACCAATTCAAGAGCGAGAAATTTTCACTAACGAATACCAAGTTCAATAATTTCTAGGTTTTTAATTTCACCATTTACCAACTCAAAACGCAACATTGTTCTTATTTTATGAAATCCATATTTTCCTGCAGCTCCTGGATTTAAATGTAATAATTGGAGTTTTTGATCATACTGAACTTTTAAAATATGAGAGTGTCCTGAAATAAATATTTTTGGTCGATTTTTCTGAATTTCTTTCCTAATTCTTTGGTTATAATTATTAGGGTAACCACCAATATGAGTCATCCAAACGGATACGTTTTCAATGCTAAATTTCTCATCCAAAGGAAATAACATTCGAGCATTTGCATCATCAATATTTCCATAAACTGCGCGCAAAGGTTTGATTTCATTGATTTTATCAATAACTCCCAAATCGCCAATATCTCCTGCATGCCACACCTCATCAGCTTGACGAACAAATTTCAAAATTTGATTATCAATAAAACTGTGAGTGTCCGATAATAATAAGATTTTCTTCACAATCCAAAAATAAGAATAACAAAATAAATTACGTAATTTTGAACTCTTCAAAAACACATTTTTCTTGAGATATTTTATAGAATTTTCATACAATGGAAAAAAATACCATGGTTGGCAAATGCAACCTAGAGCTATTTCTGTTCAAGAAAAATTAAATAATGCTTTAAGCACTATTTTTAGACAAAAAATCGAAGTTGTTGGAGCAGGAAGAACAGATACAGGCGTTCACGCTTCACAAATGTTTGCGCATTTTGATATTGAAGGTGATATGAAAGATGACATTGTTTTCAAGCTCGATTCCATTTTGCCTGATGATATTGCAATTCATCAAGTTTTTTTGGTTGATAATGAAAAACACGCACGTTTTGATGCAGTTAGCAGAACGTATCAATACAAAATTTGGTTGGGAAGAAATCCGTTTTTGCTCGATTTTTCATGGCAAATTCATACGTTAAAACCTGATGTTTTAAAAATGAATGAAGCTGCAAAATTGCTACTAGAATATGAAGATTTTCAGTGTTTTTCGAAAGTAAAAACAAATGTTTACACCTATAATTGCAACATTTTTGAAGCTTTTTGGGAACAAAATGGATATGAATTAATATTCACAATTTCTGCAAATAGATTTTTAAGAAATATGGTAAGAGCCATTGTTGGCACTTTGATTGATGTTGGTTATGGGAAAATTTCTGCAGAAGATTTTCGAAAAATTATTGAAAGTAAAAACCGGAGCAATGCAGGTTTGTCAGTGCCTGCAAAAGGGTTACATTTAACGAATATAAAATATTAAATTTTGTCAGAAAATTCAGGTAAAGTATTTGATATGCAAATTTTTTCAAGACTGATGAGTTTTGCAAAACGCTATCGATTATATTTTTTTATTGCATCTTCATCAACTATTTTATTAGCAATTTTTTCAGTTTTATCTCCATATATTTTAATAAATACTGTTGATGAATACATGATTTCCAAAGACAAAGTTGGATTATTGAACTATTCATTGTTGATGTTGGGAATTTTACTAGTCGAGGTTTTTTTACAATTTGTTTTTATTTATTACGCAAATTGGGTTGGTCAACACATTATTAGAGACATCAGAGTAAAGATTTTTAGACATATTTTGCAATTTAAAATGTCTTTTTTTGATACAAATTCTGTTGGAAGATTGGTAACAAGAGTAGTTTCTGACATTGAAACTATTGCTGCTTTTTTTAGTAATGGTGTTTTTACGATTTTGAGTGATATTCTAAAAATGTTGGCTGTTGCAATCATTATGCTAGTGTTAGATTGGAAACTTGCCTTAATAACAATGTCAGTTTTACCAATTTTAATATATACTACAGCACTTTTTCAAGTGGCAATCAAAGCAACTTTTCAAGAAGTTAGAAACCAAGTTGCCAATTTAAATGGTTTTGTTCAAGAACGAGTTACTGGAATGAAAATTGTGCAACTATTTAATAGAGAGTATATTGAATATGAAAATTTTAAGGAAATTAATGACAATCATAAAAAAGCAAATATAAAAACCATCTGGTATTATTCTGTATTTTTTCCAATTGCTGAAATTTTATCATCAGTAGGAATTGGATTAATTGTTTGGTTTGGTGGAGGAGAGGCAATTCAAAATTCAGGAATTTCTGTAGGAATGATTATGGGATTTATTCAATTTGCACAAATGTTGTTCAGGCCTTTGCGTCAAATTGCTGATAAATTCAACCAACTTCAAATGGGAATTGTTGCTGGTGAACGTGTTTTTAAAGTGATTGACATCCAAAATGTTAATGAAATAAATGGCACTTTAAAAGCAGAAAATCTTCAAGGAAATATCATTTTCGACAATGTCAGATTTAGTTATGTGAAAGGTGAGGAAGTTTTAAAAGGAATTTCTTTGGATGTGAAAAGTGGTCAAACTATTGCAATTGTTGGTGCAACAGGAGCAGGAAAAACAACAATTATTAATTTGATCAATCGTTTTTATGAAATAGATTCAGGTACAATTTCTGTTGACGGTATTTCAGTTGAAAAATACACATTAGAAAGTCTTCGAAATCAAATTGCAATTGTATTGCAAGATGTATTTTTATTTTCCGATTCAATTTTCAATAATATTACATTAAAAGATGAAAACATTACTTTAAAGGATGTTGAAACTGCAGCAAAACAAATTGGCATTCATGAATTTATTTCCTCACTTCCGGGAGGTTATCAATATAATGTGAAAGAAAGAGGTGCTATGTTATCTTCGGGTCAAAGACAATTAATAGCTTTTTTACGTGCTTATGTGAGCAAACCAAGTATTTTAATTTTGGATGAAGCTACATCATCTGTTGATGCGAATGCTGAGCAAATGATTCAGTTTGCAACCGAAAAAATCACTAAAGGAAGAACATCAATTGTGATTGCTCATAGACTTGCAACTATCAAACAAGCTGATAAAATTTTGGTTATGGATAAAGGATTGATTGTTGAAGAAGGAACTCATTATGAGTTACTTGAGAGAGAAAATGGCTATTATAAAAACTTATATGACAAGCAATTTAGTTTAGAGCAAGTTTACTAAATTCGAATTATGTTAGGTCTTTTTTAAGTCTTTCATTTAGCTCTTCAGGAGTTGTGTAAAGCACAAAGTCACCATCTTTTACGTAAGAAATTTCACCAGTTTCTTCTGAAACCAATAAGCAAATCGCATCAGTTTTCTCGCTAATTCCGATTGCAGCTCTGTGTCTTAATCCAAACCTTGCGGGGATTCTTGAACTATCAGAAATTGGTAAAACTACTCTAGTTGCTACAATATAATTATCTCGGATAATAGTTGCTCCATCATGTAAAGGACTGTTTTTGAAAAATATACTTTCAAGAATCACTTCATTGATAACAGCGTTTATACTGTCTCCAGTTTTTATTAAAAAATCTAAATTATTGGTTCTTTCAATAACAATCAATGCACCTGTTTTTGTTTTAGACATGTTATTACAGGCTTTTAAAATACTTTCTGTATTGATTTCTGAACTAATTTCTGTTTGTAAAAAAAGCAATTGTTTTAAAATGCTATTTTTATTTGAAAAGTTTGAAGTCCCAATCATTAATAAAAATTTTCTGATTTCTTGCTGAAAAACGATCATCAAAGCAATGACTCCGCCAGAAAGTAAATAACCCAATATGCTACTCAACATTTCCATTTTTAATGCTTGCGTTATTTTCCAAATCAAAAAAATGAAAGCAATTCCAATAAAAATATTGATGGCTACAGAACCTTTAAGTAATTTGTAAATGTAATAAAGCAAAAAGGCTACTAATAAAATATCCAGTCCATCTAAAAAAGAAAAAGGCACAAATTCTAACATATATTTTTTCTGATTTTGGTAAAAGTAATCATAATTTTAAAGAATTGTTATTAATTTTTTTCTGACGATTCAAGTTGATTTACAATTTTGATTGCTTCCATTGCCTCTTTTACATCATGAACTCTCAAAATATTGGCGCCATTTAAAAGTGCAATTGTGTTGGCAACTGTAGTTGCATTTAAAGCTTCATTTGCTTTAATTTCCAGAGGTTTATACAGCATTGATTTTCTTGAAATTCCAGCTAAAATTGGAGCATCCAAAATTTTAAAAAGTGATAAATTATTTAGAATTTCATAATTGTGTTGCATCGTTTTTCCAAAACCAAAACCAACATCAATAATAATATCATTTACTTTTAATTGGTGTAATTTATAAATTTGTGCTGCAAAAAAAGAAATGATTTCTTTGGTAACATCTTCATAAACAGGATTTTGTTGCATGTTTTGTGGCGTTCCTAACATGTGCATCAAAATATAAGGAACTTGTAAATCTGCTATAGTTTGAAACATTTTTTCGTCCATTTTTCCACCAGAAATATCATTGATCATGGCGGATCCATTTTCAATGGTTTCTTTCGCGATTTTACTTCTAAAAGTATCTACAGAAATTATGATTTCTGGAAAATGATTTATCAATAAATCAACGACAGGAATCATTCTACTCAATTCTTCATTTTCTGAAATATGAGCAGCTCCAGGTCTCGAAGAATAGGCGCCAACATCAATAAATGTAGCGCCTTCAAGAAGCATTTTTTCAGTTTGAAAAAGGATATCAGACTCGTTTTTATATTTTCCACCATCATAAAAAGAATCTGGTGTAATGTTTAAAATTCCCATCACTTTTGGTGATGAAACATCAATTAAATTTCCTTTACAATTTATGGTCATTTTAACGTACGATTTTTTGATTAATAGTTACTTTTTCAGGCGCTTTGTATTGATTCATTTTGTGCATGATTCCCTCAACATTGTCATCTACAATTAGCAATTTTTTGTTTTCAGGTTTGAGGTATCCTTCAGCAACCATTGTGTCAATTTGGTTTAAAATAGCATCAAAAAAACCATTGATATTCAATATACCAACTGGTTTTTTTTCAATCTGTAATTGGTTTAAAGTGAGCGCTTCAAAAAGTTCGTCAAGCGTTCCAAATCCGCCAGGAAGTGTCAAATATCCATCAACCAATTTACTCATTATGACTTTCCGTTCGCTCATTTTTTTGCAAACAATCATTTCTTCAACGCCAGGATGAACAACTTCTTCTTTTTCCAATAATTTTGGAATCACACCAATTACTTTTCCATTTTTTTCGAGAATAGAGTCAGATAAAATACCCATCATTCCAATTTTTCCACCTCCATAAACCAATTCTATACCTTCCCTTACAAGATAATTTCCCAAAGTGATGGCTGCATTTTTATAAACCGAATTAAATCCCAAACTGGAGCCACAAAAAACTACTATTCTTTTCATGAAATAAAATTACAAATTCATCGTAAAAATAAATGAAAAGCAGGTAAGATTTACTATTTTTACACAATTACTTTCAATTTCAAAATGCAAGAAACCTCAAAACAATATGATGCAGTTATTGAAGATTGCAGAAATTTATTCATCAAAAAAATGTCAGATTATGGAAGCGCTTGGCGCATTTTGCGTCTGCCTTCGTTAACAGATCAGTTATTTATTAAAGCGCAAAGAATTCGTCAATTGCAAGAAAATGAGGTGAGAAAAGTGGACGAGGATGAAATGCCTGAGTTTGTTGGAATCATCAATTATGCAATTATGGCTTTGATTCAGTTAGAGTTATTTGTTTCTGAAAATCCTGATTTAACAGTTGATGAAGCTGTTATTTTGTATGACAAACACCTCAAAATTACCAAAGAATTAATGCTCAATAAAAACCATGATTATGGTGAAGCTTGGCGAGATATGCGTGTTTCTAGTTTGACAGATTTGATCTTACAAAAAATATTGCGTGTCAAACAAATTGAAGATAATAGAGGAAAAACAATTGTTTCTGAAGGAATCGCCGCCAATTATCAAGACATGATTAATTACGCAGTTTTTGCATTGATTCACTTAAATAACTAATTTTATGAAATTACTTGTTCAAATTGTCAGAGTTATAGTTGGAATTTTATTTATTTTTTCGGGATTTGTAAAATTAGTTGATCCTATTGGCTCTCAATATAAATTCGAAGAATATTTTTCAGAAAGTGTCTTACACATTCCCTTTTTAATTCCTTATGCACTGCCATTTGCTATCTTTTTGATTATTGCTGAAATTATTTTAGGAGTGGCACTTTTAGTTGGATGGAAAACAAAATTCACTGTAAAAAGTTTGTTGTTCATGGTGCTTTTTTTCTTGTTTTTAACCGGCTATTCTGCATATTATGATAAAGTTACAGATTGTGGATGTTTTGGTGATGCTATTAAATTGAAACCTTGGGAGACATTTTATAAAGATGTTGTTTTATCTATTTTAATTTTCTTTTTGAGTTATAAAACCAAATTGATTACACCTTTAAAATCAAAATCTTCCCCAGGAAAAGTGGTTTTGTGGTCTTTTGTTATTTCAGTATTTATCACTTACTACGTGTTAGCACATTTACCAATAATTGATTTTAGACCTTATGCAATCGGAAAAAATATTTCTGAAGGCATGGAATATCCCGAAGATGGAAGTCTTCCTAAAGTACATGATTTTATGTTGGAAGATTCTCAAAATGATTTGGCACCTGAGATTTTAAAAATGGAAAAAGTGTTGTTGGTAATTTCTTATAGTTTAGAAAAAGCTGATTTTAAAGCATTTATTGAGATTAAAAAAATGTCAGATGAAGCTATCAAAAAGGGTTATAAAGTATACGGTGTTTCAGCATCTTTTTCTGATATTTTGCAATTGACCAAAATGAAATTTGACTTGCCTTTTGAGTTTTTATTTTGTGATGAAACTACTTTGAAAACCATGATTAGAGCAAATCCCGGGATCATTATTTTAAATAAAGGAACTGTTATAGATAAAAAAAACTGGAATGATATTGACGATTTAAAACTTGAATAATTTTTAACAATGAACGAATTTGTAAGTTATCTTTCTGATGAAAATTATGTAATTATTGGCATCAATAATGGTAAAGTAAACGCAATTTCTAATGAAGTGATTGATGGAATACACCAAGCTTTAAATATTGCAGAAAAAGATGATAAAGTTGTTATTTTGACAGGTTTATCTGGAATTTTTTCTGGAGGTTTTGATTTAAAAGTAATGACCAAATCACCAGAATTTGCAAAAGGATTGGTGACAAAAGGTTCAAAATTATCATACAGAATGTTGTCATTTCCAAAACCAATTATAGTGGCTTGTAACGGACATGCCATTGCAAAAGGTGCTTTTTTATTACTTTCTGCAGATTATAGAATTGGTGTAGAAGGTGATTTTAAAATCGGTTTGAATGAAGTAATGATTGGAATGACCATGCATCACGCAGGAATTGCCATCGCAAAAGCGCGTTTGTCAGAGGTATATTTAAATAGAAGTGTTAATAATGCTGAAATCTACAACCCAAAAGATGCTATAAAAGCGGGATTTTTGGATGTAATTGTTCCTGAAAGTGAATTGCTTTCGACAGCAATTAAAGTTGCTACAATGTTTGGAAAACTGAATTCAAAAGCACACGCAGAAACCAAATTAAGAGTTAGAAAACATCATTTAGAAAGTTTAGAAAATGCAATTAAATTGGATTTAAACGAGCAAATCTCAATCAATATTTAATACTTTTTAAAGGTTTTTACTCCTGCATTTATTTCAATATTCAAATGATTTTTTTTTGGTGTTAAAGGACAAGAATATTTGTCATTATAAGCGCAATAAGGATTGTATGTGTTATTAAAATTTAGTAAGATGGTATTGTCTTTTTTGATGTCAGTAGTCATCACATCCATATAACGTCCACCACCATAAGATTCATTTCCAGAAGTATCATCAGTAAAAGGCAAAAATAAATAGTTTTTATATTTTTCATCTTTTGAGTCATCTTGACTTTGATAAATAGTCAATTCGTGATTTTTTCTATTTAATGTGAATTTTAAGATTCCGAATTCTTTGTACAAAGGTTTTCTATCAGTGGTAGTTGCCATTTCAAAAATTGGAGCATTTTCTGTTCTTTTAAGTTCTGCAATAACAATAAATGAGGAATCAATTGGAAAAAAATCAAGACCTTTAAAATTCTTTAAATCTGATGTTTTTAATGGAGAAGTTGAGGCGTCTTTATAGCTTGCGTTTAGTTTTTGTTGGTATTCAGTTTTGCCTATTAAAGGTCTTTTTCCTTGAGAATTACAAGATAAAAATGAAATAAAGGCAAGAAGAAGTAATTTTTTCATTTAGTTGTATTTTATAGAGTCCAATATACAAAACTAGAATAAACTGCAATTAAAACAATCCCATCAATCCAATTCAATCTCATTTTTTTGGTAAAACTACCATTGGTAAAATAAGAAATGCAATTGCTAACATCCATAAAACATTGTTGGTTAAAAACTTTTAGCCCACAACTTCAATAGGATTGATAATGGCTGTGATGCCAAGCACACCTAAAATATTAAAGATATTTGAACCTACTAAATTTCCTAAAGAAATAGCTTTTTCTTTTTTGATAATGGCAATAATTGAAGCTGCAAGTTTAGGAATACTCGTCCCTATAGAAACCACAGTAACTCCAATAATTCGTTCACTAACCCCAAAATCGGCAGCTAGTGAAGTTGCACCCTTAATGAGCAATTCAGATCCACCCCAAAGCCCTAATCCACCAATTGCTAAAAATAGTGCTATTTGTTAAGATTGTAATATATCAGCAACTTCAGAGAGTTCTTCTGAAAAATTATTTTTTTGGATTTTAATTAGAAAAAAACAGAAATACGACTAATAAACTTAGTAAAATAAACCCTTCATATCTTTCAATTATTTTGTCATTTGTTAAAAAAAAGTAAAGTAAAATTGAAGCTAACATCATTACAATCCAATCAACTTTATAAAAACTTTTCTGGACTTCCATTAGGCCAAAAAGTAATGTGATTCCTAAAATCAGTGAGATATTTACAATATTTGAACTTAGTTACATTTGCTAAAGCTAAATCAGAAGATCCGTTCAAGGCATTATTAACGCTCACAATCACCTCAGGAGCAGAAGTTGCAAATGAAACTATTGTCATTCCAATGACAACCTTTGGAATATTAACTTTTAAATAAATGGCAAAAGCTGATTTTAACAACCAAATTTACACCTAAAATTAAAAAAAAATCCACCAAGAATCTGTAAAAAGTTCATTTTTCTATTTTAAGAGAAGATACATCATAAAGATTTTAAATGAAATTCAATAACTATATTTTTTTAGATAAATTCATCTAAATTTTCAGTAAATTTGAAAAAAATTCAATGATAATGAAGAAAAAATGTTTTAAAATATTGGCAAAAATTAACAAAATGATGTTGCCTTCTTATACGAAAAAAAAACTAGATATTACCAAAGCAAGCAAGTTTCAATTGGCAATTATTGGTTGGAGAGCTTTTGTAACTATGAATTATCTTGATTAAAAATTTAATTTATATGAACGAATATACAAAATTATTTACGGGTTCAGCTCTAATAATTAAGGGATTAACAGTTTTTTTGGAAGAAAATGATATTCAATATATTATCAAAGATCGATTAAATTCTGCATTAATTGCAGGTTTTGGCGAACTACCAAATACTACTGAAGTTCATGTTAAAACTTTTAAATTAGATGTTGCAAATGAAATTCTTGAAAATTATAGAATTACTATAAATTTATAAGATATAAAATAGATTTTCTAAATTCAAAAAATGAGGTTATATTTGCATCCGCTTAAAGGCCTCGTGGCGCAATTGAATAGCGCATCTGATTACGGCTCAGAAGGTTACTGGTTTGAATCCAGTCGAGGTCACTGAAAAAAAATCCTTAAACATCTAATTATAAATATGTTTTATAAGTATGTTTAAGGATTTTTAATTTTAATAATTTTCTAAATATCTATAAACCCAGATCTTTTTTCTTATCTGGATAATTTTCCTCTTTTTGTTTTTTACTTGAATAATAAATATTCCAAATCGTAAAATACATGTACACTGCAAAAATTATACCCCCTATGATAAAAAAACCATTGCTCATGATCTTCTTCTTTGACGGATTGCAATTGAAAACAACAGAATTGTTCCTGGCCAATGCGCAGAGTATAATGCTTCATCATATTTTCCTGAAAGGCCCAATGATATTGAATATAGCATACATAAAAATGCAAGTATGATTGGATACCATTTTGTAACAAATAATTTTATTGAATTCATTTTTTATTTTCTAAATAACCAAACAAATAAAATAAATTTATATTGGAATTAATCATCAAAATATTGTTTCAATGCAT
>ERZ888423.1329-NODE-1329-length-21581-cov-48.886463_pt1 | contig 21581 bp, 20 predicted proteins | sample MGYA00520523_ERZ888423 | MGnify/ENA primary metagenome ERZ888423 (study PRJEB32303, sample SAMEA104408611) | aquatic metagenome | biome: Brackish water; feature: Pelagic; material: water | place: Baltic Sea | collected 2014-06-08T10:24:00 | depth 30,27 m ...
GGGTATGCCAGCGCGGTTCTTCCTGCAGGGCCGGGCTGCCAAAGGGCCACCCGATTGGGCGGCCCCTTGCATGAAACCCTGTGATCGGATGGTCAGCCGACCAGTTCAAGACCGGCGAAGAAATAGGCGATCTCTTCAGCCGCGGTTTCCGGCGCGTCCGAGCCATGGACCGAGTTTTCGCCCTTGGACAGCGCGAAATCCTTGCGGATCGTGCCGGCGGCGGCTTCGGCGGGATCGGTGGCGCCCATCACTTCGCGGTATTTGGCGATGGCCTCTTCGCCTTCAAGCACCTGCACGACCACCGGCTCGGACGCCATGAATGCGCACAACTCGCCATAAAACGGGCGCGCCTTGTGCACGGCATAGAAATGACCGGCTTGTGCGGCGGTCATGTGAATGCGCTTTTGCGCGATGATGCGCAGGCCCGCGGCCTCGATCTTGGCGTTGATCGCGCCGGTCAGGTTGCGGCGGGTGGCGTCGGGTTTGATGATCGAAAATGTGCGCTGAACGGCCATGATAAGCTCCGTGAGGTTGGATTTGACGGGGCCTTAGCATGGGGGTCGGGGGATGGAAAGCGGGGCGTTGACACCACCGCACCGCCCGGTCAGACAGCGCGCATGTTGCGCATTTCAGACATCTCCTATTCCGTCGCGGGTCGCCCCTTGTTCGAGGGTGCCAGCACCACCATTGCCGCGGGCCACAAGGTGGGCATCGTCGGGCGCAATGGCGCGGGCAAAACCACGCTGTTCCGGCTGATCCGGGGTGAATTGACGCTCGATGGGGGCGCCATCGAATTGCCCACCCGCGCCCGCATCGGCGGCGTCGCGCAAGAGGTGCCCGGCTCCGAGGTGTCCTTGATCGACACCGTGCTTGAGGCCGACACCGAACGCGCCGCCCTTTTGGCCGAAGCCGACGGCGCCACGGGTGAGCGGATGGCGGAAATTCAGACCCGGCTGCAAGATATCGATGCCTGGTCAGCCGAGGGGCGCGCGGCAAGTATCCTCAAGGGGCTTGGCTTTACCGATGAGGAAAGCCGCATGCCCTGTTCGGCCTTTTCGGGCGGCTGGCGGATGCGGGTGGCGCTGGCGGGCGTCTTGTTCGCCCAGCCCGATCTGTTGCTTCTGGACGAACCGACCAACTATCTTGATCTTGAGGGCGCGCTTTGGCTGGAAAGCTATCTGGCGCGCTATCCGCACACCGTGCTGGTGATCAGCCACGACCGGGGGCTCCTGAACCGGGCGGTGGGCCATATCTTGCATCTCGAGGGGCGCACTCTGACGCTTTACACCGGCGGCTACGACATCTTCGCGCGCACCCGCGCCGAAGCCCGCGCCGTACAGACCGCCGCCGCCAAGAAACAAGACCTTCAGCGTGCCCATCTTCAGGCTTTTGTCGACCGCTTCAAGGCCAAGGCCAGCAAGGCCAAACAGGCCCAAAGCCGCGTCAAGATGCTTGAAAAGATGACGCCGATCCGCATGCCCGAGGATGCAGCGCGCACCGTCTTTACCTTTCCTGCCCCCGATGCGCTGTCGCCGCCCATTCTGGCGCTTGACGATGTGGCGGTGGGCTATGACGGCAAGGCCGTGCTGAACCGGCTTTCGCTCAGGATCGACCAAGATGACCGGATCGCGCTTCTGGGGCGCAATGGCGAAGGAAAATCGACGCTTTCCAAACTTTTGGCGGCGAAACTTCAGCCTTTGAACGGACGCCACACCGCATCGTCCAAGCTGCGCGTGGGTTATTTCGCGCAGCATCAGGTCGATGAACTGCATCTGGATGAAACGCCGCTTCAGCATGTTCAGCGCGCCCGCCCCGAGACACAGCAGGCCAAGTTGCGCGCGGTTCTGGCGGGCTTTGGCCTGATGGCTGAACAGGCGGAAACCGAAGTGGCGCGCCTGTCGGGCGGGCAAAAGGCACGGCTGTCGCTGTGTCTGGCCACGCTTGATGCGCCGCATCTGCTGATCCTGGATGAGCCGACCAACCATCTGGACATCGAAAGCCGCGAGGCGCTGGTCGAAGCCTTGACCGCCTATACCGGCGCGGTGATCCTGGTCAGCCATGACATGCATCTGCTGGAACTGGTCGCTGATCGGCTCTGGCTGGTCAAGGATGGCCGCGTCACCCCCTATGAGGGCGATCTTGAAAGCTATCGCGCCTTTCTTCTGAAGGGTGAAGAAAAGCCCGCAAAGATCCAGAAGGAAAAGAAGAAAACCTTTTCAAATGATGAGATCAAGGAGCTGCGCGCCGAGGTCCGCAAATGCGAGGCGCGCGTGGCCACCATCGAGGAAATGCGCAGCAAACTTGCCAAAAGGCTGGCCGATCCCGCGCTTTACGAAGGCGACAGGCTGGGCGAGCTGGAGGTTTGGCAAAAGAAATACGCCGAACTGATGGAAGGATTGAGCCGCGCCGAAGCCATGTGGGTCGCCGCCGCCGAAAAGCTGGAATGCGCCGAGGCGGGCTGACGCCCCCGCGCGCTCAGGCGATCGGCACGACCGCGGGCTCGGATGCGCTGTCGGCGCAGGGCAATTCCACCGGCAGAACTGCAATGCGCCCATCGGCGAACACGCCACGCACCACATCACTGTCGAGGCCGGGGGCCACGAATTCCGCCGTGCTGCCCGCTATATCCCGGGGTGTCGCCACCACGCGCCCATCCTCGAACCACCCCCGCTCATTGTCGATATCGAGCGTGACGATCACCTGCCCTCGCGGTGGCAGATCGCTGACCACGATCACTATGCTGCGTGCCCCGTCGGGCACCGGCATGACCACCGCAGGCCCCGACACGACCCGCACCGGGGCCGGGTCGCGGGTGCCCGCCCCGCCGTATTCGGTGTCGATCACGACCGATCCCGCCGAGGCGCCGAAGTCGATCCGCACCCGCCCGCTTACCGCGGCGCAGCTTCCGCCGTTGCTCACCGTGATCCAATCCTGCGCGTCTTCGTCCAGAACCATGATGCGGAGTGGCACCGTCTCTGTTCGTGGCTCAAGATCGGCCAGAGCAGGGCCGGCCAGCACACTCACGATTACCCCAAGGACAAGCCGGAAAAACCACATCCGTTCACCTCAACGCATTGCACTTTGGCAAAACCTATACCGGCCCGCCGCGTGCGCAAGGTCCGAGCGTACTCGCCAAGCGAAGGAACCGTCGATATATTGGTGGATGATGGAGTTCTCCGCCTACATCCCGGCCTTCGTGGCGCTGTTCGTCGTGATCGACCCGATCGGTCTGGCGCCGCTGTTTGTGGCGCTGACGCGCGGGCAGACGCCGCGACAGCGCCGTGCGGTGGCGATGCGCGCCACGCTGGTGGCGATGGGCATCTTGACGCTGTTCGGGCTGGCGGGCGAGGCGGTGCTGGGTTTTCTGGGCATTTCGATGCCTGCCTTTCGCATGGCAGGGGGCATCTTGCTGTTTCTGACCGCGCTCGACATGCTGTTCGAGCGGCGCAGCCAGCGCCGTCAGGGTCAGGCCGATGGCGCGCCCGCCGATGATCCGTCCGTGTTTCCGCTGGCCATTCCGCTGATCGCGGGGCCGGGCGCGATTGCGACGATGATCTTGCTGACCGGGCAGTCGGGCGGCAACACGACCCATTTGGTGCTGGTGCATCTGGTGATGCTGGCGGTTCTGGCCGTGGTCTTGACGCTGTTCTTGCTGGCAGCCCCGCTGGAGCGGCTGCTCGGCCCCACGGGCATCAATGTGGTGACCCGGCTTTTGGGCATGCTTCTGGCCGCGCTTTCGGTGCAATTCGTGATCGACGCGATGCGCGATCTGCAGGTGATCTGACCGCCGCCAACCCCTATGTTGCGGGGATGATGACAAACGAGGTTGCCCATGACCGCAGATCAGACCGCATCGTTTATCTATCTGGTGCTCTTGGGGGCGGTCATCGCGCTGTCGCATCTGGTGGCCAACCGGGGCAATCTGGGCCGCGTTGCCCGACAGGCGGCACTGTGGGGCCTGATCTTTCTGGGCGCGGTTGCGGTTGTCGGGCTTTGGCCCACGATCCGCGACACGGTCATGCCAAGGCAAACCGTGCTGGCGGATGGGCGCCAGATCACGGTGCCGATGTCGGCGGATGGGCATTTCTACCTGATCCTCGATCTCAACGGGGTGCCGGTGCGCTTTGTCGTCGATACCGGCGCCACCGACATGGTCTTGTCAGCCGCAGATGCCACGCGCATCGGGCTTGATCCGGCCCGGCTGATCTATTCGGGCCGCGCGATGACAGCCAACGGCATGGTGGAAACGGCGCCCGTGCGGATCGCGACCGTGGCCATCGGCCCGATCCTTGACCAGGGTCTGCGGGCGGTGGTCAATCGCGGCGATTTGTCGGAAAGCCTGTTGGGCATGAGCTATCTGAGGCGATTTTCGCGGCTTGAGATCACCGAAGGGCAATTGCTGCTCGAACGCTGAGGCGGCGCGCAGGCCCCCCCCTCAGGTGTCGCGCTTCATCGCCCAGCGCCCGCTTTCCTCGGACCAGTATTTCGCCTTGATCCCGGCGCCGGTCAAAGCCTTCCATTGCGCGCGCGCGCTGGACAGCGCCGCGCCGTCATGCCCGTCGAACAAGATCATCGCGCGTGCCAGTGCGGCAATCTCATCGGCGGCGATGGGCGCGCCTTCGATGCAGACAAGGCAATCGGGGCGGTTGGGCGCGACGGGTTGCGTGGTCAGCAACACCGGTTGCTCGGCGTCATGCGCCCCGCCCGCCCGACCATGGGGCAAGAAACCATCCTCGGCCCCCAGCCAAAGCGCGCCGTCCAGACGATCGAGCAGCGCGGCATTTTGGCCGCGCACCGCCACGCGCCAGCCTTGCGCCAAGGATTTCTCCAATAGCTGGCGCAAGGTTGCTTCCAGCGGGCTGTGCGTCAGATGGTAAAAGAAAACCTCGCCCACGCGGTCCGCCTCAGGTCTCAAAACGGTCGCGGATCAACCGATCCAGCGCCAGAACCCCCCATCCTGTCGCCCCTTTGGGCGCCAGTCTGGTGTCGGATTTCACACTGGCCACGCCAGCGATATCAAGATGGATCCACGGCGTTTCCGCCCGCACGAAGCGTTGCAGGAATTGCGCCGCCGTGATGGCGCCGCCTTCGCGGCCGCCCACATTCTTCATGTCCGCGATGCGCGATTTCAGCTTTTCATCATAGGCCGCGCCAAGCGGCATCCGCCACGCACCCTCGCCCTCGGCGGCGGCGGCTTTCAGGAACGCGTTGCACAGCGCGTCGTCATTGGAAAACACGCCTGCGTTTTCATGGCCGAGCGCGATGATGATCGCACCCGTCAGGGTCGCCAGATCGATCATGCCTGCGGGGTTGAAGCGGTCTTGCGCATACCACATCACATCGGCCAGCACCAAACGCCCCTCGGCGTCGGTGTTGATAACCTCGATGGTGTCGCCCTTCATGGATGTGACCACATCGCCGGGGCGCTGGGCATTGGGGCCGGGCATGTTTTCCACCAGCCCGATCAGCCCGACCACATGCGCGCGCGCCTTGCGCAAGGCCAATGCCCGCATCACACCCGCCACCACGGCGCCGCCGCCCATGTCCATGGTCATGTCTTCCATGCCGGCGGGCGGCTTCAGGCTGATGCCGCCGGTGTCGAACACGACCCCCTTTCCGATCAGCGCCAAGGGTGCGCCTTCGGCCCCTTTCCACTGCATCACCGCCACCTTGGACGGGCTGTCCGACCCCTGCCCCACACCCAGAAGCGCCCCCATGCCCAGCGTGGCCAAGGCGGGCTCATCCAGCACCTCGACCTCGACCCCCAGATGGCGCAGCGCCTCAAGACGAAGGGCGAACTCGGTCGTCGTGAGCACATTGGCGGGTTCATTGACCAGATCGCGGGTCAGGAAAACGCCCTCGGCCAAGGCCAGCATCGGGGCGGCGGCGGCTTGCGCCAGATCGGGCTTGCTCACCATCACGATGGCGGGCTTGGCCGTTGGCTTGTCACCCGTCTTGTGGGGGGTGAACTCATAGGTCCTGAGCGCAAGCCCAAGCACCAATTCGGCGATCCCGCCACTGGCGCCTGCCGCCAGCGTCAGCGCCTCATGGCCCTTGAACTTGGCCAAGGTGGCCCCCGCCTTGCGCGCCTCGTCGACGCCGGGGCGCCGGGCCAGTTTGACGACCATCACATCCGTGACAGCCAGCCCCGAGGGCCAGCCCATCGCCACACCCTCGCCCGGTTGCAGCTTGGCCCATGCCGGGCTGTCCAAAAGCCGCGACAGCGCGCCGCGCAGCGCCCGGTTCAGCCGCCGCCCGGCTGCATCCAGCCCGCCATCCGGCGCAACCAGCAGCGCAAGCTTGCCTGTCGCTGTGATCAGGGCGTCCAGATCAGTCTGGGCAAAGGAAATTTCGATCGGTGATGTCATGCTGTCTGGTCCCCAAAGGCAGGATCGGCCAAGACGGTGCAGGCCGCTGTTGCGCCCAGCTTAGGGCGGGGTTTCGCCAATGGCCAGATCGCCCTCGCACGGGGGCTTGCTTTGACCTAAAACAGGGGCAATCACCGCGCCGCCAGGCGGAGCCAAACATGAGGGATGTCGCGCCTTGGGGCGGTATGATCGATATATCCTGACGCAGTTGATCGTGCTGTTCGCCTTTTTCAGCTTTGTGCTGATCTCGGTCTACTGGATCAACGAAGCGGTGGATCTGTTTGATTCGCTGATCGCCGATGGCCAGACCTTGTCGGTTTTTCTGGAATTCACCGCGCTGACGCTGCCGCAGATCATGATCATGGTGCTGCCGGTCGCGGGGTTCGTGGCCACGCTTTACATTTTCAACAAGATGATCGCGGAAAGCGAAATGGTGGTGCTGCAGACCGCCGGGCTTTCGGCGCTGCGGCTGTTGCGCCCGGTTCTGGTCTTTGGGCTGATCCTGGGGCTTTTGGTGGCGGTCTTGGGCAATGTTCTGGCCCCTGCGGCGCGCAGCCAGTTCATCGACCGCAGCCAGGAGGTGCGCGAGGATCTTTCGGGCCGTTTCTTGCGCGAGGGGCAATTCATTACCCCGACCGTCGGTCTGACCGTCTATCTGCGCGACATCACCGAATTTGGTGAATTTCGTGACCTGTTCTTGCAAGACCGATCAGAGCAAGGCACCGAAGTGACCTATACGGCCGCGCGCGCGCTGTTGCTGCGCTCACCGACCGGGCTTCGGCTGGTCATGCTCAACGGGATGGCACAAACGCTTGATGTGACCACCCAGCGGCTGACCACGATCCGGTTCGAGGAATTCACCTATGATCTGAGCGCGCTGATGGGCGGAGGCGGGTTGCGCAGCCATGATCTGCGCGAATTGTCGACGCGGGTGTTGCTGGGGGCAGATGCCGAAACCGCCCAAGGGCTGGGCCTGTCCGAAGCCCAGATGCGATTTTCCGGCCATGAACGGATCGCGCGCGCGCTGTTCGTCATCTTTCCCCCGCTGATTGCGGCGGCCTGCCTGATGCTGGGGCGCTTTTCACGCTTTGGCGTCTGGCCACAGATGCTGCTTGCCGTGGCGCTGGTCATCCCGCTGCAGATGGCTGGAAACGCCGCCGAGGCGGCGGGCATCCGCAATACCGACCTGCGATGGATGGCCTATGCGCAGCCAGCGCTCGCGGCAGCCTTGGCCGCCCTGCTTTCGGCCGCAGCCATGACAGGCAGCCGACGGCGCCGCAGCGGGCCCCCACAAGGCGCGGTCGCGCCATGATCTTGCAGCGCTACCTTGCCCAAAGGTTCTTGCGCGCGCTTGGCATCGTGGCGGCGGTTTTCGTGGCGATCTTGTTGCCGATCGATCTGGCCGAACAATTGCGCCGCATAGGCCCCGATCAAGGTCTGGGACCCGTGCTGGAATTGGCGCTGCTGAACATGCCGCGCAAGCTTTACGAGATGATCCCCTTGTTCGTCCTGCTCGCCACGCTGCTGATGTTTCTGGGTCTTGCGCGAAGTTCCGAGTTGGTGGTGATCCGCGCCTCCGGCCGTTCGGCGTTGCGGGCCGTGGCCTCGCCCGTGCTTGTCGCGGCGGCGTTCGGCATCTTGGCCATCGGCGTGCTGAACCCCATCGTCGCTGCGACGCAGCAACAGTATGACCTGAAAACGGCCCAATATCGCGGCGCCGAAGAACGCACGGTGTCAATCACCTCCGAAGGGCTGTGGCTCAGGCAGGGCAGCGCCACCGACCAGACCGTGATCCATGCGGGTGCCGCAAATTCCGACGGCACCCTTCTGTTTGATGCCAGCTTTTTCCAATTCGACCCCGAAGGCACGATCACGGGCCGCATCAACGCGCGCGAGGCGCGGCTGATGGATGGGCAATGGGCGCTGATCGATGCGCGGCGCTGGCCGCTTGTGGGCACGACCAACCCCGAAGCAGCGGCACAAGGTTTCGACACCTACAGCCTGCCGTCGACGCTGACGCGCGAACAGATCCGCGACAGCTTTGGCAAGCCCGAAACGATTTCGATCTACGCGCTTCCGGGCTTTATCGGGCAGCTCAATCAGGCAGGGTTTTCCGCGCTCAACCATCGCGTCTGGCTCCAGATGGAATTGTCGGCGCCGCTGATGCTGATGGCGATGGTGTTGATCGCGGCAGGGCTGAGCATGCGCCACACACGATCGGGCAAGACAGGGATCATGGTGCTGGCCGCGATCTTGCTGGGGTTCAGCCTGTTCTTTGTGCGCTCTTTCGCGCAGGTCTTGGGCGAAAACGGGCAACTGCCCATCGCCATTGTCGCATGGACCCCACCTGTGGCTGCGATCTTGCTGGCGGTGGGCCTTTTGCTGCATATGGAAGATGGATGAGACCTCCCGCCCGACATATCGTTGCAGCCGCCCTGATCGCGCTGGCGCTGGCCCTGCCCGCAGGGGGCCAAGAGCCGACGGCGCCCGCGACGCTGATCGCGGACCAGATCCGCTTTGAACGCGCCAGCCAGGTGATCCGCGCCGAAGGGTCGGTCGAGATCTTGCATCAAGGCGCCCGCCTCAGGGCCGCGGCGCTGATCTATGATGGCGCGCGCGACCAGCTTCAGATCACCGGGCCGATCGTGTTGACCGATGCCTCGGGGCGCACGATGATCTTTGCCGATTATGCCGAATTGTCGGGCGACCTGCGCGAGGGCGTGTTGCGCTCGGCGCGGCTGGTGCTGGATCGCCAGTTGCAGATCGCCGCGAACGCGATTGAACGCAGCGAGGGACGCTATACCCAGCTGCAAAGTGCTGTCGCGTCGTCATGCGAGATCTGCGCCGACAATCCGGTGCCCCTGTGGGAAATCCGCGCCGCCCGCGTGATCCATGACCAACAGGAACGCCAGATCTATTTCGACAATGCCAGCTTTCGCCTGATGGGCGTGCCGCTGGTGTGGCTGCCCCGGCTGCGGATGCCCGATCCCACGCTCGAGCGGGCCACAGGTTTTCTGACGCCGTCGCTGCGGGCCAATGATGCGACCGGCACCCATCTGCAGATCCCCTATTTCACCACCCTTGGGGCCCATGCCGATCTGACCCTGACCCCATGGATCGGGATAGGCGCCTCTGAAACGGTCGAATTGCGCTATCGGCACGCCTTTCGCGCGGGCAGCATCCAGATCGATGGGGCGCTGAGCCGGGATGATCTGATCGATGAGGATTTCCGCGGATATCTGGCGGTTCTTGGCCGGTTCGACCTTGTGCGCGACTACAAGCTGGATCTGGCGCTCAACGGTGTCACCGATCGCGGCTATCTGACGACCTATGGGTTTCGCGACACCGACCTGCAGGAAAATACCCTGCGCATCAGCCGCGCCGACAGGGACAGCTATGCCGCCTTGGGTGCTGCGGGCTATGCCTCGCTGCGCGAAGGCGACAACAACGACACCCTGCCCACCCGGTTGCTGGCGGCCGAAGTCACCCGACGGTTCACCCCGGCCATTCTGGGCGGCATCGCCACCGTGGGGGTCGACGCGCTGAGCTATTATCGGATGTCCGATCGCAATGGCCCTCTGGGGCGCGATATAGCCCGCCTGTCGGGCTTTGTGGACTGGCGGCGCGACACGGTGTTTCCGGGGGGGCTGTTGATGGCCTTTGACGGGGCGCTGTACGGCGATGTCTATGCCACGCAGCAAGACAGCGCGTTTGACAGCACCCAGACGCGATTGGCGCCGTTTCTGGGGCTTGAATTGCGCTACCCGCTTGTGCGCCACGACACGGCGGGCGTGACCCATCTGATCGAACCGGTGCTGCAAGTCACCTGGTCCGATGTCGCGGGCGATGCCGTGCCGATCGAAGACAGCACTGTCGTCGAATTCGACGAGGCCAATCTTTTCGCGCTGGATCGCTTTCCGGGGCAAGATCAGCGGGAAACGGGGCTGCGCGCCAATCTGGGGCTGGGATACACCAGAACCGACCCCTTGGGCTGGTCGCTTGGCGTCATGGGCGGCGTCGTGCTGCGCAAGGCCGATATGGGACAGTTCACGCCGGGCTCGGGGCTGGATGGGGTGCGCTCGGATTATCTTTTGGCCACCCATTTCTCCGCTGCAGAGCGCTGGCGCGTCGTGAACCGCGCGCTGTTTTCCTCGGGTCTGGATTTCACATCCAACGAACTGTCGCTGGGTTGGCGGCAGAGCACGCATCTGATCGAGACAACCTATACCTGGCTGGTCGCCGATCCGGCAGATCCGGCCAAGGGCCGCCCGCTTGATATCGGGGAATGGGCGCTGGCGGCGGAATACGAGATCGGCACAGGTTGGCAGGCGCGCGCGAACTGGCGCTATGACACGGTGGCCGCCACACCGACCCGGGCCGGTCTGGCGCTTGGATATGCCAATGAATGCATCGATGTGGAATTTTCCGCTGAACGGCGCTATACGGCATCCGCCACGCTTGAACCGGCGACCGAGTTCGGCTTGACGGTCGCGCTGAATGGATTTGGCGCGCAGCGATCGGGCCGAAGCCACACGCGCAGTTGCCTTCGCTGATGAGGCAGTCCAAAAAGACCAAAGGCGCACCCGCGATGAACGCCCCCATTCGAGCAGACCGGACACCAGCCGCGATGACCAAAAGCCTCAAGACCCTGTTGCGCGTTGCAGTGCTTGCTGCCTTGCCGATGATGGCCGACGCCCAATCGCCCTTTTCGGCTGTGGCACGGGTGGATGACGCCATCGTCAGCGCCTATGAGCTTGATCAGCGCGCCCTCTTCATGGAGGTGATCCGCACACCCGGCGATGTCAGGGCCAAAGCGCTGGAGGCCTTGGTGAACGAGCGTCTTCAGGTGGCCGAGGCCCGCCGGATGGGCGTCGTGGTCACGCCCGCCGACATCGAGGCGGGCATCGTCGAATTCTCGTCCCGCGCCGAGCTGTCGCCCGAGCAATTCCTGCAGGCCATCGGCGACGAAGGTGTCGCCCCCGAAACATTCCGCGATTTCGTGGCCAATGGCATTTCATGGCGCAATGTCGTGCAGACCCGCTTTGCGGCACGCGCACGCGCCGCGATCAGCGATGCACATGTCGAACGCGCCTTGGCCTTTGGCCCGCGGCTTGAGAGCGCCGAGATCTTGCTGGCCGAAATCATCGTTCCGATCACCCCCGAAAATCAGGACATCTTGCGCGATGAACTTGAGCGGCTGATGGGCGATCTGAACTTCGAGGTCGATCGCTTCAGCCAGGCGGCCCGGCGGTTTTCCGCAGCGGACACCCGTGACCAAGGCGGTCTGACGGGATGGCGCGCGCTCAACACCATTCCCCCACAATTGCGCGAGGATATGGTGTTGCTCGCTGTGGGCGAGACCTATGGCCCGGTCAACCTTGGCCCCGCCTTGGCGATCTTTCAGATGCGCGGCCTGTCCGAGCAAGGGCCGGTCGCGCCTTCCGTGGCCTCGGTCGATTATGTGACGATAGCGCTTGCCCCCGTGGCCACCGAAGCGGGTGCCGCCGCGGCCGCCGCGCTCCGGGCCGAGGTGGATGTCTGCGACGATCTTTATGGCCTGCGGCCGGGCGGCTTTGAGCGCCATGATCAGCCGCTTGGTGCCATTCCCACCGATATCGCGCTGGCGCTGTCAGGGCTGGACGCGGGCGAGATGTCGTTTGCTGTGACGCGCGATGGCGGGGCCACGACTTTGGCGGTCATGCTGTGCGCGCGCCGCATCACCGAACCCGAGGGGGGGGTCGAAGCGGTGCGCCAGCAGCTTTTCGCCGAAAGCCTTGCAGGCTATGCCGATGCGCTGCTCGAAGAGCTGCGCGCCGATGCCATCATCGCCCTCGACTGACATGGCGCGCCTCGCCCCGATCGCGGTCAGCATCGGCGAGCCCGCCGGCATCGGCCCCGAAATCGCCGCCAAGGCATGGCAAAGCCTGGGCGCCGCCATCCCCTTTTTCGTGATCGGCGATATCGGTCACCTGACCGGTCTGGGGGTGCGGCCCATCCCCATCGCGCATCCCTCCGAGGCGGGCCATGCCGCGTTGAGCGGCCTGCCGGTTCTGGCCCATCCCTTTCCAGCGGCCGCCACGCCCGGCCAACCCGCCCCCGAAAACGCCACCGCCATCATCGCGGCGATTGCGCGGGGGGTCGATCTGGTGATGACGGGGCAGGCTTCGGCGCTGACCACCCTGCCGATCCATAAAAAGGCGCTCAAGGACGGGGCCGGGTTCGGCTTTCCCGGACATACCGAATATCTCGCCCATCTCGCGGGCGTCGGGCATGTGGTGATGATGCTGGCCTGCCGCGCCTTGCGCGTGGTGCCCGCCACCATCCACATCCCGCTCAGGGATGTGCCCGCCGCGCTGACGCCACGGCTTTTGATCGACACGATCCGCATCACCCATGCAGGCCTGATCCGCGATTTCGGGATCGCGCATCCGCGCATCGCGCTGACCGGGCTGAACCCCCATGCCGGTGAAGGCGGCGTGATGGGGCGCGAAGACATCACGGTTATTGCGCCGGTGATCTCTGCCCTGCGCGACGAGGGCCTTGATCTGTCGGGTCCCCACCCCGCCGATACGATGTTTCACGCGGGCGCGCGCGCCACATATGACGCGGCCATCGCCATGTATCACGATCAGGCACTGATCCCGATCAAGACCATCGATTTCGCGGGCGGGGTGAATGTCACGCTGGGGCTGCCGTTCATTCGGACCTCCCCCGATCACGGGACGGCCTTTGACATCGCAGGCACAGGCCGGGCCGACCCCACCAGCTTTATCGCAGCACTGGACATGGCCCAAAATATGGCGGCGATGCGCGCCCGCTGATCAAGACGGCTGCGCAGCTTTCGGTTTGGCCGGGATGCAGGCTTCCGGCGTCAGACCGGCATGTCGTTGAACAGATCATCCAGCCCGTCGTCGTCGGCTCTGGGCAATCGCGCGGCCGGGGCGCGGGGCTTGAGCGGCGTGGGCGTGACGGCCGGTGTGGATGGTGTGGGCGGCAGGGCGGCGGCATCGGGCTGTCGGCGCAATTCGGTATGGGCGGGGCGTTTTGGCTTGGGCAGCGCGCGGTCTCTTTTGGTCATGTCACTCCCTCTGTGGTTCGTGGCGGCGCCTGTGGCACCGCTGATGGGGTGGGCGCCTAGCGTGAACAGCCGCGGCAAAACGGCGTGTATGGCAACAGATCCAGGCGTGCGGCGGAAATTTCCGCGCCGCAGGTAACGCAAACGCCGTAATCCCCGGCATCCATGCGCACCAGCGCGGCACGAATGCGTGCGATTTCGACCTCGCCCGACTGGCCCAGCTTTTCAAGCACCTCATCGCCTTCGCGTTCGGTGGCAAGCTCTTGCCAATCCTTGGATTGGTGGCTGTCAAGCTCTGCATCAAGCGCGCGCAGCCGCGCCTCCAGAAACGCCAGCCGTTGCTCAAGCTGGGCGCGGCGGGTGGCAAGATCGGTCATTGCAGCCTCCTGTCGACAAAGGGGCAAAGCCGGCCCCATCCATTGCAGACCCGATCCTAATCGGCCAGCCCGCGTCGGGCCTTGACATGCATCAATGCGGCCTTTCCCTTGCCGCGGGCTTGATGCAAACTGCCTGCACACCAATCCCCAAAGGAGTCCTCTGGAATGGACCTGCGCCAGATCACCGACCGCTACAGCGTCGCCCCCCAACTTGCGCCCGCAGATATGGCGGCACTGGCCCAGGCGGGCTTTTCCACAGTGATCTGCAACCGCCCCGATGGCGAAAACCCCCCACCGCTTCAGGCCGCCGCGATGCAGGCAGCCGCCGAAGCCGCAGGGCTTGATTTCGTCTTCAATCCGATCATCGGCGGTCAGATGACGATGGACAATGTCGAAGAACAGCGCGACGCGATCGATGCCGCCGATGGCCCGGTCATCGCCTATTGCGCTTCGGGCAACCGTTCGACGCTGGTCTGGGCCTTGGGTCAGGCGGGTGATCTGCCCACCGATGAAATCGTGGCCCGGGGCGAGGCATGGGGCTATCAGCTGGAATGGTTGCGCCCGCAACTCAACGCGCTGGCCGCCCAGCGGGGCTGAGGGGTTTGGCAAAGCTATCGCCTGTGGCGCAGGGTATCTTGCTGATGCTGGGCGCGATCTTCTTGTTTGCCGCCATGGACGCCACCGCCAAGGCCCTGATGGCGCGCTATGACCCGATACAGGTCGTCTGGGCGCGCTATGCGGGCATGATGGCCGTGGTGGCCATGGCTCTTGCGCCGCGGCTTGGACCATTGTTGCGCACCCGGCGGATCGGGCTGCAATTGTTGCGCTCGGGCTTCTTGTTCGGGGCCACATATGTCTTTTTCACCGCGATCAGCCAGATGGACATCGCCGCCGCGACCGCCGTGATGCAGGTGCATCCGATGATCTTGACCTTGGGGGCGGCCTTGATCTTGGGTGAGGCGTTGGGGCCAAGGCGGATTTTCGGCATCACCGCAGCACTCACGGGTGCGCTGATCGTGGTCCGGCCCGGATCCGAGGTCTTCACCCTTGGTGCAGCGCTGCCGCTGTTGGCGGGTGTGTTTTATGCCAGCTATGCGCTGGCCACCCGATTTCTGGGCCGTGATGAACCGATCATGACCTCGTTTCTTTACACAGCCATCATCGGAACGCTGGCGGCAAGCCTGTTGACCATTCCCGTCTGGCAGTCGCCGGGCATGGCGGATTGGGCGATCTTTCTGGGGCTTGGGGCTGTGGGGGCTTTGGCCCAGTTCCTGCTGATCCGGTCGCTGACCATCGCCGAGGCCGGGGCGGTCGCACCCTTCAGCTACGCGGGTGTGATCTTTGCGACATTCTGGGGCTATGTCGGCTTTGGCGAAGTGCCCGATGGCACCACCCTGATCGGTGCGCTTGTGATCGTGGGGGCCGGGGTTTATGTCTGGCACCGCGAAACCCGTGCAAAAGCCGATCACGCGGCCTGAGCGGCGGGCAGCGGCCAACAGGGCAGAAGGATCTGATGTCGACATCCCGCCGCCTCTGGCTTGACTGGACGGTCGATCGCAGCTTGCGCGGCCTGATCTGGATGGCACAGCGCTTGCCCTATGCGCGGCGTGTCGCGCTGATGGGCCGTTTGTTGCGGATGCTGGGCGGCGTCACCGGATACCGCGCGCGCGCCGATGCACAGCTTGCGTGGATTTTCCCCGAGATGTCGAAAGCCGAGCGGCGGCGCATCACGGGGGCGGTGCTGGACAATTTCGGGCGCACCGCGATCGAGAATTATTCCGGCGCCGATCAACTGGCCCGCGCCCGTCGGTGGGAGCCTCATGGTCCCGGGCTTGCCGCCTGCGAAGCGGCGCGCATGGCGGGGCGGCCGATCTTGTTCGTGTCGGGGCATTTCGGCAATCATCAAGCCATTCGCGCGGCGATGAACCTGCGCGGCTATGCCATCGGGGGTCTGTGGCGCCCTTTCAACAATCGATATTCCAACGCCCATTACATCGCCTCGATCGAGGCCGTGGGCGGGCGGGCCTTTGCGCGCGACCGGCGCGGGCTTGCGGAATTCGTCAAGAACCTGCGTGAAGGGGGGCATGGCGCGATCTTGCTCGACCAGCATGTCAGCACGGGCGCGATGCTGGATTTTCTTGGGCAAGCGGCGTCCACCTCGCTTTCGGCGGCCGAGATGGCGCTGAAATACGACGCGCTTTTGGTGCCGATCTATGGCGAACGGCTACAAGACGGCATCGATTTCGATATCCGGATCGAAGCCCCGATCCCCCCGAGCGACCCCGTCACCATGACACAGGCGATCAATGACAGCCTGTCGGCGCGGGTGCGTGCCCGACCCGAACAATGGCTGTGGATCCACCGGCGCTGGAAAGCGGCTGGGGGCACGAAGAGCTAGAGCGGCACGCCCCGCATCAGTCGAGCCGCGCGGCGCCAAGTATCGGGCCGTGGCCTGCCTGTTGCACGATCACGACATGGGGCACGGCCTGTTGGGGGACGACGCGAAAGCGCATCGGCGCGGACCCGTCCCATTGATCGACCACCTCCCACGAGGTGACGACATTGTAATGTCTTCCCACCGTGCCCGCCCGTTCCCCGCGCGAGATCGGAACCTCTTGATGGGGGATATAGGTCACAAGCTGAACCACCATGCGCGGGCGCGGCGGGTCCATGCGGGCCAGAGCCTCGACCTCGAACCCATCCGCCGTTGCATGAACCGTGATCGCAACGGGATCGGGCGCTGCGCGATGGGTCTGGATCAGCTCGGACACGGTCATCGGGCGCACGCCCACGACATGATCCACGCCACCCACGATCATCTGGGGGGTATAGACAACGGTCGAACCCGCAGCATGACCATAGGCATGTTGACGTGCGGTGAACTCGGGCGCGGCAAAGGTATCTTGCCAGCCGATGTAATCCCAGTAATCGACATGCAGCGCCAAGGCGATCACATCCGCGCGCTCGGCGATCTCGCCCAACAGCGCATCGGCGGGCGGACAGGCGGCGCAGCCTTGCGAGGTGAACAGCTCCACCACCACGGGTCCGTTGCCATCTTGCGCGGTGACGGGCGTGGCCACCAAAAGCGCCATCAGCCCGGCCGCCAGTGTCGCGCGCGTTTGCATTCGCATTGCCTTGCCTATCCCCTGAGCGTCTGTCTCCGGCAAAGCTAGCGGTTGCGCGGCACACAGGCCAATCAAGCCTTTGCGACCAGCATGACAAGCCGCCGCGCCTGTGGCCAAGATGCCGCGCCCGCGCAACCCGTCACCGCCTGGCCGGGCGGGCAAGAAAAAGGGGTGCCCAAAGGCACCCCGATCCCTGTCTTGCTGTGGCGTCGCTCATTCGGCCGCGACGGGCGAGCGGGCCAGATTGCGCAGCACATATTGCAGCACGCCGCCGTGTTCGATGTATTCGATCTCGACCGCCGTATCGATCCGGCACTTGATCGTGATCGTCTTTACCGTGCCATCGCCATAAGTGATGGTGCAGGGCACATCTTGCAGCGGCTGGATGGTGTCGAGCCCATGGATCGAAACCGTCTCATCCCCCTTGAGGCCGAGCGATTTGCGCGTGTCGCCGCCGGTGAACTCGAACGGAATGACGCCCATGCCCACAAGGTTCGAGCGGTGGATGCGTTCGAAGTTTTCCGCGATCACCGCCTTGACGCCCAAAAGCGCCGTGCCCTTGGCCGCCCAGTCGCGCGACGAGCCCGCGCCATATTGTTCGCCCGCAAAGATCACCAACGGGATGCCCGCCGCCTGATAGGCCATGGCTGCGTCATAGATCGACGCCTGTTGCCCGTCGGGACCAAGGGTATAGCCACCCTCGACGCCGTCCAGAACCTCGTTCTTGATGCGGATATTGGCGAATGTGCCGCGCATCATGATCTGGTGGTTGCCGCGACGCGCCCCGTAGGAGTTGAACTCGCGGGGCGATACCTGACGCTCGGTCAGGAATTTGCCGGCAGGTGTGTTTTCCTTGAACGACCCCGCCGGGCTGATGTGGTCGGTGGTGATCATGTCGCCCAGCATCGCCAGAACGCGGGCGCCTTCGATATTCGAGATGGTGCCGGGCTCTGCGCTCATGCCCCGGAAATAGGGCGGATTCTGGATGTAGGTCGAGCTGGCGGGCCAGTCATAGGTTTCTTGCTGCGGCACCTGCACGCCTTGCCATTTCTCGTCGCCTTTGAAGACGTCGGCGTATTTCGACAAGAAAGCCTGACGGGTGACCGTGGCCTCGACGGTCTGGGCGACCTCGGCGGTTGTGGGCCAGATGTCGCGCAGATAGACGTCGCGCCCATCGGGGGTTTGCGCGATGGGATCGCGCGCCAGGTCGATATCCATCGTGCCCGCGATGGCATAGGCCACCACCAGGGGCGGGCTGGCCAGATAATTGGCGCGCACATCGGGGCTGATGCGGCCCTCGAAATTGCGGTTGCCCGACAAGACGGCCGTGGCCACCAGATCACCCTCGAGGATCGCCTTGGAAATCTCGGGCTGGAGCGGCCCGGAATTGCCGATGCAGGTGGTGCAGCCATAGCCCACAAGGTTGAAGCCGATGGCGTCAAGATCCGTCTGCAGATCAGCGGCCTCCAGATAGGCGGACACCACCTGAGAGCCCGGCGCCAGCGAGGTCTTGACCCACGGCTTGCGGGTCAGGCCCAGCGCGCGGGCTTTCCGCGCCACAAGGCCCGCGCCGATCATCACATAGGGGTTCGACGTGTTGGTGCATGACGTGATCGCCGCGATCACCACCTTGCCCGATTCCATCGTATAGTCTTCGCCATCGACCACGACCTGCTTGCCCATCGGGCGCTTGAAGGTCGCCTCCATCTCGCGGGTGAAGGCGGTCTTGGCATCGGTCAGCGCGACGTAATCTTGCGGGCGCTTGGGGCCCGAGATGGCGGGCACGATGGTGCCCATGTCAAGGCTGAGGGTGTCGGTGTAGATCGGTGCGTAATCCGCCCCGCGCCACATGCCGTTTTCCTTGGCATAGGCTTCGACCAGCGCCACCGTCGCCTCGTCGCGGCCGGTGTTGCGCAGGTAGCGCAGCGTCTCGTTGTCGACCGGGAAAAAGCCGCAGGTGGCGCCGTATTCCGGGGCCATGTTGGCGATGGTCGCGCGGTCGGCCAGCGGCAGACGGTCAAGCCCCTCGCCGAAGAATTCCACGAATTTCTCGACCACGCCCTTCTTGCGCAGCATTTCCACGACTTTCAGCACCAGATCGGTGCCGGTGGTGCCTTCGACCATCGTGCCGGTCAACTCGAAGCCGATCACCTCGGGGATCAGCATGGAAATCGGCTGGCCCAGCATTGCGGCCTCGGCCTCGATGCCGCCTGCACCCCAGCCCAGAACCGCCGCGCCATTGACCATGGTGGTGTGGCTGTCGGTGCCCACCAGCGTGTCAGGGTATGCCACGATCTGGCCCGTCTGATCCTTGTCCGACCAGACGGTCTTGGACAGATATTCAAGGTTGACCTGATGGCAGATGCCGGTGCCGGGGGGGACGACGCGGAAATTGTCAAACGCCGACTGGCCCCATTTGAGAAAGGTGTAGCGCTCCATGTTGCGCTCGTATTCGCGGTCGACATTCATCTGGAACGCGCGCGGATTGCCAAACTCGTCGATCATCACCGAATGGTCGATGACCAGATCGACGGGGTTGAGCGGGTTGATCTTTTGCGGATCGCCGCCCAGGGCCTTGATCCCGTCGCGCATCGCGGCAAGGTCCACCACGGCGGGCACGCCGGTGAAATCCTGCATCAGGACGCGCGCGGGGCGATAGGCGATCTCGCGCGGGTTCTGGCCGCCGAGCTTGGCCCAATCGGCGAATGCCTTGATATCTTGGACATGCACCGTCTTGCCATCCTCGAAGCGGAGCATGTTTTCCAGCACCACCTTGAGCGCGGCGGGCAGGCGCGAGAAATCGCCAAGCCCGGCGGCCTGCGCGGCAGGGATGGAATAATAGGCATAGCTCTTGTCACCAACCTTGAGCGTGCGACGCGTCTTGGCGGTATCCTGGCCGACGGTAATGGGCATCAAAGCCTCCCTTCATCCGGTCATGTGGGGGTCGTCATCCTTGTCACGCGATTGCCACCCTGCCGCCCTTGGATCAAGGCAAAACAGGGGGCTGCGACATTATTGTATGCGATTGCATACCGGATGGGAAGGGGACAGTCCTGCACAATGGCGATGGTGCGCCGCTTGCGGCGCACCGCCACGCAGGGCCAGCTTAAAGCTGGGCCATGATCTCGTCGGAGATGTCGAAATTGGCGGTGACGGTTTGCACGTCATCGTCATCTTCCAGCGCGTCGATCAGCTTCAACAGCTTTTGCGCGTCTTCCAACCCCAGTTCAGTGGTGTTGCCGGGCCGCCAGACCAGCTTGGTCGAGTCCGCCTCGCCAAGCGCGGCTTCCAGCGCCCCCGACACCTCGGCCAGATCGGTGTCGCCGCACCAGACAAGATGGCCCTCATCAGAGCTTTCGACATCCTCGGCGCCCGCCTCAATGGCGGCCATCATGACGGTGTCGGCATCGCCCGCAGCGGCGGTATAGATCACCTGCCCCTTGCGTTCGAACATGAAGGCCACGGAATTGGTTTCGCCCAAGTTCCCGCCATGCTTGCCAAAAAGCGAGCGCACATTGGATGCGGTGCGGTTGCGGTTGTCGGTCATCGCCTCGACGATCACGGCCACGCCGCCGGGGCCATAGCCCTCGTAGCGGATTTCATCATAGGTTTCGGCATCGCCGCCGATGGATTTCTTGATCGCGCGGTCGATCACATCCTTGGGCACGGAGCTTGATTTCGCTTCCTTGACCGCCAGCCGCAGGCGCGGGTTCTTGTCGGGGTCGGGATCGCCCATCTTGGCCGCCACGGTGATCTCCTTGGCGAGCTTGGAGAACAGCTTGGAGCGGGCGGCATCCTGCTTGCCCTTGCGATGCTGGATATTCGCCCATTTGGAATGGCCGGCCATTGGTGCCTCGATCTGATGTCAGCTACGGAACGCGCGCCTCTTACCTCAGGTGCTGTGGCTTGGGCAATGGGCGGCGGGTTACAGCGCCGGCCCGCCTTGCGCGCCGCGCGGCTAGAGATCCAGGCGGCCCTGACCGCCGCCGCCTTCGCGCGGGGCCTTGCGGAAGGCGTCGTCGCGCCGCGCGGGCAGTTGCACCGCCCGTTCACGCAGCCGCATCGCGTCTTCGATGCTGACGATCTGGATCCGCGGCACCGGGCTGAACCCCGGTTCTTCGTGCTGGCCGGCGGCGGCGGCATCGCGCATCATCGGCTTGGTGGGCGGCGTCAGGGTCAAAAGCACGCCCATCTGGGCGCGTTCACGCTCGATCACGCCATGCAGGGCGTTGATCATCGCAACCCCCACATTCTCGCCCGCCTTGACCGAGACGATGGCCCGCCCCGTCTTGCCGAACCACAGGTTGCCGTCGATGCCCTTGTCGGCGCCCTTTTTCGACAGGTTGCCGGGCTGGGCGTCGATCAGCGACAGCGCCCATTTTTCAAACTCGAAATAGTAATTGCCGTTGTCGCGGCCGCGATTTGCCAGATCGCGGGCGGCGTGAATGTCTTGCGGCACGCCATGGGTGGTGAATTGCACATCCTCGAATGCCGCGCGCAGGCGCTTTTCGATCAGGCCGATGGCCAGATGGGTGACATCGATGCCGATCCATTTCCGGCCCAGCTTTTGCGCGGCATGCACCGTGGTGCCGCAGCCGCAAAACGGGTCAAGCACCACATCGCCGGGGTTGGAGGA
>ERZ888423.1330-NODE-1330-length-21578-cov-28.870325_pt1 | contig 21578 bp, 20 predicted proteins | sample MGYA00520523_ERZ888423 | MGnify/ENA primary metagenome ERZ888423 (study PRJEB32303, sample SAMEA104408611) | aquatic metagenome | biome: Brackish water; feature: Pelagic; material: water | place: Baltic Sea | collected 2014-06-08T10:24:00 | depth 30,27 m ...
CCTCAGGGGCCCGTGAAGCGGATCGTGCCCGCCTCCAGTCCCGACAGCACAATATCCCGGCCCCCGGACTTCATCATCCATTCCAGCCGGTGATCCCTGTACTGGCGCCTGAAGAGGCCCGCCTTAACGGCCTGGTCCACCTGCGCCATGGCGCTGACCGAAGCCGCCGATTCCTTGCGGGTCTGCGCCACGCTGACACGCCCATTTGCCCGCTCGAACCAGCGTGAAAGGCGCGATCCTGCCGCCGGAGCAATGCCGAAGCCCGCTGCGCCGTTAAGGTAGGGGACCACGCTCAGATCGCCCCAGCCGAACTGCCCGCCATTGAACCAGTCTGCATCGCCAAGATGGGTTTCCAACATCGCAAAGAACGCGTTCGCCTGGGCGCCGGCCCGGGCTTCCATGTGCGCCTTCAGCGGGCCGTCAGCGCGTTTGAAGAAGTTCAGCTCCCCGAGACCCCAGGTGATGGCCTCGAACTGGGTATCCATCACGTCTTCGATCATGCGCACCTTCGCCCGGTTCGCAGGTTCAGCCGGCAGCATCGGCGGCGCAGGCCAGACCTCTTCGATGTATTCGAGGATGATCGTGCTGTCGAAAATGGCAGTGCCGCCATGGATCAGCGCCGGGACTTCGCCCCGCGGATTGGCGCTGGCAAAACCGCCGCGCGCCGCGCCGGTACCAATCCCCTCCGGCAAGCGCACCTCGAAGGGCACGCCCTTTTCACGCAGCGAAATCTTAACCTTCTGAGCGTAGGGCGAAAGCGGGTGTTCGTAGAGCAGCAGGTCCGGCATCGTTCATCTCCCAGGCGGCGTCACCAGAGCCACTCCGGTTCGAACCTGCCATGGGTTCAGCGGGAAACAAGCCAGCGCTGCCATTGACCTCGCGTCTCAGCGAGCCTGTAAACCCGGTAGCCTGCTGTCTGCGAAGACGTCGAAGGCGCGCTGGCCTGACTGACGCCGCAGGCCCGCCGCCGCGCCGCCCGGCCAGAAAAAAAGGGCGGACCAAAAAGGTCCGCCCTCATGTTTTCAGGAGAGGTCCCGGCCTGTCCGGCCGGGGGCTACCCTTCTATCCTCACTTCAGGTCCGTACGGCCCAGGTTCATCACCTTGGTCCATGCGGCGACGAAATCGCTGACGAACTTCGGATGGCCATCGCTCTGGCCATAGACCTCGGCGAGCGCCCGCAATTGCGAGTTCGAACCGAACACCAGGTCTGCGCGTGTCGCCGTCCACTTCACCTGGCCGGTCTTGCGGTCGCGGCCTTCGAACGTGTCGTCCGCAGCCCGTGTCCAGGCCGTGCCCATGTCGAGCAGGTTGATGAAGAAGTCATTGGTCAGCGTTTCAGGACGCCCGGTCAACACACCGTGCTTCACCTTGCCTGTGTTGGCGTCGAGTACGCGCAGGCCGCCGACAAGGACCGTCATCTCGGGCGCCGTCAATGACAGCAGCTGTGCCCGGTCAATCAGCAGCTCTTCGGCCGGTCTCTGGATCGCCTTGCGAACGTAGTTGCGGAACCCGTCAGCGGTTGGCTCCAGCGGCGCGAACGAGTCGGCATCGGTCTGCTCCGCCGTCGCATCGGTACGGCCCGGCGTGAACGCAACCTTGACGTCCTGTCCGGCCTTCTTTGCCGCCGCTTCAATCGCCGCGTTGCCGCCCAGCACGATCAGGTCTGCGATCGATACCTTCCTGCTGCCCGCGCCGGCATTGAACTCTTTCTGGATGCCCTCGAGGGCCGCCAGAACTTTCGCGAGCTCCGCCGGCTGGTTGACCTCCCAGTCCTTCTGCGGGGCCAGACGGATGCGCGCACCATTGGCGCCGCCCCGCTTGTCGCCCTGCCGGAACGTTGCCGCCGAGGCCCAGGCCGTGTTGACCAGCTGGGCAATCGACAGGCCGGACGCGAGGATACTGCTCTTGAGAGCCGCAATATCCGCCTCGCCGATCAGTTCATGATCGACCGCCGGAACCGGATCCTGCCATATCAGATCTTCTGCCGGAACTTCCGGGCCGAGGTAGAGCGCTTTCGGCCCCATGTCGCGGTGCGTGAGCTTGAACCAGGCGCGTGCAAACGCGTCGGCAAACGCCTGCGGGTTCTCGTGGAAGCGCCGCGAGATCTTCTCGTAGACCGGATCGAAGCGCAGCGACATGTCCGCCGTCGTCATCATCGGTGCATGCTTCTTCGACGGATCGTGTGCGTCCGGGATCATGTCCTCAGGCTTCACGTCCTTCGCACGCCACTGGTGAGCGCCCGCCGGGCTCTTGGTGAGTTCCCAGTCATATCCGAACAGCACCTTGAAGTAGCCATTGTCCCAGGTCGTCGGGTTCGGCTTCCAGGCGCCTTCGATGCCGCTGGTGATCGTGTTGACGCCTTTGCCGTCGCCGAGGCTGTTGATCCAGCCAAAGCCCATCGCTTCCATCGGGGCGCGCTCCGGCTCCGGGCCGACATGGGACTCAAGTCCCGCGCCGTGCGCCTTGCCGAAGGTGTGACCGCCGGCGACCAGCGCGACGGTTTCTTCGTCATTCATCGCCATGCGGGCGAAGGTCTCGCGAACATCGCGGCCCGAAGCGACCGGATCCGGATTGCCGTCCGGCCCCTGCGGGTTCACATAGATCAGGCCCATCTGGACAGCGCCGAGCGGGTTTTCGAGGTCACGGTCGCCGCTATATCGGCTGTTCGGCTTGTCGCTGGTGGCGAGCCATTCGGTTTCCGGGCCCCAGTAGACATCATCTTCCGGCTCCCACACATCGGCCCGGCCGCCGCCGAAGCCGAAGGTCTTGAACCCCATGGATTCCAGCGCAACGTTGCCGGTCAGCACGAAAAGGTCTGCCCAGGAAATCTGGTTGCCGTACTTCTGCTTGATCGGCCAGAGCAGGCGGCGCGCCTTGTCGAGGTTGCCGTTGTCCGGCCAGCTGTTGAGCGGGGCAAAGCGTTGCTGGCCCGTGCCGGCGCCGCCGCGGCCGTCGCCGACGCGGTAGGTACCAGCCGCGTGCCAGGCCATGCGGATGAAAAAGCCGCCGTAGTGGCCCCAGTCTGCCGGCCACCAGTCCTGCGAATCGGTCATCAGGGCCTGCAGGTCTTGCTTCAGCGCCTGGTAGTCGAGCTTCTCGAAGGCTTCGGCATAGTCGAACACCGGGCCCATCGGATTGGACAGCGACGAGTTCTGGTGAAGGATCCTGAGGTTCAGCTGGTTCGGCCACCAGCCTGCGTTCGTCGGCGCCGCAGGGGTGGTGGCACTGCCGTGCATCACCGGGCACTTGGTTTCCGTAGTCATGTTTTCTCCGGGGGTCGTGGGTTAACAGAATCTGTGGCGACAGGCTGACGCTTCGGCCGCTATAGATCAAATAGATTTTACGCGCCCGAGCTATAGGATAGCCCACTAGCTGTCAGCGCCGGCGTCTCAGACAGTCGCAGACTTGCGCGTAAACACGGTCTGGGCCTGGCAGAACTCCAGCACACCCTCCGGTCCGCCTTCGACGCCAATCCCCGACTGCTTGAAGCCGCCAAAGGCCGCGTGCGGGCTGAGGTGCTGGCTCTCGTTGATCCAGACCGTGCCCGCCTGCAGGCGGGTTGCGATATCCTGCGCGCGGTCGATGTCGCTCGACCAGATCGAAGCGCCGAGGCCATACTCGCTGTCGTTGGCGCGGCCGATGACTTCGTCGAGATTGTCGAACTTGAGCAGCGGCAATACCGGGCCGAACTGTTCCTCCTGCACGATGCGGGCGGACTCGGGCGGATTGTCGAGAATGGTGATCGGCACGAAATAGCCCGGCACCTTGGAGGCCTCGCCGCCGATCAGGAACGTGTAGCCATTATCCTTGGCATCCTGGATCAGTTCCAGCACGCGCTTGTATTGGGCAGAGTTCTGGATCGGACCGATCTGGGTGCCCTGCTCCGCGCCGTCACCGATCTTCACGGTTTTCGCATATTCGACGATCGCCGCCTTCAGGGGTTCGTAGATGTCCTTGTGGATGTACATCCGCTTGGTGGCGATACAGATCTGACCGGTATTGCGGAACGCCGCCCAGAACAGGTCTTCTGCCACCTTCTTGACGTCCACATCGGGCATCACGATGGCCGGATCATTGCCGCCGAGTTCCAGCGTCACGCGCTTCAGCGAGCCAGCCGCGCTCTCCATCACTTTCTTCCCGGTCTGGGTCGAGCCGGTGAAGCTCACCTTGTCGATGCCCTTGTGCGCCGTCAGCCAGGGACCGAGACGGTCCGATCCGGAAACCACGTTCAGCACACCGTCCGGCAGCACGCCGCGCAGCAGTTCGCCGATGCGCAGCGTCGTCAGCGGTGTCGTGGGCGCCGGCTTCAGCACGACCGTGTTACCCGCCAGCAAGGCCGGGCCAAGTTTGAACGCCGCCAGGATGACCGGGAAGTTCCACGGCACAATTGCGGCGACGACGCCGATCGGCCCGTAGCGCGTCACGGCATGGCGTTCGGCCGAATCTTCCGAAACATGTTCCGGGATTTCGTGCCTGGAGGATTCCATCAGCCAGAAGGCGCCGCCGCCGACATCGCCTTCGGCGTCGGGGTGCGGCTTGCCCTGCTCGCGCGTCAGCAGGCGCGAAAGCTCCGGAACGTTCTGCATGATGATTCCGGCCATCACGTTGAGCAGCTCGCGCCGCCTGGCGATCGGCGTGGCCTTCCAGGCCGGGAAAGCGTCGCGGGCGGCCGCCACGGCCGCGTCCAGTTCCGCTTTCGAACAATCCGGCGCCTGCGCGAACACCTCGCCTGTCGCCGGATTCTCGACGCCAAAGGTTTCGGTGCCGGCAACTGCCTTGCCGTTGATGGTCATCGTGAACTTGTGGTCAGCCATTGCCGTGTCCTCCCGGTCTGCCGCGACACTCAACGCCACACCGCGCGATTTCACAAGTCTGCAGACTTATTCCATTTTGTCACGATCCACCGCGCGCTGCACTTGCCTGTAAAACTCCCGCCGCGCTTCCCACTCCCCGCCCCGCAGTCCCAGCGCCGATGTCCAGCTGGCGTTGGACGCGATCACGAGGTTGCGGTCCGGGTCGATGAAAATACCCTGCCCGAAAATTCCGTCGGCCTGGTAAGAGCCATCATCCCACGTCCACCACTGGTATCCGTAGCCTTCACCGGGCGAGTTGATGTCGGCCTGTTTCTGTGTGGCGGCGGCGATCCAGCCTTCCGGCAGGACGCTCTCGCCGTCCACCACGCCGCCGGCCAGCATGAAAAGGCCGAACCGCGCAAAGTCCCGCGTTGTCGCCTGGATGCAGCAACCGGCTATCTCGTGGCCATCCTGTCCCAGCAGCCAGGTCGCGTCCTGCTCCATCCCGAACGGCGTCCAGATTTTCTCGGAGAGATACGCGCTCAGCGTCTTGCCCGTCGCCTCGCTTACCAGCACGCCGATCAGGTTTGTCTCACCGGTCGAGTAGTTCCATTGCTCACCGGCCGGATGCGCCCGCGATAGCCCGGCCATGTAGGCGGCGACCGTGCTGACGCCTTCGACCGGCGCCTGCAGGTCAAACCGCGCCACATCTGAGCCTGGATCTTCATAATCCTCGTTCCAGGCGACGCCGGACGTCATCGTCAGCAACTGCGCGATGGTTACGGCGTCATACTCCGAGCCCTTGAGGTCGGTGATGTAGGCGCTGACAGGCTCGTCGAGGCTCTTGATATAGCCATCCTTTATCGCCGCGCCGACCAGCGTAGACGTCAGGGACTTGGCGACCGAAAAGCTGGTCCACCGGCCCGACGCGCTGAAATCAAGGCCGTAGCGCTCAAGACGCACCTGTCCGTTGTGCACGATGATCAGCGACGCGCTGCGCTGACTCGCAAGATAAGCATCAAGATCGAGGCTGGGATCCAGCGGCTCGCCTTCCGGCAGCCGATAAGCGGCGTCGCCCGCGGTGACCGGACGTGACCCCACGATCATCGGCACACGGTCGATCATCCGGAAACCGGCATCCCGCTGCGCCTGGCTCCAGAACAGGACATCCCGGCCAACCGGGGGGTTTTTGAGCAAAGCCCGCCAATCCGGCCCGATCACTGCCCAGCCCGCTCCCAGCAGCACCAGCAGCACAGCCAGCCCGGTCCCTGTGCGGCGAATCCATCCGGCCATCTTATCCCCTCCCGTTTTTCCGGGTCCCTCCTATCCCGTCCCGCGCCGGACCGGAACCTGCCTTCCAGCTCGTCCCTGTGGACGGTTGACGCAGCGTCAGAACGATTTTGTCTCTAGAACCCGCTTGTCGGCATTTTTGAAACATGTTCTAATTTTTGTCAGACATTACACGAAAGGGACCTGAGCAAATGCCGGCCACCGAACTCTCGACTGTGCGCCAATCGATCCTGCCCAGGGGCGGCGACACCTGGCAGTCAATCGCTGCCCGCTGCCTTTCCGGCACACCGGAAGGCGAAGCGGTCTCCCAGTTGCAAAGCTGGAACCTGCACGTCTTCATGCGCGCCTCGGGCGCCGCCGGCAGCATGCGCGGCACGAACCCCATCCTGCCGAGCGATGTCATCTTCATCGAGCCGCCGCGCGCCTGAACATGAGCGGTGCGACGGTCAGCCAGGCCCGGATTGCGGCCGCCCATGACGGCGAGGCCGAACTGGTGCTGACGCTGTCGTTCGGGAACGGCGGCCAGTCCCTGGTCACTCTGGACGAGTTTGCCGCCCGCACGCTGCTCGCATCCTGCGCGGCTGACTCGGCGGACGGTCTGATCGGCGCCAGCTGGGAACAGGTCCGCGACGCCCTCGTCGCTTCATCCGGCAGGTATGCCGGCACTCAGAACACAGAACATTAGAGAGGAATTCGGAATGTACGATCTGGTGATCAGGAATGGCCGTGTGGTCGATGGCTCCGGCATGCCGGCCTACAACGCCGACATCGCGCTGAGCGGCAACCGCATCGCGAAAATCGGCCGCATCGCTGAAACGGGCCGCAAGGAAATAGACGCTGAGGGCAAAGTGGTCTCGCCCGGCTTCATCGATCCGCACACGCACTTTGATGCCCAGCTGCTCTGGGACGGCTATGCCAAGCCCGCCCTCTCGCACGGCGTAACCACCATCGTGCCGGGCAACTGCTCGCTCTCTCTCGCCCCATTGCGCGCCGAGTTCCGCACCAAGCTCGTCGGCATGTTCAACCAGATCGAAGAGATGCCGCTGAAAGCTTTCAAGGAAGGCGTCGTCTGGGACTGGGAAACCTTCTCCGAATACATCACGCGCATCCGCAAGGGCCTCGCCATCAACGTCGCGCCGCTCGTCGGCCACTCGGTCATCCGCCTCTGGGTGATGGGCGCTGCCGCCATGGAGCGCACCGCCACACCGGAAGAGATCACCGCCATGCAGGGCGTGCTGCGCGAATGCCTCGACGCAGGCGCCATCGGCCTCTCGACCAGCTATGTCGACATGGACGAAAAGCTCCAGCCCGTACCCAGCCGCTATGCGGACGCCGCCGAAGTCGAAGCCTTCGCCAGCGTGCTCGGTGAATACGGCCGCATCCTGCAGATCGTGCCGGAATTCTACGACGCCGATCTCACCATCGCCCGCCTCGACCAGCTCGCAGAGATATCGCTGAAGTACGCAATCCCCACGACCTTCTCGCCGCTCTTCGTCAACGCCGACAACGTGGACGCTATCGACCGCGTCATGCGCCGCGTCGATGAACAGTTCGCCCGCGGCGCCCGCGTCTGGCCGCAAGTCCAGACCCGCCCGATCGACATCAGCTTCTGCTTCGCCGTGCCGAGCCTCCTCTTCATCCGCCTGCCCGGCTGGTACCGCATCATGCGCTTCGGCACGCCCGACCAGATCGTCGCTGCCTTCAAGGACCCCGCGACCCGCGAGAAGCTCGTCGCCGAGTCGGCTGTCTACAACGCCCTCTGGCCGAAACTCCGCCTGCGGCTGGTGCAGACCGAAGCGAACCAGAAATACATCGGCATGACCGTCGGCGAAATCGCCGCCGCACGCGCGACCACCCCGATCGACGTGATGATCGACCTCTCGATCGAAGAACACCTCGACGCCCACTTCCTCGCCGCAGACATGGGCCACAACTGCGATGAACGCGTCGGCGCCCTGCTCAAGCACCCCCGCGTCCATATCGGCGCCAGCGATGGCGGCGCACACATCCTGTCCTTCTCGACCTACGGCGACACCGGCTTCCTGTTCGCGCACTATGTCCGCGAACTGAACGCCATGTCGATCGAGTCCGCCGTCAAGAAGATCACGTCCGATACGGCCAGTATCTGGGGCATCCCCGACCGCGGCCTCCTGCAGCAGGGCTACATCGCCGATATCGTGATCTTCGATCCGCAGACGATCAATCGCGGTGAAGAGAAATACGTCCAGGACGTGCCGGGTGATGGCAGCCGCTATGTCCGGGACGCCATGGGTGTGGATACGGTGATCGTTGGCGGCGGTGTCGCCTGGACGGCGGTCGCCGGTTACAATGCCGACACGCGCGGCCAGATCCTGCCCGGCGAGATGCAGGACACCCGCACGCTGGTGCCGGCATGAGCTGGCCGGGCGTCTCCCAGCGCCGGGTTGCCACGAACGGAATTTCCCTGAACATTGCCGAGGCGGGCGAAGGCCCCCTCGTGCTCCTGCTGCACGGGTTTCCCGAGTCCTGGTATTCCTGGCGTCACCAGTTCGCGCCTCTCGCGGCGGCCGGCTACCACGTCGTCGCGCCCGACATGCGCGGCTATGGCAAGAGCGACAGGCCCGCCGGGATCACGGCCTATTGCCAGTCCGAAGTTGTCAAGGACATTATCGGCCTCGTTCCCGCCCTCGGCTACAAGACCGCCATCGTCATCGGCCATGACTGGGGCGCGCCCACCGCCTGGGCCACTGCACTCAATCATCCGGATGTGGTGACCGGCGTAGGCGGACTGTCTGTCCCCTTCATGCCCCGCTCGCCGGTCCAGCCGATGCCGATGCTGCGCGAGATGTTCAAGGGCCAGTTCTTCTACCAGCTCTATTTCCAGGAACCCGGCGTCGCCGAAGCCGAGTTCGAACGCGACATCCGCATGTGCCTGAAGAAGTTCCTGGTCCTCGGCGGCGGCGAGACCGACCTCGCCTCGCTTCCGGTGAAAGGCGAACACGACGACATGTTCTCGAACATGCCGGAACCGGAGACCCTCCCGAAATGGCTGACCGAAGCCGACCTCGATTTCTTTGTCGAAGAATTCTCCCGCTCCGGCCTGCGCGGCCCGCTCAACTATTACCGCAACCATGACCTCTACTGGGAACTCACCAGCAACGCCCCGACCACGATTCGCCAACCGGCAATGTACGTGGCCGGAACCAATGACGGCGTGGTGATGATGGCTGCGGCAGGCATTGAGATGATGCCGCATTTCGTGACCGATCTCCGGATCAACAGGATGATCCCCGGCATCGGCCACTGGACCCAGCAGGAAGCGCCCGGCGCGGTCAACGAACTCATCCTGGACTTCCTCAAGCAGATCGATTGAACGCCAACGCCTATGTCAAAAACCGAAACAGTCATCGTCATTGGCGCCGGCATTGCCGGCCTCTGCACGGCCCTTATGCTAGCACCGAGCGGGCGGGCCATAACCCTGCTCGAACGTGACGGCCCCATCGAAAACCAGGATCCGGACCAGCTTTTCCGCGACTGGCGCCGCACGGGCGTCGGCCAGGTGCGCCAGAGCCATGCCTTCCTTGCGCGGCTGCGGACCATCATGAAGGCCGAGCATCCCCTTTTGCTGGAGCAGCTGAAAGCCCTCGGCGTGCGTGAACTGACGTTCGACAACATGCTCACGCCGCCGCAGCAGGCACTCTACACCCCCCAGCCGCAGGACGAAGAACTCACCTTCATCACCAGCCGCCGCACGACGCTCGAATTCGCCATGCGCCGCTATGTCGAAACGCTCGGCAACGTGGCGATCCGCTCCGGCTTCCTCGTGCGCCGCCTCGTCACGTCCAGGGCAGAGGACGGCGTCATCACTGTCTCCGGCGTCACCGGTGAGCAGGAGGGCGCCGGGATCACGCTCACCGCAGATGTCATTGTCGACACCACCGGCAAGAACGGCTTCACCTTCGACCAGCTGGTCGAGGAAGGCGCCAATGTCCGGGAAGAAAATGAAGGTGCCGGCATCCTCTATTTCACTAAGCATTACCGCCTGAAACCGGGCCAGCAGGAGCCGGACCGCAACGAACACCCGCCCGCCAGCGGCGACCTCGGTTACCTCAAATACGGCGTCTTCCCGGGCGATAATGGCAACTTCTCCATCACCATCGCCCTGCCGGAAGTCGAACTCGAACTGCGCAAGTCGATCCTCAATCCTGCAATCTTCCACCAGATCACGCTGAACCTCCCCGGCCTCCATCCGTGGACGAACAGCACCCGGTCCGAGCCGACCAGCAAGGTGTTCGGCATGGGCAATCTCGTCAGCCGCTGGCGCGATCTCGTCATCGAGGGCAAGCCCGCCACGCACGGCTACTTTGCCCTCGGCGACACGCTGATCCGCACCAACCCGCTCTACGGCCGGGGCTGCTCATTCGCAGCCGTGGGCGCGCAGCTGCTGCGCCGGACGCTTGACGAGACCGCAGACCCCGCCCGGCGCGCCATCCTGCTCCACCAGCGCCTCGAAGCGGAACTGCGCCCCTTCTATCTCACCCAGCGCCGACAGGACCGGTCCGCCATCAAGCGTGCCCGCGAAACACTGACACCCGGCTTTAAGCCGAAGCTTAAGGCCAGACTGATGCAGAGCTTCATCGATGACGGCATCCGTATTGCCGTGCGCTCAGACGTGCGCCTGCTGCGCGAGGCGATGCGCGGCTTCCACATGCTCGAGCATCCGGACAAGTGGCTGGGCAAGCCGAACAATCTCGCCACGGTCCTTTATTACTGGGCGCGCGGCAGGAAACTGAACGCCGCCGCCTATCCGCCGAGCGCGGGACCGGAGCGCCAGGAAATGATGCAGGCCCTGAACCTCGACTACCGGGCCGACCTCATCCAGATACCCGAAGAAACCCGGCTCGCCGCATGACCGATGCGACCACCGTGCACGATCTGGGCCGGCGCGAACAGGCGAAAGCCGACCGCCGGCTGAAGATCGTGCGCGCTGCGCGCGATCTCATTCGCGAGACCGGGGACACGAACCTCTCCATGCGGATGATCGCGCAGCGCGCCGAAGTCAGCGTCGCAACACCCTACAACCTGTTTGGCTCGAAACGCGCCGTCGTCATGGCCGTCCTGGAGGATGAGCGCGATTTCCTGCACCGGTTCATGGCGCTGAAAGTCGACAATGCCATCGACCGCATCTTCGAAGCACATGCGCTGGGTGCTGGCTACTTCATTCAGGACCCGGACTTTTACCGGCCGCTCTGGAAAGCGCTTCTGGACACTAACGGCGAAGACAATACCGGCCTTGCGACGCCCGAGCGCCAGGAACAGACGCGTGCCGCCTGGCGCTGGCTGATCGTGCAGGCCCAGGACGAAGGCCTGCTGCAGGCCGCCATGCCCGCCGAAATCCTGGAACGGACGCTGTCGCATCTCGGCAATGGCATCATGCTCAGCTGGGCGATGGGCACTCTGCCAACACGCGAGCTGCTGCCCACGGCCGCCCTCGGCTACGCCCTCATCCTCGCTTCGGCCGCAACGCCCACGGGCCGCCCCCTCCTCGACAGGCAGATTTCCGGAAATCGCAAGCTGCTCGCCAAACCAGGCGACAGGTAGCCGTCAGCTCGCCCCTGTCCCTTCGAGCAGCCCGCGCGCCGTCAGGCTCTCCCACGCCGCTTCCACATCATCCACGATGTCGAACAGGCCCAGATCCTGCGGACTGATCATGCCGGTCTCGGCCAGTGCTTCGAAGTTGATGATCCGTGTCCAGAACGCCCGGTCATAAAGCACGACCGGAATGGCGGGCGCTTTGCCCGTCTGCGAAAGTGTCAAAAGTTCGAAGAGTTCATCCAACGTCCCGAAGCCGCCCGGGAAAATCACCAGCGCGCGCGCCCGCATGGCGAAATGCATCTTTCGCATGGCGAAATAGTGAAACCTGAAGCTGAGCTGCGGAGTGATAAACGGGTTCGGCGCCTGCTCATGCGGTATAGAGATGTTGAGGCCGATGGACAGGGCGCCCGCGTCCTGCGCGCCGCGGTTGGCCGCTTCCATGATCCCAGGGCCGCCCCCGGTCACGATGACATTGTCGAGCCAGGGCCCGCGGTCTGCAAGCGCCCCGCCGCGCTCGGAGGCAATCTGCGCAAAGGTTCGCGCGGCGTTATATGTTTTCGCCTGCCAGTCGCCCCCATCTTCACGTATCCGCGCGCTGCCGAACACCACGATCGTCGAGCGGATGCGGCGCGCGCGCATATGCGCCTCGGCCTTCGCATACTCCATCATGAACCGCGCGCCGCGCATTGAATCGCCGAGGATGAACTCCTGGTCCAGCGCCGCCAGTTGATAGCTTTCGTCTTTCGTCAGGTCGGTCATGCACTTTCAATCCTGCTGGAGGGCTGCCTGCCCAGCTAGTGGCGCGGGCGCCGGCCTGTGGCAAGTACGGGTCTCGCACAACAGCCGGCGCAGGCGTATCCTGTTTCTCCACAAGAGCTTTATCCAGATGCCTTACACAATCACACGCGCCATCAGCGGCGCATCCTTTGACGACGTTGACGCCCGGGTCCGCAGGGCGCTCGCCAGTTCCGGGTTCGGCGTCCTCACCGAAATCGATGTTCAGGCCACGATGAAGAAGAAACTCGGCGCCGATATGCCGGCCTACCGGATCCTCGGCGCCTGCAATCCGCAGATGGCCTTCCAGGCGATCGCCATGGAGCCCCGCGTTGGCGCCGTGCTGCCGTGTAATGTTATCCTCCGGCAGATCGAAGGGGCTGTGGAGGTCAGTGCGATTGACCCCGCCGCGTCCATGCAGGCGATCGACAACGCGGAACTTCACGCGGTTGCCGGCCAGGTGCGGGTCCTGCTGCAAACGGTGATTGAGGCGATTTGAGCCTTGTCGTGCCCGAGATGGCGGCGCATCTGCGTACTTTTCCGGATAGCCTCACCAGAAGCAGAAGCTCAAGGTCCCCTTCAGGCGCCGCTCCCCTGCGCGCACAAACCCAGGAGGCCTTATCCATGGCAGTTCGCGACATCTCCGTGTGCATCTCGTCGCTCGAGACTGACTTCTCCCTGCTTCATCAGGGCGCCGGCCTCGCCGCCGCCCGGGAAGCTCATCTGAGCTGCTGCGCCATTGGCATCCAGCCCGCACCCGTCTACTCGGACGGCATGTTCGTCTCGCTCGACATCATCTCGGGCCAGATGCAGGCAGGTGAAGAAGACATCCTGCGCTTCCGCAAGAACCTCCACATACATATCCAGGAGAACCTGCCGGCGATTGAACTGCGCGAAACGCGCGCGTTTGCATCGGGCATCGCAGAGGCTACCTCGATGTATGCGCGGTATGCGGACATGCTGGTGGCGCGCATGCCGGAGAAGACCGACACGGCGCGCCATGGCGAGATCATTGAAGGGGCTCTGTTTGGCGGCGGGCGGCCCGTTCTCGTCCTGCCGAAGGCGTGGAAGCCCGCGCCGCTGGGTGCCCGGGTCCTGCTTGCATGGGATGCCAGTCGCGAAGCGTCGCGCGCCATCCATGATGCGTTGCCCCTGCTCGCACCTGGCGCCGAAATATGCGTCACCACGGTCGATGCCCAGATCGGCTGGAAGAAACATGGCGAAGCGCCGGGTCTCGATATCGCCGCGCATCTCGCCCGTCATGGTCTGCGTGTCACGGTGCGCAATGAGGACAGCCTCGGAAAGCCCGTGGGCGAGCGCCTTGCCGAAAGTGCCAGCAATTTCAATGCAGACCTGATTGTCATGGGCGCTTACCGGCACCCGAAGCTCGCCCAGCGCCTGATGGGCGGCCCCAGCCATTTTCTGATCGCCGAATCTCCGCTACCCGTATACCTGTCGCATTGAGGATGCTCATGATCCGAGGTTTAAGAATGCGCACTGGCGCGGCGCTGCTTTGCTTTGCGCTGCCGCTGGGAGGGCTTTCGGCCTGCACAAATACGGGCGTATCGCCGGGGCCGGCATCTGGCCTGGCTGCACCCACCCTGCCCGGTCAGGAAATTGCCACGCGCCTTTGCTCCGGCTGTCATGCGATTGGCCGGACGGACGAAAGTCCGCACCCGGACTCATTGCCTTTCCGCTCGATTTCACTTCGCTATCCGGTTCGCAGTCTTGAGGAGGCTCTTGGGGAGGGGATCTTTGTGGGGCATCCTGATATGCCGCCGTTCCAGCTGGAGCCGGAGGATATCGACGATCTGCTCGACTATATCGAAGCCATTCAGGATCCGGCCTGAGGCAACACACGAAAATGGTTGTCTCCGAGCGGATCATCGATATCGGCCGGCGGACATCAGCCGGGCGGGCGGCGCATTTCATTCCGGAGCATGCCAGGCGCCTCCGGCTTGCCGGGATCGGAACAGAACCGGGTTCCCCTGCCTGCTCACGCAATACCAGCCCGGCGACGCGCCGGGCCTGACACCGATCCATGTGAACCGGGTGTTGAGGGAGGTGCGAGCGTCGGGCCCCGCGCATCATCAACGCAGCCGGATCAGCCTGCTGGCTACCGACGAGCCGGGCACGGGTCGCCGCATTCAGCAGCGCCTGTCTGCGCGGGACGGGCGCGGCGCGCGCGTTCCTTCTTGCGGTTTGCGGCTGGCTTCGGAATCGCTGCCCGCCTTCTGCGCTTTCTCCGCCCACTGATAATGCTTCAGCGCGCTGGCCCTGTTACGGCCTTGAGGCGCCTTGTCCCGGGCGGACTTCACGGACTGCATCCTGCTCGTGATGCCGGACTGGTTACCTTCGCCCGTCCCGGCTCCCGCCGGCAGCACGAGCATTTTGCAAGGGATCGCCAAGCTGAGGTCAGTATACCCCCTCTGTCGCCGGCGGGCGCTGAGGCAGGATGGTTTCAGACCAAATGTTGATCCAACGGCGTTTACCAGGCCTCGATCGACAGGATGACCGGCTCCAGGAACGCCGCCAGCGGCGCTGAGATCACGACAACTCCCTCCCTGGTCGGATGAAGTCCGTCAGGCTGCAGGAGCGAGGGATCGCCTTCGATCTGTCCGAGCAAGGAGGGATAGTAGGGAACGCCATACCCGGCAGCGAGTTCAGGATAGATGGCCGCATAGGCGGCTTCCCGGCTGCCGGGCTGCAGGGCGCCGCGCGGCGTGAGGCCGACGAGGACGGCGGGGACAGCGGCGGCTTTTGCGCGGTCCAGGATGGCGGCGAGATTGGCGCGGGCGATGTCTGGCGGCACGCCCATCAGGAAGTCGTTGGCCCCGAGCGCGACGACGAGCAGATCCGGCTCGGCGGCGACAACGCTCCAGTCGAACCGGGCGAGGCCGTTGGCCGTCGTGTCACCGGACACGCCGGCATTGATGGCGACGGCCTTGACCCCGCTGGCACGCCAGATGGCCTCGACCTGTTCGGGCAGCGCGTCTTCCGGCTGCAGGCCAAATCCCGCTGTCAGGCTGTCGCCGAGAAACACGGCGACGACCGCGTCGCTGGAATTTACAGGTTCAACCGGGGGCGCTTCCTGGACCGCCTGCGCGGGTGCAGGCGGCGGAGACAGTTCTGCGGGCTGACCGCACGCGGCCAGAATTATCGTCGCAATGGCAGCAAATACTGCAAGAAAGGGAGATGGCCCTTGCCGGGCTTGCGGGGCAAACAAGTTCATACCTATCGATAGACAGCGCCTCCCCCGCTGACAATGTGCACCGGGCTCAACAGAAAGTGATTTCGAATGGCTGAAGCACTGCGACTGACCGGGGTATGGCTGACGTTCCCGGCAGCCTCCGGTCCGGATGGATCGGCCTTTCTGGATGTATTGAAGGGTGTCGATTTTGTTGCAGAGGACGGCGAAAGCGTTGCGGTTGTGGGGCCATCCGGTTCGGGCAAGTCGTCGCTGATTGCGGTTGCCGCCGGGCTGGAGCGCGCCAGCCGCGGCGAGGTCACCCTGCTGGGCGAGCGGATCGGGACCTATGGAGAAGATCAGCTGGCCAGGCTGCGCCGGGGCCGGGTCAGCATGGTGTTCCAGTCCTTCCACCTGCTGGAGACCATGACGGCGTTCGACAATGTGCGCGCGCCGCTCGAGATTGCCCGGCTCGACAAAGTGGACGCGCGCGCCAGTGCGGCGCTCGACGCTGTCGGACTGAGCGCGCGGCGGCTGCATTATCCCGGGCAGTTGTCGGGCGGTGAGCGCCAGCGCGTCGCGGTTGCGCGGGCCCTCGCCTCTGATCCGGCGCTGGTGTTTGCCGATGAGCCGACGGGCAACCTGGACGCCGAAAGCGGGCGGGTGGTCGCCGATCTCCTGTTTTCCATCGCCAGGGACCGGGGCTCGACGCTGGTGATCGTGACACATGACGCTGACCTCGCCGCGCGCGCCGGGCGGACCGTTCATATGCGCGACGGTCACATCGTATGAACAGCGTGTCCTTCAAGCTTGCGCGCAGCGAGCTGTCCCGGGGTTTCAGGGGGTTCTGGATCTATCTTGGCTGCCTGGCCCTCGGCACGGCGGCGATTGCGGCGGCGGGATCGGTAACCGAGACCTTTTCGCGGGGCGTCGCGGGCGAGGCTCGGGCCCTGCTCGGCGCGGACGCACAGTTCACGACCGCGCAGCGCCGTCCAACGCCGCAGGAGCGGGCCTTTGCCGAAAGCCTGGGGGCGATCTCTGAAACGGTCTCGCTTGACGTGATGGGCGCGGCCAACGACCTGCGGGCACAGGTCGATGTGCAGGCCGTCGATGGCAGCTATCCGCTGATCGGCAGGGCCGTGCTGTCGGGCTCTGAGGCGGACCTGCAGGCAGCGCTGGCCAGGCGCGGCGACCGCTGGGGCGTTGTGGTGACGCAGTCTTTCCTCGACACGTTCGGTGCCGCGGTGGGCGACGCGGTCGAGATAGGGCCGGTCGCGGGGGTTGTCACCGCACGGCTTGATCTCTCGCCGGACCGGATCGGCACACCGGGCACGTTCGGGCCTGAAGCCACGGTGGCGCTGGAGGCCATGGAAGAGGCCGGGCGGCTGTCACCCGGCCAGCTGTTCCGGTCCGGCGTGCGGATCCTGTTCAAGCCCGGCCAGTCGTTTGCGGCGGCGGAGAAGACCTTCAAGGCCACCTTTCCGGACGAGGGCATACGGCTGAGAGGGCCGGAAGATGCTGTCGACGGACTGCAGAACCTCTTGCAGACCCTGAACAGCTTCCTCGCGGTGATCGGCATCGCTGCGCTGGTGGCGGGCGGCGTCGGCGTGGCGCAGGCGACAGCGGCGTTCCTCGACTCGCGCCGCCAGTCGATTGCCGTGCTGAAAGTGTTTGGTGCGGACGCCGCGACCATCCGGAGCGCGTATCTCCTGCAGCTGGGCGTGCTGGCACTTGTGGGCGCGCTGGCCGGGACGGCGCTGGGCGCCGCGGCGCCTTACCTTCTGGCGCTGTTCGCAGGCGGCGCGATTCCGATTCCTCAGGCGCTGGGTATTTATCCGGTGGCCTTGCTCAAGGCGCTGGCACTGGGTGTGCTGGCGGCGGCGGTGTTCGCCCTGCCCGCAATCGGACAGGCGCGGGCGACGCGGCCGGCTTCGCTGTTCCGCCGGATCGGCGATGCGCAGCGCGACACGGCGCCCTGGCTCGAACGCGGCTGGGCGATTGGCGCGGCCGCTGCGCTGGCAGGATTGGCCGTGGCCACCAGCTACCGCCCTGCCCTAACGGCGATGATCCTTGTGGGCGCCGTGGTCACGGCGGGCGTGTTTGTGGCGGCGGCCTTGATCGTGAAACGGCTGGCGAAGGCCGCATCGACCGGCGCGCGCGGTCTCTGGCGCCTGGCGCTGGCGAATCTCGGCGGGCCGGGCTCGCTCGCGCCGACCATCGTGCCGGCCCTGGGGCTGGGACTGGCGTTGCTGGTACTGGTCGTCTCAGTACAGACGAACCTGATCCGGCAGATCACCGACACCGCGCCGGCCAATGCGCCATCGCTCGTCTTCTCGCAGATTCCAAATGCGAAGGTGGACAGTTTCAATGCCGTCCTCGCCGCGAACGGGGTCGATACGGACAATCCAGATGCCTACCGCCAGGCGCCGTTCCTTCTGGCACGCGTCACCGCGCTGAAAGGCAGGCCGCTGGTGGAAAGCGAAGTGGCGGAATCGGAACGCTGGGTCGTGCGCGGTGAGACAAGCCTGACCTACTTTGCTGAGGCGCCGCCGGAGACAGTGCTGGTGGCAGGCAGCTGGTGGGATCCGGACTATGCCGGGCCTTTGCTGGTATCGGTCGAGGAGGATGCCGCCAGGGGTCTGGGCGTTGCGGTGGGCGATACAATCGGTTTCCGGATCGCCGGGCGCGAAGTGACCGCGGCGGTGGCCTCGCTGCGCAAGGTGGATTGGGGCACATTCGGGATAGGGTCGAACACGGCCTTCATCCTCTCGCCCGGAACACTGGAAGCGGCCAACCCGGCCTATGTCGCGATTGCAAGGGCAACGCCCGAACAGGAAAACGCAATCATCGCGGCGCTGGGCACCGGCCTGCGCGAAGTCGTGGTGTTCCAGACGCGCCCCGCCCTGGAGACGGCAGCGCGGCTGTTCGGACAGATTGCCCTGGCAGTGAATGCAGCGGCCGGCATCGTGACGCTGGCGGGATTGCTGGTCCTCTTCGGGACCTTCGCGTCGCTGGCCCAGAAGCGCCGGCGGGAAGCGGCGCTTCTGAAAGTGTTTGGCGCCTCCCGCAGCGCAATCCTGAGGCTCTATGCAACCGAGTTTGCTGCGGCGGCCGGTATCGCGGCCCTGGCCGGGACAGCGATCGGCGTCAGCGCCTCCTGGCCGATCGTAACCTATGTGTTCGAGGCGACCTGGAGCCTGCCATGGCAGCCGGCCGCGTGGGTAATGGGGGCGGCGACTGCTGTTTCAGCCGCAGGCGGCGCGATGGTGGGGTTGTCGACGCTATCGCGCACGCCCGCAGATGCATTGCGGACGGCGTGACCGGGCGCGCCGTTTAACGGGGGGACGAAGATATCCCACCACCAGGGCGTGCCCCGGGAGCGGCCGTGAACGACCGGAGCGTGACGGCGGGGCCAATGCCCGGCAGGCGGGGCGCTGAAGCCGGCTGCGGCTGCCTTTTCCGGACCTGGCGGGCAGCGCCTTCCCTCGCGCCATTGTTCCTTCGGTTTGTGTTGTGTGTATGGTCGGGCAAAACACAGACATGCCGGGGAGAGACATGCATTACGAAGAGCTTCAGAAGGCGCGCCAGGAACTGACGGGGCCAGGCGGTGCGTTCGAAATCGTTGAAGCGGACGTGCTTGGCCACCGGCTTCGCGTGTTCAGGAATGCGCCGGGAAGTATCCGCGAAGTCTGGCTGGCCACCGCGGCGTTCGCCGACCGCCCCTATCTCATCTACGAGAGCGAACGCCTGTCCTATGGCGACTCCCACGCGCAGGCGAACGCCATTGCGGCCTGGTTGTTTGCCCAGGGCGTGAAGCCCGGGGACAGGGTGGCGGTTGCGATGCGCAACTATCCGGAATGGATGCTGATCTACTGGGCGTGCGTCTCCATTGGCGTGGCCGTCGTCGGCATGAACGCCTGGTGGACCGCCGAGGAAATGGCTTACGGCCTTGAGGATTCGGCGCCGAAAGTCCTGTTCCTGGACGCCGAGCGGCTTGAGCGCCTGCGCGAGCGTCCGGAACTGGCGGCGCGGCAAAAACTGGTTGGAGTGCGCCTGCCGTCCGCCGTGCCGGGTGTAACGCCCTGGTCAGACGTGATCGCGCATGGCGGCGCCATGCCGGAGGTGGCGGTCGGTCCGGATTCCGATGCCTGTATCTTCTACACCTCCGGCACGACCGGCTTTCCCAAGGGCGCCCAGCTGACGCACCGCGGCTGCGTCGCGAACCTGATGAACATGATGTATGCGGGCGCCTCGTCGGCCCTCGCCATGCAGCGCGCGACAGGCCTTGAGCCACCGGCGACGCCGCCGGTGCCGGTCACGCTGATCACGACACCGCTGTTCCATGTGACGGCCAACAATTGCGGCGCCTATGCAGCGACAGCCGCGGGCGGGGCGCTCGTGCTGATGTATCGCTGGGACGCCGGTGAAGCGCTGCGCCTGATTGCGCGTGAACGCGTCAGCGGCATGAGCGGGGTCCCGGTGATGGCCCGTGAGCTGATCAACCATCCGGACTTTGCCACCACCGACACCTCGAGCCTGCTCGCCCTGGCCGGCGGCGGGGCGCAGGTGCCGCCGGACCTTGTGCACAAGATCGAAGCCAGGGTGGCCACAGCGCGGCCGGGCACCGGTTATGGCATGACAGAGACGTGCGGGATCATCACGTCGATTTCGGGCGACTTCTTTGTCGACAAGCCTGACAGCGCAGGCCCGGCCATGCCGAACTTCGAAGTCAAGTGCGTTGACGATGACGGCAACACCGTCCCGGCCGGCCAGGTCGGCGAGCTGTGGGTGAAGGGTTCATCGGTGATCAAGGGCTATATCAACCGCCCGGAGGCCACGGCGTCTTCGATCACCGACGGATGGCTGCATACGGGCGACATCGCGCGCCTCGATGAGCATGGCTTCATCTATATCGTCGACCGCAAGAAGGACATGGTCCTGCGCGGCGGCGAGAACGTCTACTGCGCGGAAGTCGAGGCGGTCATCTACCGCCACAGCGCGGTTGCCGAGTGCTGCGTGTTCGGCGTCCCGGACGAACGGCTGGGCGAGGAAGTCGGCGCGGCGATCGTGCTGAAGGCAGGCGAAAACCTGACGGACGCGGCGCTGCGCGAGCATTGCGCGGCGATCATGGCGAAGCACAAGATCCCGCGTTACATCTGGTTCCAGGAAGAAGCCCTGCCGCGCAATGCGAGCGGCAAGTTCCTCAAGCGCGAACTGCGCGAGCGCCTCAGCACGGACCTTCCGTCCGGCTGAGGCCTCCGCTCAGTTTTTCCTGCGGCCGCTCGTCGGAATGTCCTTGAACGCAACATCCTTGTCGACGCGGATGTCGCCGGGCAGGCCCAGCACGCGCTCGCCGATGATGTTGCGCAGGATTTCATCCGAGCCGCCCTCGATGCGGGTCGCGGGCGAGCGCATCAGCATGGCCTGGAAACGCCCCTCCTGCGGGCTGTCTTCATTCCGGACGACACCCGCCTCACCCTGAAGGTCAAGCGCAAACATCGACAGGTCCTGCATCGTTGCGCCGGCCACCAGCTTGCCGATGGAGTTTTCCGGACCCGGTGTCTCGCCTTTCGACAAGGCGGAGATGGCACGCATGCCGGTATACTTCAGGCCGCTCTGCCTGACCGCAATCTGGGCGAGCCGGGAGCGGACCGCTGAATCCTCCACCGCCGGACGCCCGTCGATTTCGGCGTCCATGCAGAAGCGGAACAGTTCCGGAAACCCGGTCGACATGCCGGACCCGATCGACAGGCGCTCGCCGGGATTTTCTCGGGTCAGATGGTCCAGGAATGGGGTCAAGTTCAGCGCGGCCGGGTTTCGGGCTGCGCCGCGAGCGAAAGCGGTGCAAGGATGGCAGCGACGATCAGGGACCGAAGGACATTCATTCTGTTCACCCCAGCTTGAATACGACTCTCACTCATTTTCGCAGATTATGAAGACGGGCTGAGCGGCAGACCTG